>Ga0081539_10002051_pt1 | contig 30277 bp, 21 predicted proteins | sample TabmetS4T2R2_FD_71023 | JGI IMG/M metagenome (GOLD analysis project Ga0081539, IMG submission 71023) | Tabebuia heterophylla rhizosphere microbial communities from the University of Puerto Rico - S4T2R2 | ecosystem: Host-associated > Plants > Roots > Rhizosphere ... | reverse complement strand
GGCGACTATGACTGGACCGCGGTCACTCCGGCGGACGGCTTCAGGCCGCTCCGCGATGTTCCCGCTGCGTTCCTCCCGCAAGCCGCTTAGCGTGCAGTTTGGAGCAAACCGTGCAGCAACCCCCTGCTGGCCGAAGTGCGAGCGGCGCAAGGCGAGCTTGGAGAGCGGGCGGATCGCCGCGGGACGGAGCCGGTGCGCACGGAACCGATCGTGGTTGACCTCGATCGCTTTGCCCAGCACCTCAAGATGGCGTGGCGCGAGGGCGAGCAGCGCGCGACGCATCGACGCCCCTACCGCCGCCGCAAGCCGATCCTGCAGCGGCCGTCGATGCTCGATGGGGTTCGAGATCAGATCCAGGCGTGGCTGGAAGGCGAGCCTGGAATGTCGGCCCTCGAGGTGCTCGCACGGCTCAAGGCCGCGCAGCCGGAGTGCTTCACCGACAAGCATCTCCGGACGGTGCAGCGGGCGGTGAAGGACTGCCGGAGGCAAGTGGCGCGCCGGGCGATCATGGAGAGCGCGCAGGCCGTCGCGGCGGCGATTGGGAGGCCGCTAGAGGTGAGCACGGTGGCCGACGAGGCCCAGCGCTGCGGGTCGCCCACGTGGGTCCACAGGGACCTCCCGCGCCTCGCTGCGTTGGACTCCGTGGGGTCACTCCGCGAGGCGCGGGTCCCTCCTGTGGACTACGTGGACGACCCGCTCGATCCGCAACGACAAGAAGTGCTGGGTAACATCTCTGAGTGAGGCAACACGAGGGTCCAGCTCCTGGGGTCGCTTGACACGGCAAACTCGCGCGTGGCCTCGCGCGGCGGCACGGGGCCGTGGAGTTCGTCTACGAGGCCGGGTCATGCGGCTACAACGTTCAGCGCTAACTTGCTGGCATGGGGCTGACCTGCCGGGTCTGCGCCCCATCGCTGACGCCGCGCAAGCCCGGCGAGCGGATCAAGAACGACCGGCGCGACGCCATCGCCCTGGCTCGCCTGCACCGGGCAGGCGAGCTCAGCTACGTCTGGGTGCCGGACGCGCTGCACGAGGCACTGCGCGACCTGGTCAGGGCGAGACGTGCAGCCTGTCAGGACGTCCGGCGCGATCGCATCCGCGTCCAGGCATTCCTGCTCCGCTGCGACCTGCGCTTCGATGGCAAGCCCTGGAGCACGCGGCACCGCAAGTGGCTGTGCAACAGGCAGTTCGCCCACCCAGCCCAGCAGATCGCGTTCCAAACCTACCTCAACGCCCTCGAGCACGATGAGGCCCGCAAGGCCGAGATTGAGGGACAGATCCGTGAGCTGCTGGCGACCTCGCCCTGGGCACAGCAGATGCGGGCACTTCAGGCGTTGAAGAGCGTCGGCCCGGTCGTTGCGGCAACCATCATCGCCGAGGTCGGCGACTTCTCCCGATTTGCTCACCCGCGCCAGCTCGTCGCCTACTTCGGCCTCGCACCGGGCGAGCACAGCAGCGGCGGCACGGCGAGGCCACGCGGCATCACCAAAGCGGGCAGCTCGATCGCGCGGACGGTGCTGTGCGACGCCGCCTGGAACTACCGGACCACACCGAAGGTCGGGCAGTGGATGAAGGAGCGCTGTCCGCCGGTGCCGCAGGACATACACGCCCTGGCCTGGAAGGCGCAGTTGCGCCTGCACAAGACCTACAAGAAGCTCACCGCGCGCGGGAAGCGCTCTGTCGTCGCGACCGCCGCGGTGGCGCGGGAGCTGCTCGGGTTCGTCTGGTCCATCGGCCAGCGCGTCCCGCTCGGCGCCTGATCTCGCCGCCCAACACACGATCCGCATCAGCGAGGACGCCGGGCGCGGTAGAGGGAATCCTCGAATTCATATTGGACAGGCGGCGACGCCCACGTCCGTGGCCAGAGCGAGGCAGCCCTCCGACGCACCGTCATCATGGGGTAGCCAACCCCCGCATAGGAGTCTGAGCGACCGTCGAGAACACCCGGCGTTCTCACCCATGCGGATCGTGTGCATCAGTTGATGCCAACGCCCGTCGAGCGGGTGAAAGGCAACGCGTGACCAAAGTGTTTGACAAAGGCCATAGGAGACGAACTGGCCTTGCTCCAACCGCTTGGTCAGCATGCAGAGCCCGATCCCATCGTGCCAGAGCAGCTTGATCAGCCCGGCGCGACGTCCCCGAAAAGCGAACACCGCGCCGTCGAACGGATCGGCGGCCAGGCCCTGCTGCACCAGCATCGCCAACCCCGTCATCCCCTTGCGCATCTATGGACGCCTCCCGCCCTGCAAGGACTTTCTTGATCGCGCCGCATGTCGGTCCTGGCTGCTGCCATCTATCCGGCCTTGTCGTACGGCGGGGTGCCGTGGGCCTTGATGAGATCCGCCAGCCGGCCCCCCATCATGTCACGGGCTCGAAGCCCGATGCGTAAGCCGGGGTGCGCCAGCTCCGGTCCGACCGGTCATGCCATCACGATCTGTCCGCCCTCACAGTCCACAGGACCTCCGTCGCGGACGCCGCGCTTCTCGCGGGCGACCTCGAACCCTACTCAGGCAGCCGCCGTGGCCCAGCGGCATTCCGTGCCGTGTGCGCAGAGCGCCCACACCACGCGGGCGAGCTTGTTCGCCACCGCGGCCACGACGACGTTAAATGGCCGACGCGCCCGCAGCGTGTTCGTCCAGCCCCCCAGCTCGCCGCGCTTTCCTTCGGCCACCCGGACGACAGCGCGCGCCCCGTTTATGAGTTGGCGACGCAGGTAGGCGTCTCCACGTTTGCTGATCCCGAGCAGGCGATCCTTGCCCCCACTCGAGTGTTGCCTCGGCGTCAGTCCGAGCCACGCCGCGAAGTGTCGGCCTGAGGCGAACTGCCCCGGGCGGCAGAGCGTGGCGACCACCGCGGTTGCGACGACCGGCCCGACACCGGGGATCCCGACGAGCCTTCGGCATCTCTCGTCCGCCCGAGCGGCCTCCAACAGGCACCTGTCGAGCTCGGAGATCTGCTCGTCGGCCGCCCGGATCTCGGCCACCAGCACAGCCAGCACTTTGCGCGCCGCCTCGGGCAAGCTCGGGTCGCCCACGTCCACCAGGGCCATGATCTCGTTTAACCCACGGCACTGCGCCGCGGCCACCACGCCGAACTCGGCCATGTGGCCCCGCAGAGCGTTAATGCTGCCCGTCCGCTGCCGGACCAGGTGGTCTCGAACACGATGGAGTACCATCGTGGCCTGCTGCACGACGTCCTTTACCGGCACGAACCGCATGCCCGGTCTGCCCACCGCCTCGCAGCAGGCCTCGGCGTCGGCCGCGTCGTTCTTGTTCGTCTTGACGTAGGCGCGCACGTAGCGGGGCGGCATGAGGCGCACTTCGTGGCCAAGCTGGCCGATCTCTCGGGCCCAGTAGTGCGCCCCGGCGCCGGCCTCCATGCCGACCACGCACGGCGAAAGCCCCGACAACAGCTTCAGCAGGCCAGTGCGTGAGGACTTCCTGCGCAGGACCACGATGCCCGCTTCGTCGATGCCGTGGACGTGGAACACGCTCTTGGCCAGGTCGATGCCAATCGTTGCAATGGGCATTCCGCTCTCCTCCGCTCCTCGGCGCGGCCGCCGAGCCGCACCGCTGTCAGCTTCGCAGCGGGAGGCGTCCATCGCATCATGTCCGTCACCCCGCAGGCGAGATAGACGCGCAACCCCGACGCGAGCGCGATCATCGACCTTCCAGCACGCCCAGAACCCGGCGCAGCGCCCGGCCGTCGACTTGAAGGCCGAGTCGCCGGTCGCGCCGGCGGAGCCAGTGCACGAAGGGAAGAGTAGCCAGCACCATCCAGGCTTTCCCGACGAGTTGGCCGGCGAGGTAGTCTAGGTTGCCGAAGGCGAGCCAGAGGAAGGCGGCGCTGTCCACAACCAGCCCCACGGCGCTGCTGGCGACGACGGCAGTTACGAACCCACGCCGCTGAAGCGGCGTGTACACCGCGAGGTCGGCGGTCTCGCTGAGCAAGAAGGCCACCGCCGACGCCAGGACGAGCGAATGCGGGGCGAGGAAGGCGGACAAGGCGGTACCGGCGGCAATCGCGCCAGCCGCCCAAGCCACTCCAAGGCGGCGCTGCACCAGATCCCGCAATACGAGGGCGAGCCCGATCATCACCACGCCCGAGGGCGCCATCAAACCAGGCGCGACGGGGACGAGGCACGGCCCTCCGGGTACGCAGAGGGTCCCAGCATGGCCAATCAGCCAGTTAGCTGCCGGAATGCAGAAACAAAAGCCAGTGAGGAAGAGGTAGCCTTCAAGCCTGTGGCCCGGTGCTTCGGTCGGCGTCACTGCCCGTCTCCCTCGATTTGCGGTGAGGCTGCGAACGGCATACGCGGATCGCCGCTCAGGGAATGCCAAGGTGCTTGTGACTCTGGAGGCTCAACCGCCACAGCGGCCTTCGCAGGCAGAGTTCGACGGCAAGGCGCGTGTTCTCGGCGAGGCACGGCCCGTCCATCGGCTGCAGTGAGAAGCGCCGGAAGTGCAGACGCTCGAGCGCCTCAGGTGCGAGACCGGGCTGCGGCACGACAAGCTTCAACTCGTCGCCCTGGACCAGCCGTAGGGGCGCTCCTGCCTTTGGGCTGACGCAGATCCAGTCCAGAGCCTGCGGCGCGGGAGCGATGGTGCCGTTGGTCTCGACCGCGACCTCGAAGCCACGCGCGTGTAGGGCCTCCACGAGTTCGTCACCAAGCTGCAGCAGCGGCTCACCGCCGGTGCAAACCACAAAGGGCGACCCGCCCCCGGGCCAGCGCGCTGCGACGGCCTCCGCGAGCGACGTGGCGTCGGGGAAGCGGCCACCGCCCTCGCCAACTGTCCCCACGAAATCGGTGTCGCAGAAGCGGCAGGCTGCCTCGCCCCGGTCCACCTCGCGGCCAGACCAGAGATTGCAGCCCGAAAAACGGCAAAAGACGGCGGCCCGTCCCGCCTGCGCGCCCTCACCCTGCAGTGTGTAAAAGATCTCCTTGACAGCGTAGCTCATTCGGCGGCGACCGTGAGAGACCGTGCTGCGCCTTCCGATGCCGCGAGGCCGAGGTCGTTGATGCTCATGTCCGCGCGACACCACCAAGGGTCGGGACAGGCGGCGCGTGGCAGGTATCCTGCGGCGTCGCCGTCCAAGGTTACGGCGTTCGTCGGCGTCTCCTCGATCCGAATCTCGATGCAAACCAGCCGCCCACCATCGGCGGCGAGGAAGGCGTTCAGCTTTCCCATCATGCAGCAGGCGAGCACCTCTGTCGTCGGGTCGCCAGGTGTGACAAGGATGCGCCCGAGCCGGTGGGGTTCGTGGGCGCGGAACCAGGCAAGGAGCGGGTCCGAGTCCGAGAGCTGCAGCGCGTGGTCGACTCGCTCGTCGATCCAGCGATGCCACGTAGACTTTGCCCGTTCGAACGGCTCGACCATGTTGGCCGCGCCGTCGAGCGGTGCCGGGCGGACTGCCCGCAGCGTGACGGTCACTGTCTCATTGTGGCCGTGGGGGACTGCGCATTTCTCGGAGCCTCCGCTGATGAGACGGTGGCCCATTGCGAAGCGCCGGCTGAAAACGAGGCTAAACACGGGCCGCCTCCGCGTCGGGATGCAGCGCGGTTGCACAGGCGTACTGATCCCATCCCTTTCGCCTAAGATCGCAGGCCGGGCACTCGCCGCAGCCGTGTCCCGAGGGGTGCCGCTTCGATCGGTCCCCCAGGTAGCACGTGTGCGTCTGCTCGACGATCATCTCGACCAACGTCCGGCCGCCCAACTCCTCCGCAAAGCGCCAGGTCGCCGCTTTGTCGCTCCACATCAGCGGCGTGTGCAGTACGAGACGCTGGTCCATGCCGAGGTTCAACGCGACTTGCAGCGCCTTGATCGTGTCATCGCGGCAGTCCGGGTAACCGGAGAAGTCGGTCTCGCACATGCCACCGACCAGGTGCCGCAGACCGCGCCGGTAGGCGAGGGCAGCGGCGAAGGTAAGGAACAGCAGGTTGCGCCCCGGGACGAAGGTGTTCGGAAGCCCGTCGTCCCTCATCCGGATCTCGGCATCGCGTGTCAGCGCAGTGTCGGACAACTCGCCCAATGCATCCAGGCGAAGCGTGTGATCGAGTCCCAAGCGAGCCGACCAGGCCGGGAAAGCCGCTGCGAGAGTCGTTCTGAAGTGAGTTCGGCAATCGAGCTCCACCCGGTGCCGCTGCCCGTAATCGAAGCCAAGGGTCTCGACATGCGCGAAGCGGTCGAGCGCCCAAGCGAGACAGGTCGCGCTGTCCTGGCCACCGCTGAACAGCACTAGCGCACCGTCCGAACCGCTCATTGCGACCCTCCTTCCGTGCGAGATTTAAGCTTGCGCCAGCTTGAGTAGCGGTGGCTCGCCGAGGTCACGCGCTTTGCGTGCCCTCGCTGCGTGGCCGACGATGCGGGTGAGAAAGGCGGTCAGCGTGGCAATGTCTGCCCCGGTATTCTGGATCGCCTTCCAGTGCCGCCTGTCGCCCCCACCGAAGTCCCATTCGCCTGCGGTCCAGGCGGTCTTGCCGGCCAGGCAGCTCATTCCAGCGGCGAACTCCTCCGAGGTACGTGCCCCGTCCGCCCGGTGAAGCATGTCCATCACGTAGCCCAGCGCGACGATGCCGGCGCCGTGGACTAGCCGCGAGGTCTTCGGCGTGTGGTCCTCCCACGCGTCCTTGAATACATAGGCGACTGCCTTGAAGAACTCCTGCGCCAGGCCAAGGCAGAGTTCCACGCCGTTCTCCTTTGCGATGAGCAAACGCATGGCGCCGTCGCCTAGCGAGTTCAGGAAGAACTTCTGGACGGCGATGTCGCTGATTGTCCCCGCTGGGTTCGTGTGCTGCCGGATCCGGCCTTCCATCGGTTCGAGCCGGTTCATGCGTGCCGTGAGATCCGCGGCGACGGAGCGGTCGGATAGGCGGCGCGGCAAGCCGCCTGGCACAGTCGGCAGCAGTTCGTAGATCAGCGTCTTCGGCAGCGGGCGGGTGTTGTTGATCAGCACGAATTGCCGGCGCAATTCCACCTCGTCGCGGCACACCAGCACCGACACGAAGACCTGGAAGTCCTTGCCCTCCATCTGCGAGAGGGCGGTGATGCGCTGCTGGCCATCGACAATCAGTCCGCGGGGGCCGGCGGAAATGTCGATCGAGACGCGGCAGGTTCCGCCGGGCGCGTCCTCCACCTCGATGCCTGAAGTGAACGCCACGACGATCGGATTCGGCAGCACCGCTTCGGGCGTCTCCAGGTAATCGCGGATTTCGCGGATATGCGCGGCGATCTGCGGGCGCTGAAAGCCGCTGAGATGCCCATCGGCGTCGCGGGCCACACGCTCGATGGTCGCGAAGCTCAGCACGTCGGCCGCGTTAGCCGCAAAGGAGAGCACAGTGCTCTGCGGGCTCTGGCGTGCCTTGACGGCCGAAAAGGTCAGCCTGGTCATCGGTCGGGGCCGTCTCCATGTTCTCGAGTTCGTCGACGAGTGTCTTGAACACCGCGAGGTTATGCATACCGCGGCGCTTATTGCGGTTGCTCGCGCGGAAGATCACCACCTCGATCGAGGCCTGCCGGCACACTGCGCAGCCGCAGGCCTTCCAGGGCCGGTCGCGTAGCGTGCGGGCGTAGCGCACCCTGAGTTCGGCCACCTTCCGGGGCGATGCGGCTCCCCTGGATTCCTCGAGAAGCGCCGGCGTGTCGTAGTCCATCACCGCGTCAAGCGTTTCCTCGAGCCCCAACTCGTCGCGGTCGTAGGCGCGCAGTGCGCGGAGCGCTCTGCGTTCGAGCCGGAGTAGGTCCTCCTGCCGTCGCTCGCCTTTCTTCGCGAGGCGCTGTAGCTTTGGGTTCTCAATCGCCTGCGGAATACGGATCGCGGTGTAGTAGTCCATCCGGCCGTTCGGCCGGCGGACGTAGTAGTTGCTTCTTGCGTCCTTGAAGGCGCGGAGAAGCGGCGACGTGGTGTCGAAACTCGTGATACCGAACGATCGGAAGTCGGCGATGTCGTCCGCCTTGGCGAACCCCAGCACGTGTAGGCGAACCTCGGCGGGAATGGCGTCGCGGATGGACCGAAGACAGGCCTTAATCTGTGCCGTCTTAAGCGGGACCGTGCCGCCCACCGCGAGATAGCGGTAACCCATCGCGCAGAGCCGCCGCGCCGCCTCTGCCATGCTTCCGGGCGACCAGCCCTGGACAACCCCGAGGGGGGTGAAGCGGTTCGCGAGCGGCCGCGCCGCGTGAAGGAAGATCTCAGCGTTCTCTTGGGTGATCTCAAATCGGCGCAGCGCCTCGTCATTCCCCCCCCTGAGGCCAACGAGGTGGGATTCGTCAAACTCGAAGATGATGTGATCGACCGAGCAGCCATGGGTGAAGCCCGCTTCGTCGTAGAAGGCGAGCATGTCCTCGGGCGTGTAGGGCGGCACTTCGGCCCTGTGGTAGGCGAACGCGCCACAGTCGCCGAACACCGCCATGCCCGCAAAGCGCGGGGCGTCAAGCCGGAGAAAGGCGCGCGCACCCTCGCGGCGGAAGCGTTGCGCCTGTGCTGCTGTGTATTTCCCGCCCCCCACCGGACCGTCGCCGACGATAGCGCGGGAGACCAGCACGCCATGGTAGGGAGGGGAGTCCAAGAACTCGTGCGGGTACTGGTCATCCCAGTACGGTCGGCGCTCCGGTGGGCTACGATCGCCTATGAAGTCGTACAACGGGTCGATGTAGTCGAGACTGTCGGCATATATGAACCTCATGCCGCCGCGCCCCGGCTAGTCTCGTAATCGAGCCGGATCAGCAGGTCCGCGAGACCGCGAATGTGGCGTGGAACGCTCTGCACCTCGTCCCAGGCGAGGCCGAGCCCTTCCCAACTTCCTTCCGTCCAGGCGCAGCGCGGCCGGATCGCGCGTAGCGCCGAGAGCACGGCCTTCGGTTGATTGCCCGTGCCTTGGGTACGGGCGAGCAACCTGTCCATCAAAAAACCCATCGCCTGGATACCGGCGGAATGCATGAGCCGGCTGCGGGTCGGAGGCAGGCCCCAGGCATGGGGGAAAGCGTCTTTGGCGGCACCCCAGAACACAATGAGCTGCTGGTACATGGCTTCGAGGTCTGGCGGGCTTCCGCCCCCGCCCTTGTGCGGCGACAGCACGCCGAGGGGCGAGTTCAGGCTGCCCTTGATTGCAGAGATCAGGGCACTGTCAACGACGACCCCCTTGGCCTCATCACTGTCTGAGATCCGGCGCACGAGGCCTCGGAAGGGAGAGTCTGGCCGGCGGTTCAGCCAGTTGACGAGTTCGCTCGGCATCCTCCGCACCGACAGATCGCGGGGCAGGAAGGCTGAGGTTTCGGGCAGCAACTCGTTAATGAGGCGAGCCGGCAGGGGTTTCGCCTTGTTCACAAGGATGAATTGCTCCCGATGGATGTCGATGTCTGCTGACACAAAGCCGATCACCGGCACGACCACCTGGCGGTTCTTGGTGCGCGCGAGGGCAAGCGATCGCTGCTGGCCGTCGACGATCCAGGCCGCGCGCTTCCCCTCGGGCCGGACGGGGATGGTGAGGGTCCCCGCCTGCGCGACCTCGATGAGGCCCTCCGGCGCGGGACCGCGGGAGGCACGGAATTCGATCTGAGGGGAGAGCGCCAGGATGATCGCGTTAGGGAATAGGACAGGGCCGTGGTCGAGGAAATCCGCGATCTGCTTCACATGCAAGCGGATCTCCGGCCGCTGGAATCCATGCAACGCGCCGCCGTCGTCTTCGCGGTGGACCCTGGCGATATCCGCGGTCTCCAGCACGGTCGGCCCGGGCAAGAAGAAAGCGAATACATCTACTTCATTGCCCTGCCGCGTGCGCACCGCGCGAACGACGATGGAATCGCGCTTGGGCCTGCGGGTCATGCGATCAACCCGCCGCGCGTAGCAGCGGCGAACAGCCGCCGGAACCGACCCTGTTCACAGGCGCGACCTGCGTGGTGCCGCAAGAGCCTCAGCGTTTCCGCTGAACGGCCCCCGGACTGCGGCAGAATGTCACGGATGGCCGCGATGAGTTCGGCGTCCGTGCCCGCCTCGCGGCGGGACGGCGCCGAGGCCGAGAGCGGCGCAAGGCAGCGCTCGACCATATCGGCGTGGGTCCTGGCGTCGGCGCTGGAAGCCGCTAGAATGATCGTCTCGGCAAAGTGGCGGGCGGCGCGCTGCGCGAAATCGCCGCGGGTTCCGGGGTTCGGACCGCCCGTGCCGTCGAAGCGCGCATCGTAGGGCATACGGAGATGCGCGAGTGGGGCAGGGACCGCTGCGCGGGGCGGGCCTACTAGGCGCAGCCGATCCAGCATGTCGGCTGGAAGCACCGCCAACTCCTCGGCCAACAGATCGAGATAGGTGCCGGGCAACGCCAGTATGGCTATGCCGTCGGAGCGGGACAGCAGGCGTCGGATGGCCCCTTCGGGCTTCCCCAGGGACCGGTGCAGGGCCTGCCACCAGCGGCCAGCCGAGAACGAGTCCTGAACTTTGTCGGCTACCGAGTCGCAATCGCCGCTCGCGACCGTCAGGCTGTAGGCAGGCACCGCCTCCCGGGAGCTAATTAGTCCGAGACCCGCCGAGACGATACAGAGGTCGGCGCCGAGGGCTTGGGCCGCGCGGCGCGCTTCGACGAGACCGCGCCCGGCATAAAGCTTCTCCGCCGGGACCTTAAGGTCGGCGCGGCGGACGCGCGCGGCCCAGGCCCCCGCGACCTGGTCCAGGCGCGCCGGTTTCAGCGCGGACGCGCAGAGTGCCGGCTCGGCTTGCACCCGCTTGCGCCGACTGCACGGCGTCAGGACCAGATGCTTCATCCCGTTGCTCCCGAAGGGACTCCTACTCGCAGCGACTCGCCGCGCGCTCTGTATGCTGCACATAGCTCTAGGCGATAACTGCGGTCGATGAGAAGCGCGTATCGCTGCAGTTACCGGCACAAAGACGTGCGGGTTGCCCTTCAGTTTCGAAGGCATGGCAGCGAGGCGCTCCACAGGGCAGCGCAACCATAAAGCGGTCGTACATCTCTGCGCGTTGTGCCGAAGGGTTGCTTGCGCAAAGCGAGCGATATAAGAATGGATTGTGGCTTGATCGCAACGTAACCGGGCCGCGGGCTACAAGGTGCAAGGTGTGCCAGTTCCACGTCGGGCGATTATCGCGCCCAACTTCCATCAACTCAGCATGCTCCGCGCGCTGGACCCAGTCGAGAGAGGCCGGAATGATCATCGGCGGGTGCTCACGCCGCGACGCAAAGAACGCGGTCTCGCCTCGCTTCGGCGCGCTCGGGTCCGGATGATTCTCTCGTCCCAACTCACCGCCGATGCGACCGCCGCGGAATTGGCCGTCGCCCAAGCGCTAAACGGCTGCGGCGGCGACTGGGTCGGCTATTTCCGGCTCTCGCTGTCTCGCCCGTCTGGCGCTCCCATCCAGGAGCCGGACTTCGTCCTCGTGCTGCGGGGCGGACGGACCCTCGTGATCGAGGTCAAGGGCTGCCGAGCGGAGGACATCGCCGCAATCGACGGCGACGCGTGGACTATGGTGGCGGACTGGCCCGTGCAGACGGAGCGCCCACGGACCCAGGCGCGCGGCTACGCTATGACCCTGAAGGAGGTAATGGCTGTCCGTGGGGCGGCGGTGTGGGTCGATTGGCGGGTTGCCCTGCCGTTCCTATCGACGTCCGAGTGGCAGGCTCGGCGCTTTCCCGATCAGGGCGGTGCCACCCTGTTCGCTGAGGACCTAGCGTCCCACCGCCTGCGTGCGCTGCTCGCGCCGCGTGTCGCGTCATGCCCACCGCCGCCCGCCGTGGTCCAGGGGCTCGGCGATATCTTTGGCAACTCCGCCACCGCGATGGCGCGCGAGGCCGGGACGGGACCCGCCAATACCAATCCCGAAGCAGCGGCCCCAGCCTCCGAACCGGCAGTCATTCGCCTCACCTACAGCGGCAGGCCACCAACCGATGAGGAGTTGGTCCGCGAACTCGATCTTGGCCCGCCCGAGGGCATGCTCTACCTGACGGCGACGGCAGTACTGCGCGCGCCGCGGTTCGGCGACGGCACGCGGCGCCTGCAGTTCGGGCCCGCTGTCCGCGACGCGATGAGGGCCACCGGGCATCTCTGGCTGTCTCGACTCGACCAGCGGGTCTGCCTCCTTCGCGCGCTCGACGATCCAGCGTCGGGCGGGGCCGAGCTGCGGCTTCGGCTCCACCATGACGCGGCCGCTTGGTTCGACGCGCTCGTCGAACTCGATGAGGAGGGCCGACGCCGCGGCGGCCGGCTCGATCCCGCGAACTACGTCCACCCGTCCGTGGCCACTTTGCTCGAGAGCCTGCCCGACCGCGCGCTGGTCGAGGCAGTTGCCGCCCGCCATGGCCGTCTCCCGTTTGAAGCGGCGGCGCTCGAGTGGCTCGATACGGCCTTCGAGCCGCCGCCAATGGTCGTGATGGAGGGCATTACACGGCTGACGCCACTGCAGCGCGCCTTTGTTCGGCGGTGCATTGCTGGCGGCGCGAGGATGGCCGTGGTGCCAGGGGCTGCAGCACAGCGCCGGGGTTTTGCGGCCGTCGAGGCCGAGCATCGCTGGATTGCGCCCCGGCTCGAGCGGCACCTTTTTTGCCCCGTAGTTTCTCCCATTGATCATCCAATGACGGCGATGGCTTGGGCTGAAACTTTGAAGAACTTGTTGGCACCAGAATGAGTATCGCTTGAATGTCTGCGGCACCAGTGGGCCACCTATCGATGCTAGGACTTCTCGTCACGCACGCCACGCTTGGTTATGGAAAAATCGCAGAGGTCAGCCCAGGCCGTCTGCTAGTTGTTTTTGGTGCGGAAGGCAAGCAGGCCTACTTCGCTCTCTCGTCGCTGCAGACTGGCGTACTACGACGAATGGTTCTCGGGATCGATGATCCGGTACGCGGCCCGCACGGGCCCTGTACGGTGACCAAGGCGCCGCCCCCAAGCGCCGAACGCAACTGGACTCCACTCGAGTACGGCGTCACCTACACGGACGGCCTTCGGGCCACGGTGAGGGAGGTCGACCTCCTCCCCATCGGCGCCCTGCGCAGCAGGACGCTCGTCGGCGCGCTCAGCGCCTGTCAGGCGCACGGCTTCGTCGAGTTCAGCGCGCGCGAACGCCTCATCCGTGCAATGGACCGCATGCGGCAGCAGGCAGGCGGCCTCAGGGCGCTCCTCTCGAGCCGCTTCGACTTGCGGCCTCACCAAGCCTTCGTGGCTGGTACGGTCATTCTGGACCATCGCCGCCGTTATATCCTTGCCGATGAGGTCGGCCTCGGAAAGACGATCGAGGCCGGGATCGTAATCCACGACCTGCTGGCGGCCCGGCCCGACGCGCGGGTCCTGGTCCTCGCGCCGGGCGCCCTGGCCCGGCAGTGGCTCTGCGAATTGCATACCGGGTTCGGCGGCCAGGGCTTTCGGCTTCTCGACCTCCACCCGCCAGAAGCTATCGACCTCGCGAAGTGGACAAAGGTAATCTGCTCAACCGACCTCGCGCTGCGCGGCCTAGACAGCGACCTGTTGGCGCAGCGTTGGGACATGCTCGTCGTGGACGAGGCCCACCACCTGCTCCGGCAGCAACTGATGTACGGCATCGTGCAGACCCTGGCGGCCCAGGCGCACGACCTGCTCCTTCTGAGCGCCGTTCCCGCTAGGCGACGGGAGACGGAGTTGTTCCGCCTCCTCGCCCTGCTCGAACCCAACCGCTTCAAGACCGGCAGCGCGGCCGAGGCCGAGTTTCTCGCGCTGTACGAGGCGCAGGAGGCCATCGGCCGGCGCCTGACTCGCCTGACCGCCGAAATCGAGGCAGTGGAGGCGAAGGAGGCCGAACCGTCCGACGCGATCGCTATGGCCAACCGCCTTAGGCAGCTGCCTGCCCTCGCCGCCGACGCAAATCTTGCCGTGCTGCTCCAACGTGGGGAATCCGATCCGGTGCAGGCTCTCGACTGCGCCAAGGCCATATGGCGTCACGTGGTCGATGAGTACCGGATCAGCCGCCGCATCCTGCGCAACCGCCGCCAGCGTCTCCTGGCACAGGCGCAAATTGCGGAGATCCGCCGCCGGCTGGAGGAGCATCCCTATGAGCCCGACAGCCTCGAGCAGGATGCCCTTCAGGCGATTGCCGTACTGCTCGCCGAACTCGTGGAGGCGGGCCTCTCGCCCGATTTCTCCCGCCCACTGACACGCATCCTACTGCAGTCGACCTGCGACCCGTTGGCGCTCGTGCAGGTGCTGGAGGCGCTGGCCGATCCGCCTCCAGGCACTGTCAACGCCTTCGGGATTGAGTTGCTCGGCGCGGCAGGTGGTGCCGGCTATGACGGCTGGCAGGAGATGCTCGGCATTCTCGCAGCCGGGATCAGGACGCGGATGCCGCAGCCGGCCTTGTCGCTCGCGTTGCGCCGCGCGCGCGCGTGGGAGGCGTCGCCAGATTCCAATAATCGTCTCGCCCATCTCGGGCGTCTGCTGCGAGATTGGCAGGCTAGCCGGCCGAAAGTTCTGGTTTTCGCGGGCTTCCCGGGCGCTGCCGGGCGGGTCGCGGCGCACCTGCAGGCAACCCTCGGCGAGCGCGCCGTTGCGGAGTTCCGGTTCGACCTGCCCGACTACGAGAAGGAGGAGGCGGCGCGCCGCTTCCGGATGGACGAGGCAACCTGGGTTCTGGTGAGCGACGAGACGGGTGGTGAAGGTCGCAACTTCCAGTTTGCGGACTTCCTCGTGCACTATGACCTGCCCTGGTTGGCCGACCTCGTCGAGCAGCGCATCGGCCGGCTCGACAGGCTGGGACGCGAGGTGTTCAGCACCGATGTGCCGGCGCATGTCGTGTACAACCCGGCCGCGCCCGAAGCAGGACTTCTGGCCTGCTACCGGGACGGGTTAGGCGTTTTCGTCGCCTCAATCAGCGGCCTCGAATTCGCGCTGCGCGACATGCACGACAGGATGGCGGATATGGCCGCAAGAAGCGGCGCGGACGGGCTCGAGGCTCTCGCGCCGTCTCTAGCCGAAGCGGCACGCGAGGAGCGTCTACGCGACGAGAGCGAGGCGCTGCTCGACGAGGGCTCGTTCCAGTCTGCCGGCGCAGCGCGCTTCTGCAAGGAGCCGGATCCGACGCTGGAACCGGAGTTAGAGGAGTCCTTCGTCGCCTTTTACCGCGCAACTTGTCGCGCCGGCGCGGTTCGGCAGGTGCCCGACGAACGGACGAGGGAAGGTCTGTGGCGCTTCAAGCCAGACGAGATCCGCGACGGCCCCTTGGCGATCGTGGATCGGGATGGCCAGGGGGAACTGAACGCGAGGACTGGGACCTTTCGACGCGAGACGGCTCGCCTGCGCCGCGATGTGGAATTCTTCACTTGGGGCAACCCGCTCTTCGACGCGGTGCACGCCGCGCTGACAAGCCGGCCGACTGGCCGGACCTATGCGGTCGAGGTCAAGGTCGTCGGCCTGCCTCCGCTGTTGGGGATCGAGGCGATCGTTGGGTTGCGCCCGGACCTGTTGCGTCTGGCCGAACAACCGGGATTGCAGGAACTCGCGCGCGGACTGCTGGGTCCTCGGCGAAGGGCGTTCCACTACGCGTTGGTGCCGGGGCAGGATGCGCGGATAATCGACAGGGTCCGTCGATCCCTCAAGCCCGAGCATCTCGGGCGGGTCTGCCGCGACATCGGCGCGGAGCGTCTTCACGCCCTTGTCTCGGCCACCGGCGTTGCCTGGCCCAATTTCGTCGCCGAGTGCGAAATGGCGGCGCTGACCGCCGCGCAAGGCGCTTTCAAGGCCGAACTCGACGAAGTCGTCGCAGCCGAGAGGCGGCGCGTCGACGAGATGCTGCTGCGCATGCGGGACGTGGCGGGGGCGGAGGATGCGAACCCGCTGGGCGAGTACCTGGCCGCGCTTGAGAACTGCTCTCCAGTGGTCGATAGCCTCGGCGTGATGGCAATCAACTGGACGGCCGCATGAGCCCGGATGGCTTTTCGCGAGGCACTGGTCTGACGTCGCTGAGCGACCTGTTCCTGAACGCCCTCGCCTGCGGCCGTATGAACCCGGCAGATGTGCCGTCGCGGCCTCAGGCGACCTGGTCCGCTGATTACGCGCGTTGGCGCTTTCTGAAGGCACTGGCAGACAATCCGGTGCCCTGCGTCGACCATGCCGTCCTGCTGCGGCAAGCCGCTAGATGGGGCGGGCTGGGCTTCGTGGGGGACCTGGCGCCACCTCTGCGCAGCCTAGCCGGACAGGTCGGGGTCTCCATCTCTCCGGCGGGCGAGATGTCGGCCACGCCGTACCGGCCGGCTTGGCTCGGGGCCGCCGACTGGCCGGCGGGCGCGGCGCTGGATGCACCGCCCGAGCGCCGGCTTCCCGACGAGTCCGTGTCCGCCGAGCCATGGGTGACACTTCTCGGTCCCGGCGAGGGCTTCCGCTCTTGGCAGTCACCGGCTCAAAAGGAGGCGTGCTGGGAGGCGCTGACGACACCTGCAGGCGGCACATGCCTCGTCGGGCTGCCCACCGGCGCAGGCAAGAGCCTGGTCTTCCAGCTGCTTGCCAGGTTCAGCACGGGCCTGACCGTAGTTGTCGTCCCCACGATCGCCCTGGCGCTCGACCAAGCGGAGAGCGCGACCCGCGTGCTCGGCCGCGTGCCGAACCTCCGGCCACGCTATTACGAGGGAGACGCGGATCCGGACGCCGTCGCAGGCCTGCTGCAGGCCGTACGGGACGGAACCTGCCGGCTACTGTTCACCTCACCGGAGGCTTGCGTTTCGGGCCGGTTGCGCGGCCTCCTCGACGAGCAGGCGCGAATGGGCCGGCTGCAGAACCTCGTCGTCGATGAGGCCCACATCATCGACAGTTGGGGCAGCCACTTTCGCGTGGACTTCCAGCTCCTCGCTGTGCGTCAGCGCCAGTGGCTCGAGGCATCCGACTGGCGGATGCGGAGCTTCCTGCTCTCGGCGACCTTCACCCGCGAATGCCGAGAACTGCTTCAGGGCATGTTTGCCACCCCGACCACCTGGCGGGAATTCAGTTGCCAGCGGCTGCGGCCGGAGATGGCGTACTTTAACCGTCGGTTCGCCGCGGCGGAGCAGCGCGATGCAGCGCTGACCGAGGCGCTGCTCCGGCTGCCTCGTCCTGCCATCGTCTACGTCACAAAGCGCGACGAGGCAGAGCGACTGGCAGCGATGTGCCGGACGATCGGCTTCGGCCGAGTGGCCTGCTTCCATGGCGACACGCGCGCGTCCGCTCGCCGACGGATCCTGGCCGAGTGGCGGGCCGACCGGATCGACTTGATGGTGGCGACATCGGCTTTCGGCATGGGAGTGGACAAGCCCGATGTCCGCGCCGTGGTGCACGCTTGTATGCCGGAGAACCTGCACCGCTATTACCAGGAGGTCGGTCGGGGCGGCCGAGACGGCGCGTCCTCGGTGTGCCTGCTTATACCGACGCAGGCGGACGAGCACGTCGCGGAGGGCCTACTGCCCAGTCTGCTCGGTGACGCGAAGCTGATGAAACGTTGGGAGGCGATGCGGCAGCGCGCCACGCGCGTTGAAGGGGAAACAGGGTACGTCATCGATCTACCGCTTGATGCGCGCCACCCTGACCTAATGGGGCAGCGCTCCTACGGCGAGAATATCCGCTGGAACAAGCGGCTTGCGCTGATGCTGGCGCGAGCCGGCCACCTCGAACTTCTGGACCTGGAGCGACGCGCGCCCGCCGAGCCCGAAGGCGACTGTGTCGAATGGCTGCGCGTGCGCTGTCTGTTTCCGCCGGACACGCCAGACCTGCCCGCGCTCGTCCGGGACCCGCGCGACCAGGAACTGGCAACTGGCCGGCAGGGGCTCGCCTTGGTAGGCCGCTATCTCGGGGGGGAGCGCGCCTGCGGAATGCTGCGCCGTCAGTACGGGCCGGAGACGCAGATCGCCTGCGGCAGTTGCCCTGCCTGCCGGACCGACGAGCAGTCGGCGGATGCCGTACCGCCGCTCGGCTTCGATCCGGCCGCCCCGACCTCTCCCGACTTAGAGCTGGCGGCCGGGTTCTGGCCCATCGAGACGCCGGCCGGACGCGCGGCGTGGGTGCGCCTGCTGCGCGACTTGGTGAAGCGGCGCGGCGTTGCACGCTTCGCCTGCATACCGGACATCGTACCGGCGCTGTACGCCCTGTTCACGGATGCCCTGGGTGCCGACGACCCGGCGCTTTACCGGCTGGATCCGGTCGGGGCCGGCCGGGAGATCCGCGTGGCGGAGGATGAGGAACTCGTTTGCCTGCACGGGGAGAGCCTATCCCAGGACCTTCTCGGCCTGCGCATCGGGCGCCGGATCTCCCACCTCGTGCCGGCACGCACTCCGCTGCTGGACGCCAACGGACGTACGCCGCTCTCCGCTGAGGGCGCCTGCTTCTTCCCCTCACCCCAGACCTGGATCGCCGCACGGTAAATGTTCACCGACGACTCCGTGACGCCCCCCCGGCTTGAGGCGCTTGTCGACCTCGTCCGCTCCATGGCCGCCCGCAAGTTTACCGCCGCAACGGCGAAGGATCTCTTGCAGCCGGAAGGCCTGCCTGGCCTGAGCAAGTCAAGCAATCAAGCGGCCGTTACCCTCTCGGCCGCTCGTCAACTCGGTCTCATTGACGAGGCGGCGGACGGGCAGATCGTGCTCGTAAGACCGCGGGACAAGCGACCGACGCGCGACATCATCATCGATGCTCTAGACGAACGCGTTCTCGCGGCGCGCGATGTGGAGCCATGGTTCGCGCTCTTCTACGCCTACTTGCTCGGCCGCGACGGTAGCGCCGCCCCAGGCAGGGGTGGCGAGTGGGAAGTCGCCTTCAATCAGGACGTCGTGCGCGGCGCCGCCGTCAGCAACCGCTTTAACGCGACAAAATACACGGGCCTACGGCGCTGGATGCGCTACGCCGGCCTCGGCTGGCACGATGGCTCCGACATCTTTCACCCGAACCCCTACGAGCGCCTGCGGCGCAAACTTCCGGAGATCTTCGGTCGCGCCGGTCGCCTCGAAGCGAGCGACTTCATGGCGCGCCTGGCGGCCGTCTGCCCGGAACTTGACGGCGGCGCCCTGTTCCTGGAGGCGAACCCGGACCACGACGAGCGCGTGCGCCGCTGCACCGCTGGGCTGAGTCACGCCCTCGTCGACCTGCATCTGGACGGGTTCCTGCGGCTCGACTGCCCGCCGGACAGTGCGGGCTGGAGCATCGCCGCAGCGGAGCCGCCGATGGATGATGTCTCGCTTCGCGCCGAGCGCGTCGCCGCTGTCGAATTTCCCGGACCTGCGGGGGTGTCCCCATGATCACGGTTCCCGCGGTCCAGTCCGATCGGCTTGGGTTACCTTGCTGGCCGCTGCAGGCCGTCGACGCCACGATACGCACTATCGCGCAGGTCGGCCATGAGAGCCGATATCGCTTCCTTGCCTGTCACACGCCCATCGCACATGTGCGCAATGACCGGACCGGCTCGCTCCAGACTGACGCGGAGATCTTCGAGGAACTCTCGCGGCTTGGCGGGCGGGAGAACATGGTGCTCGTTTGGGGCGAGCCCGGTACGGGCAAATCGCACCTGATCAACTGGCTGAAGCTCCGCTTCGACCACGCCCGGGCGAGCGGCGCGATGCACGACGTGGTGCCTGTGCTGATACAGCGCCGCTCCGGCAGCCTGCGGGACGCACTGGAGCAACTCGTCGGGCAGTTGCCGGAACGGTTTGGTACCTATCTCGACCCGGTGCGTTCGGCCATCGCGCGCATTTCGGAAGCTGCGGCCCGCCAGAAACTAGCGGCTGCGATGCACCTCGAGCTCGACGTTCACTGGCGCGACCGCGGAAAGACGCCGTTGCCGCGGCACATTCGCACCCTTCCCGAAGCCTTTCGCTCCCAAGGCTTCGCGGACTGGCTCTGCCGGCCGGGCGGCGTCATCGACCGCAACATCCAGCGCCTGATCAGCCCAAGCGACATCACCGAACGCGAGAGCATCCCCGAGTTCACGGCGGACGAGTTCATCGTTCAGGACCGGCAGTTCTCCAGCCGCGCGGTGAACGTGCAGCAGGTCTACGTCCTGATCGAGACACTGCGCGACGAGCCGGATCTGGCGGAGGAGGCCGCCCGCATCTGCAACTCCGTGTTGCGCGACGCGCTGCGGGAGGTCACGGGCCTCGGCAACGCGCAGCTCTCGCAGATTTTCCGCGCGATCCGCAGCGACCTTGAGAAGGACAGGGCCAGGCTCGCGCTCTTCATCGAGGATGTCTCGACGCTTTCGGTCCTCGACGACGAGGTGATCAATGCGCTCGAGCCGCAGAACGACACGAGCCTGTGCCCGCTGACCGCTGTGGTCGGCATGACGGACGGGGCCTTCCAGCGGCTTCGCGACAACCAGAGGCAACGCGGGTCGCTCATTCTTTCGGTCGGCGGCAGCGCGGATGCGCAGTGGCGCACGGACGGGGATGCGCTGGACCGGTTCGCGGCGCGCTACCTGAATGCCCTGCGGCTGAGCGAGGCGGACCTTCGCGCGCTGGCCGAGGCGCGGCAGGACGGATCCGACCTGTCGCGCAGCGCCTGCGCGGGCTGCGCGCAACGTGAGGAATGCCACGCCGCCTTCGGGGCGGTCGACTTTGATGGCGTTGCTGTCGGCCTCTTCCCGTTTGTGCCGGGCGCACCCGCGCGGCTCCTGCAGGCCCTGGACGAGCGCGCGCCCGGCGTCCGGCGCACTCAGCGCGGCTTGCTGGACCACCTCATTAAGCCCGTACTGCATCATGTGGAGGGTCTCGGCGCCGGGCGACGGCCACCGCTGGTGCTGACAGTGGTGGAGCAGGAGCCGCCATATTGGCTTGGGTTCCGAGAGACCTATGCCGGCGCCTGGCCGGCCCCCGACCTTGCACGACTGCGCCTGCTCGCTGAGTTCTGGGCCTCCGCGGGCAACGCGGTGGACGCGGCGGCGCGCTTGCGGCCGCTACTCGCTCCGCTACAACTCCCCAACCTCCGCACAACCGACGTCAGACAGCAAACCGGTGGTTTGGGAAGGACCGAAAGGAAGGCTGAGGAGAAGACCGATCAGACTTCGCTGCAAAGAGCCCGGCGGTCGGCCCAGAACACGCAGCTCGCGGGACTGCTGCGGCGCCTCGATGCATGGCTGGCGGGAGGTCCGTTGCAGACGCCGCAGGATGCACAAGGCCTGCTGCTACGCTTTCTCCGTAAGGCCCTGCCGCTTGACGACCGCCGGACACCCGCCGCGGCCACGCATGCCTACCTGGCGAACGGAACCGCCAACATCATCCGAATCGAAGGCGCGGCCACGAGACCCGCGGTGAGTTCCCTTGTCATCGACTTCGCGCGCGACGAGGCCACGCGCGACCTTATCGCAGCCCTCGCGCGTTATGAGTATGAGGGCGATGGCTCCTGGGACTTCGACCAGGGGCAACGGAACAAGCGCGTGGTCGCCCGTTGGTTGCGGGCCAAATGCGACCGTATCTGCGCAGCCCTCGATCCACCGCAGTTGGATCCGGGCACGGCCGTCCGGCAGGCGGCGCGTTTCCTCACGCTCGCCAGCACGATCCGACGGCGCGCCGCGCTGCCAAGCGACACGTCCAGCGCCGTCGCGGCCGTCGTCGCGCCGCCATCCGCTGGTGCACCGCGCTGTCTTTCGGCGCGCCTGCGCCGTTTGTACGACGACCTGCCAGAGCGGCAGCGCGTGCTGCGCGACTTCCTCCTGCAGGAACTCGACATTCCCCAGGGTGTCGGCGGGTGCGTGATGATCGACCCATTGCCAGTGATCGAGGTAGTCGGTGATGATCGCGCTCCCGCTTCGGTACAGCCACTCGACTCAGCCTATCTGACTGGCTTCTGGAAGAGTCGCTATGCACCGCTGGAGCCGCTCTCGAACTGGGCAGCCCTCCCCGAGCTGCTGCAGGAGGAGCAAGCTGCGCTGCAGAAGATGGTACTGGAGATCAAGGATCTGCTTCGGAGCCACGACTACCCTACTGCCGACGCGCCGCAGTCGCTGCTGGCCTTCATCGCTGACCTTATGGAGGTGATCCGCGCCCAGGCCGAGACAAACCAGGCCGTGCCCGACGCGGAGTTCGAGAAGGTCAAGGACAAGCTCGGCAGGCGCGCCGCGGCTTGTGCAGCGGCTGTCGGTGAGGCGGAGCGAGTGGCAGCCTCGGAGGAAGTGCAAGCGGTGCTGCTGTTCAACCCCGATGACCTCGTCGAGGCACAGCAAGCGTTGGTCGTTTCCGCGGCATACGTCGCGAAGGTGCGTGCCCACGCGGATCGCAAGCTCGCTTTCATCAAGGACGAAGGCGACCCGGACGAGGCGATGGAGAGGCTCCGCGGCGCCGTCTACAAGATCGCGGTGGTTCAGCAGACCGAGTCCGAACCGATGGCAAACGATGTCGTCGCTTAAGGTCCTGGCAACCGATCTCCGGGCCCTGCCGGAGAAGGAGCGGCGCAAGAACCTGGTCGGCCTGCTTGGGCGGATGCAGCAGAATGTCGACGAGGCAGCTGCGATCCTTGCCGATACCTCCGTTGCGGCTAACCATGCACAGGATCTCGTCGGGCGCACTGTCGCCTCCACAGTCCGCGACAATGCGATCAAGGCGGCCCGGCAGGCCACTCGTCTCCGGCAACTGCTCGACAACTTCGACAACGTCGTCATGAACGGGCCCGCAGACGAGGCGGTCAGCCGGATCGTCGAATACGCGAAGGCGTCGCGTACCGTCGTCCGGGACCGCTGGCGCGCGCGGATCGAGCAGTTGGCGAAGGGCTACGAGGCACTGGCCATTGCAGCCGAACAGGCGCATTTGGCCGGGCGGGACGAAATGCGGAAGGCAGTGTCGCGCTTTGCGGCGGCAGCCGGCCAGCCCCCCGCAACTGCAGCGGCAGCCCTCAAGGTCCGTACGGACCAAGCTGCTGTGAAGGCCGCGATTGAGCAACTCGGCATCCAGGGCATTGTGGGCGAGTTCCTGATCGCCGCCTCGCAAGGGCGCGGCGATCCGCGACATCTGCTGCGGCAGGAGGTCACCTCCTTCCTCGATGCCAACCCCGATCTCTGGCAACTGCTGCGGGTGAAGCTGGCGTGATTTCCGGCGACCTCCGCCTCTTCGCCGAGGCCCTGCTCGGCTTTCTCGAGGAACGGGAAGCACGCCTCCTCGGCTGGGGCTTCTACGATGTCGCATTCGATCCAGCCGAGGTCGAAGGACTGCTGCAGGCCGAAGGTCCAGCGGCGCTTTCCGCGCGGTGGGCAATGTTAGCGGAGCAGGGCCACGATCTGCCCTCGCTGCTGTCCGACATGGAGCACGAGGGACTGCTGCACGGCACGTCGGACAGCCAAGGGCTGCTCCGCACGCGCTTCGCCGAAGGGGTGCGGCTGATCGCCCGTCTGCGCCAGATGTTCCGCCCGGGCGACTGGGCAGATGCGCGCCGGTTGGTCTCCGATATTAAGATCCACCTCGCCCCTCGCCGCTATCCGCGGCGGGACCTTGAGCCGGCCGCGTGCTGGGCGACGATGGCGCAGCAGGCGCGCGATCCCGCCCTTCAGCAGGCCGTCTTCGAGGCGCTCGCCCGCGGCCACGATGGCAGGGAGTTGGATTTTGCTGGCTTCCAGCAGCGTGCCTTCGCGCACATCCTCGGCCGCTATGGGGAGGTCGGCCGGTCGGGTTCGATCGTCTGCGCGGGCACCGGGTCCGGCAAGACCAAGGCGTTCTACGTGCCCGCCTTCCTCAGCATCGCGACCGAGCTGTCTCCCGCCCAGCCGCGCTTCACGAAGGTTATGGCGGTCTATCCGCGCAACGTCCTCCTGGCCGACCAACTGCGGGAGGCCATGGCTGAGGCCCGCAAGCTCAAGGCAACGCTCTCCAGCCACCGACTGCGCCAGTTGACCTTTGGCGCCTTAACCGGCGACACCCCGCCGACGCAGGCCTTCGAACGGCCGGACAGCCCGTTTATGCGTAACTGGCGTCGGGTCGGTACCGGCTGGGTGCTGCCCTCCCTCCGCTCACCCATAGACGGGAGGAGCGAGTTGCTGTGGCGCGATGTAGACCGGCGCGCCGGGCGCACCTGCCTGTACCGGCTGGACGGCGACCAGTCGGCCCCGGAGATTGAGGACGGTGTCATCGCCCTTACCCGTGATGCGCTCCAGGAGTCTCCGCCCGACATCCTCTTCCTCTCGATCGAGATGCTGTCGCGCGAACTCGGCAACCCGGCCTGGGCGCGAACGCTCGGCATCGGCGTCGGCGACCGCGCACCGCGGCTGCTCCTCTTCGACGAGGTCCATACCTATGCCGGCCTGGGCGGCGCCCAAGCCTCCTGGATCGTCCGCCGCTGGCGTTTCGCTGCACGCCCGCGCGCGCTCCACGTGGTCGGCCTCTCGGCCACGCTGCAGGACGCGCCGGGCCACCTTTCCAGGGTCGCGGGCCTGCGGAGCGACACGATCGCGGAGTTCGGGCCGGCAGAGGGTGAACTCGTCAGCGAGGGGCGAGAATACAACCTGGCCGTTAAGGGCGACCCGAGTTCCGGCGCTTCCCTGCTCGCCACCTCGATTCAATGCGCCATGCTGGTGAGCCGGCTGCTGACCCCCGCGCGCGCTCCAGCGCGCGGCGACGACCGACTTCGGAGCGAGCACCTCTACGCGCGCAAGGTTTTCGGCTTCACCGACAACCTTGACGGACTGAACCGCTGGTTCGCCGACCTGTCAGACGCCGAGCGGAAGCGCCTCGCCCGCCTGCGAGCGCCCCCGGGCAGAACGGGGGCTGAGGCCGCGCCGCCAGATGTCATGGCAATGCGGACTGACGGCCAGATCTGGGACCTGCCGCACCGTCTCGGCCATGACCTCCAGCAAGCGGCGCGCGTCAGCCGCTGCAGCTCGCAGGATCCAGGGGCCAATGCGGCCTCGGACATCATCGTAGCGACCAGCAGCCTCGAAGTTGGCTTCGACGACCCGGAGGTCGGCGCGATGCTGCACCACAAGGCTCCGCGCAGCATGGCGTCCCTGCTGCAGCGCAAGGGACGGGCGGGACGGCGGCGCGGGACGCGGCCGCTGACCGTGGTCGTCCTGTCCGACTACGGCAATGACCGCTGGTTTTTCCAGAACAGCGAGAGGCTTTTCGAGCCCAGCCTCGATCGTATCCGCCTACCTGTCACGAATCCCTACGTGCTTCGCGTGCAGGCCACCGCCTTCCTGATCGACTGGCTGGGTCGGAAGGTGCGGGAGCGCGATCCATACAGCTGGCTGCGCCGGCCCGATCGACGCAGGCGCGCCGCGCAAGAGCGCGCGGCGGGGCTGCTGCGAGACATGACGGCGCTCGGCCCCGGTTTCGCCGAATTCCGCCAGGATCTGACCGAGTTGGTGCGCCAGGCACTGCTCCTGGAGCGGCGGGGAGACGAGACGAACGCGTTGGTGGACGCCATCCTCTGGGACGTGCCCAGGCCGGTGCTGCGCCACGTCGTCCCGGCGCTGCTGCGCAAGCTCGAGCGGAACTGGGCTTTCGCCGAACCGGGACGGTCCGGGCAGGTCGAGGACGAAGGATGCCGGCAACCGGTGCCGCAGTACCTGCCGGCCGCCTCCTTCGCGGAGCTCGACGCGGCCGAGGTTCCGATCGCCTTCCCCGCCGAGCCGGCCAAGGAACCCACCAGCATCGGCCTCGGGCGCGCTCTCATCGAGGCTTGCCCTGGGCGGGTGTCCAAGCGGTACTCGGTGCTCGAGAGGGAACGCGGCTACTGGCTCCGCGCGAGCGACCTCCTCCTCGCATCCGCGGCCCCCGCATGCCTGCCGGTTGCATCCCTGTTCCCATGTAGCATGGCCGTGCGGATGGCGGGGGACGCGCAGGTCCACGAACCGACCGGCCTGAACCTGGTCCAGCGGCCGGACTCGGTGAAGGACAGCAGCAACGCGCATTGGGTCTGGCAATCGGAGGTCGAGTTCCGGTCGGAAGGTCTGCGCCTGCCCGCCCTGCTGGGTGCCGAATGGGCAGGCGCGGTCGAGCGGGTGGACGCCTATCTCCACAGGGACCAGGCCGGCGTGAGGGTCACGCGCTACGCCCGGTCGTTCCGGTACTCCCTGCTGCAGTCCAACGGCGTAGAGCGCCGCGGCCACGTGCAGTTGGCCTCTACCGGACCCGAGGGCGTGGCGGTCCCCGAGGCGGTAGGCTTTGAGCACACTGTCGATGCCCTGCGTATTCGGCTCCAGGCGGAGCACTTGTCAGCGGTTCCGCAACTCGGCCCCGACGCGCTCGCGCGGCTGCGCCAGGATTTCTTGCTCGACCTCCTCTTGCGCTCGGCCACGCTGGCCGATGCGGCGAGTCCTTTCGCGCTGCGCTGGGTCTGGCAGACGAGCCTTGCGATGCTGACCGCAACGGCACTCCGCAACGGCGTCGACCTGCGCCGCGCGCAGGAACTCCTCCGCGGCAAGCGCGCGGCAGCGGCCGCGGTCGTCGTGCGGCGGATGTTCGGTGCCATGACAGCCGAGGATGCGGAGGATCGGGAGGAGGGCGAGGAGGGCGGCATGCTTCGGCAGCGCGTCCAGGCGCTGTGGGAGGATCCCGCGCTCCTGAATGAGATCGAGCGCGCCGAAGCGGCCCTCTGGGGGGATCACCAGGAGCAGTTCGAGGCCTGGCTGCGCGAGCGCCACTGCCGCACCCTGGCCGAGGCCGTGCTGTCCGCGTGCGGAGCTCTCACCGACGACATCGGCGAGGGCGACTTGGTTGCGGATGTTATTGCTTCCACAAGCGGGACGGACCTGATGATCAGCGAAACCTCGCCGGGGGGGATCGGGCAGGTCGAAGGACTTGCGGCGAGCATCGCCCGCTCCCCGGAGATGTTCGAGGACGCTCTGCTGCACGCGCTCGAGCATTGCGAGCGCCAGCAGACCGATGCGACGCTGCTCGCCTGCCTCGATGCCTGCCGGAGGAAAGGCCCGCTGACCGAGGCTTTCGCCACGGTGCGTGCCGCCCAGGGCTACGCCGCGACGCAGGCGGCGAAGGAGGCGCTGGGGTCGGCGATGTCCGACGCAGGACTTGAGCCGTCACGGTCCACCATGGTGTCGGTGATGGGGCGGCTGCTGCGCCCCGGATCCCGGCCTTGGAATGACGCCTGGGCGCTCGGCCTTAACCGTGCTTGGCGGCGGCTGGGCGCCAGGATCGGATCGCCGCTGGACCCGCGCGTTATGGCATTTCTGTGCGTCAGCGTGGCACCGGCGCGTCGGCGCACCGCAGCGCTGTTGCAAGACATTACGGGTCATGCGGCGACAGACTCGCAGGTCGTCGCAATGGTTCAGGACAGCCTGCTGACGGGCTGCGAGGACGGCTGCCCCCATTGCCTCCAGGTGACGAACCGCTTCGTCGCATCGGCCCCTCCGTCTCGCGCACTCACCATGCAATGGCTGCGCATACGCGTGTCCAGAGTCGAGGCGGGACCCGACATCCCTGCGTGGGTCAGGGCGGCGGCGCTCGCACTCGCCGAAAGCGGGCGCGTGGACGTGGCGGCCGGGCCCGGCAGCGCGGCCCAACTTGCACGCGGCCTGCAGACGATGCTCGCTCAGGAGGTAGAGCGCGGCTACGTGCTGGCGCCCGTGAGCGTGGCAGGCTTCCGCCGGACCGGCACCAGCCTCGTGGCGCGCCTACGCCTCAAAGGTGCGGTCGATGTCTAAGGCCGATGATCCGGCCGTAACGCGCGACATCTGGTCGCATGGCGCGGGCCGCCCACTGCCAGATTTCCTGTCGAGTTGCCTCGGCACGCTTCTGCTGCTGGCTGCGCAGCAGAAGCCAGCCTACTTCTCGAGTCCGTGGATGTCCGACTTCCCCCTCTTTGACAATCGCTTCGGCGCCTTCTCCGCTCTGCTGCCGGCGCTGGCGGACCAGCCTCGCATCCGGTTCAGCGAATATCTTGCACATCTGTCGGAGACGACGCGGGTGCGCCTCATCACCACGCGCAGCGAGACTTCCTTGGCCTTCCTCCAGGCGCCCGCACTGCAGGGACGGTCGGGGCTCGAATGGCGGTTTGCGCCGGACGAGTATCACGAGAAGGGAATCCTAGCCCCCTCCTTCTACGTCGAGGGGTCAATGAACATTACGCACAATGGCATCTTCGCCCGCGGCGAGAAGATCACTTATCACACCGCCCCCGCGACGGGGACGCACCCAAAGATTGGGGCGGCGTATCTGGAGTTCGATCGCCGCTGGGACATCCTGCGATGAGCGGAGAGGACGCGCTGCGGCGCTTGCTCGCTGGACTGGCAGCCAGGGCCCCGGCCGGCCTCGCTTTTCCCGACGCACAACGGCCCTGGGAGGCTGCAGGCCATCCGCTCGCGGCTGAGATCGCAGCGGCGCTCGACGGGCAAGCGGCCTCCCTGCCGGCGGAGGCGCAGGGACGCACCACCTGGGTCACCTTCGCACCTCGCTTCTCCGCGCTGCGCGGGGCAATCGAGGACCTGCGGGCTGGCATCATCCCCAGCCTGGCCTGGGAGTTGCCGCCCGCCCTCGTGACAGCAGTTTCGGCGCAGGGCACGTTGGCACTGACGATCCTGGCAGCCTCTCCCCAGGGCTATTTCCGCTGGGAGTGCCGGCCGGCGGCAGTCCGCGAGGTAGCCGACCGCCTCGCGCTCCTGCGGCGCCTCTCCACCGCGCGTCCGCCACGCGAGGGCGGGGCGATCCCGTCGCTCGCCGAATTGCGACAACGCTTCCTCGTCGCGCTCGCCATCGGCGAGCGAGAGGGGGCAGAGGCGGCGGTCGACGCTATCGACACGCACCAGCTAGACACGGCGGTGAACACGCTCGCGATGCGCGTGCGGCTCTGCGAGGCTTTCGGCCTGCACGAAGACATAGTCCGCAACCATCATCTGGCGAACCTGCTGTCGGTGCGTGTGCCTCGGCGGGTGGTGGAGGCGGTGCTGCGGGCCCATCACGCCATCCACCTCCTCCACGCCGAGGCTACCGACTCCTTTGATGAGGTCGCAGCGCTCTATGACGCTCATCTGCACGACCTACTCGGCGCCGCGATCTCCGGCATTGGCGATACCACGGACCCCGTACTGCGGCGCTTGCGTAGCTACTGGGCCCGGACGGTGGGGGAGGCGGCGCCCAGCCCGGCCGTGCCGCATGTCGCTAGCGAACGGGCCTCAGACGTTGGACCCCGGCCGGTGCAATCGCCCGTGGTGCTGCGGGGCTGGAGCGATTTCGCGCAGTCGCTCCGCGCCGACGACCTCGCCGGCGCCGACGCCTTCCTGGCCCAGATGCCCGCGCTCTGGGGCGAAGACGTCGGGGCGTCCGCGGCAGCCTGCGTCGATGCCCTGCTGGAATGCTTTACCGATGCGGACATCGTAGAGCATCCCACTCGGGCCGCCGCCGCGGAGCGCGCGTTGATGGCGGTGATCGACGACCGGGTCTGCAATGCCAGTTTCCCCGAGCGCGAGTTCCTGCCGCTCTACGCCGGCCTGCTCGATTGCTGGTCGCTGGCGCGGGGTAAGTCCGCCCATGCAGCCGACGGGCAGTTCCTACTCTCGATCGCTGAAGCGGTTCTGGTCCTGGACAGCGGGCGCGAACGGCTTGTAGCGGAGATGGTCCGCGCCTGGTGGCGGGCGCGCCCCATCCGTGCGCGACTCCCGTGGCTGTTAGAAGCTCTCGACATGCTGACGGAGTTCGGCGGACCGCCGGACCTGGTCGACCTCTGGTATGCCGGCACGGAGTTGGCCGCCGTGGACGGCGATGCTGTGTCTCGCGGCGAGCGCCGCCTCTGGTCGCGCCTCGGCGCGCGCTTTGGACTCACGGCCGATGCTATCGATGCCCGGCTAGGTGCTGCGCCCGCCTCGGTTGCGGCGGATCCGTTGCAGCAGGCGCCCTTGCGTCGCGTGGCCATCGTATCCCTGCAAGAGCGGGCCGCCGAGGCCGCTGCGCAGGAGATCCGGCAGCGCAGCGGAGCACATGTTCAGGTGGTAACGGAGCATGTTGCTGGCGCCGCGACGAAGGCGGCAGCGGACGCAGACGTCGTGCTGATGGTGTGGTCGGCTAGCAAGCACTCGGTCTACCGGGCTTTCGACAAGGTCCGCGACCGCTTGGAGTACGTGCAGGGAACCGGCGCGTCGAGCATTGTCCTCGCACTAGAACGGTGGGTCGCGCGCGGTCGGGCTTTCTGACCAGAGCTGTCAGACCGCATGTTCGTGGGTGGGGTGGCTCGTCCCGCGGTATGCGACGGCCGAGGGTTGTGCTGGGAGGAGCACGCGGGCAGTACCCATCCGGCCAGGGCCGCGGTTGTTGAGGGCCGGCGGGCCGGCGTCGGTCACTGCTTCTGATCGACGATGAGCTCCTTGAGGATTTCGAGGCCACGTTCGGTGAAGGCGAGCATGGCGCGATCGTTGGTGTCGTAGATCCAGAGGCGGCCAT
>Ga0081539_10002050_pt1 | contig 30294 bp, 31 predicted proteins | sample TabmetS4T2R2_FD_71023 | JGI IMG/M metagenome (GOLD analysis project Ga0081539, IMG submission 71023) | Tabebuia heterophylla rhizosphere microbial communities from the University of Puerto Rico - S4T2R2 | ecosystem: Host-associated > Plants > Roots > Rhizosphere ... | reverse complement strand
CACGGGCGCGTTACAGATCCGTAACGGTGGCCGTGATCTGCGGAAGCGCTGGTCACGACGATGCAACGTGATGCGGTGGTCTCCGAGGCAGTCCCTCAGTGGTTTCCGGATACACCCCCATGACCGCACCGTCCGGGCAAGATGGTGATAACTTCCGCCGCATATGGCCGGAAGTTTCCATCATCAACACGGATGGTCGCGGATTGCTTGATCCACCCTGGTTTGCTTGATCCACCCTGGTTTGCTTGATCGACCCCGGGTTGCTTGATCGACGAGGGTTTGGGGCGTCAGGTGCGCACGAGCTGGCGCAGCACGTACTGCAGGATGCCGCCGTTGCGGTAGTAGTCCGCCTCCCCGGGCGTGTCGATCCGGACGACGGCGTCGAACGACACCGGCGAGCCGTCCGGCTTCGTTGCCGTCACGGCCACCGTGCGCGGCGTCGTCCCGTCGTTCAGCGCCGTGACGCCGGCGATGTCGAAGGTCTCGGTGCCGTCCAGACCCATCTCGGCGGCGCTGCGCCCATCCGGGAACTGCAGCGGAAGGACACCCATCCCGATCAGGTTCGACCGGTGGATCCGCTCGAAGCTCTCCGCGATGACGGCCCGAACGCCGAGCAGCGCCGTGCCTTTGGCGGCCCAGTCCCGGCTGGACCCGGAGCCGTACTCCTTGCCGGCAAGGACGACCAGCGGGATGCCGGCCGCCGCGTACGCCTGGGCGGCGTCGTAGATCGTCGTCTGCTTGCCGTCGTCGGTGAAGTCCCGGGTGAAGCCGCCCTCGACGCCGTCCAGCAGCAGGTTGCGCAGCCGGATGTTGGCGAACGTGCCGCGGATCATCACCTCGTGGTTGCCGCGCCGGGAGCCGTAGGAGTTGAAGTCCCGGCGCTCCACGCCGTGCTCGGTGAGGTACCGGCCCGCCGGGCTGTCCGGCTTGATCGACCCTGCCGGACTGATGTGATCGGTCGTCACGGAGTCACCCAGCAGCGCGAGCACCCGGGCACCCTCGACGTCGGTGACCGGCGTGGGCTCGGGCGGCATGCCCTCGAAGTACGGGGGCTTGCGGACGTACGTCGAGTCGTCGTTCCAGGCGAAGGTGTTCCCGCTGGGGGTGGGCAGCGAGCGCCAGCGCTCGTCCCCGGCGTACACGTCGGCGTAGTCGTGGGAGAACATCTCCTGACTGATCGCGCCGGCCACCACGCGATCCACTTCGGCCGGCTCGGGCCATACGTCCCGCAGGTAGATCGGCTCGCCGTCGGTGCCCGTCCCCAGCGGCTCGTTCTCGAAGTCCAGATCCATCGTGCCGGCCAGCGCATAGGCGATGACCAGCGGCGGCGACGCGAGATAGTTCATCTTGACGTCCGGGTTGATCCGGCCCTCGAAGTTCCGGTTCCCCGACAACACGGACACCACGGCGAGGTCGTTGGCCTGCACCGCCTCGGAGATCTCCTCCGGCAGCGGCCCGGAGTTGCCGATGCACGTCGTGCACCCGTACCCCACGAGGTGGAAGCCGAGCTTCTCCAGGTACGGCACGAGGCCGGCCTTCTCGTAGTAGTCCATGACGACCTTGCTGCCCGGCGCCAGGGACGTCTTGACCCACGGCTTGACGGTCAGCCCACGGTCCACGGCGTTGCGCGCCAGCAGAGCGGCGCCCACCATCACCGAAGGGTTCGAGGTGTTGGTGCACGAGGTGATCGAGGCGATCACCACGCTGCCGTGGTCGATCTCGAACCGGGCGCCCTCCGGCGTCGTCACGGGCGTCGGACTGGTCGCCCGGCCGTTCGAGCCGTTCGACTGCGGGGCGGGGCTGGGCTCCAGCGGCGTCGCCCGGCCACCGTCCGCCGGCCCGAACGAGCCGACCGCCGGGGAGTCGCTGGCCGGGAACGACTCGGCCGAGGCCTCGTCGACGTGGTTCAGGACGTCGTCCGCGGCGCCCGCGTAGTTGATCAGGGCGGTGCGGAAGGCACTCTTGGCGTCGCTGAGGGCGACCCGATCCTGCGGCCGCTTGGGACCCGCGATGCTCGGCACCACGGTGGACAGATCCAGCTCGAGATACTCGCTGTAGCGGGCCTCCCGCGCCGCGTCGTGCCACAGTCCCTGCTCCTTGGTGTAGGCCTCCGCCAGGGCGACCTGCTCGGGAGAGCGGCCGGTGAGCCGTAGGTACTCCAGCGTCACGTCATCGATGGGGAAGATCGCACAGGTGGAGCCGAACTCGGGGCTCATGTTGCCGATCGTTGCGCGGTTGGCCAGCGGCACCGCGGCGACGCCGTCGCCGTAGAACTCCACGAACTTCCCGACCACGCCGTGCTTGCGCAGCATCTGGGTGATCGTGAGGACGACGTCGGTCGCCGTCGCCCCGGCCGGGATCTCCCCGGTGAGCTTGAACCCGACGACGCGCGGGATGAGCATCGAGATCGGCTGGCCGAGCATGGCCGCTTCTGCCTCGATACCGCCGACTCCCCAGCCGAGGACGCCGAGCCCGTTGACCATGGTCGTATGCGAGTCGGTGCCGACGCAGGTGTCCGGATAGGCGCGCAGCCCGCCGTCCACCTCGCGCGTCATGACGACGCGGGCGAGGTACTCGATGTTGACCTGGTGCACGATCCCGGTGCCCGGCGGTACGACCTTGAACTCGTCGAACGCCGTCTGGCCCCAGCGGAGGAACTGGTAGCGCTCGTAGTTGCGCTGGTACTCGAACTCCATGTTGCGCTCGAGCGCATCGGGGCGGCCGAAGACGTCGGTAATCACCGAGTGGTCGATGACCAGCTCGGCCGGGGCCAGCGGATTGATCCGGGCCGGGTCGCCGCCGAGTTCGGCGACGGCCTCGCGCATCGTCGCGAGATCGACGACGCAGGGGACTCCGGTGAAGTCCTGCATGATCACCCGGGCGGGGGTGAACTGGATCTCGGTGTCCGGCTCGGCGTCCGGATCCCATCCGGCCAGGGCACGGATGTGGTCGGCGGTGATGTTCGCGCCGTCCTCGGTCCGCAGGAGGTTCTCCAGCAGCACCTTGAGGCTGTACGGCAGGCCGGCCGCGCCGTCCACGACGCCGAGCCGGAAGATCTCGTAGCCGGCGTCACCGACGTGCAGCGATCCCTTGGCGCCGAAGGTGTCCACACTCGAAGCGTTGCTCACGGTCGCTCCCTCGCGTTCGTCCCTGCATCGCATCCTGCCGCAGCCGAATGCCGAGCGTGACATCGGCACGAGCATCGACACAGCCACGCTAGCCGCAAACTATCTCGACATCAAACTATCTCGCCGGTGGGTGCAGGTTGAGCGGGCAGTTCTGACCCGACACGCCGGGCGTGTCGGGTCAGAACTGCCCGCTGAACACGACTCGGGCCTGCGGGAGGAGCCTCACCGGTCCGGCACGAGGCGGGCCACGCACTCGACGTGGTGCGTCATCGGGAAGGCATCGAACGCGCGCAGCCCCGACAGCCGGTACCCCGCCTCCGCGGCGAACGCGACGTCGCGCGCCAGGGCCGCGGGATCGCAGGCGACGTAGGCGATGACCCGCGGGCGCAGGCCGGCGACCGCCTCGATCACCCGGCGCCCGGCGCCTGCCCGCGGCGGATCCAGAACCACGACGTCGGCACCGCCATCTAGCGGACCGCCAGGCGCCGACCAGCGCGCCACGGTCCGCTCCACCCGGCCCTGCTCGACCCGCACCTGCGGCAGGTCGTGCAGCGAGCGGCGGGCATCGGCGCACGCGCGCTCGTCGGACTCCAGATGGAGAACCAGCCCCTCCGGTCCGACCCGCATAGCCAGCCCTGCCGCGAACAGCCCGACCCCGCCGTACAGATCCAGGGCGCGCTCCCCGGGCGCAGGGACGGTGGCGTCGAGGACGGCGTCGAGCAGCACCTGGGCCGCCGCTGGATGCACCTGCCAGAACCCCGAGCCGGTCACCCGGAACGGCCGGGCGACGGCGTCCACCTGCACCTCCTCGCTCACCCAAATGCGGCCGCGGAGCCGGCGCAGGCCGTGCTCCGCACGGTGGGCGACGGCCGCGTCGGCGCCCAGCGGCGGCACCTCGGTGCGGCGGCCGGGCAAGGGCTCGACCACAACCAGCCGCTCGCCCGAGCCCGCCGCCACGACGTCGACCGCCGACGTGCCCGGCCAGCGCCGCCGCCCGACGCCGAGTTCGTCGATCCGCGGGTCGGCGATCGGGCAGTGGTCGACCGGGATGACGTCGTGCGAGCGGTGGGGATGAAAGCCGGGCCGCCCCGTGTCATCGACCGTGAAGCGCACCCGGGTCCGCCACCCGAGCCCGTGGTCGTGGTTTGCTTGATCGACTCCGGTTTGCTTGATCGACCCCAGTTTGCTTGATCGACCCCAGTTTGCTTGATCGACACCGAGGGGGGCGGGCAACGGCGTCACCGTCAGATCGGTCAGGGCCGGGTGGTCGGCGGGCAGGTGGCCGAGGCGGGTCAGCTGTTCGACGACGACGGCCGCCTTGAGCCGCCGCTGCGCCGGCAGCGACGCGTGCTGCCAGTCGCAACCACCGCAGCGCCCCGGTCCGGCGTACGGGCAGGGGGCGGGAACCCGGTCCGGCGACGCCGTCAGCACCTCGACGGCGTCGGCGCGCCAGAACCGGTCGGTCTCCCCCGCCTGGGTCAGCCGGGCGCGCACCCGCTCTCCCGGCAATGCATGCCGGACGAACACCACTCGCCCCTCGTGTCGCGCGACGCAGTGCCCGCCGTGCGCAACCGGTCCGACATCCAGGACGAGCGTCGCCGGCTCGCCTGCCCGCCCATCAGGACCGGCCGCAGGACGTGCGTCAGGACCGGCGTTCTGACGCCGCACCCGACTCCGCCACCTCGCTCGATGCCCCGGCGCCGTCCGGAGACCCGTCGGTCGCCCAGCGCTCAGGCGTGCCTCGCCGTGTCGCCCCCGGTGCCGCGCCCTCCAACCGGTCCTCCAGGCCCTCGGACGACCGCAGCTGCCACGGCACGCTCGCCACCATCACGCCGGGCGTGAAGTGCAGCCGGCTCTTCAGGCGTAGCGCGCTCTGGTTGTGCAGCAACTGCTCCCACCACCGCCCCACGACGTACTCGGGGACGAAGACGACCACCAGGTCGCGCGGGCTGTCCCGGCGGATGCTGCGCACGTAGTCCAGCACGGGCCGGGTGACCTCCCGGTACGGCGAGTCCAGCGCACGCAGGGGGACGGGAATGTCGCTGGCCTCCCACTCCTGCTGCAGCCGCCGGGTCTCGTCCGGGTCGACGACGACGGTGACCGCCTCCAGGACCGAGGGCCGCGACGCCCGGGCATAGGCCAGCGCCCGCAGCGTGGGCTTGTGCAGCTTGGAGACCAGGACCAGAGCGTGCACCCGGGACGGAAGAGTCCGCGGCGCCCCTTCCTTTCCGGCCGCCAGCTCCACCCGGACCGAGTCGTAGTGCCGCCGGATCGCCCGCATCAGCCAGAACAGCAGTGCCATCGCGATGAGCGCCAGGTAGGCGCCCCGCACGAACTTGGTGACCAGCACGACGACGAGCACCGAGCCGGTGATGCTCAGGCCCACGGCGTTGATCACTCGGGAGCGCTTCATCCGCCGCCGGGCGGCCGGCGACACCTCGGTGCGCAGGTGGCGCGTCCAGTGCCGGACCATCCCGGTCTGGCTCAGGGTGAACGAGATGAAGACGCCGACGATGTACAGCTGGATCAGCCGCGTGACCTGCGCATCGAAGGCCAGGATGAGTGCGCTCGCGGCGCCCGCGAGGAAGATGATCCCGTTGCTGAACGCCAGCCGGTCCCCGCGGGTGTGCAGCTGCCGGGGCAGCAGGTCGTCCCGGGCCAGGATCGAGCCGAGTACAGGGAAGCCGTTGAACGCTGTGTTCGCCGCGAGGACCAGGATCAGCCCGGTGGTGAACGCCACGACGTAGAACGCGATGGGGAAGCCGCCGAACAGCGCCTTCGCGATCTGCCCGATGATGGGGTCCTGGACGTAACTGCTGCCCACCGGCCGGCCGTTGACCAGCAACTGCTCTGCGGGAAACTCCGCGTATTTGATATGCATCAGGTTCGCCAGAGTGATCATGCTCATCAACATGGTCACCGCAATGGCACCCAGCCATGCCAGTGTGGTCGCAGCGTTACGGCTCTTGGGCACCTTGAACGCCGGCACACCGTTGCTGATCGCCTCCACACCGGTCAGCGCCGCACATCCAGAGGAGAACGCCCGAAGCAGCAGGAAGCCGCCGGCAAGCCCGACCAGCCCCTGCTCGTAGGCCGCCTCCGGGATGAGCTGGAACCGGGCGCTCTCGACGTCCGGCAGCCCGCCCGTCAGGAACCGGAAGAACCCCCAAGCGGACATCCCGAGGATGGCCGCCATGAACATGTACGTCGGGACGGCGAACGCGGTGCCGGACTCCCGGACACCGCGCAGGTTCATCGTCATCAGCAGGAAGACCACGCCCACCGCGAACAGCGCCTGATGCCCGCGCAGTGCCGGAATTGCCGACGCGGCGTACTGCGCACCTGAGGACACCGACACCGCGACGGTGAGCACATAGTCCACCAGCAACGCGCTGGCGACGGTGAGTCCCGCCGTCGGGCCGAGGTTCGTCGTCGCCACCTCGTAGTCGCCGCCGCCCGACGGATAGGCGTGGACGTTCTGCCGGTACGAGGCGACGACGATGAGCATGACGGTGACGACGGCCAGCCCGATCAGCGGCGACAGGGTGTAGGCCGTGATCCCCGCAGCTGCGAGGGTGAGGAAGACCTCGTCCGGGGCATAGGCAACGGACGACAGCGCGTCGGACGCGAACACCGGCAGCGCAACCCGCTTCGGCAGCAGCGTCTCCGACAGACGCTCGCTGCGCACGGGGCGCCCGACGAGCACCCGCTTGATCGCATCCGTGATGTGGAGCACGAGGGTCCATCGTAAGGGTGGTCCCTGCGCCGGACTCCACGGCACGGGCAGGCTGACGCGCCGACGTTGCCGAGACCGGCCTGCGGCTGTGGGCCGTGGTCGGCAGGCCGGCTTCAGCGTGTACCGTCGGGCTGCCAGCGCGGAGGCTGGAAAGGATCAGAGAGGCCGGACCGTTGCACTTCGTGATCATGGGTTGCGGGCGCACCGGAGCGACCCTGGCCCACATGGTGGAGGACCGGGGCCACACAGTGGCCGTGGTCGACCAGAATTCCGACGCCTTCCGCCGGCTCGGCTCGCACTTCGAGGGACGCCGCGTTGTGGGCCCGGGTTTCGATCGGGAGACCCTGGTCGAGGCCGGGATCGAGGATGCCTACGCATTCGCGGCGGTGAGCAACGGCGACAACTCGAACATCCTGGCCGCACGGGTGGCGCGGGAGACCTTCGGCGTCACGAACGTCGTCGCCCGCATCTATGACCCCGGCCGTGCCGAGGTCTACCAGCGACTCGGCATCCCGACCGTCGCCACCGTGCGATGGACCGCCGACCAGATGTACCGCCGGCTCATCCCGAGCGGCGCCGCCTCGGAGTTTCAGGACGCCTCAGGAGCGATCGTGCTGGCCGAGGTCCAGGTGGACAAGGCGTGGGTGGGGCGCAGGATGTCGGCGATCGAAAAGGCGGCGGGCGTGCGCGTGGCCTACCTGACCCGCCTCGGGGAGGGGATCATCCCGGGTCCGGACAGCGTCTACCAAGAAGGTGATCTCGTGCACGTGGTGCTGCGCCGGGACGACACCCCTCGGGTGGAGGCCATCCTGGCCGCGGCGCCTGCGGAGGGTGAACACTGATGCGAATCGTGATCGCGGGAGCCGGGAGTGTCGGGCGATCCATCGCGCGAGAACTACTGACCAACGGCCATCGAGTGTTGTTGATCGACAAGGATCCCGCCGCGATCCGGGTGAACAGCGTGCCGGATGCCGAGTGGCTGCTCGCCGACGCCTGCGAGATCGCCTCACTGGCGGACGCCGGGTTGGCGTCGTGCGACGTCGTCGTGGCGGCCAGCGGGGACGACAAGGTCAACCTGGTCGTGTCACTGCTCGCGAAGACCGAGTACGGCGTCCCGCGCACCGTTGCCCGGGTGAACAGCCCGCAGAACGAGTGGATGTTCGACGAAGCCTGGGGAGTCGACGTGGCCGTGTCGACACCGCGGTTGATGACGGCACTGGTCGAGGAGGCCGTCTCGGTCGGTGAGCTCGTGCGGATCTTCACGTTCCAGCAGGGCCAGGCCACGATGGTCGAGATGACGCTGCCGGGGGACTCTCCGCTCGCCGGAACGCCGGTCGGGGACATCGACTGGCCGCCGGACACCGTGCTCGTCGGCATCATCCGCGGCGAGCGACCGATCGCCCCCAGCCGCGACGACGTCGTGGAGTCCGGTGACGAGTTGCTGCTGCTCACCGTCCCGGAGAGCGAGGACGCGCTGGAGCAGTTGCTCAGCTCCCCGCCGACTCGTCGCGCGACGGGTTGATTGGCTCCCTGCTGATGGGCTCGCGAGCCACGAGTCCGCTTCCCGCCGGGGGACTCGGCGGGTCGCTCACCGGCTCCTGTGGCTTGGCGACGGGGACGCCGCGCACGATCAGCCACGTCAGACCGAGTACGACACCGAACAGAGGGAGCCCGAGCGGCACCGCCACCGCGCCCAGCGCGCCGGCGCGGTCCTGCAGGTACAGCGGTAACTGGATGGCGAAGCGCAGCGCGAACATGCCCGCCCACAGCCACGTGGCCAGGGTGTACACGCGCAGGCGGGCGGGCACCTGGCGCCAATGGAACTGCTCGCCGAGCACCAGCCCGAGGAAGACCCCGACGAGGGGCCACCGGAAGACCGCTGACAGGGCATAGCCCACGGCGAAGAGCGCATTTCGGGCGATGCCCACGAGGAAGAAGTTGACCGCCTGACCGGTGTACAGCGCGATGGCCGCGCCGATCGCGACGCCGAAGAGTCCGGAGATCGCCGGGTTGAGCGGCTGCCGGCCCGCGATCCGCACGACGAGGGCCACGACAGCGACCGCGACGGATGCGACGACCGCCGTCCGCAGCCCTCGACCCGTCGCGATGAGAACAGTGAAGACGACGACCGGCAGAGTGGACTCGACCAGCCCACGCGGGCCGCCGATCGCGTCGGTGAAGGAGAAGTCCTCTCCCATCAACTGCTGCCAGCGGCCGGCACTCGGGCCGGCTCCCGCCCGGCCCGGCTCAGGCACTGCCACCGGGCACGAGTTCGTATCGCGGGTTGTAAACCACAGGCAGGCCGCCCGCCTCGGTGACCATGCCCTTGATCTTGATCCGGCGTCCCGGCTCGATTCCGGCGATCTGCCGCCGGCCCAGCCACACGAGCGAGATGCTGCCGCTGCCGTCGTACAGCTCGGCCACCAGCGCAGGCACGCCGGCCCGCGGGCGGAGGGTCACGGCGCGAAGCGTGCCACAGATTATGGCCTGCTCGCGGGTGCGCAGCTGCGTGATCGGCGTGCCGCCCAGCTTGGCGGACGTCTCGCGCTCCTGCTCGGCGTGCACCTGATGCTGAGGTGCGACGAACCGCGAGATGGCGCGCCGCAGGCCCGAGCGCTCCTCGCTACCCATACTGTCAAGAGTACTTTCCGATGGACACGATGTACCGGCCCCCCGCGGTGTCGGCACGATGTGCCACCGGGCGTTCTGCGGGCGACTGCCGGAAGCGGCTATCGGATCTCGGCGATCTGCTGACCTGTTCCGAAGGGGTCGAGCGGCGGACGCACGTCCGTTTGTTCCGGCTCTGCCTGCTGTGCCGGGTCGCCGGCGTCCGGCAGTCTCAGCGCGAGCAGCTCCCGCGGCGCCATCGCCTCGGCGCCGCGGATCACGACGACACCGCGGACCAGCGACTCCAGGTCGTCCGCCCCGCCTTCCTGGTAGGCGGCGGGGCCGTGGAAGACCGCGCGAAGGAACCACCGCGGCCCGTCGATGCCGACGAAGCGGGCGGGCTGATGGGACGTCCGGCCGTCCGGCGTGCGCACGGGGATGCGGGCAAGCAGCTCCTTACCGAACGGACCGGGCATCTCGTCCGCCGTGCCACCCTGCCGGGTGACCCCGGCGGCGATCTCGCCGCGGATCTCGTCCCAGATGCCCTCGCTCTTGGGCGCGGCGAAGGCCTGTAGCTGCACGGCGGAACCGCCGAGCGCCACGGTGGCCGCCGTCACCCGCCCGGTCTGCTCCTCGACCTCAAGCCGCAGCTCCATGCCGTCTCGGCCCGGCAACCATATGCCTCCGAGATCGACGAAACCCTCGGGCCCGGGAACCTCGGACACATCCCAGGGACCGCGCTCGCGATCGTCCTGACCCTGCGTGGTGGTCCGCTCCTCGGCCTCCTCGGCCTCCTCGGATTCCGTGGCGACGTCGTCGAGCGGGTCTCGCCGCGAGTCCGGCACGCGGCCAGGAGCCTCGGTCCGCGACCTGGGAGACGCAAGCTCCTCGGCATCGTCCCGGCTCGGCTCCGCAGGCTGGGACTGCGGCGAACGAGCACCGCCGAGCCGGGCCTCGAGATCGACGTCGCTGCGCGGACCGCCGATCGGTCCGTACGGCGCAGGGCGATCCGGGGCCACGCTGGCCTTGTCAGCCTTCTCGGACACCCAGGCAACAGGGTCCACCGCTTCCTTCTGGCGATTACCGCGACGGAACCAGCTCACTTCATCTCTCCCTGTCCCCGTTCCCACTGCACGTGCGCCACGATGCCGTCGGCCGCCGGTTGCAAAGGAGCACCGAAGCCTCCGGTGGAGCCGAAACCGCCCGCACCGCGGGCCGATCCCGGCAGCTGCCCGACCTCGACGAAGCGCGCTCGGGCCACCTGCTGGACGATGAGTTGCGCCACCCGGTCCCCACGGCGGAGCTCGACCGGCGTCTCCTGGTCCGTGTTCAGCAAAGTGACCTTGATCTCGCCACGGTATCCGGCGTCCACCGTCCCCGGGGCATTGACGATGGTCAGGCCATGACGGGCCGCCAGGCCGGACCGGGGATGGACGAACGCCGCGTAGCCGTCCGGCAGCGCGATGGAGACCCCGGTGGGCACGGTGCACCGCTGCCCAGGCTGGATCGTGACGTCCACCGTGGTGACGAGGTCGGCCCCCGCGTCGCCGTCGTGCGCGTACCCGGGAACCGGAAGCGCGGGGTCGAGCCGGCAGAGCAACACCTCGACCTGGTCGACGGTCACCGCGCCCCTCCTCCCTGCACCTTCGGCACCACTTCTGCACCATTTCGGCGCCACACCATCACGACATGGAACGCCGTTTCGGCGCGCCCCATCGCCGCGCCCCATCGACGCTACGTCGACAGCGTAGCCAGGGCGGTGCCTGGCATGCTTCGGGCGTGGTTCCCGCAGCCGGTACCCCGGATCCGTCGCAGTACGCCGCCGGCTACTCCGAGCGGCTATGGCCGTCACTGGGCGTGTGGGCGGCACTGATCGCCATCCCGGCCATGCTCGGTCTGGTGGTGCTTCCGTTCGGGCCGGCACCGGCGATCGCGACGGCGATCGCGGTGCCGGCCCTGGTCATCGTGCTGGTCACGCACGGCACGCCGCGCGTTGCTGTGGAGAAAGGGATCCTCGTCGCGGGGAGGGCGAGGGTCCCGGTCCGGCTGCTGGGCGACGTCGAGGTCCTCGATGCCGAGGCCATGCGGCTGGCCCGCGGAGCCCGCTTGGACATGCGGGCCTATTTGTGTCTTCGCGGGTGGCTGACGACAGGGGTGAAGGTGGAGCTGCGCGACACGGAAGACCCGACGCCCTACTGGCTGATCTCCAGCCGTCGACCGGCTGCGCTGGCGGCGGCGCTGGCCGCCGCCACGGCGCAGTCGTAGCGATCCGGCGTACTCCGGTCGGTGGCGGCTCCTGGGCTGCTGACCTCCTACGCGGCGCACTCCTTGCAGATGTACTGACCGCCCCTCTCAGAGGCCAGCTGGCTGCGGTGGTGCACCAGGAAGCACCGCGAACAGGTGAACTCGTCCGCCTGTCGCGGCAGCACCCGGACGGACAACTCCTCGTTGGAGAGGTCCGCGCCGGGCAGCTCGAAGCCTTCCGCGGCTTCTGTCTCGTCTTCGTCGACCGCGCCGGAGGACTTCTCGACGCGGCGTGCCTTCAACTCCTCGATGGAGTCTTCGTTGAGGTCGTCGTCGGTCTTTCGCGGCGCGTCGTAGTCGGTGGCCATGATGGGTCTCACTCCGGTGTGGGTCTCGTGTGCTGTTGCTGTGCTGTCTTCGCCGGGGCCGCCGTGACGACCGGGGCGGGTTGTCGGGTTCGCCGGCGGCGAACCGCCGACGAAAGTGGCATACGTCACCCGATGACCGTGGTAACGGGCATCAGGTGTTCGGTAACGCGCTCGCGGCCTGATTTGTGCCCGGGGCGCGGCAGGGATTGTGCACTACGCAAGCCGGAACCGCGAGCCCGCCACACCAGCGGGTGGTGAGGTCTTTGACCTGCGTCGCGTCACAGTACGTCGATACTCGGCAACACGGAACCCCGAAAGTTCACCCGGGGTTGGCGATGGATACCGATTCGCAAGATTTGCCCCCTCGCACCGAAGCGCTGCGTGGCCGTAAGGTCGTCCATTCCACTGTTCTCGGAGGGGCGACGACGTGACCGACTTCCAGAGCGAGTTCCGCCAGCGTGCGGCCGAGGCGCAGCGTGCCCTGGCGGAGGCGCGGGACACCGGCGATGACTATCTGGTCGAGGTCCGGCTCGGGGAGATCGAATCGCTGGCACGGCTGGGCGCGGAGCACCAGATCCAGCTGGACGACCTGGAGGCGTCGCTCATCGCCCATGGCTGGCCGACGCCGCCGCCCGGCATCCGAGTGCCGGTCGAGTTGCGCGCTCCCGACGCGAATTGCTGAGACCCCACGAAGGCCTGAACCCCCGACGACGGCTGAGCAAGGTCAGGTGTCGTCGACCCGCTCGGCGCCCACCTCGCTGAGCAGATCCGCCAGGTCGTCGACCAGTCCCGGTCCGGCCGCCACGACCATGGCGCTGCCCGGCGGGCGCTCCCCCAGCCCGCGGATCACGCCGCCGGCCTCGGTCACCACGAGCGCCGCTGCCGCCAGGTCCCACACGTGTAGCCCCGTCTCGTAGTAGGCGTCCATCTGGCCCACCGCGACCATGCACAGGTCGATCGACGCGCTGCCGTACCGGCGGATGTCGCGCACCCTGGGCAGGACGTCCGCCAGAACCTCCGCCTGGGCCCGGCGGCGTTCGGCGCGATAGCCGAACCCGGTCCCGACCAGAGCCTTGTCCAGGTCCGGCGGCGGTGGCAAACGCAGCCGCCGGCCGTCCAGCCAGGCACCCGCACCTGCCGCGGCCGTCCACGTCTCACCCGTCACCGGGTTGTGGACGCACCCGGCGAGCGGCCGCCACCGCCCTTCCACCCGCGGGTCGCCGGCCACCGCGGCCACGCTGACGGCGTACACCGGCAGCCGGTACAGGAAGTTCACGGTGCCGTCGATCGGGTCCAGCACCCAGGTGACCCGGCTGCTGCCCGGCTGCTGCCCGTCCTCCTCGCCGAGCAGACCGTCGCCCGGCCGCTCTTTCGCGATCCGTCCCCGCAGCAGGGATTCCACGGCACGGTCGGTGGCGGTGACGACATCCGTCGGGCTGGACTTGGTCGCGTCCACCGTGGGCCGGGCCTGATCACGCAGGGCCTCCTCGGCGCGGATCAGGTCACCGGCCTCACGCGCGGCGCTCTCGGCCAGCGCCAGCATGGCCTCGACGTCGAACGGCACGTCGGAGGGAACGCCGGACGGGACGTCGGACGGGGCGTGAAGGTCGTCGCCCGGCATGGTCAGTCCACCCCGCAGACGGCGGGCTGCGGGCCACGGAGGTTTCGGCAGCATCCGGACGGACACACGTCGTACCAGGGGCCCAGCTTGCCGACCGCAGGCCGGGGCGGGGACTCCCCACGCTCGGCGGCGGCGCGCTCCAGCAGCAGGTCCACCAGCCCGGCGACGAATCGCCGATCCGTCCCGGCCGTGGCGGCACGGGCGAAGGGCACGCCCAGCCGCTCGGCGATCCCGCGCGCCTCGGTGTCGAGATCGAAGACGACCTCCATGTGGTCGCTGACGAAACCGATGGGGGCAACCACCACGCCAGGCACTCCCTCCTCGGCCAGGCGAGCCAGCCGCTCCCCGACGTCCGGCTCCAGCCAGGGCACCTGCGGTGGTCCCGAACGCGAGCAGTACACGAGCTCCCAGCGGATCGCCCGCCCCAGCCGGTCGCCGAGTTCCTCGGCGATCGACGTGGCCACGTCAAGGTGCGCCGCCACGTACCCGCCGCCCTCCGGACCCGCGACCTCGTTCATCGCGATCGGCACGGAGTGGGTGGTGAACAGGACGACGCAGCCGTCCCGGCTCGATTCCGGAAGCTCCGCGACCGCCCGGCCGACGGCGTCCACGGCGGGCTCGACGAAGCCTGGATGGTTGGCGAAGTGACGCACCTTGTCCACGGTGAGCGCCCGGCCCTCGTTCGACAACTGGGCGAGCGCGCCCGCCAGGTCCTCCCGGTACTGACGGCATCCGGAGTAACTGGGATACGCGCTGGTCACCAGGACGAGCACGCGCCGGGCGCCGTCGTCGTGCGCGGCACGCAGTGCCTCCACCGCGTACGGCGTCCAGTTGCGGTTGCCCCAGTACACCGGCTGGACGACGCCGCGCCGGGCCAGCTCGGCGCGCAGGGCGGCGAGCAGTGCCCGGTTCTGGTCGTTGATCGGGCTGCGCCCGCCGAAGCGCTCGTAGTGGCGAGCGACCTCGGCCAACCGCTGCGGTGGGACGCCGCGGCCTTTCGTGACGTTCTCCAGGAACGGCATCACGTCGAGCGGGCCCTCGGGACCACCGAAGGACAGCAGCAGGACGGCGTCGTAGGGGGTGAGGTCCTCAGCCGGCGGCTCGTGGGTCACCCGCTGATCGTGCCAACTCCGGGCCCGGTCGCGTCACCCGGCCCCGGCATTCACTCGGGTGACCGGTGGACGAGGGTCGACGGTTCGTCCCATCTGGCGCCACGCCCGGCGAATTGCTTCGGATAGCGGGCACGAAGTGGCACAGTCATGCCCAGGTTGCCGGCCGGAGGGAGTTGAGCCATGGACGACCTCGTGCTCGTCGGCGTCCACGACGACGGGGAGCACCTCCTGCTCGCCGGCGGCAACGGTCAGCGGTATCGGCTGCGGGTGGACGAGGCGCTGCGCGCCGCCGTCCGCCGTGACCGGGCGCGGCTCGGGCAGATCCAGATCGAGACGGACGGGCGGATGCGCCCGCGGGAGATTCAGGCGCGCATCCGGGCCGGTGAGACGGCCGAGGAGATCGCCGACTCGGCGGGGATCGCGATCGAGCACGTCCGCCGCTACGAGGGGCCGGTCATCGCCGAGCGCGAGTTCATCGCCCTTCAGGCGCAGGAAATCCGGCTGCGGCGCACTGCGGCGACGACGGCCGGGTCGGGGTCAGCGGGGTCGGGCGCGGGGTCACCGTCCGGCGGTGCAGGCCAGGGACGGGCCGGCACGCTGGGCACGGTGGTGGCCGAGCGGCTCGCGCAGCGTGAGGTGGACGGCGAGGACGCGCAGTGGGACGCGTGGCGGTCCGAGGACGGCACTTGGGTGGTGGCCCTGGACTTCACGGCGGGCAGCCGGCGTCGTCAGGCGAGGTGGTCCTACGACCCGTCGGTCCGGCACGTCGCCCCCCTGGACGACGAAGCCCGCTGGCTGAGCGACGACGAGCCGCCTGCGGCGCCGGCCCCGGTGACCCATCGACGACTGGCTCCGGTCCGCGATCATGTGTACGACGTCGAGGCGGGCGGGATTGCACGGCCCGTGCCGCCGGACTCCCCGGCCGTCGACCTGTTGGACACCTTGCGCGAGCGGCGGGGACGCCGATCGAGGCCGATCTCTCCCGAGGAGGAGATCTCGACGGTCCCCGATCCGGTCCGTGAGGCGATCGACTCGTTGCTCAATCGCGCGGAGTCCATGGGGGATCCGCCTGCGGCCCATCCGGCTCGCTCGCGGCCACACGACGCCCGCGACGGCGAGGTGCTCGTGCTGCCCGAGGCGGAGCCGCTGCCGCGCCAGGCGCCCCCCGAGGACCGGCGCGATTCCCATGACGGGCACGACGACGCGGCGGACGACGACGGCGATCCGGTGGGGGCGAGGCCCGCCCGGCGGGCCGGCAAGAGCAAGCCGCGGCGGGCCAGCGTGCCGAGTTGGGACGACATCGTCTTCGGCCAGCGCCGGGATTGATGGGGCGGCGTCGCCGTGATCACGCCTGAGGTTCCTTGATCAAATGGACGTTGCCTTGCTCAGATGGACGAAGATGCTGTTCAGCAGCCTCTTTGCAGCATCTTCGTCCACTTGATCACGATGCTGCCAGACCCTCGGTGATCAGCAGGGGGACCAGGCGCTCGGCGTCGGTGCGGGCGCCGTGCAGTCCCAGCAGCCCGAGTAGTTCCGGACGGGCGCGGCGGGAGTCGACGACGGCGATCCGGCCAGTCGCCGCCGTGACGACGTCGCCGATCCGCGGCAGGACGTGCGGCGCCACCGGTCCGAACCATCCCGCGCGAATCGCCTCCTCCCGGGTGCGGACGTCCATCAGGCCGCCCAGCCGCTCCCGCCAGGCCGCCAGCACGTCCGGTGCAGCGCCCGACCGGCAGTACAGGTGCAGCGCCCGCGGCTCTCCCCCGGCATGCCGCACCCCGGCGCGCAGATCGGCCTCTTGGGCCAGGTCGAGCCGATCGGCGAACGGAACGTCCACCATCCCGTGATCCGCGGTGACCACGAGCACCGTGTCGGACGGCAGGCCTTCGGCCAGGCGGCGGGTGAAGGCATCCACCCGCTCCAGCTCCTGTGTCCATTCCCACGATGCGGCGCCGTGGACGTGACCAACCTTGTCCAGCTCGCCCCAGTACACGTACGCCAGTCCCCGGCGCATTGAGCGGACTGCCTCGAGCGCGGCGTCCACCCGCCCGCCGAGGCTCTCGGCCGCCACGAACCGCCCGCCACGCAGCGCCGCCTCCGTCAGTCCGGACCCGTCGAAGTACGCGGGACCGATCCGGACGACGTCGTACCCGGTGGCCACGAGCTGCTGGAAGACGGTCGGTGCCGGTTGCCATTCGCGCGGGTCGACGTCGGGGTCCCAGGCCAGCTCGTTGAACAGAACGTCGCGCGCGGGGTCCAGCACGTCCAGCCCGACCAGGCCGTGCCCGCCGGGCGGCAGACCCGTGCCGAACATCCCCATGCTGGTTGCCGTCGTACTCGGGAATCCGGCGGCCAGCGGTGCGACCGATCGCATCGCCTTCAGGAACGGCGCGTGCCCGGCCCGGTCGCGAAGCTGGACGTCCCCCAGCCCGTCCACCAGCAGGACCACGACGTTGCGTGCAGCGGGCAGAGCGGGCAGCGTCTGCGAAGCACGCGCCACGTCCAGGCCCAGCGCTGTCGCGGCAGCCGGTAGGACGTCGGCGAGGGACGCCGGAACGTCGACTTCCGCCCGGGGTTCTTCCTGCTCTGCCGGTTCGGCGCTCACCGTTCCGCGGTCGCGGCGGACAGGGCCCGGGCAAATTCCGCAGCCGCCCGCACCGCGGACTCCCCCTCAGCGTCGGCACTGAGCCGGATTGTGATGTCGTCGGCGGCCACGGTGCCGGTGTAGCCGTGGTCGGCTTCGCAATCGGGGTCGGCGCACGACGCCGGCTCCAGGTCCACCCGGCTGAGAGATCCCCAGCCGATGGTCAGGTTCAGCTCCCGCGGCGTCGAACCGGTGCGGTGCTGTTCGGGCCGCATGACGACGTGCGAGAGCACGACGGATCCGACCCGGTTCAGCGGTACGGCCTCGGTGGACGCCGAAGCGTACGGCTCGGGGCTGGACGCGTCCGGGTCGTGGTCGTCAGCGTGCGCGACGACCAGCCGGGTCGGGGTCAGTGCGAGCACCGTGACGTGCCGTCGCACCTCGACCCGATCGAACGTCGTCTCCTGGTGCACGAGGAACGAGCGCACCTCCTCACCGGCGATCGCGACGTCCAGTGCGTCGTTGACCAGGGAGGGGTAGTACCCGGCTCGCTCGACGTCCGCGATCAGCGCGGGTGGGAGCTCCGGAGGCTCGCTGAGCGCGGAGTCCGCGCCGTGTCGCTCACGCATGCAGCCATCCTGTCACCTGCGGACCGGCCGTGAGGCCAGTGGCGTGAGCTCGCAGGGCGGCGCGGCGGGGTCTGGACCGAGGGACGAGGGAAGACCCCGCCACCCGGCGCCGCCCGTGGCGAGCGAACCATCAACACAGAGCGAGCCGGGCGGCGCGGCGGGGTCTGGACCGAGGAACGAGGGAAGACCCCGCCATCCTGCGCCGCCCTGCTCGCAAGGCGGGGATCGAATTAGCAGGCGTTTGGACCCACGTTGTGGGTCAAAACGCCTGCTAATCGGGCCAAAGCCCGGATTCCGACAACTTCGTCCAACTGATCAAGCGTTCGTCCATGTGATCAAGCCTCTCGCCCCCCTCATCCACGTGTTCAAGCTCGGGTCACCGCCCGCCCGGTTAACTCTGGTCAACTCGCACGGGTTGCGTGCCGATGGTGGTGTCGTTGGATCGAGTGTTGAGGCATGCTCGATACAGCTACGGACACTCGGGAGCCCAGCATGGCCGAATACGACTATGACCTGCTCGTGCTCGGTTCTGGACCGGGTGGGCAGAAGGCCGCCATCGCGGCAGCAAAGCTCGGCAAGAAGGCCGGAGTCGTCGAACGACGGCACATGGTGGGCGGTGTGTGCATCAACACCGGCACCATTCCGTCCAAGACGCTGCGGGAAGCGGTGCTCTACCTCACCGGGCTCAACATGCGAGAGCTCTACGGGCAGAACTACCGCGTCAAGGAGACCATCACCGTCCAGGACCTCCTGTCTCGCACCCAGCACGTGATCGGCCGCGAGATCGAGGTGATCCGCAGCCAGCTCTTCCGCAACGACGTGGACCTGCTGCACGGCGACGGCCGGTTCGTCGATGCCAACACGATCGCGGTCCAGGGTGAGCACGGCGAACGCGAGGTCACGGCCGGCCACATCGTGATCGCGACGGGTACCGTCCCGGCCCGGCCGTCCGCCGTCGACTTCGACGGCCGACGGGTCCTGGACTCCGACGGCATCCTGACGCTGGAGGACATCCCGCGCTCGCTCGTCGTCGTCGGGGCCGGCGTCATCGGCATCGAGTACGCGTCGATGTTCGCGGCGCTCGGCAGCAAGGTGACCGTCGTCGAGCAACGCGACCGGATGCTGGAGTTCTGCGACTCCGAAATCGTGGAGGCGCTGAAGTTCCACCTGCGGGACCTCTCGGTGACCTTCCGGTTCGGGGAGAAGGTCGCGTCGGTGGAGCGCGGCGAGCGAGGCACCGTGACCACCCTGGTGAGCGGCAAGCGGATCCCGGCCGACACAGTGATGTACTCCGCCGGACGGCAGGGAGCCACTGATGCGCTGAACCTCGAGGCAGCCGGCCTGGAGGCCGACGCCCGGGGCCGGATCGCTGTGAACGACGACTACCTGACGACGGTGCCGAACATCTACGCCGTCGGCGACGTCATCGGCTTCCCGGCGCTGGCCGCGACGTCGATGGAGCAGGGCCGGCTCGCGGCCTACCACGCGTTCAACGAGCCCGTGAACTCGCTGGTCGACCTGCAGCCCATCGGCATCTACACGATCCCGGAGATCAGTTACTGCGGGCAGACCGAGGACGCGCTGACCAGCTCGAACGTTCCCTACGAGGTGGGCATCTCCCGGTACCGGGAGCTGGCCCGCGGCCAGATCATCGGGGACAGCTACGGCATGTTGAAGATGCTGGTCAGTACGGAGACGCGGCGGCTGCTCGGCGTCCACGTGTTCGGCAGCCAGGCCACCGAGATGGTCCACCTGGGCCAGGCGATCATGACGGCGAACGGGACGGTGGACCAGTTGGTCAACACCGTCTTCAATTACCCGACGCTGTCCGAGGCCTACAAGGTGGCCGCGCTGGACGCGGTCAACAAGATGCGGGCGGTCGCCCAGTTCGCCCTCTGACCCAGCCACTCGACGGTCTCGGCTGAGCGACTCAGCGAGGCCGCCGGACGCGTGCCTCGTCCCAGACCGGATCCGGCGCCTCGTAGACGGTGCCGTTCGCGCCGAACACCAGGAAACGGTCGAAGGAACGGGCGAACCACCGGTCGTGCGTCACCGCGATCACCGTGCCCTCGAATGTCGCGAGCCCATGCTCCAGTGCCTCCGCCGAGTGCAGGTCGAGGTTGTCCGTCGGCTCGTCCAGCAACAACAGCGTGGCCCCGGACAGCTCCAGCAGCAGAATCTGGAACCGCGCCTGCTGCCCACCGGACAGCGACTCGAACGACTGCTCGGCGCTGCGCGCCAGCTCATAGCGGTCGAGGGCGCGCGAAGCCTCCTCCCGGCCCATCCCGGCACGGTGCGCCGTACCGCGGTGCAGCACCTCCAGGAGGGTTCGCCCGGCCAGCTCCGGATGGTGATGCGTCTGCGCGAACCATCCAGGGCGAACCCGCGCGCCGAGCCGCGCTGAACCCTTGTGCGCAACGGGCTCCACCGCCGCGTCGTCCACCGGCCGGTGCTCGACGTCGGGATCGCTGCCGCCGCGTGCCAGCAACCGCAAGAAGTGCGACTTGCCGGACCCGTTCGAGCCCAGCACGGCGACCCGGTCGCCGAACCAGATCTCCGCGTCGAGGGGGCGCATCAGCCCCTCCAACTCCAGCGCCTCGCAGACGACGGCGCGCCTCCCGGTCCGTCCACCGCGCAGTCGCATCGTGACGCGTTGCTCGATGGCTACGGCCTCCGGCGGTCCGGCATCCTCGAACTTACGCAGCCGGGTCAGCGCGGCCTGATACCGCGACGCCAGCCCGTCGTTGTACGCCGCCTTCTGCTTGTACATCAACACCAGCGCCCTGAGCTTGGCGTGATCCTCGTCCCAACGGCGACGCAGTTCCTCCAGCCGCGAGTTCCGCTCCGCGCGGGCCTGCTGGTACGTCGCGAAACCACTGCCGTGGATCCACGTCGAGGCCCCGGCGGCACGCGGCTCCAGCGTGACGATCCGCTGGGCGGCCTGATTGAGCAGCTCCCGGTCGTGGGAGACGAGCAGCACGGTCTTGGGTGTCTGGGCAAGCTGCTGCTCCAGCCAACGCTTGCCCGGGACGTCCAAGTAGTTGTCCGGCTCGTCGAGGAGGAGCACCTCGTCGGGCCCGCGCAGCAGCGCCTCGAGCACCAGCCGCTTCTGCTCGCCGCCGGAGAGAGTGTTCACCTCCCGCCATTGGGCACGCTCGAACGGCACGCCGAGCGCCGCCGTCGTGCAGACATCCCACAGCGTCTGAGCTTCGTACCCCCCGACGTCGGCCCAGTCCGCCAATGCCTGCGCGTAGCGCAGTTGGGTGGGCTCGTCGTCGGCCTCCATCATCGCCTGTTCGGCGGTGTCCAAGGCCTGGGCGGCGCTGCGGATCCCTGGCGGCGCCACGGATACCAGCAGGTCGCGCACCGCTGTACCGTCGCGCAGGCTGCCCACGAACTGGCGCATGACGCCGAGGCCGCCGGCCCGGGTGACCGCGCCGCCGTGTGCCTCCAGGTCACCGGCGATGATGCGTAGCAGCGTCGTCTTTCCGGTGCCGTTCGGTCCAATCAGGGCTGCCGTAGCTCCTTCGCCGACCCGGAATGTGACGTCGTCCAGCAACGGCCGCCCGTCGGGCAGCACGAAGGACACCTGGTTGACGTCGACGTGACCCACCCGGTGAGTGTGCCGGGCCGGGTCCCTGCGGCGCCCGCGATTTCCTGTCCGCCGGCGTTACACCCGGCGCCGCGTTACAGCTCTTCCTCCCGGATGACGTGCATGGCGGCCTCCTCGGCACTCGCCGCGCCGCCGTCGATCCCCGCATCCCACCCCACCATGTCCTTCTCCTCGTCCTCGTGCGCACCCTCGTCGGGGTCCACGAGGCGCCCGGCGCGCTCGTCACCGACCTCGCCGTCGGACAGCAGCTCCTCCTCCACGGCGTACCCGTCGAGTGCCGCCCGGCCGCCGACCTCGGAGTCCTCGCCGGCCGTGATGCGGTCGTCCAGGTGTTCGGCAGCCAGGTCGTCCAGTGCCCCGGTGCCGGCTCCGGTATCGGTTGGGTCGTCCGGCTCCTCCGCGCGCAACCGCTGGTCCAGCGTCTCGTTCTCGCGAGCTTCCTGCGGTGTCGTCCCGAACCGGGTGATGCCGAGCGGCTTCTCCGGCGGCGAATAGCCGGTGTCCAGGGCTTCGTCCACCTCGTCCGAGCCGATCACCTCGTCGAGGTCGACGACCTCGTCCTCGCCGGTGTCCAGGCCGCCGGTGTAGTCGCGGTCATCGGCCGGCGTCAGGCCCGGCGCCGGCTCCATTCCCTCGCTCATACCGTCTCCTCACGGGATCGTCGGCTCGACGGTTCCATGGGTCCCGCGGCGTGGCCACTCCAGAGACACCGTCCTAGGGAAGGCTTCGCAGGGCGCGAGCCTCGACCGCCCGCACTGCGAGCTGCGGGTCCGGCGGGTAACACACCTCGACGAGGGTCAGTCCCTGCGCCGGGACGACGACGACGCGTGGGTCGCGCACGCGTGCCGCCAGGACGTCAGCGGGCCAGTGCGGGCCCATCCGGCCCTCACCCACCGGTAGCACGGCTCCGACCAGCGCGCGGACCATCGAATGGCAGAACGCGTCGGCGACCACGCGCGCGACGGCGAAACCTGCGTCGTCCCGATCCCAGTCGTACTCCCGGAGGGTGCGCACAGTCGTGGCGCCTTCCCGCCGACGGCAGAACGCAGCGAAGTCATGCAGCCCGACAAGCCTTCTCGCGGCGTCCGCCATCGCCGCGACATCGAGTGGCCGATCCTCGGGCAGCGGATGCGCCATGACGTCCCGGCGGCGCAGCGGAGGAACGCCGGCCGGATGGTCACAGATCCGGTAGGCGTAGCGCCGGCAGACAGCGGAGAACCGCGCGTCGAACCCGGGAGGCGCCACCGCCGCCGCGTGAACGCGAACATCGCTGGGCAGGACGCCGGTGAGCCTGCGGAGCAGGTCGGTCGCCGGTGGGCGATGGGAGCGGCCCGGGAGAGCGTCCCAGGCGGGCGCGGGAACGTCGACGTGGCAGACCTGGCCCGTGGCGTGCACGCCTGCGTCGGTTCGCCCGGCGACGACGAGCCGCGGTTCGCCGTCCAGTCGCATCACCTGGGCCAGTGCGGCGCCCAGCGTGCCCGCCACGGTGCGCAGGCCGGGCTGGGCGGCCCAGCCGGCGAAGTCCGTGCCGTCGTACCCGAGGTCGAGCCGAACGCGAACGAGCCCGCCATCCCCGAATTGCTGTTGCGGGGTGGCGGGCTCGCGCGGATCGCGGGTGTCGTTCAGGCCTTGCCCTCGTCGCTCGCAGCGGGCGCGCCCGGCTCCTTCGTGTCGGCCGGCTCGACATCCGACGCCACGTCGGCCTCCACGTCGGCCTCGACGTCGCTGGTCTCGACGTCGGTCGTCCCGGCGTCAGTTGTCGCAGCGGCCTCGGTCGCGATGTCAGGCGGGATGTCAGCCGGCGTCGAGGCGGTCGTGGCCGGCGCCTTCTTCGCCGCGCGGCGGGTGGCCGCCTCCGCCTCGCGGACGGTGGCCTGCCGCGCGGTCAGCGGCTCGAGCACCAGCTCGATGACCGCCATGGGGGCGTTGTCACCCTTCCGGTTACCGATCTTGGTGATCCGGGTGTAGCCGCCGTGCCGTTCTGCCATCACCGGGGCGATGTCGGTGAACAGCTCGTGGACGACGGTCTTGTCCCGGACGACGGTGAGCACACGACGCCGCGACGCCAGATCGCCCCGCTTCGCGAAGGTGATCAGCCGCTCGGCGAGGGGACGCACCCGCTTGGCCTTCGCCTCAGTGGTGGTGATCCGGCGGTGGGCGAAGAGCTGCGTGGCCAGGTTGGCCAGCAGCAGCCGCTCGTGCGCCGGGCCGCCGCCGAGCCGCGGACCCTTGGTGGGCGTGGGCATGACGTTCGTTCTCCTTGGGTGGGGCCCGGGATGCCGGAGCAGCATCCCGGGCCGCGACGGTCAGAGCTGCTCGTCCTCGGCGAACGACATGTCGTCGTCCGCACCGAAGCTGTCGACGACGAGGCTGGGGTCGAAGCCGGGCGGGCTGTCCTTCAGCGCCAGACCCATGCCGGCCAGCTTCGCTTTCACCTCGTCGATGGACTTGGCACCGAAGTTGCGGATGTCGAGCAGGTCCGCCTCGCTACGCGCGACGAGCTCGCCGACGGTGTGGATTCCCTCGCGCTTGAGGCAGTTGTACGAGCGGACGGTGAGGTCGAGCTCCTCGATGGGCAGCGCCAGGTCGGCCGCCAGGGCGGCGTCGGACGGCGACGGACCCATGTCGATGCCCTCGGCCTCGAGGTTGAGCTCGCGGGCCAGCCCGAAGAGCTCCACCAGCGTCTTGCCCGCGCTGGCCATCGCATCCCGCGGCTGGGTCGACGGCTTGGTCTCGACGTCGACGATCAGCCGGTCGAAGTCGGTGCGCTGCTCGACGCGGGTCGCCTCGACCTTGTACGTGACCTTCAGAACCGGCGAGTAGATCGAGTCGACCGGGATCCGGCCGATCTCCTGCTCACCGCTCTTGTTCTGGCTCGCCGAGACGTAGCCGCGACCACGCTCGACCGTCAGCTCCAGCTCCAGCTTGCCCTTGCCGTTCAGCGTGGCGATGTGCAGGTCGGGGTTGTGCACCTCGACCCCGGCGGGCGGCGCGATGTCGGCCGCCGTCACCGTTCCCGGTCCCTGCTTGCGCAGGTACATGACGATCGGCTCGTCGTGCTCGCTGGAGACCACCAGCTGCTTGATGTTGAGGATGAGCTCCGTGACGTCTTCCTTGACGCCGGGCACGGTCGTGAACTCGTGGAGCACGCCGTCGATCCGGATGCTGGTGACCGACGCTCCGGGGATCGAGGAGAGCAGCGTGCGACGTAGGGAGTTGCCGAGGGTGTACCCGAAACCCGGCTCCAGCGGCTCGATGACGAACCGGGAGCGATGCTCGGAGACAGCCTCCTCGGTGAGGATGGGACGCTGAGCGATGAGCACTGATGTGTCCTTTCCACGGGGGCCCGCCATATGACGCCTCGTGTTCCGCCGGGCGGTATCCGTCCGCCGCCCGGCGCGGTCGTGCTGTACTGCCGGGTCGTCCCCGAAGTGGCTACTTCGAGTACAACTCGACGATGAGCTGCTCCTGCACCGGAGTGTCGATCACCTGGCGGGCAGGCAGCCCGTGGACGAGGATGCGCATCCTGGACGGCATGACCTCAAGCCAGGCCGGCACGCCGCGCTCCCCCGCCTCTGCCCGGGCGATGACGAACGGCGTCATCTCGTACGACTTCTGCCGCACCTCGATGATGTCGTTCTCGCTCACCCGGTAGCTGGGGATGTCGACCTTCTTGCCGTTCACCAGGTAGTGACCGTGACGGACCTGCTGACGGGCCATATCACGGGACTTGGCGAAGCCGGCTCGATAGACGACGTTGTCCAGCCGCGACTCCAGGATGCGCAACAGGTTCTCGCCTGTCTTGCCCTGCCGGCGGTTGGCTTCTTCGTAGTAGCCGCGGAACTGCTTCTCCAGAACGCCGTAAATCCGGGCGGCCTTCTGCTTCTCCCGCTTCTGCAGGAGGTACTCGCTCTCCTTCGTGCGGGCGCGACCGTGCTCACCCGGCGGGTACGGCCGGATCTCGATCGGGCACTTCGGGGAGTCGCACTTGGATCCCTTGAGGAAGAGCTTGGTCTTCTCGCGGCGGCAGCGCTTGCAGTCAGCGCCGGTGTAACGCGCCATGTGGTCTCTTTCTCCTTGCTGGTCTCGTGGCGCGCGGTCAGACGCGACGGCGCTTGGGCGGCCTGCACCCGTTGTGTGGGGTGGGCGTGACGTCCTGGATCGACCCGACCTCCAGGCCCGTCGCTTGCAGGGAGCGGATCGCCGTCTCGCGTCCGGAGCCCGGGCCCTTGACGAAGACGTCCACCTTGCGCATGCCGTGCTCCTGCGCGCGCCGGGCGGCCGCCTCGGCGGCCATCTGCGCGGCGAACGGCGTGGACTTGCGCGAACCCTTGAAGCCCACCTGCCCGGCGGAGGCCCAGGAGATCACGTTCCCGACCGGGTCGGTGATGGAGACGATCGTGTTGTTGAACGTGCTCTTGATGTGCGCGTGCCCGTGCGCGACGTTCTTCTTCTCCTTGCGGCGCGGCTTGCGCGCGGCGGAGGTCTGACGGCTCTTGGGGGGCATGTGCTACGGCTCCTACTTCTTTCCGGGCTTCTTCTTGCCGGCGACGGTGCGCTTCGGTCCCTTGCGGGTGCGCGCGTTGGTCTTCGTGCGCTGACCGCGCACCGGCAGCCCGCGACGGTGCCGCAGGCCCTCGTAGCATCCGATCTCGACCTTGCGGCGGATGTCCGCGGCCACCTCGCGGCGCAGGTCACCCTCGAGCTTGAAGTTGTTCTCCAGGTAGTCGCGCAGCCGCACGAGCTCCTCGTCGCCGAGGTCGCGGACCCGCAGGTCCGGGCTGACCCCGGTGGCGACAAGGGTTTCCTTGGCGCGGGTGCGCCCGACTCCGTAGATGTACGTAAGCGCGACCTCCATCCGCTTCTCGCGGGGGAGATCGACGCCGACCAGGCGTGCCATGTGGTCCTGTCTTTCGTGTCGCGGAGGTCTGGTGCAGCACCGGTCCCGGACGGCTCATCCGGGTCCCCGGCCTCCGTCCGGGGGTGGCGTCCCGCTCGCGCGGGGGGCGGGTGCTGCAGGGGTTGTCGCTCGGGTGTGACGTGCGCCGGGCGAACGGCTGTGGAACTCGCCGCCGTCAGCCCTGGCGCTGCTTGTGTCGCTGGTTCTCGCAGATCACCATGACGCGCCCGTGACGGCGGATCACTTTGCACTTGTCACAGATCTTCTTGACGCTCGGCTTGACCTTCATCGGTGTCTTTCCGGACGTGAGGGCACGCGGCGTTCTCGCCGGTGCTGAGTCGTTGCTGAGTAGGCGCTCAGTCGGATCTCGTGGTGTCGCTCGGGTCACTTGTAGCGGTAGACGATGCGACCGCGGGACAGGTCGTACGGGCTGAGCTCCACCACTACCCGGTCCTCGGGAAGGATCCGGATGTAGTGCTGGCGCATCTTGCCCGAGATGTGCGCGAGAACCTTGTGTCCGTTGGAGAGCTCGACCCGGAACATGGCGTTCGGGAGTGCCTCCACCACAGTGCCCTCGATCTCGATGACGCCGTCCTTCTTGGGCATGTCCTCCGCATTCCTTCGGGCCGCCGGGTCGCGGCGGCCGGGATGGTTACCGACTCGACACACGCGTGACGGAGCCCCCTGACGCGAACCAGCCGCGGGCGTCTGCAGGGCAATGCACGTGGGCCGACGCACCATGTTACGGGACGACCCCCTCCGGCACGAAATTGCCCACGGGTGGGTCAGTAGTCCTCCAGATGCGCGACGCGGACGCCGAGCTTCTCCAGCACCTCGACGCCGCCGTCGCGAGCGGTGAGCACCCAGAGCCCGTCCTCGGTGAGTGCCACCGAGTGCTCCCAGTGCGCGGCGCGCGAGCCGTCCGTGGTCACCACCGTCCATCCGTCGGGCAGCAGCCGGGTGGCCGCATCCCCCACGGTGAGCATGGGCTCGATGGCGAGGCACAGCCCCGGCCGCATGCGGGGGCCGCGGTCCCGGGTCCGGTAGTTCAGCACATGCGGGTCCTGATGCATCTCGGTCCCGATGCCGTGCCCGCCGTAGTCCTCGACCAGGCCGTACCGCTCGCCTACCGAGTCCTCGATCGCCGCGCCGATGGCGTTGAGCCGCTGGCCGGGGATCATCGCCGCGATCCCGTGCCACATCGCCTGCTCACAGGCTTCGACCAGCGCCAGGTCGTCCGGGCGTTCCGGGCCACCCGGCACGATGGCCGTGAACGCCGAATCGCCGTGCCAGCCCTCGACGATCGCACCGCAGTCCACCGAGACGACGTCGCCCGCATCGATCACGCGCTCCCCCGGGATGCCGTGGACGACCTCGTCGTTCACCGAGATGCAGAGGGTGGCGGGGTAGTCCTGGTAACCGAAGAAGGAGGGCACGGCGCCCGCGGTACGGATCACGTCGACGGCAACGGCGTCCAGCTCTGCCGTTGTGCAGCCGGGCCGCAGCGCCGCCCGCACGGCGTCCAGCGCGTCCGCCACCACGAGTCCTGCGCGGCGCATCAGCCGCACCTGCTCGCGGGTCTTGTACTGGATCCGGTCGCGACCGAGCACCCGGACGCCGTCCCTTACTCAGGCGGCTCAGGCCGCGTGCCGGTCCAGCGCCGTGGCCAGGCGCTGCGCGACGGCGTCCACGTCACCGACCCCGTCCACCCGCACGAGCAGGCCGCGGGCGGCGTAGACCTGCGTCAGTGGCGCGGTCTGCCTGGCGTAATTCTCCAGCCGGTGCCGGATGACCTCCTCGGTGTCGTCGGTGCGACCCTCGAGCTTGGCCCGCCGCAGGATCCGTCCGACGACCTCCTCGACGTCGGCGTAGAGCTCCACCACCGCGTCCAGGGACGTGCCGGACTCCGCCAGCATGTCGTCCAGTTCCTCCACCTGCGCCGTGGTGCGCGGGTACCCGTCGAGCAGGAATCCGTCGACGGCGTCGGTCTCGGCCAGCCGGGCCCGCACCATCTTGTTCGTGACGTCGTCGGGGACGTAGTCACCGGCGTCCATGTAGCGCTTCGCCAGCTGACCGAGATCGGTCTTCTGCGAGACGTTGGCCCGGAAGATGTCGCCGGTCGAGATGGCGGGAATGCCGAAGCGCTCGGCCAGACGCGCCGCCTGGGTGCCCTTCCCAGCACCTGGCGGACCCAGTAGGACCAACCTCATCTCAGGAACCCTTCGTAGTGCCGCTGCTGCAACTGCGACTCGATCTGCTTGACGGTCTCCAGCCCCACCCCGACCACGATGAGGATCGACGTTCCGCCGAAGGGGAAATTCTGGTTGGCGTTCACCAGGATCAACGCGATCAACGGGATCAAGGAGATCAGCCCGAGGTACAGCGCGCCCGGCAGGGTGATCCGGGTCAGCACGTAGTCCAGGTACTCGGCGGTCGGGCGGCCGGCACGGATGCCCGGGATGAAGCCGCCGTACTTCTTCATGTTCTCGGCCACCTCGTCCGGGTTGAACGTGATCGCCACGTAGAAGTACGTGAAGAACACGATCAGGCCGAAGTAGGCCACGATGTAGATCGGGTGGTCGCCCTTGGTCAGATGCTGGTTGATCCAGTCAACCCAGCCGGCGGAGCTGTTGCGCCGGAACTGGGCGACGAGGGCGGGCAGGTACAGCAGCGACGAAGCGAAGATGACCGGGATGACGCCGGCCATGTTCACCTTGATCGGGATGTAGGTGCTGGCGTCGTTCCCGTACAGCCGCCGCCCCACCATGCGCTTGGCGTACTGCACAGGGATCCGCCGCTGGGACTGCTCGACGAACACGACCAGGGCCATGATGATCAGACCGAGTCCGACCACGAGCAGCATGATGTCGAGGCTCTTCTGCGTCCGGATCGCCCACAGTGACCCGGGGAAACCAGCGGCGATCGAGGTGAAGATCAGCAACGACATGCCGTTGCCGACGCCCTTCTCCGTCACCAGCTCGCCCAGCCACATGATGAGACCCGTACCCGCCGTCATGGTGATCACCATGATGAGCACCGTGATGATGCTGTCGTTCGGCACCAATTGCTCCTGGCAGCTCTGACCGAACAGGCCGCCGGGCGTGCGGGCGATCGCGGCCAGCGTGGTCGACTGGAGGATGGCCAGGCCGATGGTCAGGTACCGGGTGTACTGGGTCAGCTTCGTCGTCCCGGCCTGACCCTCTTCCTTCAGGGCCTCGAAACGGGGAATGACGACGGTGAGCAGCTGGATGATGATGCTGGCCGTGATGTACGGCATGATGCCGAGCGCGAAGACGGACAGCTGCAGCAGCGCACCACCGCTGAAAAGGTTGACCAGCTGGTAGAGGCCGGCCTGGTTGGTCCCCTGGGCGGCCTTCACGCACTTCTGCACGGCGGAGTAGTCGACGCCGGGGGTCGGGATGAACGACCCCAGGCGGAACAGGGCCATGATCGCCAGCGTGAAGAGGAGCTTCCGCCGCAAGTCGGGAGTGCGGAACGCCCGGGCGAACGCGCTGAGCACGACGAACCTCCTCGCGAGCCGCCCCCCTGAGCGACTCGTCGTGGCGAGACGGACCCGCGATCCGGAGGATCCAGGCTGGATCCGGGTCTATCTGGCGTGGTGTGTGTGGGTACGTGTATGGGTACGGACGGCCACGGCATGGTCGGTGACCGTCGGGTGACGATAACACCGGCCGCGCGGCGGCTGTGACTGCATCGCATGGCCCCCGGACATACGTGCAGGTATCCGTGGA
>Ga0081539_10002049_pt1 | contig 30300 bp, 28 predicted proteins | sample TabmetS4T2R2_FD_71023 | JGI IMG/M metagenome (GOLD analysis project Ga0081539, IMG submission 71023) | Tabebuia heterophylla rhizosphere microbial communities from the University of Puerto Rico - S4T2R2 | ecosystem: Host-associated > Plants > Roots > Rhizosphere ... | reverse complement strand
GACGCCGTCGATGTAGCCTCCGCCGCGGATTACTTCCGTGCGACGCGGGCGATGGCGGCCGATTCGGCCGTGGCAGCACGCGGGCGCGACGCCGGTACTGCTCTGGGCACAGATCCCGCCGCCGCCGTTGCGGAGATCGCCGCACGCGTGCTGGCGCTCGTCGACACCCAGGACGGCACCGCGGTCGTGACGACGATCGCCGGCGGCATCCGGCTCGCCGACTACCTTCCCACGCGGACGTTCGAACTGGCCGTACACACGGCCGACCTGGCAAGGGCGCTCGGGGTGCCGCCGCATGTCCCCGCAACGGCGGCGACGCAGGCGCTGTACGTTGTGGCCGACCTCGCCGTCGCGGGCAATCTCGCCGGGCAACTCCTTCTCGCATCCACCGGCCGGACCGGCCTTCTCGCCGGGTTCTCGGTCCTTTGACACTCGAAGTGGGCGATCTCCAGTGCATTGACGAGGCGTCCGCGGGAGACTTCGAAGATGGCGTACGACGTCGAGCTCGCCGAGCGTGTCCGCGCAATCGTCCAAGCCGAACCCGACTTGACCGAACGGCGCATGTTCGGCGGCCTTGCCTTCCTGATCCACGGCAACATGGCCGTCGGTGCGAGCAGCCAGGGCGGCCTGTTGCTGCGCATCAACCCGGATGACACCGAGTCGTTGGTCAGCGAGCCGCAGGTGCGCCGCTTCGAGATGCGCGGGCGGAAGATGGACGGCTGGCTACGGGTCGACGCCGAGGTGGTCGAGCGCGACGACGACCTTCGTGAGTGGGTGCGTCATGGCGTCGCGTACGCACGATCGCTGCCTCCCAAGTAGCACGGTCACCGACCTTGCCGTCGTCCCTCGGCGGACCGTCCAGCCAGTGTCACCCGAGCCCTCCGCGTACCACGACCTGGTGGCTGGCCTGCGCCGCCGACGACACGTCGTCGCCGTACCACTCCACGGTGTACGTGTACTGGCCTCCCACCGTGGGAGTGTCGACGAAGTGGAACGACCCGTCCGCGGCGGGGAAAGCCCCTTCCAACGCGATCGTGACGCTTCCTTTCCGGTTGGAAAGGGTTCGCAACACGGTGATCCACTGCTCCGACGGCAAGGTCTGTCCGTTGTCCATGGTGCCGCTGAACCGCAGCTCCTTGCCGATGACTCCGGTCGCCGGCCCGGACAGGGTCAGCGTCGACGGGTACCTCGCAACCGTGACGCTCACCGACGCGGTGCTCCACCGATAGGCGGAGTTCCCGTCCCAGAGAACCGTGTAGCCGACCGAACCGGCCTGCTGTGAAGTGTCGGTGATCGTGAAGGTGCCGTCCGGGGCCGTGGTCACCGGCGCGAGGTCCGCGCTGGTGCCGTCGGGCAGCCGGCGGGTCACCAGGAGTTGTTGCGCGCCCGGCGCGGCGCCGTCGGCGAGGGTGAGTCGGCCGCTGACCGTCAGCGGCCGGAGGGCGACCGCCGATGAGGGTGCGTCCAGGGTCACCGACGACGGCGGGAGCGTGCCACCATGCATGCGCCAGAGCGAGAACTGCCCGGTGTCCCGATCATGCAGCACGGCGAACACGTCGGCACCGGAGAACGTCAAGGCCCGGTTGACCGGATCCCCGCCCGGGTCGAGGGCCCTGACCACGGCGGCCGTGTCCGCGTCGAATACCGACACGGACGGGGCGAAGGCTACGCCGCCGGCGATGTGGGCGGCGTCCGGGCTGACCGCCACCGCGTTCGGACCCCGCAGGCCGGTCAGATAGGTGCCTGCCTGGGCCAGCGAGCCGGTGTTCCACCCGATGACGGCGTTCGGTGCGCCGAATGCGCCCAGGACGGTCGACCCGTCTGGCGTGATGGTCAGATCGGTGAGATTGGCCAGGCTGTAGTTGTAGCCGCCGATCGTCGCGCCGGTGATCTGGCCGCGCTGGGCGGGGGCGGCGCCGCTCACGTCGTACACGGTCAGCCGAGCCGGGCTGAGACCCATTTCGCCGGTGACCAGCAAGCCGCCGGCGGCGGCAACCAACGGGGCCTGGTACATGTAGTTCTGCAGCAACACCGGCTCGGGTGTGGGCGACGACAGATCGACGCTGAAGATGCCACCGAAGTCACTCGGGCCGCAGCCGTATCCGACCCACAGCCGGCTGCCACCCAGGGAAAGGTTCGACGGGCACGGATACGGCGCCACGTCGAGATCCCGGAGGATCGACAGGGTGCTCGTGTCGATCTCCAACACGCGCCCGGAGTCCTTGAGCGCCGCGTACAGGCGAGTGCCGTCGGGCGTCATGGCAAGGCCCGCAGCACCGGACAGGTCGGTGAGGGCATCAGTGAGCTCGCCGCGGCTGTCCGTGACGACGATCCGGTCGCCGGCCGCGACGAACACCCGGCCCCCGCCGGCCGTGACGTCACCGACCGCGGTGACCCCGTCGAGGTTGGTCGTGGAGTCCGCCGCCGAGGCGGCCGGTACGGTGACGGCGACAAGACCGACCGCGACGACCAGCGCGCCGCCGATGGCGAGCAGCCGGCGCCACAGCGGGCCGGCCGGTGGTGTCTTCGAGGTACGACCTTGCCGCAGGTGTAGCGGTGAGCGCACGAGTCCTCCCGAGCCGGTCAGGCACCGATCCCGGTGGCAGCCGAGGAACGGCGCTTGAAGCAACGGATCAGGACCCTACCGGAAATCGATCCCCGTCGGTGCCCCGGAACGGCCGAGCTCGCCGACTAACGCGGTACGACGACATGGTCTGCCCCGGCCGTAGGGTGAACCGTGGTCCGCAAGAGGGTTCTGGTGTCCGGCGAGGTGCAGGGCGTCTTCTACCGCGACACCTGCCGCCGGGTCGCGGGGCAGCAGGGCGTCGCGGGTTGGGTACGCAACCTGCCCGACGGCCGGGTCGAAGCGGTCTTCGAGGGCGCGGCGGAAAGCGTCGAGCGGCTGGTGAAATGGGCGCGTTCGGGTCCGTCCCGGGCGACGGTGACAGCGGTGGACGTTCAGGATGAGCCGGTCGAAGGGCTGACCGCCTTCGAGATTCGGTGAGGCACCGACAGCGATCTCACGCCGGCCCGGTGCGCTGCAGGACCACCACCGGGATCTCCCGGGAGGTCTTGTGTTGGTATTCGTCGTAGCCCGGCCACACCTCCACCATCTTGGCCCACATCGCTGGTTTCTCCTCCGGGTTCGCGACGCGGGCCGTTGCCCGGAATCGGTCACCCTTGATCTGGACCTCGACGTGGGGGTCGGCCTCGAGATTGACGAACCATGCCGGCGGCGTGTCCGCGCCGCCCTTCGACGCGACGACCAGGTAATCGTCGCCGTACTCGCGGAAGATCAGGGCGTGCGACCGCTGCTGTCCCGACTTCCGGCCCTTGGTGAAGAGGATGAGGATGGTGGTCCCGTTATGCCAATCGAAGCCTTCCTCACCATCGGTCTCGAGGTAGCGTTCGACGTGCGGCGCGCCGTGCAGATAGATCCCAGAGCTCATTCCTGCGACCCTACCGACTCGCCGGATCCCCATCGCGGGCGGTGGACGGCCGCAGCAGGGATGTCGTACCCACGTCCTACGGTAAGACCATGGATTGGAAGATTGAACTCATCCCCGTCCCGGTGACCGACGTCGACCGGGCCAAGGCGTTCTACCAGAACGTCGGCTTCCATGCCGATCACGACCACAAAGTGCACGAAGGCCTGCGATTCGTCCAGCTGACGCCGCCCGGGTCTGCCTGCTCGATCGTGATCGGCGACGGAATCACCGGCAAGACGCCCGGCACGCAGGAGATCCAGGTCGTCGTCGCCGATGCCGGGGCCGCGCGCGAGCAGCTGATTGAGGCCGGCGTCGACGCCAGCGAGGTCGACGCGCAGGCGTGGGGCAAATTCGTCTACTTCCGTGATCCCGATGGCAACCGGTGGTCGCTGCAGGCAATCGAGTCGCGCCCCAACGGCTGATCGACCCGCTGACGCTTCGCTTGACCTCCGCACCCGTCGGCCACCTGCTCGATGACCATCCGGCACCACCACGAGCTTCGGAGCCGATCGTGACCGATCCCGAACCTCCCGCCGACCCCGAGCGGCCGGGCGCGCCACCCCCGACCTGTGATCAGATCCGGCAGGAGGCGGCCGAGCGACCCAAGTCGCTGCTGCTGCTACCGCGGATCACCGCCGACGCCGTACGACTGGTGTGGGCCGCCGCGCCGCGCATGCTGGTCGCCAGCATCGCCCTCAAACTGCTCAACGGCGCGGGTCTGGCCGCGGCCCTGGTCTACGGCCGCGACCTGATCCAGTCGGTCCTGTCCGCCGACAACACCGCAACACCGCCGGGCATCGGTGCCGTCGCCCCGCACTTGATCACCGTCGTCGTCATCATCACGGCCCTCGGGGTGGTCACGGCGGCCGGACGGGAAGTTCGGGAAGTCCTCTCCGAGACCACCGCCAGGCACGCCAAGCAGGCCATCATCGACGTCGCCACCCGGGTCGAGCTGTCCGCCTACGAGACACCGGCCTTCCACGACCGGCTGGTCCGCGCCGCCGCCAACGAACACCGTCCGATCCAGATGGTCGACGGACTGATCGGCACCGTCGGCGCGGTCGCGTCCATCGCCGGGATCGTCGTCGCCCTGCTGGCGATCCAGCCGTGGCTGGTTCCGCTGCTGTTCGTCGCCGGGTTGCCGCTGCTGCTCGGCGTCATGAAGGCCGGACAGGCCATGTTCGGCTTCCACATGCGGATGACCACCGTCGCCCGCACCCGCAACTACCTGTACCGGCTGCTGACCGAGAAGGATCCTGCCAAGGAGGTCCGCGCGTTCGGTCTCGATGGGTATCTGACAAGCCGGCACGCCGTCCTGTACGACCAGCACATGGCCGAACTGCGCAAAACCACCCGCAAACGATTCCGAATAGCCGTTCTTTCCACTCTCGGCCTGTCCGCGGCGCTGGGCGCAGGGATCGCGGGACTGCTCGCGCTCGCCCTGTCCGGGCGACTGGAACTGGCCGCCACCGCCACGGCCGCCGGTGCGCTGCTCATTCTCGGTGAACGAATCATGACCGCGGTGAACAGCGTCGGCGACATGTACGAAGCCGGGCTTTTCGTCGAGGACTTCACCACCTTCCTGGCCACCGCACCGGTCGCCCACGGCGCCACCGGCACCGTGGCCGCACCGCCGAGCTTCGCCCGGATTGAGGTTGACGGTGTCACTTTCACCTACCCCGCGGCGAGCCGCCCCGCCCTGACCGACGTGTCCCTGCGGATCGAAGCGGGCCAGATCATCGCCCTGGTCGGCGAGAACGGCTCCGGCAAGACGACCCTCGCCAAGCTGCTGTCACGGCTTTATCTGCCCGATGCCGGCCGGATCACGTGGGACGGCGTGGACCTGGCCGACATGGATCCGGCGCAGGTGCACCGCCGCATCGCCGTCATCTTCCAGGACTTCGCCCAATACGACCTGACCGGCCGGGAGAACATCGGCTTCGGGGCCATCGAGCACGTCGACAACGCGGAGGCGGTCCGGGCGGCCGCCATGCACGCCGGCGCGCACCAGTACCTTAAGGCGCTGCCGGCCGGATACGAGACGATCTTGTCACCGGAGTACGACGGTGGCCGTGACCTGTCCGTCGGGCAATGGCAACGGGTAGCCCTGGCCCGGGCGTTCATCCGCGACGCACCGCTGATCATCCTCGACGAGCCGACCGCCTCCCTGGATCCGCGCGCCGAGCACGACCTCTACACCCGCATCCGGACGCTCTACAAGGGACGTACCGTCCTGATCATCTCGCACCGGTACAACACGGTCCGCGACGCCGACCACATCTACGTTCTCGACCGGGGAAGAGTCATCGAGCACGGCAATCACGCCCAGCTCATGACGGCCGGCGGCGTGTACGCGGATCTCTTCACACTGCAAGCCGCCGCGTACACCCGTGAGGCTTCGCCCAACGGCCATCGCGAGACCCAACGGGTCTCCCAACCCGAGTAGCCGACGGCAAAGCCGGGAAATGGGCCGTGTGCCTACGTTTCGAGGCGAGAGACCGGCGCCACGACCAGGTCGTGCATGCGCCAGTCCAGGTTCCGGGCGAGCTTCTGCAGGTTCTCAAGCCGCTCGACCAGCCGGTCGGTGCCCGGTCGCGGTACCACGATGAGTTCCCCGACGAACACGTGGCCCTCTTCCCGCAGGCGCAACCACGCGGCGGTCACCCAGTCATGGTCGAGCACGATGGTGAGCAGCTCCTGCGGCAGCGGGTGCACCTGACTGCCGTCTACCACCCGCGGTCGGCTGTCCATCAGGTTCGCGACCGCGCTGCGTGTGGTACGCACGCCGTCGCGGACGATGTCGCCACCGATCACCAGGGCGGCCAAGGCGTCGGCCCACCACAGTCCGGCCCCGATGCCGACCACGCCGAGGACCGCCGCGCCGGCGGTGAGCCAGTCGGCGCGGTTCATCTCCGCGTCGGCGAACAACACCTTGTCGTGCAGCCGGCGGGCGATTCGCTGCTTGGCTCGCCCGAGCAGAATGCCCGGCACTATGGTGGCGCTCAGCACGCCGATCATCAGCCAACCCAGCCAGAATCGCAGTCCGAAGACCTCGGTCAGACCGATCGGCGGACGCTCGCGGGCCAGCAACCGGATGAGCGACTCGAGCACGACATATCCGCCCAGGCCGAGCAATGCCACCGAGCCGGCCAGGAAAGCGATGCTGACCGACCGGTGATAGCCGTACGGAAACCGCTCGTTCGGCGCGCGATTGCGGTACCGCGCGGCCAGCAGGAACGCCGACGGCGGCACCAAGCCCAGCATGTCCTCGATCCAGGCGGCCTTCATCGCCTGCGATTGCCCCAGGGTCAACGCCAGCACGATGACGGCTGCCGCGAAAAAGGCGATCGTCCACCATTCCAGCCGCACCGCGCGCCGGTGCAGGGCGGCCTCCTCCGGTGGCAGCTCGAACCGGTCGTACACCCTCATCGAACTGCCTCCGCCTGCTCCGCGTCGGCGAGCAGGCCGACCACGGCAGAGTGCGACAGGCTCAACAGGAACCTTTCGACCTCCGCCTGCCAGGCGTTTTCCCCCGGCGGCACGGCCCACACATGGTCGGTGGCGCTCAACTCGTGCGGTGACGGGGTGAGGCGCAGCTCGGCCAGGCGCCACTCGCCCACCACTACCGGCAGGTGCTCCTTGCCGGTGATCTCCGGGACGGCCACCACGGCAGCGCCCTCGCTGGTCAAGGCGGCGACGTCGGCGGTGCCGGCTCGGACCGCCACCCGTACCCCGGTGAGATCGTCGGGGACCGTCGTGCCGGCGGGCGCGGCAACGATGGTGCGCATCGTGACGTACGGCCGGGTCAACGACGCTTCCTTCGTCCACGGAGCTTTGGCGTCCAGCCCTCCGACGACGAGATCGAGCACGCGGTCCTTCACCGCCGCCATCAACTCAGATTCGGTGCCGGGATACCACTCGACCTGTGCGTGCAGCCGTGCCGCGAGCTGCCCGACCAGACGCACCTCGGCACCGGAGGGCGGTCCCTCGTCCGGCACCGAGACCCACGGCGGGTGCTCCGTGACGCCGACGCGCAGCACGCCGTCGCGCACATCGGCGAGCGTCGTACCGACGTCACGCGGCCAGGTGCAGGCCGAAAGGACCAGCATCACCAAGGCCAGCACCGCGACACCACGCCGCATGTGTCCTCCCGGTCGACAGGCATTCGCCGCCCGTACCGTAGCCCGGCACGCGTTCCACACCTTATTGCCATGTCCGGCGGCATCCCGTCCGGGATTCAGCCAGGCCTTGCTCCCGTTCGGTTCATGATCTGGCTGCGGCGCCTCGCCGGAGCGCGCGGCCGGCCGCAGATGCCACCGCTTGTCAGGGCAGCCGGCGCCGGCCGGCGAAACCGAGGTCGGCGCGGTGGTACCAGGCCAGCTCGGCCTCGCCTTCCAGCCAACACAGCAGCACCGGCACGCCGTCGAGATCGGCGGGGAAGTCGACCAGCAGCGGTGCCACGCCTTTCAGCTCCGCTCCCGTCTGCTGCACCTCGGTCATCAACTCGGTGAGCCTGGCCTCGGCGGCCTTGCGCTCCGGTAGGCCGCCCAGCGCCGTGGGCTCGCCGCCAGAGGTCAAAGCGGCGGCCAGTTCCACCATGTCGGCCCGGACGACGACAAGTTCATCAAGCAACGGCCGCAGCCTTGCCAGCTCCATCCGTGCGTGCGACAACGTGAACAAACCCATGTGGTGAAGTCTGTCATCAGTGGCATGGATCGTAGGGGCCTAGCAGCACCTCGTCAGGAACCCCACGGCTCGGCGGTGGTCGTTACGGCGCGGTCGGTGTCGGCCGCCTCCTCGATCGCCAGCGCGACGCGGTGGTCGTGCACGCCCTCGGCCAGCGGGTATGGGGCGGGTCCCGCACCACGAACCCAGGTGGCCGTCGCCTCGAGCAGCGCGGCCGTGGCGATCTCGTCGTCGTTGAACCGCAGGCCGACGTACGGGTTGCGGTACAACACGTCGGAGCCGCACGCGATGTGGTCGGTATCGAAGCCCTGTAGATCGAGGTCGTGTCCGGTCTGTCGGCGGATCAGCGCGGTATGAACGATCGTGCGGGGCGCCGTAAGCCGGACTATCTCGTCGTCGTGCAGTTCTCCATGACTTCCCCGCACGAGAACCCGCCGGAACCTGAGCTGGTTGCGGGTCTGGTTGTCGGTGAAGTCGTAGAGCCCGGATCGGTCTTGGCCGAAGTCGAGCGTGGCGATGGTAGTGGTCGCGGTTTTCGGTACCGGATCATCGGTCCAGCCGGCGCGGTTCAACGGATCCACCAACGGGGCGTGGTGCCGGCTCGCGCGCACGGTGACCGGGGTGCGAGCCACGCCGAGCAGCCCGCGCATCAGCGAAACCGCGTGATAGAGCTGGGTAGACGAGACGTGCACCTGGTTCGGCGTACCGATCATGCCGGATTTGACGGCCGCCGCGCGTGCGGCATGCGAGGGCATCAACCGGTACTGCTCGGCCACCTGCACCAGCCCCGAACGGCCGACGGCCTCCCAGAGCCTTCGCAACCCGTCTAGGTCCGGCGCGGGTGGGGTCTCCGACAGCACCGGCACACCACGGTCCACCGCCTGCTCGACCACGCCCGGGTTGAGCGCCCACGGCACCGCGGTCACCAGGAAGTCGGGCTTGGCCGCTGCGATGCACTCGGCCAGCGACTCGAACACCGGCACCGGCAACCGTCGCGGTGACCGAACCACCACACCCACGCAGGACACGTCGTTCAACTGAGCGGCCAGCCGCCAGTACGCCGACGCCCGCCAACCCGCACCGACCACGGCGAACGACGTCACCCGCCGATCGTAGACAAAGCGGCGGCGTTCGGTGGGCTTGCCGTTCTCATCAGACGTTCGAGCGGGTCGCGTCCACATGGCGACCGTGCAGAGCATTCAGCAGAAGCGGCAGCGACCTGTGCAGCTCCCGCTCCCAGTACGGCCAGGTGTGCGTCCCCGGGCCATAGAAGTCGGTCGTCAGTCGGACGCCGACCTCCTGCAATCTTGTGACCAGTGCGAGGTTCATCAGGTACAGGCCGGCCTCGCCCTGATCGAATGCGTCCGGAGGGTCGAAGGGGCCCGCCCTGCCGTCGCCGCACGACAGGAAGACCGGGATGGATCGCAACTTCTTGGCGAGGTAGTACGGATCATGCGCCTCCCAGATGGGGCGCTGCGCGACCGGATCACCCCACAGGGCCAGAGGATCCTCGCCGAACTGGCGCAGGAACGACATGAGACCTTGCGGGAAGTTGTCGAAGAGCGGGTGCACCACCCCGCTGTAACTCGCGACTGCGCGGAACATGCCCGGATTCCGGGCGGCATAGGACAGAGCACCGAATCCGCCCATCGACAACCCGGCGATCACGCGTTGATGCCCGGCGCCGTAGTCATGCTCCAGCAACGTCCGAAGCTCTCTCAGGTGGAACGTCTCCCATGCCGGCGGGCCGCCCGCACCGCCGTTCCACCAGTCGCTGTAGAACCCGACCGCACCAGCCTCCGGCATCACGACGAGTACATCGCGGAGGTCACCCAGCTCCTCGACGTCGGTCTCCCGGGTCCAGCTGTCATAGGTGTCGCAACAGCCGTGCAGCAGATACAGGACCGGCCAATGATCACCACGCCGGCGCTGTTCCCAACCGTCCGGCGTCAGCAGCCGCACCTTCGCTGCCCGGGCGAGGGCAGGAGATTGCACGGTCAAGTCCACCAGGCGAGGCCCGACCTGTTGCTGCGCCATGACATAGGCGCCATGACCGCCCGAAGCCACCGCGGCCGGAGCGGCACCGACGACCGCCAGGATGGCAACGAACAAGACCGAGATCGACCGATACCGAACGCTGCGCATGGTGCCGCTCCCACGTTGTGAATCGAAGACCCGTGGATCAGATCCCCTGAGCGTCAGCGGGGCTGTAGTGACAGCAAGACCTTAGTAAGCGGTACTCAACAGCGTCAATCTTCTGGACCCGCTCTCGCCTCGTGACCAGAGGCTCTCGCGCCGGTGTTCGCTGGCGCACGGATCCGGCTCTCTGAAAGGATCGCGGACGTCAATTGAGAGGGGGTGCTCCGATGCGGGTGTTGTTGATCGCGCCGCCCGGTGCCGGCAAAGGCACGCAAGGCACGATCATCGCCGCGCACTTCGATATCCCGCACATCGCCACCGGTGATCTGTTGCGAGATCACGTGGCCCGGCAGACCGAGCTTGGCCGCGCCGTCCAGGAACGCCTCGCGCGAGGAGAGCTCGTCCCCGACGACATCGTGCTCGACATGGTCCGGCAGGCCGTCATGGAAGCGAAAGAGACCGGCGGCGGTTACGTCGTCGACGGCGTCCCGCGCAACATGGCGCAGGCCCGAGCCATGTACGCGATCGGACGCGAGCTGGACATGACGGCCAACGTGGCCTTGCATCTGCGGGCCGATGACGATGAGCTGATCCGACGCCTGCTCGCCCGTGCCGTGCTGGAGCACCGCTCGGACGACACCGAGGACGTGATCCGGCGGCGGCTCGACCTCTACCACGACGTCACGCACCCCATCGTGGACTGGTACGCCGAGCGCGGCATCCTGGTGACCGTGGATGCGATGCGCCCGGCCGAGCGGGTCGGCCGGCAGATCCTGACCGCTCTCGAGGCCATGCGTCCGCTCGTGGACCATGTTCCCGAGCACGCTCGCCGTCCGGTCGACCTGACGGGTCTCGGGGTGGCGTTCGGTGGCAGCTGACGGGTGACGGCGGCCCGCCCGGCTAGGGGTTGAGCGGCACCATGGGCAGCGCCACCGGGCTGGTGACCAGCCAGTTCAGTACGTCGGTTTGGGCCTGACCCGCGCCGACGATGACGTCGAGGGAATTGGGATCCCTCAGGTCGCTGTCGTGGCTGGGTGCGTCGGTCCAGACGCCGGCGCCGCCGCCGAACCGCCATTCCTGGATCCACCCGAAGCCGGCCGGCGGGTTCTGCCAGTAGCCCAGGTCGTAGACGGGCCGGATGAAGCCGATCCCTTCGCCGGCTTCGGCGTTGCCGAACATCGCGACGCCGTATCGGGCCGTGGCCGGGTCGAGGGGGAGCGCTCCGCGGGGTACGACGGTGACGATCTGGCGGGTCTCCGGGATCGCGAGAAGCGTGACGTCGGCGAGCTTGGTCCCGTCCGGGGCGAAGAGTCCCGCGCTGCCGAAGCGTCCGTCGGTGACGACGACGGCACTCCACCCGGACGCGGTGTTCATGTTGGTGCCCGGCAGGGCCGGGGTCGTGCCACCGCTGCCGCCACCGAGGTAGACCTGGATGCGCTGGTGGGAGATCTGGTCGCCGCCGAAGGGGTTGGTGACGTCGCCCCGGATGGAGGTGACGAATGCGACGGTGCTGCCGCGGTCGTAGACGCCCAGTCCGGTCAGATCGAAGATGCCGGGCTGATACACCGGGTTGGTGGGGTAGACGTAGGTGCCGGGTCCGTAGTCGTCGCCGGCGGGGTCGGTGAGTCCTCCGATGCGGTCGCCGTAGGCCAGCACGGTACGGACGACCGTGTTCGTTGCGCCGCCCGGTCCGACCGCGACGATCACCACCTGGTTGCGGATCTCGGGCAGCGACAGTGTGACGTCGAACGTGCGAACGCCGCGCCGGTCGTGCTGGAGCGGCACCGCCTGGTTGGTGCCGTTGACGCCGACGTACAGCTGGTGGCCACCGGTGGTGCCGGTGAGGCGGACGGTGGTGCCGGTGGCGACCTGAAGGTCTGCGGGGCTGGTCACGCTGAGCGTTGGTATCTCCCGCTGCGGCCCGGTCACGTACCGGTGCGTGACCACCTTCGGTGTCTCGACGGGGCGGCCGGCGGCGATGCCCCGTGCTAGGCGGACGTACTGGGCCATCGCCCAGGCCAGCGGTGCGGCGGACCCGGTGCCCTTGCCGAAGGTGTGGCCGAATGCGGTGGGTTCCGGCCGGTCCCAGGCCTGCTCGGGGATCATGTAGCCGTCGTTGGCCGAGTTGTGCATCGTCTGCAGGTAGGACATGGCGTCGCGCCCGTTGGCGAGCGCGTACTCGCCTCGCTCGCCGGAGAGCAGAGGCCAGAGCCGGCCGATGCCCGTGCCGTCCCACGGTGAGCCGTCGGCCTTTTCGCCATAGCCGTCGTAGGTATAGCGGTGCCACATCCGCCCGGACGGCGTGTCCTGGGCCAGCGAGGCGTCGGTCTCGGCCAGCGAGCCGCGCACGTAGCGGTCGTCGGGTGCCTTGACGCCCAGACGGACCAGTTCCAGGAAGCCTGCGTCGAGGATGTCGCGCTCCGGGTGCACGCCGGCACCGTCGGAGTATTCGCGGGTGTCGCCGTCGTCCGGATCGCCGTCGCCCTCGATCCGGATGTAGTAGTGGCGGTCGCCGATCGGACCGGTCGTGGTGTACATCCACTTCTCGGTCTGGCGCTGCCAGGAGTCGGCGGTGCCTTGGTAGATCGCCCATCCCGCCTTGTCGCCGTTGCGGCGGGCGATGGCCGCGGCCGCGGTCAACCCGGCGATCTGTGCGGCCATCGTGGACGGGGAGTAGCCGTCCTCTGTCTCCCACCGCTCCTGAGGCGTGCGCGGCCCGGCGGCGACCAGGTAGTCGGCGGCCTTCTTGATGTGGTCGCGGTAGAAGGAGCCGCTGGTGCGGCCGACCTGCCACGCCAGCAGGATCGGGAAGGCCGTTTCATCGAGCTGCACGTTGTTCTGGTCGGGTGTCCCGTCCACATGTGAGTTCTGTGGAAAGTGCCCGTCCGGCTGCTGCTGCCGGTCGAACAGCCAGGTCACCGCCCGGTTGGCGGCCGCGGTGTCGCCCGCCGCCAGCAACCCGGTGGTCTGGTGGTAGAGGTCGCGGGCCCACACGAAGTGATAACCGCCTCCGCCTCCGCCGGCGCCGTCGGCGTTGACCCGCTGTCCCCACGGCAGGGTGAGCGAGGCGATGAACGCGCCGGGAAAGGTCTTGTCCTCATGTGCGCGCACGGTCATCAGCGACACGTCGTACTGCGTGCGCAGGTCACCGCTGAGGGCCTGTGGAGCGGCCTTGAGGGTGCCGAGGTAGTCATGCCATTCCTGCTGGTACGCGGCGCTGACCGCGGGGAAGCCGCTCGTCAGGCTGGCCGTGGCGGACGCCAGAGCCTCGCTCGTGCCGGCACCGAAGCCCAGCGCGAAGGTCGCCTGCTCCACTCCGGCCGGCAGGCGCCCGGTCTGGACGATGTTGCCCGGCCCGGCATGCGGATAAGTCCAGTCCATCCGGCCGTTGTCGGCGAGATCGGTCCATCCGTCGCTGGTTCCCGCGTACCCGGTGGCGGTGGCGGTGAATCCGGTCGTAGCGACCAGCGCGCTGGCGACCGGCGTATCGGCCAGATGGGTGTCGAGGCCGACCAGGGCCGGGCCGTAGGACGCGGACTGCACCACCTCGCCGGTGTCCGCCGCCGCGGTGCCGGCCAGCGACGGATCGAACAGCGCAAACAGCTGGTACGGCCCGCCGGACAGCGCGGTGAAGCGGACATCTACCAGCACGGTCGAGCGCGCCGGATCGGTGACGTAGGTCTTCGTCAGCTGCCACCGTCCCCGGTCGGTGGCGATCTGGCGGTAGGTCAACGATCGGGCGTCCGCCAGTTGAACCGCACGGTCGACCGTGACGTCGGTTTCCCGCTGCGCCGACGCGCCGTCGCTCACCACGAACGACAACTCCCGTACGTTCGGGGTGTCGGCGGCCGGGTAGTAGGTCTCACTCAACGTCCCGCCGGTGAGCGTGTACCACACCTTGGAGGCCCGGCTGACGGCGGTGCCCACGCCGTCCTTGTCGCCGTTCGTCCACGTCGCGGCCGCGCCCGGGGCACCCGGCGGTTCGGGCTGAGCTGCCGCCGGCCGGGCGGGCGCCAGGGCGACCGTTGTGGTGACCGCGGTGGCTGCAGAGACGATCTTGATGCGCCACGACCTCGTCGACGTTGCCACCAACCAGCCTTACCACATATTCATGCCGGTCGCATCGAAGTCTCTGCGCCGGGAAACCCGTGGCGAGGTGCCTTTCCGCCGTTCACACTGTCACCGTTTCGGCGGACGGCGAGCAGCGCGATGTCGTCGCGCAGCGGGCCCGTGTCGGCACTGAGAACGGCGCGAGCGCACACAATTTCGGCCCTGGCCGGTTCGATGGCGGCGAGGAGCCGAGTGATGCCGGTGTCGATGACTTCGCCGCGGCGTTCGACGAGGCCGTCGGTGTAGCACACGAACACGGCCCCGGGTGGGAACGCGATCTGCGTGGTGTGCCGGAGTTGATGATGTCGGCGGATGCCGAGCGGCGGGTCGACATGTGCCTCGACGATTGCCGGGTGTCGCCCCTCGGCGGCGAGTATCGGGGGCAGGTGTCCTGCTCGGGAAAGGCGGATGGTGCTGCGGTCCGGGCAGATCATCGCATAGAGGGCGGTGGTGAGGTTTCCCGCCTCGAAGTGGTGAATCTTGCGGTCAAGCAAGGTGAGGGCCTCGGCCGGGTCGTCGCAGATCAGCGCGTACGCGCGCAGTGCACTGCGGATGCGGCCCATCACCACGGCGGACCGCAGGCCGTGACCGGACACGTCGCCGATGACCACGCCGAGCGCGCCGGTGGGCAGCGTGAATACGTCGTACCAGTCGCCGCCGACGCCGAACTCGTGGCCGGGCACGTAGCGGGCGGCGATGTCGACTCCGGGTGCACTGGGCAGTTGGTCCGGTACGAGGCTGCGCTGCAGGGCCACCGCGGCGGCCTGGTCCAGGCGCGTGGCGCGGGCCTGGCTGGCCAGCGCTGCCCGGTCCGCCACAACCTGGAGCAGGTTCACGTCATCGTCGGTGAAATCCCGTCGGGCGTAGCTGCCGACGTGCAGGACGCCGACGAGATGGCCGCCGGCCAGCATCGGAACGCCGATCAGCGAGCGTACGCCCTTTCCGCGGAGGAAGGGGCTGACGATGTCGGCCCCGGCCACGTCGGCGACCCGGACCGGCTGCCGGGACGCGGCGACCCGGCCGGCGAACCCGTCGCCGACCGGTACCCGGAACTCCTGCCGTGCCTCCTCCTCCAGGCCGCGGGCCGCGGTGGCGATCAGGTGTTGGGATCCTTCGTCGAGCAGCAGGATGACGGCGGTGTCGACGTCGAGGAGTTCGCGGAGCCGATCGAGGAGTTCGTCGAGCATGTGGGAAACGTCCAGGGTCGCCAGGGCCGCGTCCGTGACGGCCTCGATGCGCCGCAGCCGCTCGTCATCGCGGATGCTCGGGACGCCAACCATGACCGCAGCTTAGACCTGCCAGGGTGCTGATCCAGACGGCACGTAGGCGCATGGTTCCGATACCCCGCCGCGACGGCTACGCCGGGCCGACCGCACCGAACGGCCACATCGATCAGCCCCGCGACGCGACCCAATACGTGCGGGTGTTGGTGAACTCCAGAACACCGGCGTCGGCCAGCTCGCGACCGTACCCACTGCGTTTGGTTCCGCCGAAGGGCACACGGGGGTCGGACGCGACGACCGCGTTGACGAACGCGGCGCCGGAGGTGACCTGCCGGGCCACGGTGACCGCACGGTCTACGGCGGAGCTCCAGACGCTCAAGCCCAGGCCGTACGGCGTCGCGTTGGCCAGATCGATGGCATGTTGCTCGTCGCGGGCGACGGCGACCGCGGCGACAGGCCCGAAGGTCTCCTCGTCGAAAGCCGGCATGCCGGGACCGGTGTTGAGCAACACCGTGGGTGAGTAGAAGAAGCCCGGCCCGTCCAGGCTTCGTCCGCCTGTGGCGAGAGTCGCGCCCGCTGCCACGGACTTGTCGACCTGGCGCTGTACGGCGTCGCGGAGGTCGCCGCGGGCGAGCGGGCCCACCGTGGTGTGCGGGTTCGTGGGATCGCCGACCACCAGGTCCCGAACCCCGTCGACGAACAGCCGCGTGAACTGCTCGGCCACCGGCTCCTGGACGATGAACCGTTTGGCGCACACGCAGCTCTGGCCGCAGTTGGTGTACCGGGCGCGCACCGCGGCCGCGGCGGCGGCCGGCACGTCCGCGTCGGACAGGACCACGAAGGCGTCCGAGCCGCCGAGTTCGAGGACCGACGGTTTCGACGCCCGTCCGGCCGCGGCACCGACCAGCTCGCCCGCCCGGTTGCTGCCGGTGAGGGTGACCGCGGCGACGCGCCGGTCGGCGATGAGGCGCTCGACGGTATGCGGGACGTCCGGCTCGGCGATGACGAGCGCGGTGAGGAGGTCGGCTGGGAAGCCGGCTGTCACAAAACTTTCAGCGATCGCGAGGGCCGTCCCCGTGACGTTGGGCGCGTGTTTGAGCAGGATGCCGTTGCCCGCTGCCAGGGTGGGGATCGCTGCGCGCATCACCTGCCAGACCGGGAAGTTCCAGGGCATCACCGCCAGCACGAGGCCGAGCGGCTCGTGCGACACCCATGCCTGCACACCCTCGGGCGCGGTGATGTCCACCTGGCGGTCCGCGAGCAGCGCCGGCGCCTGGGCGGCGTAGTACTCGGCCGTCAGCGCGGATTTCTCAACTTCGGCCCGTGCCTCCGCGAGCGGCTTGCCCATCTCCCGGGTGACCAGTGCGGCATACCGCTCCTGATCGTGGCGCAGGTGTGCGGCGAGTCGCGACAGAGCGCCGGCGCGGTCCGCGGCGGGCATCCGGCCCCACGCCAGGGCCGCGACGGTACCGGCCTCCACCGCGGCCTCCACCTCTGTGGCCGACATGGCGGGGTACGAGGCCAGCGCGGTGCCGTCGGTGGGATCCCGGGTCTCGATGGTGGTCATGGCGTGCTCAATCCTCCCCGGTCGTGTTCCGACAGGTGCTCGAAGGTCTCCCCGGTCGCCGTGATGGTGCGGGTCACGTCGCGGCCGCCGTAGACCCAGTAGATCCGCATCGTGGTATCGGCCCGGTTGTAGAAGCGGTGCGGGATTCCGGCCGGCACCCAGGTGGCCTGCCCGGCCACGAGGTCGAAGGACTGGTCGCCGATCTCGGCTACCGCCTCGCCCTGGAGGACCAGGACCGATTCCTCGACGTTGTGGCTGTGCAGCGGCAGTCCGGTGCCCGGGGCGAACCGGGTCTGGCCGGTCGTCACGTGGTTGCTCGTGCAGTTCCACTTGCCGACGTACGGGATGGTGACCACGCCGTTGCCGCGGTCGAACGGCATAACCTCGTCGGGCGTGATGAGCAGGCTGGGCGGGGTGGGCTGGTCGGGCACGGGTCCTCCGGGATCAGGTGGTGGCGTGACGGCGCAGCGCGCTGATGACGGCTTGGGCGAAGTCACCGGTCGAGAGGTGTCCGCCGAGGTCGCGGGTACGGGTCTCGGGCCGGCTGACGACCTCGTCCACCGCCGCCCGGACCGATTCGGCGGCGGCTTGCAGCTCGTCCCGCCCGGACCTGGCGGCGTGCCAGTCGAGCAGCATGCCGGCCGAGAGGATGAGCGACACGGGGTTCGCGACACCCTGGCCGGCGATGTCCGGTGCCGAACCGTGCTGGGCCTGTGCCACGCACAGATCGTGCCCGGCGTTGATCGCGCCGCCGAGGCCCAGGCTGCCGCAGAGCTCGGAGGCCTCGTCGCTGAGGATGTCGCCGAACATGTTGGTCGTCACGAGGACGTCGAAGGAGCTGGGGTCGCGGATGAGCCGGGCGGCCGCGGCGTCGACGATCAGCTCCCGTAACTCGACGTCGGGGTACTCCGCGGCGACGCGACGAACCTCCCGCAGGAACAGCCCGTCGGACAGCTTGACCACGTTGGCCTTGTGCACGGCGGTCACCGAGCGCCGCCGGGCGCGGGCCAGGTCGAAGGCCACCCGGGCGACCCGATGCGACGCCCGCGCCGTCACCTTGCGGAGGGAGAACGCCGAGTCGGGGTCGGGCATGAACTCGCCGGTGCCGGCGTACATGTTGCGGTCGGAATAGAAGCCCTCGGTGTTCTCCCGGACGATCACCAGGTCCATGGGCTCGCGCAGCACGCTGAGGTCCGGCAACCAGCGGCACGGCCGGATGTTGGCGAACAGCTCGAAGCGGGTCCGCAGCTCGGCCGACGGGTTGATGCCGCCCCGCTCGCGGGCGGGGTACTCGTAATGCGAGACCGGGCCGAGGATCGTGCCGTCGACCTCGGTGACCCGGCTCAGGACCGGGTCGGGCAGGGTGGTGCCCTGCTCCTCGAGAGCCTTCAGCCCGATGTCGAGCTGTTCGATCTCCAGCCCAAGACCGTGCCGGTCGTCGGCGGCGTGCAGCACCTGCAGCGTCGCCTCGGTGATCTCCGGTCCGATGCCGTCACCCGGCAGCGCGAGAATCCTCATGACGCACTCCCGGTGTGGTGGAAGCGCTGCGCCGCGAGCGTGTTGACCTGGCTGTCCGGAACCAGGCACCGGTCGGCGGCCCGCCGCCAGCCGGCGAAGTGCGGCGTCGCCCGGTGAGCGTCGACGGCGGCCTCGTCGTCGTACAGCTCGTAGAAGATGAAGTGATGGTCGTCGGCGAGGTCTTGGGTCACGTCGAAGTAGCGGCAGCCGGGCTCGTCGGTGAACGACCGCTCGGCGTTGTCGCGGATGGCCGCGGTGAAGTCGTCCAGGCGGCCGGGAAGCACGTGGACGGAGACGATGAGCGCGATCATGGGCGGGCTTTCCGTAGGGTGGGCGGGAGCGGTACATGTGCCTGGTCGGCCAACTCGGCCAGGCTGGCCCACGTGGCAGGTACGAGCGGTATGCCCCGGGCCGACCGGGTGCGGTGATTGCGGTCCTCGAGCTCGCCGGGAATCAGGATCTCATCGGCCCACGGTGCGGGTGTGCCGCTCCGGACCTGCTGGACCAGCGACTCGATGCGCCGGTCGTACTCGGCCCGGTCCATCATCGAATCCACGTGGATCGTGATGAGCAGGTGCCCGGCACCGCTGCGCCGGTCCGGGTCGTACGGTCCGGCCACCGCACCGCCGAAGGCGCTACCGGAGAGCACGCCGGCCAACACGTCCATCATGAAAGAGATGACGTAACCCTTGGGGCCGGCCATCGGCAGGATGAGTCCCTTGAGGGCCTCGGCCGGATCCGTGGTCGGCGTCCCGTCGGCGGCCGCCGCCCAGCCCTGGGGGATAGGCTCGCCCCGTTCGGCCGCCAGGTAGATCTTGCCGCGGGCGACGGCGGTGTTGGCGAGGTCCATGACCACCACGCCGTGCGAACCGGCGGGGGCGGCGATCGACCACGGGTTGGTACCGATGCTCTTCTCCCGGCCTCCCCACGGCGCCATGGCGGGGCTGGCGTTGGTGGCCAGCAGTGCCACGCATCCGGCCTCGGCGGCACGCCTGGTGAAGTAGGCGGCGGTGCCGAAGTGGCCGGAGTTGCGGGCCGCGGTGGCGCTGACGCCGTGCCGCCGGGCACGTTCGACGCCCACCTCGACGGCACGCTGGGTGACCACCTGCCCGATGCCGTGGCGTCCGTCGAGCACGACGACGGCGCCGTTGTCGCGGACTGTCTCCACCGCGGTCACCGCGCTCATCGCACCTGTACGCAGCCGGGCGACGTACCACGGCAGCCGCAGCATCCCGTGTGAGGCGTGCCCCCACAGCTCGGCGGTGACCAGCGTGTCCGCGAGCAGCTGCGCGTCCGCCGCGGGTACACCCTGAGCACGCAGCACGGCGGCGGCGAACTCGGTCAGGGTGTCGGGCCGGGCCACCCGGCCATCCCGATCCGCCTCCATGTCTGGCACAACCCCTCCTGTTGGCTTGGTATAGACCGTGCAGCCCGATGGAAGCATACTTGTATACAAGTACACTAGCGGGGAGTTGCATATGCCACAGCGAGCGCGACGCGCATCAGGGGCACATCTGGTGTACGCGGAACTGCGCCGACGCATCCTCGACCTGGAGCTGCGTCCCGGTCAGCGGCTCTATGAACCGGAACTGTCCAGCATGCTGCAGGTCAGCAGGACGCCCCTGCGCGAGGCCTTGCGCCTGCTGCTGGCCGAGGACCTGATCGACCAGCTGCCCACCGGCGGGATGGTCGTGCGGGCCCTGTCCGCCGCCGACATCCGGGAGCTCTACGGCGTGCGCGCCGTGCTGGAGGGACTGATCGCGGCCGAAGCTGCCGGGCACCTCACCGACGCCGACGCCGACGCGTTGCGTGGCCTCGTGGCTCTCAACCAGCGGGTCGTGGACCTGCCCGACGGCGCGATGCGCGCCGGCCACGACTTTCATCTGCGGATCGGCGAAGTCGCCGGCCACGAGTGGGCGTCGCGATTGCACCGGCAGGTCGACGGGCACATGGCCCGGTACCGCGCCTTCACGAACCGTAGCCAGGAACGCCGTTCGGCCGCCCTGGCCGAACACGAGGTGATCCTGGGTGCCCTGCTGGCGCGCGACGCCGAGCGCGCGCGGACGCTGGCGGAGGAGCACGTGCTGCACGCCCGTGATGCGGCGCTGGCCAGCCTCGATGACCGGCTGGAGGCGCTTGGTTGAGGCGCGCGCTGCGTCGGCGCTACCGCAGGCGGTACCGGCGCTCGGGGCGGCCGGCTACTCCGTACCGGGGCTTGACCTCCGCCGATCCGACGGTGACCAGGTGCTCGAGGTAGCGCCGGGTGCTGCTGCGCGACAATCCCGTGGCATCCGCGCATTCCGATGCGGACAACCCGCTGTCGGACGCACCCTCCAACGCCTGAACGACGAGGGCGATGGTCTCGGCACTGATGCTCTTGGGCAGCGGTTGCGCCTCCCGCCCGGGAAGCGCGCGGAAGACGCGATCGACGTCGTCCTGCCGGGCCTCGGTAAGATCGCCCAGCTCTGCGCGGTGTGCGGCGTACTCGTCGAGCCGGCGCCGCAGGGACTCGATCTCGAACGGTTTGACGAGGTACTGGAACACGCCACCGTGCAGGGCCCGCCGCAGCGTCTCCATGTCGCGGGCCGCGCTGATCACGATGGCATCCACCGCTGCACCGCTGCTCTCGCGCACCCGCCGCAGCACGTCGAGCCCGGTCATGTCCGGCAGGTAGACGTCCAGCAGCAGGAGGTCGGGCCCCAGCTCCGCGACGGCTCGCAGTGCTTCGGCGCCGGTGCTGGCCACCCCGGCGACCTCGAATCCCGGCTGCCGCGCCACCACGCTGGAGTGCAGCCGGGCCACCATGAAGTCGTCGTCGACCACGAGTACCCTGATCATGCGGCTCCCACGCTCGCGCGCACCGGTAGGGTCGCCACGAACACCGCGCCGCCGTCGTTGCGAACCGTCACATCGCCGCCGCGCTTGCGGCAGATGACCCGGACCAGCGCCAGCCCGATGCCGCGTCCGTGTCCCCGTCCCGTCGCCTTCGTGCTGAAGCCCCGGGCGAAGATGCGATCGCCGATGCCCGACTCCACGCCCGGCCCGGAGTCGCGGACCTGCACGGTCACGACACCGTCGCGCTCGATGAGTTTCACGGCGACCTGAGGATCCGGCGAACCGGCAGCCGCATCCAGGGCATTGTCCACCAGATTCCCCAACACCGTGTTGACGTCCGTGGCCAGGCCGTCGTCGAGCCGCTCCAGCCGGGTGTCCGGCTCGAGCACCAGGTCGACGCCGCGTTCGGTGGCCTGGCTGACCTTGGCGATCAGCAACGCCGCGACGGCCGGGTCGGCGATCTGCGAGGTCACGCTGCTGGACAGCTGAGTCTGATCGGCGGCGATCTGCCGGACGTAGGCGCGCACGTCGTCGTACTCGCCGAGATCGATGAGGCCGCTCACCACGTGCATCCGATTGCTGAACTCGTGGGCCTGGGCCCGCAAGGTGTCCGTGGTGCTCCTGGTCAGATCCAGTTCGCGTTGCAGCTCCAGGAGCTCGGTGCGGTCGCGCAGCGTGGCAACCCAGCCGATGTGCCGCCCGTGGCTGCGTACCGGCGTCCGGTTGACCGTGATCAGCCGCCCGTGGAAAGGCACGACCCGGTCTGTGACGGCGTCGGCGCCGTCGAAGATGTCGGCCAGCCTGCCGTCCGGATCGAGCTCCGCCACGCGCCGGCCGGTAGAGGCCTGCGGCACGCCGAGCAGGTGCGCGGCCTCGTCGTTGACCATGGTGATGCGGCGTTCGAGGTCGACCGCGAGCACGCCCTCCTTGATGCCGTGCAGCAGCGCCTCCCGCTGCTCGACCAGACCGGCGATCTCCCGGGGTTCGAGGCCCAGCGTCTGGCGCTTGACCCGGCGGGCGAGCAGCAGTGATCCGATCACGGCCAGAGCCGCGGCGATGCCCACATAGGTGAGCAGGCTGGGCAGCGCCGCCTCCAGGTTGTCCAGGACTGATGGGTACTGCCGGGCCACGGCGACCACACCGTCGGTCTCCCGGGTGCGCAGATTGATGATGGGCGCCATGGCCAGCGCCGCCCCGGTCGACTCTTCCGTGCCCGTCCAGGCGCGACCCGCGAAAGCATCCGTCGGTTGCAGATATACGGCCCCGGCCTGGGGAAGCGGATCGGTCGACGCGATCACCCTGCGGTCCGCGACGGCGATCATCACGGTGGTCGATCCCGAGTAGGTCCGGCCCGACTCCACCACCGACTGCGCCTGACGGAGGACGGCGGCATCGCCCGAGGCGGCCGCCCCGCGGACACCGGAGTTGTCGGCCAGCCATTCGGCCACGGCCAGCGCCCGGCGTCCCTCGGTCTCCCGGAAGCGCGCGTCGGACTGCGCGAGCGAGACGGCGGCAACGCCGGCGAGCACGACGCAGAGGATGCCGAGCTGCATCGCCAGCATGCGGCCCGCAAGCGTCCACCGCGGGCGCTGCCACCGGATACGGCGGTCCATCCTCACCTGGCGATTCTGGCCGGACTCCCGGAACGGCCCAATCGGTCACGTGGTCATAAAGAGCAGAACAATTTTTGCGCGCGTAACAGTGACATCACCCACACCCCGGTGCACGCTGATCGCAACTCGCCCATCTACGACAGAGGAGATCCTTTGCGCATCCGGACCTCGCTGACCTCATTGCTGGCGGTGCTAGCCGCCAGCCTCACGATATCCGCCTGCGGGGTCAGCGCCGACGACGACACCTCAGGCAGTACCGCGAGCGGCCCGGTCAAGGGCCTTCGCATCCTCGTGCCGAACAGCCCTGGCAGCGGCTACGACACCACCGCCCGCGCGGCGGCGAAAGCGATGCAGGACGCCAAGCTGACCGAGACCATCGAGGTGTTCAACTCGGCCGGCGCGGGCGGCACGGTCGGGCTTCAGCGCCTGGTCAATGAAAAGGGCAAAGAAGACATCCTCATGCAAATGGGCCTCGGTGTCGTCGGTGCCGTCTACACCAACAAGTCCAAGGCCACGCTCGAGGACACCGTGCCGATCGCGAGGCTGATCTCGGAGTCCGAGGCCATCGTCGTTCCCAAGGGCTCGCCGTACGCCACGCTCGACCAGCTCGTCGCCGCGTGGAAGGCCAACCCGGGCAAGGTGCCCGTCGGCGGTGCCTCCAACCCCGGCGGCCCGGACCACCTCACGCCCATGCTGCTGGCCAAGGCCGTCGGCGTGACACCCAAGGACGTCAACTACGTCGCTTACGACGGCGGCGGTGAGCTGCTCACCGGTGTGCTGGGCAAGAAGGTCGCCTTCGCCGCGACCGGTATCGGCGAGGTCGCCGAGCAGGCCAAGGCCGGCGATGTGAAGATCCTCGCCGTCACCAGCGCGGACCCGGTGGAGTCCGTCGACGCGCCGACCCTCAAGAGTCTCGGCGTCGACATGGAGTTCACGAACTGGCGCGGCATCGTCGGCCCGCCCGGGATCTCCGACGCCAAGAAGCAGGAGTTCGTCGATCTGCTCACCAAGATGCATGACTCGCCGCAGTGGAAGGAAACGTTGACGAAGCAGGGTTGGACCGACGCCTTCCAGACCGGTGACGAGTTCAAGACCTTCCTGACTGAAGAGAACGCGCGAGTGGCCGCCGTTCTGAAGGAACTGGGCCTCGCCTGATGAGCGAGACCCCGGTGGAACGGAAGGGGGGCCGCTCCGAATTCGGGGTGGCCCTCCTACTGCTCGCCCTCGGCACCTGGGCCATCGTCGACGCGCTGGGCCTGTCCGACTTGGCCTCTCGGGGTCCGGTCAGCGCCAAAACGGTGCCCATCGTGGTCGGCGCGCTGCTCATCGTGATGGCCGTCCTGCTGACCGTCGACCTCATCCGCGGCGGCCGGGGCGAGCAGGAGGGCGGCGAGGACGTCGACCTCTCGCACGGCTCGGACTGGAAGACGATCGGCCTGCTGGTTGCCGCCTTCGCCGCCAACGCGCTGCTCATCGAACGGCTGGGCTGGCCGGTGTCCGGCGCCATCCTGTTCTTCGGCACCTCGTACGCGCTCGGCAGCCGCCGGCTCATCCTCAACGCGCTGGTCTCGGTCGCCCTGTCGGTCGGCACCTGGTACCTCTTCAACCTCACCCTCGGCATCCCGCTGCCGGTCGGCATCCTCAAGGGAATCCTCTGATGGACGGCATCAGCCCTCTCCTTGACGGCTTCGCAACCGCGATCACGCCGATCAACCTGCTGTACGCCTTCATCGGCGTCCTGCTGGGCACGGCGATCGGCGTGCTGCCCGGGATCGGCCCGGCGATGACCATCGCGTTGTTGCTGCCACTGACCTTCTCGCTCGAGCCCACCCAGGCGTTCATCATGTTCGCCGGCATCTACTACGGCGGCATGTACGGCGGATCCACCACGTCGATCCTGCTCAACACGCCCGGCGAGAGCGCATCGGTGGTAACCGCGATCGAGGGCAACCTCATGGCGAAGAAAGGCCGCGGGGCGGCGGCTCTGGCCACCGCCGCCATCGGCTCGTTCATCGCCGGCACGCTGGGCACGCTCGGCCTGGCCCTGCTGGCTCCGGTCATCGTCCAGCTCGCCATCCAGATGGGCGCGCCGGACTACTTCGCCGTCATGGTCCTCGCGTTCATCGCCGTCACCACGGTTCTCGGCTCCTCCAAGGTCCGCGGACTCGCCTCCCTCGGCATCGGGCTGCTCATCGGCACTGTGGGCATCGACCCGACATCGGGACAGCAGCGCCTCACGTTCGGTTTGCCCGAACTGGCCGACGGCATCGACGTCATCGTGGTTGCGGTGGGTCTCTTCGCGGTCGGCGAGGCCCTGTGGGTGGCCGCCCACCTGCGGCGCGCACCCGTCGAGATCATCGATGTGAGCAACGTCAGGATGACCCGCGACGACTGGCGGCGTTCGTGGAAGCCGTGGCTCCGGGGCACCGTCATCGGATTCCCCTTCGGCGCCGTACCGGCCGGCGGGGCGGAGATACCCACCTTCCTCTCGTACGCCACCGAAAAGAAGCTGGCCAAGCATCCGGAGGAGTTCGGACAGGGCGCCATCGAAGGCGTGGCCGGCCCGGAGGCGACCAACAACGCCTCCGCCGCCGGTGGCCTGGTGCCCCTGCTCACCCTCGGCATCCCCACCACCGCCACCGCCGCGGTTATGTTGGGTGCGTTCCAGAGCTATGGCATCCAACCCGGTCCCCGCCTGCTCGACACCCAGGCCGCCCTGGTGTGGGGCCTGATCGCGAGCCTCTTCATCGGCAACACGATCCTGCTCCTGCTGAACCTGCCGCTGGCGACCGTGTGGGCGAGGCTGCTGCGCATTCCCCGGCCTTATCTCTACGCGGGAATCCTGTTCTTCGCGAGCATCGGGGCATACGCCGCGAACAATTCGACGTTCGACCTCTGGTTGCTCCTTGCCATCGGGGCGCTCGGGTTCCTCATGCGCCGCTACGGGCTGCCGGTGGTGCCGGCGATCATCGGGATCATCCTCGGGCCGGTCGCCGAGGAGCAGATGCGCCGGGCACTGCAGATCAGCAACGGCGACATCGCCGGCCTCTTCAACACCTGGTTCGCCAAGGTGGTGTACGCCGTCATCGTCATCCTCCTCGTCGTGCCCCCGATCGTCCGGTGGTTCCGATCAAAGCGAGGCGAGGGCCAGACCCCTATCACGCCCCAACACGCGAACGTGGAAGGACAGTGACATGCCCATAGTCGTCGGCTACGTCCCGACGCCGGAGGGCCGGGCCGCGTTCGAACGAGCCATCGAAGAGGCACGCCTGCGCGGGCTGCGGCTCATCGTCGTGAACGCCAGCCGTGGCGACGCCCTGGTCGACCCGCGCTTCGCCTCGGCGCACGACTGGGAAACCGTGCAGGCGCGGCTCGCCGAGTCGGGCGTCGAGCACGAGACGGCCCGGGAGGTGGGCGCGATCGAACCGGCCGATCACCTGCTCAGGGTGGCCCGCGAGACCAACGCCGAGCTGATCGTGATCGGTCTTCGGCCCCGTACGCCGGTAGGCAAGTTCATCCTGGGCAGCTCCGCCCAGACCGTGCTGCTGGCCGCCAACTGCCCCGTACTCGCGGTGAAAGCAGCGGCCCATTGAGGTGCCCGTCCGAGCCGACCCGGTGCCGATTGCTCCAGCTTGATCAGATGCTGCGAAAACGGCACCGGTCCATCGACGTCTCGCTTTGCTTGTCTCGACGCAACCATCGATGACTGTTAAGTTGCCTTCCGTGGCCGCGTAACCGCGCGACCGCGGTCGAGCGGGACCAGTGCGGCTTGGTCCTAAAGGCGGAGCCGCGCCTCCTGCAGCCACAACGAAGTGGCCCACGGAAGGAGCACTGCCTTGCACAAACTCTTGCGCGGCCTCGCGGCGGCAGCCGTCGGGATGGCGCTTGCACTCTTCGGCACGACGGCTGCGGTGGCCCACACCGTGGGCGAACCGGGCGATCCCACCATGCTTGTACACATCAACGACAGCGAGGCCGGCGGTTCCTATCACCAGGTGTTCGAGCGGGCGTACGCCGGCACGGCGCCCGACGGCACCCCGATCTACATCTACGTTCCCGAGGGCGGCATCGGCGGCGCCGAGGGCGTCACGAGCCTGGATCCGGCGTTCGACCAGAACCCGAACGACGCGTTCACGCCGTGCGCCGACAACACCGCCGCCGACTATCTCATCACGCAAGAGCAGATCAACGCCCTGGGCGACGAGCTCGCGAACCACATCGTCGCGGTGAACGAGTCGCACTTCGGCGACATCGGCACCGCGGTCGGTGCGGACGGCACGAGCAGCGACGCCCTCGTCATGCTCGTCTACAACGTCCAGGACGAGTCGTACTACGACTGTTCGGTCACCACGTACACCGCCGGTTACTTCGCGCCGGAGTACATCAACGACGCCGGCATGAACGTGATCGTGATCGACGCCTACGACTGGGCGAACCGGATCGGCGACGACGCCGCGCGTCCCAACCTCTACGAGGGTGTCATCGCCCACGAGCTCGAGCACCTGCTGATGAACTACTCCGACCCGGGTGAGCCGTCCTGGGTCGACGAGGGCCTCGCCGACCTGGCGATCTTCCTCAACGGATACTCCATCGGCGGCTCGCACCTGACCTACCACCAGGTCTTCCACCGGGAGACCTCGCTGACCAGGTGGGGTGGTGGCCTGGAGAACTACGGGGCGTCGCTGACCTTCTTCCTCTATCTATGGGAACAGGCCGGCGGCAACGGCGACGGTACGTACAATCCGGACGCTCAGTACGACGGCGCCGGTGGCGATCTGTTGATCAAGTTGATCTTCCAGAATGCCGCCGACGGCATGGAAGGCGTGCAGGCGGCCATCGACCAGTTCAACGCGATGACCTCCGGACCCGACCTGCGGTCCGCCGAGGAGCTCTTCAAGGACTGGGCGATCGCCGTCAAGCTGGACGCCGAGGGCTCGGACCGCTGGGACATCAAGAACATCGACTTCGGCAACCCGGCGGACACCGCCTGGACCGTCGACATCGCCAACGACGTGTTCTGGAACAGCCGCGGCCAGTACCTCGGCCGGATGCCCGAGGCGAAGTGGCAGAACCTCCCGAGGGTGCCGGCGCAGACGGCGCTGCCGTTCGGCGTGTCCTACGAGACCTTCCGCAACCTGGGACCCACCTTCAGCCTCACCTTCGAAGGCTCGCCGACCGAGCAGGTGGCTCCGCACAGCGGTGACACCCACTGGTGGGGCGGCGCGGAGAGCCAGAACGAGAACATCCTCGACGTGGCCAGCGCGGGCACTGCGGCCGGCGCCGTCGTAGACTTCTGGACCTGGTACTTCATCGAGGAGGGCTGGGACTACGGCTACCTCGAGGCACTCGTGAACGGCGAGTGGGTCACGGTGCCGCTGTACCTGGCGGGCACCACGACGGAGGTGACCACCGATACCGACCCGCACGACAACAACGAGGAGGGCAACGGGCTCACCGGCACCTCGGGCGGCGCCTACTTCGTCGACGAGCCGGAGTACATCCACCTGCAGAGTGCACCTCTGCCGGACGGAACGACCGACGTGCGGTTCCGCTACTCGACCGACGCGGCGTACCTGGACACCGGGTTCTTCGTCGACGACGTGACGGTGGGCGGCCAGTCGGCCACCTTGTCCTCCGAACCGGGCAACTGGATCGAGACGACCGGCATCCAGGAGAACAATTGGGTCGTCCAGATCTTGTCCCCGTGCGACCTGACGCCTGGCGTCACGTCCACCGGCGAGATCGTCGACAACCTGGGCAACTACGTCTACCGGTTCGAGGGTGACTCGATCAGCGTGTCCGGGTTCTCGACCGCTTGCCTGCGCGGCACGAAGGACTCGGTCACGGTCGTCATATCGAACATGACCACTGGTGACATCCAGGTGCTGGATGCCGACTACGTCTTCCGGCTCAGCGGTAGCTCCGGAGCCGGCCGCGACTAGGGTTCTTCGACAGAGGTGTGATTGATAGGTGACGAGGTCTCCGGTATAGGTTTCATCGGCAGAGAATCCGAGTACCGGAGGCCTCGTCATTCCCCGCGTTGGCCTGTCGAGTGCCTCACATCGCTGTCTTGACCAGATAAGTCGCGATATTCTCGCGAGCGGTCAATTGATGTCCGTGAGAGAGGTGCAGTTGGTCGTCGACAGCGTTCGGTCGGGCTCGTTTCGCTCTCGTGACGTCGAGGAAGTTCAGGCCTTCTACACCGAAAACATGGGAGTCCGAGCGTCGGTCGCCGCCTCCCCCGACCCCCTGACGATCGACTTCGTCGCCCATTGGATGCGGCTGGGGCCACTGGGGATCCTTGAGCACACACGCATGCCGGCAATCGTGCTGCATAGCCGGTATTCGCCGTACGGCGTCGGTTTCGCGACCGAGGGCGCGTTGCTGATGGAGCAGGACCGCACAAGAGTGATCACCAGCCCGACCCGTGCGGTCGTGCATCGCCCCGACGCAGGACCGTTTTTGACCCGCGCCTGCGTCCCGAGCCTCGTCTATCTGTTGGCCGTCGATCGGCCGGCGCTCGAGGCGCACCTGGAGGACCTGCTGGATCGCCCGATCCGCGGTCCGATCCGGCTTGCGCCCACCCTCGATTTGACCGGCCCGGGTCACAGTTGGCTTCAGCTCGTCCACATGTTCACCGATGCCCTCACCGACCCGGAGAGCATGATCCGCAATCCCGTCGTGGCCGCACCGCTGGTTCACGCTCTCCTATCCGGACTACTCAAGGTCAGCGACCACCCGTACCGGGGCGAACTGGACCACCCGCCCGCTCGGTGTCATCCCCGCCAGGTCAAACACGCCCTCGAGGCGATCCACACCCATCCCGAACAACCGCACACGCCGGCAACCCTCGCCGGGCTCACCGGTGTCAGCGTGCGAAGCCTGCAGGACAGTTTTCACCGCTACGTTGGCGCCAGCCCGATGAACTACCTGCGCCACGTCCGACTGGACCGCGTGCACGAGGACTTACGCCGTGGCCAGGCATCGACGGTCGCGGAAGCCGCCCATCGCTGGGGCTTCACCCACCTCGGCCGATTCGCCGCCGCCTACCAACGCCGATACGGCGCCACCCCGTCCGCGACCTTGCGCACCGTCCGGCCTCAGGAATGAACCAGACCCAT
>Ga0081539_10002048_pt1 | contig 30304 bp, 23 predicted proteins | sample TabmetS4T2R2_FD_71023 | JGI IMG/M metagenome (GOLD analysis project Ga0081539, IMG submission 71023) | Tabebuia heterophylla rhizosphere microbial communities from the University of Puerto Rico - S4T2R2 | ecosystem: Host-associated > Plants > Roots > Rhizosphere ... | reverse complement strand
CGACGTTCATCCCCTGTGCCTTGGTCACCGACCGCACTGCCGGCTCGAGCTTCATCGCCACTTCGAACAGGTGCAGCGCGACCTCGGCCGGCAGGTCATCGAACGCCTCGAAGTGCCGTCGCGGCACGACGAGCACGTGACCCGCGTTCACCGGCTGGATGTCCATGAAGGCGAGCGCGATCGAGTCCTCGTAGCACACGCTGACCTCGCCGGCGCCGTTGATGATGTCGCAGAAGGTGCAATGGTGATTCGTCGCCGGCGGCATGGATGCCTCGGGTGTGAAGGGTTCGGCGTCGTCCGACCCACCCTTCGAACGCATGGCGAATGCCAGCGTGCACCCCTTCCGGGACGCGGCTATCGCTCGCGCGTCGGTGCGACGAGGCCGCCCTGCGGAGGCGGTGCCGGGCTCCTGTCGGGTGGAAGCGGTTTCCCGACGCCGAGCTTCACCGTCGCCGGCGCGTACGCCTTCCCGGCGTCACTCGCGACGAGCGTCGTGATCCCGTCGGCGGCACGCGTCAGCAGCACGTCCATTCGCGTCGTGTTGTCGAAGACGAGCGTGTCCGCGCTGGGCTTGACCAGTCCCGCGCTGTCGGAAAGCACGACGGTCACCGGCGTCGGCGACGTCGCCGACAGATACACCGCGACCTTCGCGCTGTCCATGACGGTCAGCGTGTCGAGCGAGAACGTCAGGGTCGCCGGGGCGGCGTCGCTGACCGTGACCGTCACCGGTCCGGTGGGAATCCCCCGCACCAGCGCATGCACCGTGGTCGTGCCGAAGGCGGTGGCGAGCACCTCGCCCACGCTGTCGATGGCGATGACGCCGTTCTTCGTCTCATCCACCCACTCGACTTCGTTCCAGGCGAACGGCATCGCCCCACCGTTGCCGTCGAGCAGCGTCGGGATCAGCGTCCCCCGCCCGCCCAGCCCGAGCGTCGTGGTCGGCGGACGGAGCGTCGCGCTCTTCGCGGCCTGGCTCACCACGAGCTCGGCGCTGCCGGTCGCAGCGCCGGAGGAGGCCACGATCTTCGTCACCCCCGACGCGAGCGACCGTACCACGGCCGAATCGCCGCCGGTGATGTCGACCTGCGCGATGGCGGGAACGTCGACCGACCATGCGAGCGGTGGCGACGGGATGTTCGAGCCGAGCGAATCGGCGACGCTCGCGCGATAGGTCACCGTTGCCCCGAGCGCGTCGACACTGACCGAGGGAGGGTCGACGGTCACCGACCACGCCACCTGGGACACGCTCACCAGCGCCGAATCGGTGGTGCCGCCCCGCTCGGTCACCGAGACCCAGCTGCTTCCCGGCGAGAGCGCGGTGACGCGGCCGAGCGAATCGACCCCGACGCTGCTGCCGGCGGGTACGCTCCACGAGTACTGGCCGGCGACCAGACTCGAGTCGGCCGCGTACGACGCGGCTGAGAGCTGCGCCGTCGCGCCGATCGCGCGCAACTCCACGCTCTTCGGCGACAGCACCGTGCGCACGATGTTCGGGGGAACGGAATCAGCGCCTGGCATGACGACGACGACGACCGTGTCCGCCTTTCCGCCGCTGTTCGCGACCACCCGGGTCGTGCCCGCGAGGTGCGCCCTCACCTGGGCGTAGCTCGCGGATGCGGGCGCCGACGCCGACACGAGCTGCGGCGCGACGCCCACCGAGGCGACAGTGGGGTCGGTGGCGAGCCAGCTCACCTCGCGCTCGAGCGGCGTTCCCTTCGCGTCGAGCGCCCACGCGGTCACGCTCGCGACGCCGCCCTCGTACATGCGCACTGTGTCGGCGCTGAGCTGCACCGACGCGGTGGGGATCCGTGCGCGGATGCGCACCGAATCGCTGGTACCGTTGAACGTCGTCGCGACGACCCACACGTCGTCGTCGGCACGCCCGCCGAAGAGCCGCGCCGTCGACCCGGTGCGCGCGCTCACCGTAGCGCCGCTGGTGTCGTGCAGCGTCCAGGCGACGCGCACCGGGGACACGGCCTGCCGCGCGGCGTCGTAGCCGGCCGCGCTGACGCCGAGCGAGTCGCCGATGACGAGCAGGGTGTCAGCCACGCTGACGGCGAGGAAGCGCACCGCGGTGTCCGGCGCGACGTACCTGAGCAGCGGCGCGAGCGGCACGTTGACGCCGGGCTGCGCGACGATGTCTCCCGTCGAGCGGAAGAGCGTGTCGCCGCCGCTGTCGGTCGCGGCGAGGACGAGGGTGTAGCGCTGGCTCGGTCCGGCGAAGGCGACGTCGAAGACGAGCCGCGCCGTGTCGCCGACGAAGTTCGCGCTCGCCTGGTAGGGCGCGCCGCCACCAGCGGCGACCAGCGCACCGTGCACCGTCTTCAGCGCGCCGAACGCGCCTGCGGTAGCCCCCGCTCGCTGCAGCGCCGGCCGCTCGAAGCTCGGCGCGACGGCGAGCGAGGCGCGTACCGGCATGCCCGGCGCGAGCGGGTTTCCGTCGCGGCAGGTGATGCCCGCCAGAGTCAGGGCGAGAAGCCCAGCAAGGCGGAGCACCGGGTGTGGACGCGCGCGGACCGACGCGGCGGGGACGGTACGAATGAATGGGGGCATCTGACGTACGAGGACGTCCCCGGACCGCGCCCGGCAACGGCGAACGAGCGCCCGAACAAAACGCGCGCGATGTCTCGCGACCCCCCCCCCCGCCGCGCGCCCTGCGGGCTCAACGCTGCTATCTTGCGGATCGCGCCACCCTTCAGCCTCGCTCTCGATGGCCACCCAGACCCGCGCCGAGCGCAAGACGACCGCCGGCCTCTCCCGCGATCAGCTCCTCGCCGTCTACCGCACGATGTTACTGTCGCGCCGGATCGACGACAGGGAGGTCCAGCTCAAGCGGCAGAACCGGATCTTCTTCCAGATCTCTGGTGCGGGCCACGAGGCCGTCCTGACCGCCGCCGGGATGGTCCTCAAGCCGGGCTACGACTGGTTCTACATGTATTACCGCGACCGCGCGCTCTGCCTCCAGCTCGGCATGACGCCGGCGGAGATGCTCTACTCCGCGGTCGGCGCGGCCAGCGACCCCAACTCCGGCGGCCGCCAGATGCCGAGCCATTGGGGAAAGAAGGCGCTCAACATCGTCTCGACCTCGTCACCGACGGGGACGCAGTTCCTCCAGGCCGCAGGCTCCGCCGAAGCGTCATTGCGGGCCCGGCTCCTCGGCATCACCGAGGGATTCCAGGACGACGAAGTCGTCCTCTGCTCCACCGGCGACGGCACGACGAGCGAGGGGGAGTTCTGGGAGTCGATCAACACCGCCGCGAATCTCCGGCTTCCGGTCGTCTACCTCGTCGAGGACAACGGGTACGCGATTTCCGTCCCGGTCGAGGTCAACACCGCTGGTGGCTCGATCTCGAAGCTCGTGAAGGGCTTCCCGAGCTTTCTCATCGAGGAAGTGGATGGCTGTGACTTCGTCGCGAGCTACCTGACGATGCAGCGCGCCGTCGAGTACGCGCGGAAGCGGAAGGGTCCGGCGCTGGTGCACGCGAAGGTGATTCGCCCGTACTCGCACTCGCTCTCCGACGACGAGACGATGTACCGGCCGCCCGCGGAGCGTGAGGCGGACGCTGCGCGTGACCCGGTGACGCAGTTTCCGAGGTGGCTGGTCGCCGAAGGGCACGCGACGGAGCAGGAGATCGCGCGCATCCAGGAGGAGGTCGACGCCGAGGTCCTGCGCGCCACCGACGACGCGCTCGCGCAGGAGCAGCCTGGCGAGGACACGGTGCACTTCGCGGTCTACTCGCCCGACGTCGATCCGGCGAGCGAGCAGTTCGACACCGAGGACGACCCACGGTTCAGCGGCGAGCCGACGACGATGGTCGATCTGCTCAACGCCTGCATGAAGGACGAGATGCGGCGCAACCCGAAGATGCTCGTCTTCGGCGAGGACGTCGCCGACGTCTCACGCGAGGAATACCTCGGCAAGGTCAAGGGGAAAGGCGGCGTCTTCAAGGTGACGTGGGGGCTGCAGAAGGAGTTCGGTGGTGCGCGCGTCTACAACTCGCCGCTGGCCGAAGCCAACATCATCGGCCGCGCGATCGGGCTCGCCATCCGCGGCTTCAAGCCGGTCGTCGAGATCCAGTTCTTCGACTACATCTGGCCGGCGTACATGCAGCTCCGCGACGAGCTGGCGACGATGCGCTGGCGGTCGAACAACGCCTTCAGCGCCCCGATCGTCGTGCGCACGACCTACGGCGGCTACATCCGCGGGGCGATCTACCACTCGCAGACCGGCGCCTCGCTCTTCACGCACTGCCCGGGGCTGCGCGTCGTCTGCCCGAGCACCGCGCTCGATGCGAACGGGCTGTTGCGGACGGCGATCCGCTGCGACGATCCGGTGATCTTCCTCGAGCACAAGCACCTCTACCGCCAGACCTACAACAAGGGGCACTACCCGGGGCCGAACTTCATGATTCCGTTCGGCAAGGCGAAAACGGTGCGAGAAGGAAAGGACATTACCGTCGTCACCTACGGGGCGACGGTGCAGCGCGCGCTGGCGGCGGCAAACCAGTCCGCCGAGCAGGGGATCGACGTCGAAGTGATCGACCTGCGCTCGCTGTCGCCGTGGGACAGCGAGCGTGTCTACGAGAGCGTGCGCAAGACGAGCCGGGTCATCGTCGCGTACGAGGACTCGATCTCGTGGGGCTACGGCGCCGAGATCGCGGCCCGGATCGCCGACGAGTGCTTCGCGTGGCTCGACGCCCCGGTGAAGCGCATCGCGAGCACGGACACTTTCGTCGGGTACGCACCGCGTCTCGAGGACGCGATCCTGCCGCAAGTGGAGACCTTCAGGCAGGCGTACGAGGAGCTGGTTCGCTTCTAGCTAGTAGAGCGGCTCCGGCGTGGCCCCGGCGCGGCAGGCGCCGCCGGCGAGCGTGACGGCTGGCGGCGTCACCATCCGGCAATCGGAGACCATGCCTCGTGCCGCCTCGCGGTCGATCCGCTCGAGCTCCGCCGCCTTCGCGCGCAGCGCACTCACGTCGGTGGTCGTCGCGCAGTAGACCACGTACTCGCGCGGGCCGCCGCACGCCTTGTAGCCGATCGCCATCGTGCGGCAGTCGCCGGCCGCCTTGCAGCCGTCCAGACGCGCGAGGGCGCGGATCTCGGCGACGAGCGCCGAGGCGCGGTCGTTGGCCCCGCCGGAAGGCGGGGAGCCGCCGGGGTAGGGCGTGCGGTGGATCGGCGGGACTTCCGGCACCTGCTCGCGGTTGCCGTCGCGACCGAGACCGGGGTCGCGCGTGGTCTTTCCTCGGTCGGGCGTCGTCGGCGTGGGGGTGCTTCGCGCCGGTGGCGCCTGCGGCCGCCTGCGCGCCGTGTCGGCCGCGGCGCCGCGCGTCGTGTCGGCCACCGGCGGTCCCGCGACGTCGCCGGCGGTCTCGCCGCCGCGGGTGCTGTCGACGGCGGCCGTGGAGTCGGCGGCGTCGCGGCGCGTCGTGCAGGCCGCGAGCGTGGCCGCGGCGAGCGGAATGAGCACATGGCGGAACGACATCGGGGCCTCCTGCCTAACGGTTATCGTGGACGACGCGGCCGCCGACGACGGTCATGACCACGCGCGCCTCGCGGATCGTCTCCGGCGCGATGCGCGTCAGATCGCGGTCGATGAGCACGAAGTCGGCGAGCTTGCCCCGCTCGAGGGTACCCTTGTCGGCGTCGTCGAACGACGCATACGCCGAGCCCGCAGTCCAGGCCCGCAGCGCGTCCTCGACGCCGATCTTCTGCTCGGGCACCCAGCCGCCGGGGTTCTTCTCGTCGAGCGTCCGCCGCGTCACCGCTGCATAGATACCCATGATCGGGTCGGGAGGTGCCACGAACCAGTCGCTCCCGAAGGCCAGCCGCGCGCCGCTGTCGCGGAGGGAGCGGAAGGCGTAGGTGGTGCGGCTGCGCTCGGGCCCGATGACGCGATCGGCCCAGCGCCCGTCGTCGATGGCGTGGTAGGGCTGCATGCTCGCGATCACCCCGAGCGAGGAGAAACGAGAGACATCCGGAGGGGCGATATGCTGGGCGTGCTCGATGCGGAACCGCCGGTCGCGCGGCCCGTTCTCCCGCGCGACGCGCTGGAAGAGGTCGAGCTGGAGGCGGATCGCGCGGTCGCCGATCGCGTGCACCATCACCTGGAGCCCGGCCGCGTCGGCGCCGCGCGTCCAGGCGTAGAGGTCCTCGGGCGAGCTGACGAGCAGTCCGCTGTCGCCGGGAGCGTCGGCGAAGGGCGCGAGGAAGGCGGCGGTGTGGCTGCCTAACGATCCGTCGACGAACCCCTTCAGCCCGCCGATCCGCACCCAGGCGTCGCCGCGGCCGCGCGCGGCGACCGTGTCGCGCAGCCGCTCCCAGGACGCGAGCGGCACCACGGAGTAGATCCGCGTGACGAGCCGGCCGGCGCGGTGGGCGCGCTCCACCGTCGCCAGATCGTCCCAGCTTCCCATGTTCTGTACCGACGTCACGCCGTGTCTCGCGACGTACTGCATCGCGGCGACGAGCCCGCGGTCCTTCTGCTCCTCGCTGAAGTCGGGCACGGCGCGGTCGACGAGCGCCTGCGCGTTGTCCTTGAGGACGCCGGTCGGCTCGCCCGCGGCGTCGCGGACGATCGTCCCGCCCTCGACGTCCCTGGTCGCGCGCGACACTCCCGCGGCGCGCAGTGCTGCCGAGTTGGCGAGCGCCATGTGGCCGTCGAGCCGGTTGATCCAGACCGGGTGGTCGGGCGTCACCGAGTCCACCCAGGCGCGCTCGGGAAGCCGCCCGCCCCACTGCTCGTGGTCCCAGTCCCCACCCATGATCCACGTCCCCCGTGGCACCGTCGCGGCGAACGCCTTGATGCGCGCGACGAACTCTCCCGGCGTCCGCGCGTCCCGGAGCTGCACCGAGGAGAGGTTGATCCCGCTCGACACGAAGTGGACGTGCGCGTCGTTGAACCCCGGAACGAGCATCGCGCCCTTCGCGTCGATCACGTTCGCGGCCGGCGCGAGCTTGCGGATCTCGGCGCTCGAGCCGACGGCGGCGATCCGCTCGCCGCGCACCGCGATGGCGTCGGCCCACGGGCGGCGGGGGTCGCCCGTCCAGACGCGTGCGTTGACGACGGCGAGGGTGATCGGATCGGCGGCGGACCCGGGCGGCGCGGTGCGCATGCAGGCGGTGAGCGTGAGCGCGGCGGCGAGGGCGATCGGGCGGCGGGGCATTCGCGGACGGGAAGGCTCAGCACAATGCTAGACCAAAGCGGCCGGTGACGCAAAGGCACGCGACTTGACTCGCGGCAGGGACGAGCTTTGCTTTTCGGTCGAGTGGGGAGTAGCCGTCCGGCGGGTGCCGGAGCGGGCGATCGTCAGGACGGAGCGCGTCGCGCTCCCGGTCGCACGACGGGTCGCTGGGACGACCTTGGCGAGACCACTGTTGCGCTCGAAGAGCGCAACAGTGGTCTCTTTTTCTTTTTCTCGGATCGATGGCGACCAGCCCCTGGTTCTGGATCGGCTTCAACGCGTTCGTGCTCGCGATGCTCGCGCTCGACCTCGGCGTGTTCCATCGCAGGGCACACGTCGTCCGGCCGAAGGAAGCGGGCATCTGGGTCGCGGTCTGGGTCTCGCTCGCGATGCTCTTCGCGGCGGGGCTCGCCCTCTTCAAGGACGGCCACACCGCGCTCACGTTCGTCACCGGGTACGTGATCGAAGAGTCGCTGTCGGTCGACAACATCTTCGTCATCCTGCTGATCTTCTCCTACTTCGGCGTCCCGGAGAAGTACCAGCACCGCGTGCTCTTCTGGGGGATCGTCGGCGCGCTCGTGATGCGCGGGACGTTCATCGGGCTCGGCACCTTGCTCCTGGCCCGCTTCCACTGGGTGATCTACGTCTTCGGCGCGATGCTCGTCGTAACGGGCATCCGCATGGCCTTCAAGCAGGATGAGGAGTTCGACGGCGACAATAATGCGATCGTGCGCGCCGCGCGGCGGACCCTTCCCTTCACGTCGAGCTACGACGGACAGCACTTCTTCATGCTCGAGAACAGCCGCCGCGTCGCGACGCCACTCTTTCTCGTGCTCATCCTCGTCGAGTTCACCGACCTGATCTTCGCCATCGACTCGATCCCGGCGATCTTCGCGGTGACCAGCGACCCGTTCATCGTCTACACGTCGAACATCTTCGCCGTTCTCGGGCTGCGCTCGATGTACTTCCTGCTCGCGCACGTGGTGCACCGCTTCCACTACCTGAAGTACGGCCTCGCGGTCATCCTCACCTTCGTCGGCGTGAAGATGCTGCTCGAGGCGTGGTACCGGATCCCGATCTTCGTCGCGCTGGCGGTGATCCTCGTCGTGCTCGGGCTGTCGGTCCTCCTCTCGGTCTTGCGCCCGCAGTCGGCGATGCAGGTGGCGACGGGAGAGCCCGAGGGACGAACGAGCTCCCTCTTCGGCCGGCTGCCCGCGGCGCCGAAAAAGCGCCCCGAGTAAGCGCGGCGGCCGCTGATCCGGAGTCCGCACGACGCGCCGCGGCACGGCCGCGGCTGGTGCGGAGGTTCGAAGAGGAGCCGTTGCGAAGGTGCCAAGATGCGATGACCAGGTCTGGCTGCCTCCGCATCCCGACCTGAAATCGATCGTGGCTCCGCTCCAGCCCGGCGCGCCCTGGTGTCATCCCGCAGGCGCAAAGCGACTGCCGGGACCTGGGCGGCCGTACGCTGTGGCCGGCCACGCGAAAGCGGAGAGCAGGTCCCATCGCTCGCTCCGCTCGCGAGGGATGACGACGCACCCGCGCTCCGCGTCGTCGCACCACCGCAACGGGTCCTCTCCGAACCTCCGCATCGGCGGCGGCGCGGCCGCGGCGCGTCGTGCAGACTTCGCATCAGCCGCGGCACGGCCGCGGCGCGTTGTTTAGCGGCGTTCCATCGCGTCGCGGATATCGAGGAGGATCTCGAAGTAGAGCTGCTCGCGACGATACGCGAAATCCAGGGCCGTCATCTGCGCCGAATCGCCCGAGCCCTTCGCGCGCTCGAACGCCTCGCGGTACATCTCGTCGAGGTTGGTGAGGATCCTGTCGCGGGAGCGGGACATGAGCGGAAGCTGGCTGAGGACCTGGGGGGTGAGGCGGGAGGGCGGCGGCTCCTCGGCGTTGAGGCCGAGCGGATCGTCGCCCATGCGCTCGGCGACGAACTCGCGGGCGAGGTCGAAGAGCTGACGGCGAGGACGGCGCATCCAGCGGGCAACGTAGCCACGCGCTGCGCCGCCGGCAACGCGGTCAGCGGTGTGCCGTGAACCTCGTAGTCGCACGGGAGCTCGCCGCCGTCCTCCTCGACGGTGCGGCACGCGAACTCGCGGACCTGACGCGCCTTTCCCCCGTGAAAGGCGACAGTGCCGATCACCTGGTCGATCTCGGCGACGCTCAACGCGGTGATCGCCTTCGGCGTCCGCGCGCGGGCGAAGAGCCTCAGCGCCGCCGGCAGACTGACTTCATCGCGTGTCCGAATGGACAGAATGCAGGCGACGAGCTGCTCGAAGACCGACTCGTAACCATGCTCGTCGCGGAGCGCGAACATCGCCGCGTCCGCGATCTCGCCGACCGCAATGCGCAGCCGCCGCACCGCCTCGCCCGCCTTGAATGGCTTCGTTCGCACGCTTCCGCCCCGGTCCTTCCGGTCGCGACCGAACTGTCGCTCGGGCGGGCCACACCAGTCGGTACTGCAGTTCACTCGGTACGGCTCTTCGGCACTTTACCTGCCTGTTGCGGGTATTAGATTTCTGAACGAAAAGAAGGGGAGTAGCCACGCGGCAGACGCCGCGCGGCCGGGTCGTCAAGACTGCGCGTCGTCGATGCGCACGGTCCGGTCGGGTTCGACGGTGTCGATACCAGGCGAGACCTTCGCGAACGCTCGGCATGCGGAGCCGGCGCGCGAAGGCCTCGCCTTCGTGCGTGTGGCCAACCCGGGAGGAAGGACAAGGGCCATGAACAACGTCAAGGTCTTCGCGCTCATGGCGGGGCTCACCGCTCTGCTCATGGCGCTCGGCGGCGCCGTCGGCGGACAGAACGGGCTGATGCTCATGCTCGTCTTCTCCGCCGCGATGAACTTCTTCATGTACTTCGCGTCGTCGTCGCTCGTGCTCCGCATGTACGGCGCACGCGTCGTCGGTCCGGACGACGCGCCGGAGCTCTACGCGATAGTGGACCGGCTGCGCGAGCGCGCCGGGCTGCCGATGCCGACCGTCGCCATCGCGCCGCACGCGCAGCCCAACGCCTTCGCCACCGGACGGAACCCGCAGCACGCCGTCGTCTGCGTGACGGAGGGGATCATGCGGCTGGTCTCGCGCGACGAGCTGGAAGGAGTGCTGGCGCACGAGCTGGCGCACATCAGGAACCGCGACATGCTCCTCAGCACTGTCGCGGCGACGATGGCGGGCGCGATCTCGAACCTGGCCTACGTGGCGATGTTCGTCGGCGGCCGCGACGATGAGGACTCGAATCCGCTCGTCGGGCTGCTTGCGATCGTCGTCGCCCCGATCGCTGCGACGCTGATCCAGCTCGCGATCAGTCGGCAGCGCGAGTTCAAGGCCGACGCGGTCGGGGCCGAGATCTGCGGCCGACCGCTTTCCCTCGCGAACGCGTTGACCAAGCTCGACATGGCCGCGCACCGTATCCCGATGCAGGTGAATCCGGCCGTGGCGCCGCTCGCGCAGGTCAATCCGCTCTCGGCCTTCCAGGGCCGCGGCATCACGAAGCTCTTCTCGACCCACCCGCCGACGGCGGAGCGCGTCGCGGCGCTGCAGAGGCTCGCGGGCCAGGTGGCGGCGTGACGGCGGCCGTTAGCCGCCTCCCAGGCGGTGAAACACCGCCCCTTCGACCACCCGTCCGTCCCGCAGGTGCTCGACCACGATCCGCTCCAGCAGCGTCGGCGTGACGTTCGCATACCACACCCCCTCCGGATAGACGACCACGATCGGCCCCGCCGTGCAGACGCCGAGGCAGGGCGTCTCGCCGCGCTTCACGCGCCGCGGCCCGAAGAGGAGGTTCTCGCGCTGGAGGAGGTGGGCGAGGAGGGCGTACAGCTCGCGTCCGCGATGGCCGGGAGAGCAGTACCCCCCTGTGCAGACGAGGACGTGGCGGCTGTAGGGCTCCATCAGCGCCGCGAGGCGCTCCGCGGATGGCGGCGGGGCGGTCATGTGACACATTCTAACGTCGGCGTCGCGTCCACCGTTCCGCTTGCCCGCCCTCCATGCCCGTACTCCGCCGCCCCCCTCGCGCGCTCCAGCCGCGGATCGACATCCATCTCGGCGACAACCTCGAGGTCGTGCGCGCCCTTCCGGACGGCGCGTTCGACCTGATCTACATCGATCCCCCGTTCAACACGGGGCGCCGGCAGAAGCGCACGCAGCTTCGCACGATCCGCGACGATGCCGGCGACCGCGTCGGCTGGTCGCTCAAGCGCTACCGCACGGTCCGCGTCGCGACGCGCGGCTACGCCGACGCCTTCGACGACTATCTCGGCTTTCTCGCGCCGCGCCTGGAGGAGGCGCACCGGCTGCTCGCGCCGGCGGGAAGCTTCTTTCTCCACCTCGACTTCCGCGAGGTGCACTACGCGAAGGTCCTCTGCGACGGGATCTTCGGCCGCGACTCGTTCCTGAACGAGATCATCTGGGCATACGACTACGGGGCGCGCGCGCGCGCGCGCTGGTCGCCGAAGCACGACAACATCCTCTGGTACGCGAGGGATCCCGGACGCTACGTCTTCGACCTCGAGGCGGCAGACCGGATTCCCTACATGGCGCCGCGGCTCGTCGGCGCGGCGAAGGCCGCGCGCGGGAAGACGCCGACCGACACCTGGTGGCACACCATCGTCAGCCCGAACAGCCGCGAGAAGACGGGGTACCCGACGCAGAAGCCGTTAGGCGTGATCGAGCGCATCGTCCGCGTACACTCGCGGCGTGGCGACCGGCTGCTCGACTTCTTCGCCGGCAGCGGCACCCTCGGCGAGGCGGCGGCCCGCAACGGGCGGCATGCGACGCTGGTCGACCACAGCCGCGAGGCGGTCGACGTCATGCGCCGGCGCCTCGCCTTCGCGCGCCCCCGGGTCCACCTCGGCGCGAGCGTCGCCTAACGGAAGAAGGCGAGGACGATCTCGAGGATGATCAGGAGCACGATCGCGAGCTCGAGGGCCTCCGATCGCGCGGCCTGCGACTCGTCGTTGAGCATGCCGTACGTCTCGCGCACGATCGAGAGCTTGCGGTCGATCCCCGAGCGCCAGGCGCGGCCGCGGAAGATCTCGAGCGCCGCGGAGTAGACGCGGGCGAGATAGACGTCGTCGGTGACCTTGAACGAGTTCTCGACCCGCTCCACGATCTCCGTCGAATCGGCGACCGTCTTCTGCAGCCGCCCGAGAAGGTGGCGCAGCCGCAGATTGAGGAAAGGGCGGATACCCCCGCCGCGCGCGGCGTCGATCCGGTCGTACATCCGCGGCAGCTCGGCATCGAGCAGCGCGTCGTAGTAGCGGAGCTCGAGGAGCTGCGCGTTCGCGAATTCGAGCACGTACTGGATGTCGGTCTCCTCGTCGGGGATCGGGTCGACGATGAGCGCGTTGTCCCACGTCAGCATCGCGAGGTCGTCGGCGTAGTACGAGAAACGGTGCGGCAGGAGCTCCTTGCGCGCGTCGGACGACAGCATCCGCCGTTCGTTGAGGAGAAGCGGCACCACGTCGGCGTCGCGCAGGGCCTCCGCGGGCACCACCGGCGCGCCGCTCCGGTCGCGCAGCGAGGCGATGCGGTAGACGACGTAGTCCTCGCTGATCTGCGCCACGCCGAGCCGGTCGACCGCGGGCGCGAGACGCGCGACGAGCTGGTCGAGATGCGTGTTCAGCACCTGGTCGGTCGCCGGCGACGCGTCGACACGATTCCCGAAGTCGGTGAACTCGGCCCACGAGAGCTCGTTCGGGGCGAGCACGCGCATCCGCATCGAGACGACGCCGAAGTCGAAGATGCGTGCCGAGACCTCCACGTCGTAGCGATGCCCGTCGACCACGAGTCGCTCGCTGCCGAGCGAGAGGGTGATCGGCGGGTTCGGGATGTGGATCGCCTGCGCTTCGCCGCGGACCGGCCGCACCCGCTCCGGGGCCTGCTCGGCGACGAGCGCGAGCGTCTCGTCGAGCCGGATCTCGTAGCCGACGTCGAAGAGCCGGTAGAGCGTCGCCCAGCCGCGGACCTGCAGCGCGTCGTCCGCGGTGGACCGCTCCTGCGCCGGGGGGGCAGCCTGGTACGGGTGCATACATTAATAAACCTCATCGAGGTCACGACTGCACCCTCGCCCGTCACGCCGCTCGATGCGGTCGACCGGCTCGACGTGCGCGCCGATCTCCCCAGCGGCGCGAGGTATATTTCAGGGAACTCTGGAGGAACTCATGGCGTCCACCGCCGAAGGCCTCACCGCCGACCTCAGCATCGCGTCGAAGGGATACGCGCGTCCGGAGACCCTCGTCAGCACGACCTGGCTCGCGGCGCACCTCGACGATCCGACGATCCGCATCATCGAGTGCGACGAGGACGTGCTGCTCTACGACATGGGCCACATCCCCGGCGCGCAGAAGATCGACTGGCACATGGACCTCAACGACCCGCTGGTGCGCGACTACGTGGACTCGAAGCATTTCGAGGAGCTGCTCCGCGCGAAGGGGATCGACGAGAGCACGACCGTCGTCTTCTATGGCGACAAGAACAACTGGTGGGCGGCGTACGCCTACTGGGTCTTCCGGCTCTTCGGCTTCGCCGGCGCCAGGCTCCTCGACGGCGGCCGCACCAAGTGGGAGCAGGAGGGCCGACCGATGACGGAGGAGGTGCCGCGATTCCCGCGCACGAGGTACGAGGCGCCGCCGCGCGAGGACGCGCCGATCCGTGCCTTCCGTGACGAGGTGCTGAAGCACGCCAGGGCCGGCAGGCCGCTCGTCGACGTGCGCTCGCCCGACGAGTTCACGGGGAAGAAGCTGCACATGCCCGACTACCCGCAGGAAGGCGCCGTGCGGGGCGGCCACATTCCGGGCGCGCGCAGCGTGCCGTGGGCGCGCGCCGCGAACGCGGACGGTACCTTCAAGAGCGCCGACGACTTGCGGGCGATCTACGAGCGCGAGCAGGGGCTCCGGCCGTCGGACGACATCGTCGCCTACTGCCGGATCGGCGAGCGCTCCTCGCACACGTGGTTCGTGCTCACCAACCTCCTCGGCTACCCGCGGGTGCGCAACTACGACGGAAGCTGGACCGAGTGGGGCAACTCGGTCGGGCTGCCGATCGAGACGGGCGAGGGGAAGCGATGACGTCGCCCGGCGCCGCGGCGACGACCGCGTCGACGCGCGCGCCTAACCGCGTCGAGGTCACGTGGGCCGGCGCGCAGCGCTTCGACGCGGGGCGGCCCGGCGGCCCCACGCTCCGCCTCGACGGCGACGCGACCACCGGTCAGAGTCCCGTCGACGCCGTGCTCAGCGCGCTCGGCGCCTGTACGTCGGTCGACGTCATCGAGATACTCGCCAAGCGGCGCACCCCCGTCGAGCGCTACTCGCTCGAGGTCGCGGGCGAGCGGGCGGATGGAACGCCGCGCCGGATCGTGGCGGTCGACATCCGGTATCGCATCGACGGCGCAGGCATCGAACGCGAGCACGCCGAGCGCGCGATCGAGCTCGCGATCGGGAAATACTGCTCGGTGCGCGACTCGCTCGCGAAGGACATTCCGATCCGCTGGACGCTGACGCTCAACGGCGCCCCCGGGCCGGCGCGAGTCGCCTGAGCCCGGCCGCGACGCTCCATGTTTCGTGAGCCGCTCACGATCGCGATGGCACTCGTCACCGTCGTCGCCCTTGCGTTCGCGACCATGGCGTGGCGACGCACCCATGGCCTCGCTGCGCCCGGTGATCTCGAGCGGCTCCGCACCCTCCTCCGCGACTACATCGCGGAGCGCGAGGAGACCGAGGATGCTCTGGAGGAGAGCCGCGAGCGCTACCGGTCGCTCATCGAGCGCGCCTTCTACGGCATCTACCGCTCGACGCCCGATGGCCGCTTTCTCGAGGTCAACGCGGCGCTCGTGCGGATGCTCGGCTATGCCTCGCCCGAGGAGCTGATGGCGGTCAACCTCCACGACGTCTACGCGAACCCCGCCGACCGCGAGCGGCTCGTCGCGACGGTGCTGCGGGGCGAGGCGATCCCCGACTCGATCGAGGTCGAGTGGCTGCGCAAGGACCGCAGCCGGATCCGTGTCCGCCTCGCCGGGCGGCCGCGCCTCGGGCGGACGAGCGAGGAGCTCGAGTACTTCGAGGTCATCGTCGAGGACGTGACCGCGCGCGCGCGCCAGGAGGAGATGATGCGGCGCAGCGAACGGATGGCCAGCCTCGGCACGACGCTCGCCGGCGTCGCGCACGAGCTGAACAACCCCCTCACCGCGGTCATCGGCTTCACGCAGATCATGCTCAAGAGCGCGCGCGACGAGGACGATCGCGCCAGCCTGACGACGATCCATCGCGAGGCGACGCGCGCGGCGAGGATCGTGAAGGACCTCCTCACCTTCACTCGCCGCCAGGAAGGGACGCGCGAGGGAGAGGTCGACCTCAACGCGATCGTCGAGTACATCGTCTCGACGCGGCGCTACGCGCTCGAGACACGCGGCGTGCGCGTGACGGTCGATCTCGCGCCCGGCCTCGGCCGACTCGCCGGCGACGCCTCGCAGGTCGAGCAGGTCGTGCTCAACCTCCTCGTCAACGCCGAGCAGGCGCTCGCCGAGAAGCTCGACGCGCCGCCGAGCGACCCGACCGACAGCTCGCCCCGGGGCGAGATCGCGATCATCACGATGCGCCAGGGGCCGGCCGCGGTGCTCCAGGTGGCCGACACCGGCTCCGGCATCTCCCCCGAGAACCTGACGCGGATCTGGGACCCCTTCTGGACGACGAAGCCGGAGGGCGAGGGGACCGGGCTCGGGCTCGCCGTCGTGCACGGCATCGTCACCGCGCACGGCGGCTCGATCGAGGTCGACAGCGAGGTCGGGCGCGGGACGACGTTCACCCTGCGCTTCCCTGTCGCCTCGCCCGCGCCCGAGACGCGGCGGCCGACCCCCACCGGCGGCGACCGCGCGACGCGGCCGCTCGACGTGCTCGTCGTCGACGACGAGCAGGCGATCACGAGCTTCCTCGCCCGCTATCTCGGCGCGCGCGGACACGCCGTGCTCACGGCGCAGAACGGGACGGAGGCGCTCGGCGCCGCGCGGCAGGGCGAGTTCGACGTCGTGATCTGCGACCTGCGCATGCCGGGCATGGACGGCGTCCAGGTCCTGCGCGCACTGCGCGAGCTGCCTAACGGCGAGCGGACCCGTGCCATCCTCTCGACCGGCGCCGCGCTCAGCGACGCGACGCGCGCCGCGATCGACGAGCTGGGCGTCGAGGTCGTGCCGAAGCCCTACGACGTCGAGCAGCTGCGGCGCGCGATCGAGCAGGACTAGGGGCGCTTCCGGATCCGCACCGAGCCGGAGCCGGCGTCGATCTCGACGGACCCCGACCCGTCGCCGATGGTGCCGACCAGGTGGTCGCTCTCCCAGCGGGTCACCTTCACGGGCAGCTCGACATCGATGCCGCCACTCCCGGTCTCGACGTCGAGCCGCGCGCCGAAGTTGGCCGGCACCCAGAGCGTCAGGTTCCCGGAACCGCTGTCGACCTTCACGCGGCGCGCCAGCGAGACGAGCTCGATCTCCGTCCCCCCACTGCCGGCGTCGAGGCGCAGCTCGCGCGCGTCGACGCCGCGCAGCGTGACGCCACCCGACCCGACGTCGAGGTTCACCTCCTCGAAGCGGAGGTCGTCGCCGCGAATCCGCCCCGACCCCGCGTCGACGACGAGGCGGCTGCCGCGAAGCCGCGTCAGTGTCACCGCGCCCGAGCCCGAATCGAGCGACAGGGGCCCCTCGGCGTCGCTGACCTCGACGGTCCCCGAGCCCGTGTCGAGGGAGAGAATCCCCTTCGTTCCCGCCGTCGTGACATCCGCCGCGTGGACGTCGACGTAGACGTCGCCCTCGACGTTGGTCACCGACACCTTCCCGGCGACGAGGTTGATGTCGACGCTGTGTCCCGCAGGAATCTCGACGTCGAGGTCGGCCCGCGCGTCGAGACCACCGGAGCGCCCACTGATCTCGATCCGGGTGCCGCCACCATGACCACCGTCGCCGCCGAAGGTGCCGTCGGCGCGCACGGGGACGGTGGTGCGCGACTCCCTCCCCAGCTCGTCGAAGGTGATGCGCTGCGCGGGATAGATCACCCGCAGCGCCTCGTGGCCGTCGACGCTTCCCTGGCGCAGCGAGAGCTGGCCGGCGTCGCGCCCCTGCGGGGTCACGGTGACGGTCACGCTCGCGCCGGCGCCCCGAGTGGCTCGAATGGTCCCGACGAGGTTGTAGATCGCGACCCGACTGCCCTCGAGCGTGACGCGCTCCGTCCGTTGCGCGGCGAGTGGGAGCGGCGCGAGCGCGAGCGCGGCGCCGACGATGATCCAGTGACGCATGTGAGCTGGTGGCGTGGGAGAAGGACAGCGAGCAGCGAGCGCGTCGCGTCGTCCGATGAGACAGCCACGAGGGACGATGGGTTTGAACGGGCGGCGTCGCAAGATTCGGGTTGTCGGCGTGCTTAGCTTCATGACATGCCGGCGCACGACGCCCCTCGTCCCTCCCGATCACTGATCGTCACCGCGTTCGCCGCACTGTACCTCGTGTGGGGATCGACCTATCTCGCGATCCGCTACGCGGTCGAGACCCTCCCGCCCCTCCTCATGGGCGGCGTGCGGTTCATCATCGCTGGCGCGATCCTCATCGCGTGGGCGCGCTGGCGTGACGGCGCTCGGGCGACGGCCGCGAACTGGCGGGCGGCCGCGATCGCCGGCGCGCTGCTCCTCCTCGGCGGCAACGGTGCAGTCGTGTGGGCGGAGCAGCGAGGCCTCCCGTCGGGGCTCGTCGCGCTGCTCGTGGCGACGATGCCCTTCTGGATGGTGGTCGCGGACTGGGTGCGCCCCGGCGGCCGTGCGCCGCGAGCGGGCGTCGTGGCAGGAATCGCGATCGGGCTGGGCGGCCTCGCGCTGCTCGTCGGCCCGGGCGCGTTCGGATCGGGTGAGACGCGCATCGACCCCGTCGGCACGGCCGTCGTGATCGCGGGCTCGCTCTCGTGGGCGATCGGCTCGCTCTACGCGCGTGGCGCGCCGCTGCCGAAGCACGCGCTCTTCGCGACGGGGCTGGAGATGTTCGCCGGCGGGGTGCTCCTCTCCCTCGCCGCCATCCCGTTGGGCGAGTGGGGGCGGGTCGACCCGTCGCGCGCGAGCGCGGCGTCGATCGGCGGCTTCGTCTACCTCGTCGTCGTCGGATCGCTGATCGGGTTCACCGCCTTCGCCTGGCTGCTGCGCGTGAGCACGCCGGCGCGGGTCTCGACGTATGCGTTCGTGAACCCGGTCGTCGCGGTCTTCCTCGGCTGGCTGATCGCGGGGGAGACGGTGACGTCGAGGACGATCGTCGCGGCGGCAGTGATCGTCGGCGCCGTCGCGCTGATCCCCTTCGCCGGCGCCGGCGGCGGCCGGGAGGATGCGGCCACGGCCCGGCCTCACACGCTGCCGGACAGCGAGCGCGACGCCGCCTGACGCTGGCGCTGCCTAACGCGATACGCCGGGGATGGGCACGAGGCCGCCGCCCGCCACGAGCGCCCTGAGCCGCTCCTCCAGCTTCCGCTTCTCCTCGTCGAGCCGCGCCCGGGCCTCGGCCACCTGACGCTCTCCCTCGGCACGAAGGGCGTCGGCCTTCGCCCGCAGCGGCGCCGTCTGCTCGTCGACGATGCGGTCCACCCGTTCGCGCGCCTTGCGCTCGGCGCGCGCGATCTCCTCTCCCGCGACCTCGCGAAGACGTGCAGCGAGTATCCGGTCGAGATTGGAGCGGACCTCGAGCGACGGTGCGTTCACCGCGCCACCGATCTCGGCATTGATCTGGACCTCGCGAACGCCCTCGATGACGCGCAGGGCGAGCGCCTCGACGTCGTTCCGCGCCCGCGTGCTGGAGTCGCGAGTCCACGCGACGGCGGGAGCGTCCACGATCCACCGGCCGGCGAGGCGGTCACCGACGCGTACGACGTCGAGCCGGCTCGTCCCCTCGCCGAGCGCGGCACGCAGCGGGAGGCCGGGCACACGGAACGAGGGCAGCACGACGCCGGCCGCCTCGACGCCGATCGAATCGCGCAGCCGCCCCCCGACATGATCGAGCACCCCCCGAGCGCGCATCGTCGCGATGCCGCCTTCGGCGCGCCGTTCGAGAACGAGCCGCGTCGGCTCGCGTACCAGCGCCGGCATCGTCGTCACGTTCGTGACGGTGAGCCGGTACGCTCCCGCGAGCTCGCTCGTCGCGACGCTCAGGTCCACGTCGCCGCGGCGGAGGAGGAAGTCGGGATAGTCGCGTGCCCTGGGAAAAGCGACGCTCGTGCCGGCGAGGCGGAGGCGCTTCGGCCCCGGTTTCTCGCGAGGCCTGAGCCCGGGAGGGACGTACTGCTCCGCCATGCGCGCCCAGTAGAGCACCTTCTGAAAGCGGTCGATGCTGATGTCGCCGAAGAGCGCGCCGCCGAGCTCCGGCCCGCCGATCGTCGGCACCTTCATGAGCGAGCGGGCGAAGGCGTAGTCCGCGTGCCGCGCGTCGTCGAGGGCGCGGACACCCTCATCGAGAACCGCCGCACCCGCGCGCGCGCCGCGCGCGAGCGCCTCGACGCGCCGCTTCGCGGAATCGATCTGCGCGATCGTCCGACGAAGGTCCGCGGCGGCCCGCCTCGTACCCGCGATGCCTAACGTCCGTGGCCGGGCATCGGCGAGGCGCGCGCCGACAACGCGCGCCGAATCGAGGACTGGTTGAAGGGCGAGGGCACGATAGCCGGCGTCGAGCGCGCCGCGCAGCGAGTCGGCTCTCGTCCCCAGCCGCGCCACCGCGCCCACCGTGGCCAGCCTGGCCGGATCGAGGGCGACGGCGCGGATCGTGTCGAGCGGGGTGAAGCTCGCGATCGGCTTGCGCACCTTCGCCGCCCAGTCCCCGAGCGAACGCAGCGTCGCTGCGGCGAACCCGTTGCGCGGCGCGGCCCGGGCCGGCGTCCGCCGCGCCGTCGAGGTGCGCACGCCGCCGAGCGTCAAGGACCGCACGACGACCTTCCGCTCGAGCAGGGGGCGCTTCTCGAGCTCCGCGCGCACCGTCGCCGCCTCGACCAGGTTGCGCATCCGGTCGAACGGATCGGCGATCGAGATGCCGCGCATCTCGACGGTCGCGTCGCTGAAGCCGACGTCGAGGCGCGCGATGTCCACCTCGGTGCCGAGGAACTCGGACGCCGCTTCCTCGATCGTGGTCCGGAGCAGCGTTTCGCCGAGCGTCAGCCAGCCGCCGCAGAGCGCCGCGACGACGATGGCCACGGCGACGAGCCCGCGCCAGCGCACGATGCCGCGTCGCCGGCGCGTCACCGGCACCCGAGCAGGCGCGGGTGCCGGCGGCTCGTAGCGCGCCGCACCCGGCGCGACGCTATTCGGGGCGGAACCAGGTGTAGACATTGTAGAGCTTGGACGCCGTGACCGCTTGATAGAGCCGCGAGCGACGCACGTGATCGGCGTATCGCCTGCGGTACTGTACGACCGCGGCATGGCTGACGGCGAAGATGGGCGCGAAGAGCGCGAGCCACGCGACGACGCTGCCGAGCACGACGGTGTTGTTGAAGTTCGTGTAGGGCACGAGCGGCGCGTTGAACCACGCCGTCCAGAGCGGCGCGAGCGCCCGGGTCTCCACGAGCAGCGCGTGTCCGATCCGATCGAACAATGGATCGAGCGCGAAGCCGAGTGGCACGAACACCCCCCACGCGAGTATCCCAGCGCCGAAGGAGACGTCGAGCACGAGCAGCAGCGCGACGATCGCGACGTTGTGCACGTTCGCGATCGGAGTCAGGCCGAGCCCGGCGCCGAGCGCAGCGCCGAACGCGATCTGGGCGGGGGTGCCGTCCGAGTGGAGCTCACGGACGAGCGACTGGATCAGCTTGAGAATCGCGAGCATGAGCGGATGACGGTCATGCAGAGGACGGGGTGAGACGCCTCCCGTCACCGGCCGCGACCGTTCGCCACACGATCACTGCGGTTCACCGCGCGTGATGACGGCCACGACGACTACGTGATTCGCGTGGCACGGCACCTGCTAAATAGATGTTTACTCTGGGGATTCTCTCCAGCCGATCGACGCTTGTACCAATGCTCGGCATCTCGAGTCGGCACGCCGCAATCGACTACGACTCGAGCCCTCGACCCCGCTTCACGCGGGGCGCAGTCAGTTGTCGCTTGCGCCGCAATCGCGGCATGTCCGGCCGGTGACCGGCCAACGTCGTCCCCCTGGAGGCAGTATGCAGCACCCGTTTCGTTTCACCGCAGGTCTGACGGCGTTCGTGCTCGCCGCGGCCTGCGCGGACAGCCCGGCAAGCCCGAATGCCGTGGTCGCCCCCGCGTCCGGCTCCGAGGCGCGGCAGAGCGCGAGTACGACACCGGAATACGATTGGAGCTTCAGCAAGAAGGTGCTCGCGATCTTCGACGGCGACGAGACGAACATGATCCTCGAGCCCTCGACGAGCGGGACGATCATCGTGCCCGGCGACGTCAAGTGGATCGAGTACGAGCTGACCGCGACGCGTGCGCCCGCGGCGAGCTATCCGGTCGGCACCGTCATCACGAAGGACGCGACGGCGCGGATCGACGAGGACATCGTGCAGGCCTGCAAGAACATCTTCCCGTCGGTCATCTGCACGTGGGGTGGCAGCCGGTCGCCTTCGTTCTTTTCCTATACGATCGACAATTCGGTCGTGAAGGAGATCGTCGTCGACCTTCACAACTTCGTCGTCTGCGGCGAGGAGTTCACCTTCACCAATCACGCGACCCTGACCGAGCTCGGGCCGTACCCGCCGGGGACGTCGCCGCAGGTTCGCCAGGCGAGCGCGCCGCTCGTGCTCAAGACGGGCGCTTGTCCGCCGAAGCCCAAGAATCCCGGCTGCACGCTGACGCAGGGCTACTGGAAGAACCACGAGTGGCCGGCACACCCACTCTTCCCCGGATCCACGCTCGAGAACTGGGAGGAGAAGAACGGGTGGAGCGAATTCGAGTGGCACTTCTTCGACACGAAGACGGAATGGAAGGCGATCCTCAGCGTCCCGCCGCGCGGCGACGTCTACTATGTCCTCGCGCATCAGTACATCGCGGCGATCCTCAACCAGCAGAAGGGCGCCTACGTCCCCGAGGCCGTGCGGGCGGTGCTCGTCAACGCGTACACCTACTTCTCGTCGACGCCGCGGCAGCGGGCGTCGGTCCCGCGCGGGACGATCATCGGCTGGGCGAACGTCCTCGACCAGTACAACAACGGCAAGCTCGGCGTCCCGCACTGCGACGACAAGAATCGCGGTGGCGAGGACAGCGACGACGACAGCGACAGCGACTCGGACGGCGACTCCGACACCGATAGCTGAGCTGCACGCGTCGTAGCGCAAGGCGATGCGCCCGAGGCCGACCTGGCCTCGGGCGCATCGCCTTTCACCACACTCGCTCGGCCGCTTCGAGCTCCTCGCGCAGCTTCAGATACGAGTCGTACCGGTCCGCGTCGATCGCCCCCGCGTCGACGGCCGACCGGACCGCGCAATCCGGCTCCGCGCGGTGGGTGCAGTCCGCGAACCGGCAGTCGTCGCGCAGCGCACGGAGCTCGGGAAAGCAGCGATCGACGTCCGCCGACGGGATGCCCCACATTCCGACCTCGCGCAACCCCGGGGTGTCGACGACGTAGCCGCCGTCGGGCAGCGGATGGAGGTAGGCGCCGACGGTGGTGTGGCGCCCCTTGTTGACGCTCTCGCTGATCTCTCCGACGCGCAGCGACAGCCCGGGGTAGAGCGCGTTCAGCAGCGACGACTTCCCGACGCCGGAGGGTCCGGCGACCGCCGACGTCTGGCCATGGAGCGCCGCGCGGAGTGCATCGAGTCCGCGCGGCGCCTTCGTGCTCGTGAAATGCAGCGGGTAGCCGGCGCGCTCGTACGCCCCGAACTTCTCCCGCGCCGCGTCCTCGCTCGCGAGGTCGACCTTGTTGACGACGATCCGCGCCGCGAGCGCGTTCGATTCGGCGATCGTGAGGAAGCGATCGAGCATCCGGACGTGGGGCTCGGGCTTCACCATCGCGAACACGACCACCACCTGGTCGACGTTCGCGGCCACGACGCGCTCGCCGACGCGGGTGCCGGGCGCGCGGCGCACCAGGCTCGAGGTGCGCGGGTGGATCGCCGCGATGGCCCACCCCCCGCGCTCCCCGGGCTCGACGTGGACGCGGTCGCCGACGGCGAGCTTCACGGCGTTGTCCTGTTTGAGGCGTCCGCGCAGGGCCGCTTCGCGCTCGACACCGTCGTCGCCGCGCACGACCCAGACGCCGCCCGTGCCGCGAAGGACGATGCCGTCGCCCGCGATCAATGGAGATCCTCGTCGTCGTCGCGCTCGTCGCGCGCGACGTTCCACCAGCGCCGCGTCGTCGTCGCGCCCTGCGCCGCGCCGACGCAGGCGTCGAGAAGGGCTTTCGCGTGGGCGAGCGGGAGTCGGGCGACGTCGTCGATCACTTCCCGCTCGCTCGCGCCGCGCGCCAGGTAGTCCGTCTCGAGGTGACCCGACGGCCCCTGATGCCCGACGCGATGCCAGCGCACGAAGAGCAGGTACGCGCCCCAGCGATGCTCGGGGTCGGCGATCTCCTCGGCCACGATCTCGGCGCTGTACGAGAAGCCATCGGGTCCCTCGAACGCGGCCGGCCGGTCGTGGACCGCGCGATAGCCGCCGATCGTGTTCGGGTCGCCCTTCGAAGGATCGGGGGGGACGAAGCGACCGCGCGGCATGGACGGGTCGGCGCCTAACGACGGCGGCCGATCATCTCCCGGACGACGTTGCCCGTGATGAAGGCGACGTTCGCCGGACGCTCGGCGAGGCGCCGCATCAGGTACGGGTACCACTGGGTGCCGAACGGGACGTAGACCCGCATCCGGTAGCCCTCCTCGACGAGCCGCTGCTGAAGGTCGCGCCGCACCCCATAGAGCATCTGGAACTCGTAGCGGTCGGGCGCGATTCGCTGCTCCCGCGCGAAGCGCTTCGCCTCGCCGATGATCCGCTCGTCGTGCGTCGCGAGGGCGGGGTAGTTCCCCTTCAGCAGCAGCGCCTGCATGCAGCGGACATAGTTCGCGTCGACGTCGTCCTTCTCGGGGTACGCCACCGTCGCCGGCTCCTTGTACGCCCCCTTGCAGAGCCGCACGCGACAGCGCAGCTCGATCGCGCGCTCGGCGTCGGCCTGCGTGCGATAAAGATAGGTCTGGAGCACGATGCCGACGTTCTCCGGGTAGGAGGGGAAAAACCGCTCCTCGAACAGGCGCAGGGTTCGCTCGGTGTACTCGCTGCTCTCCATGTCGATGCGCACGAAGCTGCGGTACTGCCGCGCGCGCTCGAGCACTTCGTGCATCACGGCGACGCAGAGCTCCTCCGAGATGTCGAGCCCCATCGCCGTGAGCTTCAGCGACACGTTGGCGTCGAGGTTGCGCTCGCGGATCTGATCGAGCAGCCGAACATACTCGCGGCCGCTCCTGCGCGCCTCGCTCTCGTTCGTGACGCTCTCGCCGAGCAGGTCGAGCGACGCCGTGATGCCCCGTTCGTTGAGCTCCCGCACCACGTCGAGCGCCTCGGCCGCGCTCTCCCCCGCCACGAACCGCCGCGCGAACTTCTTCGCGATCGCGTTGTTGCGGACGAACTTGAAGATGCGCGGCTGGTTGGAGAGATACAGCAGGGCGGTGCGAAGCATGGGCGGTCGAAAAGTGTGCGGCGCCGTCTCAGGGAACGAGACGGCGCGGGCCCCGCGGCATCGAGGCGAGGCGCGCTACCGGAAATTCCGCGCCGCGACGAAGGGAGGCATCGAGCAGGTTCCAGGTCGCGAGTCCGTCGTCGCTCTCCGGCTCGAGGAGGTAGACGGCGAGCGGCGCGAGCGACTGACCGAGCGGGACGACCGCCGTCCCGCGCTCGAGCGTGCGCCGACTCCGGCGCCAGCGTCCGATGACGCGCTCCTCGAGGTGGCCCTGGAACGGCCGTTGCGACCTCTCGATCGAGTCCACGACGAAGGCCTCGACGTCGGCCTCGGCGCGCTCGACGAGGCGCTCCACCACGACACCGTGCGTGCGCAGCATGCGCACGACGTCCCCGCTTCCGTCGGCCAGCAGGTACGCGGCGGGCGCGGCGACGGTCAGCTCGGGCTGGAAGCGGTCGTACACCGCGAGCTGGAGGGTGCGGTACCGCCCGCTGCGCCGCAGCCCACGCGGAACGCCGGGCTCGCTGAGCGCCGAGTCGCCCGTGCGCTCGATGTCCTCGGCGATCACCGGCAGGCGCAGCGGCCGCGTCGTCAGGCGCGAGCGCACGGCGACGCTGTCGCCCGGCGCGAGACCGGCCGCGGCCGCGCGGGAGAGCCGGGCCAGCGACGTGCCGCGCTCGACCGCGAGCGAGAGGATCTCGCGCACGAACGCGTACGTGGAGGCGACGCGACGGTCGAATGGATCATGCGAGAATGCCTCGCTCAGGATCGCGACGCGCCCCCGCAGGCCGACGTAGTTCGTGCCGAAGCGCGGGCGGTGATCGTAGGTTCCCCAGGCGCGGATCGCGCTGTCGGCGGTCGCTCCGGCGCTCGCGCCAGACCCGCCGTACGATCCCGGACCGCCGTCGAAGTTTCCATAGTCGAAGGTCTCGAGGCGGTGGCGTGCGCGCATCCGCTCCCTCAGCGCCGGCAGCAGCGAGTCGCGGGTGAAGCGTGCGGCGTCGCCGACCGGCGCCAGGGGCGGCGCATAGGTGAGTGCATAGCCGTGGAAGCTGCCGTCCGTGGTGTGCAGGTCGACGAAGACGTCGGGATCCCACGCCGTCAGCGCCGCGAGCGCACCACGCGTCTCGGGCGCCTCCACCTTCACGTAGTCGCGGTTCAGGTCGAGCCCCTGCCCGTTCGCGCGCACGCCGACGAGCTCCGGGCCGTTCTGCTCGCTCCGGTTGCGCGACTGGGGGCCGAGCTGCTCGTTGCCGTCCGCGTTGTAGATCGGCACCGCGACGAGCACCAGCGAGTCGAGGACGTTCGCTCCCGGCGCCGCGAGCACGTCGCGGAGCAGGGCGAGGAGCGCCTCCTTCCCTTCCACTTCGCCGGCGTGGATGTTCGCCTGGACGAGGACGATGGGCCGGCCAAGCCGGCGCGCTTCGGCCGGCGTGCGCACGAGCGGCCGCGACAGGACGGCGAGCGGGATGTCGCGCCCTCCCGGGCTCGCGCCGAGCGTGCCTAACGTGATGGGAAGTCCGGCGGCCTGCAGCGAGTCGAGGAAGGCGACGACGTCGGCGTGGCTCGACGTCTCGCGGTACTGCGTGCGCTCGGCGCGGGTGCGAGGGAGAGGACCGGGCGGCGCGACGTCGCCCACCGCCCGCGCCACCGCCCCCGCCGCGCGACCGAGGGCGCCGCACCCGCCGAGCGCCGCGAGCGAGAGCCCTGCGGCGAGCAGCCGTCTCACAGATTCGCGAGCACGAAGCGCGTCAGCTGGTCGAAGAGATGGGCCTGCGTGGTCCCGCCCGAGATCGAGTGCGTGCGGTTCGGGTAGAGCAGCATCGAGAACGGCTTCCCCGCCGCCTCGAGCTTGTCGGCGAGCTGGATGGAGTTCTGCGGGTGCACGTTGTCGTCCCCCGTGCCGTGGACGAGGAGGAAGCGCGCCGTGAGGCCGTCCACGTGCGCCTGCGGCGCGCTCTCGTCGTAGCCCTGTGCATTCTCCTGCGGTATCCACATGAATCGCTCGGTGTAAATGGTGTCGTAGAGCCGCCAGTCGGTGACCGGCGCGACCGCGATCCCCATGCGGAAGACGTCGCCGCCGTTCGCAGTCGCGAGCGCCGTCATGTAGCCGCCGTAGCTCCAGCCCCAGATGCCGATGCGTGATCCGTCCACCCACGGCTGCCGGGCGAGCCACTTCGCGGCGTCGATCTGATCGCGCGACTCGTAGCGGCCGAGCCGGTACTGCGTGATCTTGCGGAAGTCGCGGCCGCGCCACGCCGCTCCGCGATTGTCGACGACGACGACGACATAGCCGCGCTGCGCGAGCAGAGCGTGCCAGAGCCAGCGCGAGCCGCCGTACTGGTCGTTCACCTGCGGCGACGCCGGCCCGCCGTAGACGTACATCAGCACTGGATACTTGCGCGTCGCGCTGAAGCCCGGCGGCACGACGCGATAGGCGTCGAGCATCGTGCCGTCGGGCATGGGGACCCGAAAGAACTCGCTCGTCACGCCGGTCGCCGCGAGGCGGTCGCGAAGCTGCGCGTTGTCGACGAGGACGCGGCGCTGCGTGAAGTTCGGCAGCTCGTGAAGCGTCGCCGTGGGCGGCGTGCGCAGCGTCGAGTGGATGTCGACGGCGAAGCGCGCGTCGGGAGAGATGTCGACGTTGTGCGCACCCGGCGTCTGCGTCACGCGCCGCACGCGGCCGGTGCGCAGGCTCGCCGCGAAGAGCTGCCGCTGCGTCGGATCCGGCGCGGCGGCGATGAAGTAGACCTCGCCACGCCGCTCGTCGACGCCGGCGATCGAGAGCACGTCCATTCCGTTCTGCGTCAGCTGGCGAAGCTGGCGGCCGGTTCGGTCGAAAAGGAAGATCTGCCGCCACCCGCTCCGGTCCGAGAGCCAGAGAAATTGCCTGTCCCCGGCGAGCCAGGTGATGTCCTGGACGTCGACGTAGGCGCTGTCGCGGTCCACGAAGAGGGTGCGCCCCGCACCGTTCGCGGCGCCGAGCATCAGTGCCTCGACGCGGTTCTGCCGGCGCGGCAGTCGGAGGACGACGACGCTGTCGTTGCCCGCCCACTCCGCTCGCGCGAGGTAGACGCCTGTGTCCGGCCCCGTCTGCAGCCAGGTCGTGCGCGCGCTCGCTACGTCCATGACGCCGATCCGTACGCGGCTGTTCGGCTGCCCGGCCTTCGGATACCGCAGCACCGAGACCTCCGGATAGAGCGAGAGCTCGTTCACCATTGGAAACGCGGGCACCGCCGACTGGTCGAAGCGCCAGTAGGCGATACGGCGCGAGTCGGGACTCCAGCGGAAGGCATCGCGGATGTCGAGCTCCTCCTCGTAGACCCAGTCGGTCGTGCCGTTGATGATGTCGGCGCTGCCGTCGGTAGTGAGCCGGCGCGTGCGTCCGCCGGCGAGCTCGGTGACGAAGAGGTCGTTGTCGCTGACGAAGGCGACCTGGCGGCCGTCAGGCGAGAACTTGGCGAACATCTGAAGCCCCGAGCGCACGGGGGGCGCGAGAAAGCTCGGGTTCTTTCCGAGCATCGGCTCCGTCGAGGTGTCGGCGCGCTCGGCGGGGGCGCCGCGGTCGGTGACGCGCGCGATCGCGGTCACCTTCCCCGTCGTGAAGTCGAGGACGTGGAAGACGCCGCGCGTGTTCTGGCGCCAGACGCGCACCGAGCTGTGGAAGAGCAGCGCCTTGCTCTCGTCGTCGGAGAGACTCAGCTCCTCGATCGTGATGCGCTCGCCGCGCTCGTCGACGACGGCGCGGGCGTCGGCGACGACGCTCGCCTGACCGGTGGCCGCGTCGATGCGCACGATGTCCGTTCCGCCCTGCGCATTCTCGCGGAGGTCGAGATACGAGCGTCCGTCCTTCAGCCAGTGGCTGGCCGGCAGCGTCGCGCTCCGGAACTCGCCGCGGCGGAAGATCCGGTCGATCGTGAGCGAGGTGTCCGTTGCCTGCGCACCGAGCGCGGGAACAGCGACGAGCAGCAGGAGGGCGGGAGGGAGCCGGAATGGCATTGCGGGTCGCGCGGTCGGGTGAGGCGGCGGGCGCCGCACATCCTCGGGCGCGCGTCGCACAGGCCCTCAAACGTACCGCGGGTCCGCGCCGACGGTCTACCCCGACCCGAAGCCCGCCCGCAACGTTGACGCCCTCGTGCTGGGGTCAGATGTTTGGGGCTCACATCGTCACTCCCGTCCGGTTGCACATGCGTCGTACCGCGCTCTGCTGCTCGCTCCTCGCGCTCGCCCTGCTGTCGTCCTCCGCCGCCGCGCAGGCGCCGAAGATAACCGCGAAGGGTGATCCGTCGGTTCGCAACGACACCATCTACTCGCTCGTGGTGAAGAAGGAGGATCACCCCGACGAGGACTGGATCTACCTGCTCGACGACGGCGTCGTCCGCTACGAGGCCGACGGGCGTGGCACCTCGACCTTCCGACAGGTCATCCAGATCCTCACCGAGGACGCCGTCGGGAGCTGGGCCGAGCAGTCGTTCTCCTATTCTCCGGACCGCGAGAAGCTGACCGTCAACTGGATCCGCGTCCTCAAACCGACGGGCGAGGTCATCTCGTCGAAGCCGACCATCGAGCAGACGTCGGACGTCCCCGCGTCCACGACGTCGCCGGTATACCAGGAGCGGAAGGTGCTGCGCATGTCCCTCACCGGCGTCGCCCCGGGGACGATCGTGGACTACAGCTACACCCGCGAGCGCATCAAGCCCTACCTCGAGGGCGACTTCTACGAGACGTGGGGCGTGACGACGGGCCGCCCGACACGGCGCTCCCGCTACATCGTCGACCTTCCCGCGTCGCTCACGCCGCGCATCCGCGAGCGGAACCTGAACTTCGCGCGGGTGACGCAGACGGTGAAGGGGCGCCGCGTCTACACGTGGGCGACGAAGGACGTCGCGCGCCCGCCGCGTGCCGAGCCGTTCGCCGCCGACTCGAACGACTTCTACATGTCGGTCGCGATCTCGGCGCCGATGCAATGGAGCCGGATCGGCACATGGTACGCCGGTCTGGCGAAGGACCGCTACACGCTGACGCCCGAGATCCGGCGCGTGCTCGACACCGTCGTCGCGAAAGCGAAGAGCGCCGACGACTCGCTGCGCGCGGTGCACCGCTGGGTCGCGCAGGACTTCCGCTACGTGTCCGTCTCGCTCGGCATCGGCGGCTACCAGCCGCGTACGCCGGCGAAGATGTTCGAGACCGGCTTCGGCGACTGCAAGGACAAGGCGACGATGTTCGTCGCCGCGGCACGCGCGCTCGGCCGCGTCGCCTATCCCGTGCTGCTCGCGTCGGGCGGGGGCGTCGACACGACGATGCCCTCGATCGACCAGTTCGACCACGCGATCGCGGCCGTCCGGGGCGCCGACGGGAAGTACGCGTACTTCGACCTGACCTCCGAGCTCACCCCCTACGGGTCGATCCCGACCGCCTACCAGGGCGAGTTCGGCCTCGTCGTCCACGACGACGGCGCGACGGAGACGATCCACTTCCCCCTCGACTCGATCGGCGCGAAC
>Ga0081539_10002047_pt1 | contig 30305 bp, 32 predicted proteins | sample TabmetS4T2R2_FD_71023 | JGI IMG/M metagenome (GOLD analysis project Ga0081539, IMG submission 71023) | Tabebuia heterophylla rhizosphere microbial communities from the University of Puerto Rico - S4T2R2 | ecosystem: Host-associated > Plants > Roots > Rhizosphere ... | reverse complement strand
TGGGGCTCGGCACGATCGAGCCGAGGAAGAACCTCGCGCGGCTCGTGGAGGCGTGGCGCGTGCTCGACGGCGAGGTCGGGCTCGTGCTCGCGGGTTCGCGCGAGCACCGCGTTGAGATGGAATGTCGCGGCCGGCCAGCGCTGCGAGACGATGCCGGCAAGCGAGAAGCCGGTGCCGCCCGAGCCATTGATCTCCGGCAGCAATAGGCCGTACTCGGTCGCGATGCTCACTCCGGGCGCGTCCTGCAGCACGCCCCGGCGCAGGACCTGCTTGATGAACACGCCGTCATCGACGAGCGCGGAGCGCGGCTCGCCCGGCTCGCGATCGAGCGCCACCTCGTGGCGCCCCTCGATCACCAGCTCGCGCTCGTGTGCGAGACCGAAATTGGCGATCAAGGCCGGAGCATGCAGGAGACGCTTGCCGCCTTCGCGCAGCCATTGCAGCGGGCCAAACTCGATCTCGGCTTCGCCGGTCTTGGCAACGTCGGCGTCCGTCGAATCGAATGGACGGTAGGCAAGCGCAGCGTTCGCATGGAAGACGAGCGCAAGCGCGAGCCAAGGAAGCGGCGCGCTCACCGAAGTTTCTCCAAAGTGCCGTACCAGGCTTCCGAACCGTTGATAAGGAACCTCACGTGTGGACCGTCCTGTTGCACGCGATAGCATTCTTCGGGTCCCGGTGGCCGGCGCCACTTCCAGCACAGCTGCTCATCCTGCACGCGCCACGTGCCGCTCACGCTCTTCGCCATCTCGGTGCCACTGAATGTCCCGTCGGCCCTGAGCCGATACGCGAAGTGCGCGCCGTCCGCGAATTCCTTGTTGCTGAATAAGGCGCGTAACTCCTGGCCGCCGATGTCGCGCCAGCGCTCGCTCTCGGCACCGTGGGACGGCGCAAGGCAGGCGAATGCAATCGGCGCCAGCGCCAGCTTTAAAAACGTTTCTGATTCGGCAGCCATTACACGCCCTCGCAATCGATGCGACAGGCAGAACTTGGACGGCGTGCCGTCTTGGAAGCCGGGCGTCTGCAACCCCGACAAGAAAAATTCTAGATCAGCCAGCTTGCGTTTGGCTTGCGGGCGCCCCGCGCGCTTCGACGCGCCGAAACGCTGCGAAAAGCGCGATGTCATACGCGATCTTGAGCACGCCGCACGCGACAAGCGGGGCTGCCATCGCGCCCACCGCGAACATCGCACCCGTGATCGATGGACTTATCGCCGATGCGAGGCTGCGCGGCACCGAAGTAAAGCTCGCCGCCGCTGGTCGCTCGGCCGGCGTCACCACGCTCATGACGAAAGCGCCGCGAGCCGGAACGTCCATCTGCGAAAGTAGGCTCCTCGCGAGCAAGCAGGCGAGCGCCACGTCGAGCCGCGTGGCGAGCGCCGCGCCGATCAGGAAAAGGCTCGACGGAATGTGCGTGAACACCATCGTGTTGATCATGCCGACGCGCCGCGCGAGCGGCCCGGCGGCGAGCTGCGAACCGGCGGCGAGCAGACCGGTCCAGAAGAAAAACGCGCCCGCCGCTGCGAGCGACATGCCGTAGCGCTCGAAGAGCCACAGCGCGAGGAGCGAATTCAGCACCAGGCCGCCGGCGAAGGAATCGACGCTGAAGAGCGCGGCCAGCCGCCAGACGATGCCGCGCGAGGGCCCGAGCGGCACGAGCGGCCGCTCGACTTCGGCGTGCGGGTCGGGCAGCCGCAGATAGAGCAGCCACACCGCCACGCCCACTGCGGCGTAGAGCACGAACATCAGCCGCAGCGCATCGACCATCCGGATGTGGCCGCCGAGCCACTCCGGCAATCCGGCGCAGAGCGCACCGACCGCACCGGCCATGGAGCCGATGAAGCTATAGCGGGCAAAAACGCTGGTGCGGTCGCTTGCCGTCGCTAGCACCGTGTGGTCGAGGGGCATGAATACGCTCGCATCGCCGCTCGACGGATTGAGCGTCCCGAAAAAGGCAACTATCAGCAGCGGCCAGAACGCGCCCAGACCGGCAAAGCCGAGGCCGGTGGCCGCCATGAGCAGCGCTGCGGTCAGGAGAAGACGCCGGATGGAGAAGCGATGGCCCCAGCGGCCAACTGCGAGCGTCGCGCAAGCCGAGCCCAGCAGCGTCGCCGTGCTGAGCACGCCGACCTCGAGCTGACCGAGGCCGAGCGCGAGCAGGTAGGCCGGCAGCACCACGGCGATGAAGCCGTCGGCGAAGGAGCGCAACGCCCGGCCCGCGAGAATGCGCTTAATCATGCGGCCAAGTGGAAGCCCGCGCCTTGGCGCTGGTCGACGGCACGCCGATAAGTGGCGATCGCCGCGGCGACGTCCTGCAGACCCGTACCGGTGGAATCGAAGACGATGATCTCCTGCGCATTCGCGCGGCCACGCTTTCGTCCGGCGACGATTTCGCCGAGCTCGGCGTGCACCGCCTCGCGCACCATCGTACCGGCAACGATGGCGTGGTGCAGGTCGCCGATTGCGGCGGCCTGCTCTGTCAGGTCCGTGACCACGGTCGCATCGGCGAGCAGTCGCGGATCGATCTCCTGCTTCTCGTCGTGATCGGCGCCGACCGCGGCAATGAACGTTCCCGGCCGCACCATGTCTCGCGCGATGAAGTAGCGGCGCGCTGTGGTGCACGTGACGACGATCGTGCTCGCCGCCACTGCGGGCGCGAGGTCCGGCGCCGGCATGACGTCTACCTCTAGCTCGCGGCTCGCGCTAACTGCGAATGCCGCGGCTTTCTTCGGATCCTGATCGTATGCATAGACGCGCCGCGGTCGGCGCACGCGCAGGAGCGCGTGCAGCTGCGGCAACGCCTGTGCGCCGCAGCCGCAGATCAGCGCCGCGTCGCATTCTTCGGCGGCGAGGTGCTTCGCCGCAACGGCGCTCGCTGCGGCGGTGCGTAGCGCTGTGATCGCCATCGAATCCATGATCGCGAGCGGCTGCCCGTTCGCCGAATCGAACAGGATCACGGCGCCCTGTATGGTGGGTAGCCCGTAACGAGGTCCATTGTGCGGGAAATTGGCGTTGATCTTGGCCGCGAAGTACGGGCGATCAGCGGTTAGGAGACCGGCCTTGACATGGAAGCTGCCGTCGCCCCCGTGCAGGCCGAGGATGCCCGGCGGCGGCACCTTGCCTTGCGCGAGCTGGCGAAAAGCATCCTCGACCGCGTCGATGCAGACCTCGGGCGTCAGCAGCTTCTCGACATGCGTGCGCGACAGGAAGAGCGTCATGGCGCCTTTACGGGCGACGCTGCCTCATACGTAGAGAGGTCCATCGGGACCGTGGCACCGCCAATTGCATGCCATGCGGTGATGCCGCCGGCCAGAGCACGGGCGTCGTAGCCGCGGCGCCGCAGCTCGCGCACGGCGTTGCCGCTCACCTGGAATCCGCAGATGCAGTAAACCACTATCGGCCGTTCGCGCGGCAGCTCATCGACCCAGCGCGGCAGCGCCTCGGGGGCGTGCATGAGGGCACCGGCGAGCATGTCACTGCGTCTCGGCAGGTCCCTTGGCAAGCAGACGTCCAGAAGCATCGGCCGGCTGCCGGCGCCCTCAAGAGCGGCCTTTAGCTCCTCGACCGAGATACGTGCTTCCGGCTCCGCCGGCGAACCATAGGGAAGGAAGAGGCTGTCGTCGTCCGCGCGCTCGCCGATCGCGCGGCGATACCGAGCGCCGATGCGCGGCCAGTTCAGGTTCGCCATCACCTGGTCCACGTAAAGCGCGGCCTTCGCTCCGAAATCGATGTGATAGGCGTGCTCATACATGTCGATCGCGAGGATCGGCGTCGCGCCCGGCAGGTTGTGCGCGTGGTCCGCCGCCCAGTGGTTGACGAGCCGGCCCAGGCGCTCCGACCAGGCGAGGATCGCCCATCCGGAGCCGCCGGCGAGCGCCTTAGCCATTGCGACGAACTGCTCACGCCATGCTGCGACGCTGCCGAAATCGCGCTCGAGCGCCCGCGCGAGCTCGGCGGTCGGCTGCTCGCTGCCCGTGGGCGGCTTGTCACCCTGCCCGCCGAGCGAGTCGAAATAGATCTCGTGGAGGATGACCGACCCCATGGCAATCAACTCCTCGCGCTTCAGCCCATTCACCTCGAACGCCGGCGCGCGACCCAGGTCGAGCGCAGCCAGGCGAGCGCGAATCGCGTTCAGCCGACGCACTGCGCCGCCGTAGTTGTTCACGTAGTGGCTGACGATCAGCTTCTCGGACAGCCCATTCATCCACTGCGGCTTGAGCAGGAACGGGCGGACCCTCACGGTGCCATGCTGAGTGTCGCTCATGGGTTCATCTTGATCGGATGACCGATCGCCTTCCAGCCGGAGTGACCGCTGTTCATGTACTTCGCATCGAATCCCGCCTCGCGCAGCTTGATCGCGGTCTTGCAGCCGACGTGAAAGCCGTACGCGCAGTAGACCACGACCGGCTCGGACTTCGAGAGCTCGCCGATCCACTGCTGGAGCTGCTCGGGATCGCGCCACTGGACGCCCTCCGCAATGTCCTGCCCGCGCGTGACGGAAGCACGCGGGCGCACGTCGATGACCTGGACCGGCTTGCCGGCAGCCATCATCTCTTTCACTTCCTCCACGCTGATGCCCTGGACGTCGCCGAACTCCGGCTGCTCGAGCGGCCGCGGCCCGGGAGCCTTGGCGGCGTCCTGGTAGCGCAGCTCGAGCGCAGCCCAATCCACGTTGCGCAGGAACGTATCGACGTAGGCCCTGGCGTTGGCGCCGAAATCCATGTGGTACGCATGCTCGTACATGTCGAGCGCGAGGATCGGCACGCCGCTCGCGATTGCCTGCGAGTGCTCCGCCGCGTACTGGTTGATGAGACGCCCGTCGCGAGGCACGTAGGTTAATAGCACCCACCCCGACCCGCCGCCGAGCGCGTATCCCATCGCCCGGAACTCCGCGCGCCAGCGATCGAGCGAGCCGAAGTCGCGCGCGAGGATCTCGCTCATCGCCTTGGTCGGCTGGCCATCGCCGCCCATGCTCGCGAAGTAAAGCTCGTGCAGCAGCGTGGAATTGAGCGCGACCAGCTGCTCGCGCTTCAGCCCGTTGAGGACATGCGCGGGCGTTTTCTCGAAGTCGAGCGACTCGAGCTGCTCGGTGATGGCGTTCAGACGCCGGAGCGCGCCGCCGTAGTTGTTCTCGTAATGACTCTCGATCAGCTTCACCGAGAGGTAGGAGAGTGTCCAGGGGCGGCAATGAATCTGCTTCAGTTGGTAGCGCATGTTTTCTCCTTTACGTAACCAGACGATGCACGAGCTTCGAGCGCGCGACGATGCCAATGACACCGCCACCCGCCACCATCGACAGCACCGGAAGCCGCGGCCAGACGATCAGCACCAGCACGCTCAAGATCAGCATGACCGCGGTGAAGGCGTCCGGTGCCGCGTGCGGAGCGAGGTGGATCATCGAGACCGCAACCGCACCGACCACAGCCGGGCTGATGCCTTTCATCGCCGCCTTCACCCACGCCAACTGCCGCACGCGGTCGAGCCAGGGCAGGATCGAAAGCATGAGGATGAACGACGGCAGGAAGATCGCGAACGCCGCGACCGTCGCGCCGCCAACGCCGGCGACTATATAGCCAACGTAGGCGGCAACCATGATGATCGGACCGGGCGTGAATTGCGCGAGCGTGAGGCACTCGATGAATTGCTGCGCCGTGATCCATTGCAGCTGATTGACCACCTGGTCCTGGACGAAGGCGATGATCGTCATGCCACCGCCAAAGGTGACCGCGCCGACCTTGAAGAAGAACGCGCCGATGTCCCAGAGTCCCGGCTGGCCGGCATTCGTGCCACCCATGGAGCCCATGAGCAGCGGTTCTGCAAGACGCTCCGCGACGATTAGGGCTACCGCCACGAGCGCGGCGACAAGGCCTCCCCGGCGCGAGTGGTAGAGCGCAACGCCGGCGCAGCCGGCGAGCACGAAGATTCCGGCGATTCCGATCAGTGACGAGGCGGCCGCCAGGCATGCGGCGAGCGCGATGATTGCGGCGGCGAAATCCTTGATGGCTGCCTTGCCGAGGCGATAAACGGCCACGACGAAAACGCCCAGCACCACGGGCCCCAGGCCGTAGAAGGCGTCCCGCATGAGCGGGAGCGCGCCATAGGCGGAGGCGATGACGCTCAGCGCTAGCATGATCGCGAACGCCGGTGCCATGAACGCGAGGCCGGCGAGCAGGCCTCCCAGCCAGCCGGCGCGCTCGTGGCCCACGAAGATGCACATCTGCATTGCCGGCGCACCGGGAAGCGCGTTCACCAGCGCGAGCCCTTCTAGGAAGCGCTCCTTCGAGAGCCAGGCGCGCCGCTCCTGCACCTCGGCCTGGATCAGCGCCCAGATCGCCAGTGCGCCGAATCCTATGGCACCGAGCTTGAGGAACGCGCCGGTGACTTCCAATCGCTTGCGCAGCTTGTCGTTCATGGCGTCTCCACTTTAGAGTGCGCTCTCTTGCGCGCAGCTGCGTGCAAACACGTACGCGGACCGCTGGTCCGGCGCGAGGTGCACGGTGCGCAGTCCCTCCACGCACAGCACGACGGTGCGGCGGGTCCTGGTTCGCTCGACGGCAAGTCCGCAGGCATCGACGAGCGGCGCCGAAACCGGAATCTTCTGCGCCCGGCGCAGCAGGGGATCGATGCGCCAGAGCGTGCCGTAGGTCGCGCTCACCGCGAAGAAAGCGCCCTGGTCGGGTGCATAGGCGAGACCGGTGAAGCCGACATCCTTGTCGGCGTCCGTATCGAGCACGAGCTCGTGCCGCGTGACCTGCGCCTTGGTCGGGTCGACCCGCCATACGACCGGCACAACGTTGCTCGTCACCACCGCAGCGCCCTGCGCGTCGACCGCAAGAGCCGGGGCGCACGCGTAAGCATCGGTGACGTACACCCAGTCGGGAAGCTCGAAGCGCTTCTTCTGCGCGCCGTCGTGCAGGTAGATCGCGTCGCGCTCCAGTTCCCAGACGCGATTGCGCGACGCATCCTGCACTGTGCGCAGCGGCTCGCCCGCCAGCACGCTGGCTGCGGCAAGCATGGAACCGATTGCGATTGCCTGAATGATTTTGGTCGTCATGACAGTCTCCTTCGTCAATCCACTCTCATGCCCTTGCTTTTCATCACGGCGACGATTTCGGGTGTTCGGAGAAACGCGATGAACGCCCGTATTGCCTCCGATTCCTTGACGCCACTCGGCAGGCCGGCGACGAAGCCGGTGTAGTTCTGCAGCGCCTCCGGCACGGGCACGTACTGCATGCCGGGCTTGCCGACGATCTCGCTCACCTGCGTCACGCCGAGCGCTCCGCTGCCCGCCGCGACCGTGACCTCCGCTACGTCGCCGCCCACGCCGAATTTGGTCCTCGCTTTCAGCTCCTCGGCGATGCCCAGCTTTTCGATGACCCGTGCGACGTGAATCCCGGCGGCGCCGCCGCCGGCCGGATTCGCGTAAACCACGACGCGCGCAGCAAGCAGCGCATCCCTGAAATCGTCGATGGAAGCGATCGTCGGTGCGCGATCGCCTGCCGGTATGACGACGCCGATCCCGGTCCGCGCGATCGTCACCTCGCTGCCCGGTTGGACCTTGCCGCCGGCGGCAAGCGCCGCGATCGAAGCGGGCGACGAGATGATCAGGTCGGCGGTCTCGCCTGCCATGACGCGCGTAGTGATCGCGCCCATGGTGCTGTAGCGCAGGCTCACCTTGTGGCCGGAGCGCTGCTCGAACTCGCCGATGACTTCCTTGAAGACCGTCTGCATCGACGCTGCCGACAAGAGCTGCAGCTCGCATGCGCGCTCGCACACGGAGACGGCGGTGGGTGCCGCGGAAGCGAGCGCGCTGAACAGCATTGCCGCGAGCAGCAGCGCCGCCACCACGACCGCCTTGGAAAACTCTGCCGCGGTGGGAATTTGACGTGTCTCGTATCTCATGGCCGTACTCCTTCCATATAAGGAATGGAGCAGCGCTTGAGACGAACTGTCTTTGCGGACCGGGTGTCTGCCTGAACCCGGCTAGGACGGAGTGCCGCCCTACATGGGGAGGCAGCGTAGGCCGCCGCCCGCCCGGGGTCAACGGATTCCAGTATCTTTTGTCACTTTGTTGTGATACATATAACGTCATGCAAAACTTCGACGCCCTGGTGCTCAGCCTGCCTACGCGCAATTCCACGCTGCGCATGCGCCTTTGGCGTGCCCTCAAGGAGGCCGGCTCGGGCGTATTGCGCGACGGCGTGTACGTGGTGCCGGCCGGCAAAGCGCCGCTGGCGCAGCTCGAATCCGATATCAAGTCGAACGGCGGCTTTGCCATGACGGTGCAGCTCACGCCGAGGACGGCCGAGCAGCTATCGGATATCCAGAAGCTCTTCGACCGGAGCGCCGAGTACAACGAGCTGATCGCCAAGATCGCCGCAGCGAAGAACTCCCTTGGGCGCTTCGGCTCGCGCCGTGCGCAGACCGGGATCCGGCGCCTCGAGCGCTCGATGGAAAAGCTCGCCCAGATCGACTTCTTCGCCGGCGAGGCGAAAACCCGGGCGGCCGCGGCCATGGCGGGACTGCAGGGCGCCTATCGAGAGATGTACGCGGGCGGAGAGCCGCGCTTCTCCCAAAGACACCTGCGGCAGGCGGACCGCACGCTCTATCAGAGGCGCGTCTGGGCGACCCGCAAGTCGCCATGGGTCGATCGCCTCGCGAGCGCCTGGCTGATCAAGCGCTTCATCGACCGCGAAGCCCGCTTCGCCTGGATCGCGCGCCCGAGCGAATGTCCGAAAAAAGCGATCGGCTTCGACTTCGACGGCGCGCAGTTCACCCACGTCAAGAACCGCGTGACCTTCGAGGTGCTGGCTGCAACGTTCGGTCTCGACAAGGATCCCGCTCTCGCGACCATTGCCGCCGCGGTGCATTTCCTCGACGTCGGCGGTGCTCCGGCACCCGAAGCCAAAGGGCTCGAGGCCATGCTCAAGGGCGCGCGCGAAAAGGCGCGTGGCGACGACGCGCTGCTCGCCGAGGCGATGCGCATCCTGGACCTGCTCTACTCCGGGCTCACAGGCCCCCGTAGCTGAAGTCGTCGAAGGCGGTGACGCTGTCCGCCTTGGTCCACACGCCGATCGCGCCCGGACCCTTGATATGCGTGTCCTCCAGCTCGATGTACGTCTTGCCGTTCAGCGCCACCTTGATGCGAGCGCCTGAGAATTCCACGCGCAGCGTGTGCCACACGCCTTTCGCGACCGGCGCATCGACGTACTTGATCGTGTTCCGTCGTCCGTTGGTCGTGTGGTAGAGCGACACGTTGTTCTCGAGCGCATTCGCGCGTGCGATGTAGTAGTTGTCGCCGTCCTTCCAGCGCCACATCACGCCGCCCGCCTGGTCTTCGCGGCCCGAGATCGGCTTGAAGCGCACTTCGACGAAACCGTTCTCGACTTTGCTGCCCGCGAGCACGCACCACGGGAAAGTGCCACTGCCGGATTGCTCGAGCACGTTCGGTTTGCTTGGCGCCGATGGATCGGCCTTGATCGCCCAGCGCGCACTGCCCTTGCCGGTCACGCCCTGCTGCCAGGCATTGGGCAGCGCGCCCGGCTTGTCAGCGTCGAAGTTGATGGTCTCGGCAAAGGCGGCGCTCGTCGCGAAAATCGTCGCGGCGGCGATGCAGGCTTCTTTCATGGCGGCTCCTTCCGGCGCACGCGCCGGGTCAGAGCAGAGCTTGGACGCTCGCGCGTCTGTGAGACGGGGAGTCTGCCGTCGTCCCCGTGTGCTGCTGCGCCAGTCTAGTAGACGGCAACCGGGTATGCAATAAATGCGGCGATGCGCCGCCGCGCGATTGCTTACGCCCTCCTTTCAGCCGCGCTTTTCGGCGCGAGCACGCCGCTCGCGAAGGTCCTGGTCGGCGCGATGAATCCGCTCAGCCTCGCCGGTGTGCTCTATCTCGGCAGCGGCGTCGGCCTCACCGCGTGGCTGGTGCTGCGGCGCGTCGCGCGCCACGAGCACGGCGCGCGGCTCGCGCGCGCCGATTGGCCATGGCTCGCGGGAGCGATTGCCGCCGGCGGTCTCGCCGGCCCGGCGCTGCTCATGTATGGGCTCGCGCGCACGGGTGCTGCGAGCGCCTCGCTGCTGCTCAATCTCGAGGCGGTGCTGACCGCGGTGCTGGCATGGGTCGTGTTTCGCGAGAACGTCGACTGTCGCATCTTCGCCGGCATGGTGGCGATCGTCGCCGGCGGCATCCTGCTTTCCTGGGAAAGCGCGCCAGGCGCCGCGAGCCTCGCGGGACCTTTGCTCGTCGCCGGCGCCTGCGCCGCGTGGGCCGTCGACAACAACCTCACGCGGCGCGTCTCGGGGGGCGACGCAGTCCTGATCGCCGCCGCCAAGGGCCTTGTCGCCGGCGTCGTCAACCTCGGCATCGCACTTGCGATCGGCGCGCGCCTGCCCGCGCCGGCCGCGCTGCTCCTCGCCGGACTGATCGGTCTGCTCGGCTACGGCGTGAGCCTCGTGCTTTTCATCATGGCGCTGCGCGATCTCGGCACGGCGCGCACGGGCGCGTATTTCTCCGTGGCACCCTTCTTCGGCGCGCTGCTCGCGCTCTCCATCTTCGGCGCGCCGGCCAGCCCGGCCTTCTGGGCGGCGGGCGCGCTGATGGCGATCGGCGTATGGCTGCACGTCACCGAGCGCCATGAACATGAGCATGAACACGAGCCGGTGACACACGCGCACGAGCACGTGCACGACTCACACCATGCGCATGACCATGACCCCGCCTGGAATGGCGCCGAACCGCACACGCACGTGCATCGCCATCCGCGCCTGCGGCATGGCCATCCGCACTATCCCGACCTGCATCATCGGCACCGCCACTAGCGCGGGATCAGCCTGAACTCCCCGGGGTCGAGCTTGCCGTCGCCGTTGCGGTCGGCGAGATCGAAGGCGCGTGCCACGGTATCGTCGCTTCGCGCCTCGTCGCGCGTGATGTAGCCGTCGCCATTGCGATCGAGCGCGCGGAACGCGCGCACCACATCAGGCGGCGCCTCGCGCTCCATGGTGCTGCAGGCGCCGAGTGCGGCGGCAACGAGAATGACCATCGCCTTCATGCGCCCTGCTCGCGCAGGTTTCATGCCCGCGCACGGTAAACTCGCGCTCTTTCCGACGGGAGCGTCTAAGTGGCCGATCTAAAGATCCTGGGCATCAGCGGCAGCCTGCGCAAGGCTTCGTTCAACACGGCGGCGTTGAAGGCGTGCGCCGAGCTGATGCCGCAGGGCATGACGATGAGCTATGCGCGCATCGACGATCTGCCGATCTTCAACCAGGACGTGTTCGACGCCGGCCTGCCCGAGTCCGCCAAGCGCTTTCGTGCCGAGGTCACGGCCGCAGATGGCGTGCTGATCGCCAGCCCGGAATACAACTTCTCTCTCAGCGCGGCGCTGAAGAACGCGATCGACTGGGCTTCGCGCCCGCCCAACCAGTCTTGGCAGGACAAGCCGGTCGCCCTCTTCTCCGTATCGCAGGGGCCGATGGGTGGCGCGCGCGTGCAGTACGACGCGCGGCGCATCCTCGGCCAGCTCTGGGCTCACGTGCTGCCGCGCCCCGAAGTATTCATCGGCAACGCACCATCGAAGTTCGACGCGCAGGGCAAGCTCACCGACGAGGCGACGCGCAAGTTCCTGACCGACCTCCTCACCGGCTTCAAGACTTGGATCGTGCGTATGCAGCTGAAGAAGTAGAATCGGTGCGAGAGGAGACCTTCCATGCTACGCATGATCGCCGGCGCGCTCGGCGCGCTGATTTCGCTTTACTCGCTGGCGCAAGCGCCAGCGATGCCGAAAAGCCCAGTCACGCTGAACGTCGTCGATGTCGCGGGCAATCTCGCGCTCACGCAGGAGGCGATCGAGAGCTACCGCGCGAAGCACCCGAATGTCGTCTCGCGCGTGACGTTCACGAAAGCGCCAGCGCCCGAGCTGCCCGGGAAGATCAAGGCGATGCAGGCGGCGAAGCGCGTCGACATTGATCTGGTGCTGACCGGCACCGACGCGCTCGCCGCGGGCATCGAGCAAGGACTGTGGACACCGATCCTGCCGACCTACGCGGCCAAGTTTCCGAACCTGCTACAGAACTACCAGGAGCCCGCGGCGAAGATGCAGGAGCTCGCGCAGAACCAGGGACTGGTGGTGACCTTCATGCCGGCGGGACCGCTACTCGAGTTCAATCCGGACAAGGTGAAGCAGCCGCCGAGCACGCCGCAGGAGCTGCTCGCCTGGTGCAAGGCGAACCCGAACCGCTTCATCTATGCGCGCCCCGCCAACTCCGGCCCCGGCCGCACGTTCATCATGGGCCTGCCCTTCATCCTCGGCGACAAGAATCCGAAGGATCCGGTGAACGGCTGGGAGAAGACTTGGGCGTATCTCAAGGAGCTCAATAGCTGCATCGAGTACTACCCGACCGGCACCGGCGCGGTGATGAAAGAGCTCGGCGAGGGGTCGCGCGACATGACGGTGACGATGACCGGCTGGGACCTGAACCCGCGCATCCTCGGCATCGTGCCGAAGAGCTTCAAGGTGAACCCCTTCAAGGGCATGACCTGGGTGAACGACGCGCACTACATGGTGGTACCGAAGGGCATCTCGCAGGAAAAGCTCGCCGTGGTGCTCGACGTCATGGCCTGGCTGCTGCGCCCGGAGTCGCAGGCCCTGACCTACGACAAAGGCTATTTCTATCCGGGGCCGGCGGTGAAGAACGTGACGCTGTCGATGGCGCCCAAGGAGAGCCAGGAGGCGATCCGTGAGTTCGGGCGGCCGGAGTACGACCAGTGGCTGAAGGAGTTCCCGCACACGCAGTCGCTGGAAGCGAAGGCGCAGGTCGAGGCGTTCCGGATCTGGGACCAGCAGGTCGGAGCGCAGAAGACCAAGTAGGAATGCGAATCGTCGTTCCCGCCCAAGCGGGAACGACGATCTCGGGGCGGCGGTAATCTGAAACACGACTTCCGGGAGCTTCGCCTCGACGCCGTCACGCGGCGCTTCGCGCACGGCGAGCGCCAGGTGGCCGCGCTCGACGCGTTGACCGTCAACATTCGGCGCGGCGAGTTCGTTGCGCTCCTCGGTCCCTCGGGGTGCGGCAAGTCGACCGCGCTCAACTGCATCGCCGGCCTGCTTGCACTCTCCTCCGGCAGCATCTGGCTCGACGAGGTGCGCATCGATGCATTGCCGCCTGAGAAGCGCGGCTTCGGTATGGTGTTCCAGAACTACGCGCTGTTCCCGCACATGAGCGTACGCAAGAACGTCGGCTTCGGACTGCGCATGCGCGGCATATCGGCGGCCGACAGCGACCGGCGCGTCACGCAGGCGCTGAGGATGGTGCAGCTCACCGGCCATGAGGAAAAGCTGCCCGGCCAGCTCTCGGGCGGCCAGCAGCAGCGCGTCGCGATTGCGCGCGCCATCGTGGTCGAGCCGCCCCTCGTGCTGATGGACGAGCCGCTCTCCAACCTCGATGCGCGCCTGCGCCTGGAGATGCGCGCGGAAATCCGCCGCATCCACCGCAGCCTCGGCCGCGCCACCATCTACGTGACGCACGACCAGGAAGAGGCGCTTTCCATGGCCGACCGCATCGTGGTCATGCGCGAAGGGCGCGTGCGCCAGATCGGCACGCCGCCCGAGATCTACAGCGAGCCGGCGGACCTCGAGGTGGCGCGCTTCATGGGCTATCGCAACGAGCTCGCGGCGATCGTCGGCCACGTTGCGGGCAGTGAGGTGCTGCTCAACGGCGGCCTGTGCGGCCGCGCCATGGCGCCGCTTGCGGTGGGCGCGCTGGCGCGCGCTGCGATCCGGCCCGAGGATCTCTCGCTCGGCGACGGTCCGCTCGCCGGCCGCGTGGAGAACGTCGAGTACGGCGGCCGCGACTCGCTAGTCGATGTCGTGCTGCCGGATGGCACGCGGCTGCATGTGCGCGCGAGCTCCTCCGCCCGCCTCGGCGATGAGGTGCGCGTCGGCTTCGCGCCGCAGCGCCTCCTCGTCTACCCGGCATGAGAGACCGTACCGTACTGCTCGCCGCGCCGGCGGCGCTGCTCACCGCGGCGCTCTTCATCTACCCCTTTGCCTATGGGCTGCTGCTCTCGTTCGAGCCACAGAAAGGCGACTGGCTCGCCAATTACGCGCAGTTCTTCAGCTCCGATCGCCTGTGGCCGACGATCGGCATCACCCTGAAGCTCGCGCTTCCGGCGACGCTCATCAACGTCGGGCTCGCGCTGCCGATCGCGTACCGCATGCGGTTCCCGTCGCGCAGCCAGAAATGGCTGACGACCGTCCTCGTCGTGCCGATCACGCTCGGAACGGTGCTGATCGCCGAAGGCATGCTCACCTACTTCGGTCCGCGCGGCTGGCTCGCGCAGCTCCTCCAGCTTCTGCATCTTTACGGCGGGCCGATCCGCCTCACGCATAACTACTGGGGCGTGCTCATTTCGCTGGTGATCTCCGGCTTCCCGTTCGCCTTCCTCCTCATCCTTTCCTACGTCACCGGCATCGATCCGGTGCTCGCGCGCGCCGCCGCGACGCTAGGCGCGGGCGCTTGGTCGCAATTCCGGCATATCTACTTCCCGCTGCTCTTGCCCGGCCTTGCGATGTGCTTCTGCCTCGCGTTCGTGCAGGCGTTCTCGGTATTTCCTTCTGCCGTGCTGGTCGGCGCGCCGGCCGGACCGACGCGCGTGATTTCCATCGCGGCGTACGAGGCGGCGTTCGAGCTCTACGACTATTCGCTTGCTTCCGCGGTGGCAATGATCATGGGCTTCGTGCAGCTCGCGATCGTCGCGCTGGTGCTCGGCGCGCGGCGGCTCGTCTACCGCGGCCCGGTCACCGGAGGCAAGGGATGAGCCTCGCCGTGCGCGCCTGGCGCGCGCTCCTCGCCGGCCTGATCCTGCTCTTCGTCCTGAACATCGGCCTGATGATCGCCGCCGTCGTCACCCACTCCTTCGCGCGCCGTTGGCTCGGCACCTGGCTGCCCGACGGCTACACCACAGGGTGGTATGTCTCGGCATGGAAGGAGTTCCAGCTCGACCACATCCTCTGGGTCACGGTCGAGGTCGTGGGTGCAGTCGTGGCGCTCTCCATCGTGCTCGGCGTGCCGGCGGCCTATGCGCTCGCGCGGCGCGACTTCATCGGCAAGCGCGCGCTCATGCTTCTCTTCCTGCTGCCGCTCCTCGTGCCGCCGATTACCTACGGCATTCCGCTCGCCACCGTGATGTACCAGGTGCAACTCGCTGGGACACTGCCCGGCGTCATCCTTGCCAACCTGGTCCCGGCGCTGCCGTTCGTCATCTTGGTGATGACGCCATTCATCGAGCAGATCGATCCCAACCTGGAATCCGCCGCCCGGGTGCTGGGCGCCAACACCGCCCGCGTTTTCCTGCACGTGCTCGTGCCGCTCCTCGCGCCAGGGATACTCGCGGCATCGCTGCTCGTCCTCGTGCGCACGATCGCGATGTTCGAGCTCACCTTTCTTACCTCGGGTCCGGATACGCAGACGCTGGTCGTCGCGCTTTACTACGCCGTGTTCGCCGCCGGCGTGCGCGCACCTCAGTCGGTGGATGCCATGGCGATGATCTACATGGCGGTGACTCTCGTGTGGCTGCTGATCGCGCTGCGCTTCGTCAATCCGACCCAGCTCGTCTCGCGCGTCAACGAGCCGGCGCGCGCCGCCTGAATTCCGTACTTCGTACAGATCTTTCAGGAGCTGGCGAGCGAGAAGTAAATATCGCCGATGTCCGGGCGTTGGGCGAGCCGCGCAGTGCTGTCCTCGAGGGCCACGCGCCCCTTGATAAGCACGTAAGCGCGGCTGGCAAACGAGAGCGCGATGTCGAGCTTCTGCTCGACCATCAGCAGTGTCAGGCCGCTTTGGCGCAGCGTTTCCAGCGCCCGGCGGATCTCGGCGACCACCAGGGGCGCGAGGCCGAGGAACGGCTCGTCGAGGAGGAGCAGGCGCGGATTGCTCATCAGCGCGCGGCCGATGGCGAGCATCTGCTGCTCGCCACCCGACAGCGTGCCGGCAGGTTGGCGCCGGCGCTCCGCGAGCCGCGGAAAGAGCGCATATATGTAGTCGTAGCGCTCGCGCAGGTCACCGCGCAAGCGGATCGCCCCGAGGCGCAGGTTGTCCTCGACGGTGAAGGGCGCGAAGACCAGGCGCCCCTCCGGCACGAGCGCCACGCCGCGCGCGACGATTGCGTGGCTCTTGTCGCCGACGAGATCGCGGCCCTCGAGCTCGATCCGCCCGCCGCGGCGCGCGATGGTGCCGGTGATCGCCGCCATGAGCGTCGATTTGCCGGCGCCGTTCGGACCAAGGAGCGCCACCGTCTCGCCGCGCTCGACGTGGATCGACACGCCCTGCAGCACCGGCGCGGCGCCGTAGCTCGCCGTGACGTCACTCAGCTGCAGCATGCGATCCCAGGTAGGCGTCCATCACCGCCGGATGTGCGCGCACCACCTCCGGCAAACCATCGGCGATCTTCGCGCCGAAGTTGAGCACCACCACGCGGTGTGCGAGCGGCAGCAGGAAATGCATGTCGTGCTCGATCAGCAATACCGCGATGCCGCGCGCGGCGATGCCGCGGATGATCTCCGCGAGGCGAACGCATTCGGCGGGCGTGAGCCCGGCGGCGGGCTCGTCGAAGAGGATCAGGCGCGGCTCGCCGGCGAGCGCCCGGGCAATCTCGAGCAGCCGGCCTTGCCCGAAGGACAGCGTGGTGACGTCCGCCTCGGCGAGCTCGCCCAGGCCGACGAAGTGCACGAGCTCGCGCGCGCGCTCGCGGCGCGTGCGCTCTTCGTCGGTCGCCGCGCCAAGGACGATCGACCAGAGCCGCGCGGCGTAGCGCGTGTGCGCCCCGACCAGCACGTTATCGATCACCGGCATGCCGGCGAACGGGCGGTTGTGCTGGAACGTCCGCATCAGGCCGCGCCTGGCGATCTCGTGCGGCGCGAGGCCAAGGATTGGCTCGCCGGCGAAGCGCACCGCGCCCGCGGTCGCCGCATAGGTGCCGGCGATGAGATTGAAGGTGGTGCTCTTGCCCGCACCGTTCGGGCCGATCATGCCGAGAATCTCGCCATCGGCGACGTCGAAGTCGAGATCGTGGACGGCTGTCAGGCCGCCGAAGCGCTTGGTCAAGCCGCGTACTTCGAGCGTGGCGCTCATCGGTGCGCCAAGCGGTCGTAGAGGCCGATCAGCCCGCGGGGCTCGACGAGGATCGCCGCTACGACCAGCACCCCGAACACGAGCGCATGGTGGTGCCCGACGAGCGGCGAGAGCCAGAAGGGCAGGAGAAACAGTAGCACGGCGCCGATCACCGCGCCGGCATGGCGCCCGGCGCCGCCGACGATCACCATGAAGAGAAGCAGGAACGCGTTCTCGATGCCGAAAATCGGCGGGTTCACCGTGTTGTCGACGAACGCGTAGACCATGCCGGCGACGCCGGCGAGCGCGCTCGTGAGCGTGAAGGCAATGACTTTCGTGCGCGCGACGTTGATGCCCATCGCCGCCGCCGCTTCCGGGTTGTCGCGCACCGCCCGGCAGGCTCGCCCGAACCATGAGCGATCGAGGCGCACGAGCACAGCGTACGTCGCAACCAGCAGCACGACGATCACCGCCGTGTACCACGGCCCGCGGATGCGCCAGCCGAAGATCTCCGGCAAGCGATAGTTGGCGATGCCGCCCGTGCCGCCGGTCACCGAGCCACCTTCGTTCAGCACGACGATGAAGAGCTGCCCGAGCGCGAGCGTGGCGAGCGCCAGGTAAAAACCTTCCAGCCGCGTCGACGGTATGGCCACCGCGAGCGCAAACAGCACGCAGAGCGCAATACCGCACAACGCGGCAAGCGGGAAAGGCAAGTGCAGCTGGAACAGGAAGATGACGATCGAGTACGCGCCGATGCCGTAGAACGCGAAGTGCGAGAACGCCACCTGGCCGCAGATGCCGAAGAGGAAGTTGTAGCCGAGCGCGAGCGTGACCCAGAGGAGGAGCTTCCGATACACATCGTTGTGGTACTCGCCCATGAAGAACGCCGCGCTGGCGAGGATCACAATCGCTGCTGCCCCCCTGATAAGGGGGGTGGCGCGAAGCGCCGGGGGGGTTTCGATTTTCAAACCAACCCCCCGTTCGCCTGCGGCTCACTTCCCCCCTTGACAGGGGGGCGGCAAAAACAATTCATGCCTTCGCCTTTAAAAGGCCGGTAGGGCGAAAGAGCAAAAAGACCATGAGGAAAACGAGTGGCACGCCCTGCGCATAGCCGGCCGGGAGCGGCGCATAACGCACCGTGAGCTGCTCGGCGAGCGCGAGCAGGAGGCCACCGACCAGGGGGCCGGCGACGCGGCCGACGCCGCCGATGACGAGCGCGGTGAAGCCCTGGATCGCCAGCGGTACGCCCATCAGGTAGTGCGCCGAGATGTTCGGCGCGACGAGCAGGCCGCCCAACGCCGCCACCACCGCACCGGCGCCGAACGAGAGCGTCATGACGCGCGTGAGATCGATGCCCATCAGCGCGGCGGCGCGCCGATTGAGCGCCACCGCCTCGAAAGCCTTGCCGGCCACGGTGCGCTCGAAGAAGAGCCACGCGCCGACGAACACGGCGGCGGTCATGCCGATGATGAAAAAGCTCTGATACGTGCCGCCGACCGGCCCGAACTCGAGGCGACCGATGCCGAAGGCGTAAGGCACCGGATGCGGATCGGGCGGAAACGTGACCGAGATGCTCTCGCGGAAGACGACCAGCATGCCGAGCAGCGCCAGGATCGGCGCAAGGAGCGGCGCGCCGCGCTCCACCAGGCGCCGCACGATGAGACGCTCGGTCGCCCAGCCGACCACGAACATGAAGGCAAGCACCGCCGCCATGCCGAGCGGATAGGGCCACTCGTAGCTCGTGAGCAGCACGAAGCCGCCGAAGGCGCCGAGCATCGCCCATTCGCCGACCGCGAAGTTGATGATGCCGGTCGGGCGGATGATGAGGAGGTAGGCGAGCCCGATCAGCCCGTAGATCGAGCCCGAGGCCGCCGCGCCGACGGCGAGCTCGAAGAAATCCTGCAACGGCTGCTACTGGCCGAGGCCGACGTGGACTACGCGCCCCTGGCGATCTCCCTCGTAGACGCGCACCACCATGCTGTTCGGATCGAAGCCCGTGCGCTTGCCGTCGCGGAACTGGTACTTCATGCCCTTGGCGCCCATTACGCCCTGGTAGGTGAGCGACTGCATGGCCTCGCGAACCTTTTCCTTGTCGGTCGAGCCCGCCTTCTTGATCGCCTCGGTCACCAGATGGATGCCGTCGTAGCCGTAGCCATGGAGGTTGGCCGGCTCCTTGCCCGTCTCCTTCTTGTACGCCGCCACGAAGGCCTTCACTTCCGGCTTGTCGGGATCGTAGGCGTCGACGAACGTGATGCCATTGACCAATCCTTTGGCCGCCGTCATGTAAATCGGCACCGAGAGGTTGTAGGAGGCGTGGATCGGGAACTTGAGGCCGAGCTCGCGATAGGCCTTGAAGATGAGCACGTTGGTGGCGGTGACGACCCCGGCGACAAACATCGCTTCCGGTTTCGCGCCGCGGATCTTCTGCATCTGCGGCGTCGCCGTCGTGGCGCCGAGCGGCACGACCTCCTCGTCCACCACCTCCATGCCGGCCTTGTCGAGCCCCGCGCGGAATGCCTTCCCGATCGCTTGGCCGAGGTCCGAGTTGTCGGTGATGAGCGCAACGCGCTTCAGGTTCTTGGTCCTGGCATGCGCAAGCAACGTCGCGATCTGCGTCGAGCCAAGCGGCCCGGTCTGCCAGAAGTACGGATTGTTGAGCTGCGTCGTGAGATAGTCCGCCGAGTTCATCGGCGTCATCTGCGGCGTTTTCGCCTCCATCGTCACCGTCTGCTGCTGCTGTGTGGCGGGGCTGAGCGAGACGCTCAAGATGAAGACCGCGCCCTGGTCAATGAGCTTGCGCGCGAGCGCGGCGGAAACGTCGGGCTTCGACTGGTCGTCTTCCACTAAGAGCTCGATCTTGCGACCGAGCACCCCGCCCTTCTTATTGATCTCATTCGCGCCGAACACCATGCCTTCGGTGGCGGGCTCCGAATAGGGCTTCGAGACGCCGACACGGTCGGTGATGACGCCGATCTTGATCGTGTCCTGTGCCTGTACCGCGCCGGCAACGAGCGCGGCGACGAGCATTGCCAAGAACTTCATGATCCTCCTCCTCACCTCTAGTCAATTAGGCGCTGCTTGGTCATCCAGCTCAGGCACGTGTCCACGGCCTGCTTGAGCAGCTCCGGCTGGCCCTGATAGTAATGGGTTGCGCCCTTGATTACGTGAAACGTCTTGTCGCGGCTCGCCGCTGCATCGTGGATGATGCGCGCGTGCGGCTGCGGCACCGCGTCGTCGGCGGAGTTCTCGATAGCGAGGAGCGGCACGGTAATCGATTGCGCGGAGCGCGGCCCATCCGCGTTCGAGTCCTCGACCGACCATTGCGAGAGCCAGGCGCGCAGCGTCGAGAAGCGGCCGATGCCCACCGGCCCGGTATTCGCCGTCTCCGGCTTGCCGAGGTAGCACCAACCGGGCTTGCGGTCGTTCGGTTCGATCGCCGGATCGAGGAAGCGCAGATCGGCCATGGTGCGGTAGGTGACGAAGCCGCGCTCGACTTCATCGCCGCCACGGCGCTTCAGCGACTCGAGCGTCTCCTTCACCCAGGCGGTGCGCCGGCGCAGGCGCGCGAGCTGCGCGGCGCGAAAGCGCGCGATGAACTCCTCCTCGTAAGGCGGCCGGTTCGGGCACTTCGGGTTGTAGATGTCGAGCTCGAGGTCGCGTCGGTCAGGATCGGCTTCATCAATCACCGAAGGATCGATCCACTCGGAGAGCATGCGCGCGCGCGAAAGATGCGCCGCCTGGAAGATCATCGCATCGGCCGCGATCAGGCCGCCGAGATCCACTGGATCGCCCGCCGGCGTCTGCTTCACATCCGGTTTCTCCGCCTGCGCCTGGTAGAAGAGCGAGAGCGAGCCGCCGCCCGACCAGCCGCATAGCACGACCTTCTCGTAGCCCCAGCGCTCCTTCGCATGCCGGATATAGGCGCCGAGATCGAGCACGACCTTCTCCATGATGAGCGGCGTGTCGTTCTTGGCGAAGCGGCTACCCGCGCACAGCACATGCACTCCCGCGCGCGCCATGGCGCCTGGCATCGGCAGGAGCTGGAGCGTCGACGACGGGTGCATGTACACTGCGAGCGTTTTCGACGACTTGCCCTTGGGCAAGTAGCGCACGCCTTCGCAATTCACCATGCCCTGCGTGCCCGAAAAGCCGTACACCTCGGTGAACTGCGCGCGCTCGGCGTACTGTACGTGGACCCACTCGGCAGCGATCTCGTAGCTCATATCGGTCAATGCATGCAGGCGCCACCATCGACGACGAGTGTCTGGCCGGTAATGAAGTCGCTGTCCGATGAGGCGAAGAACGCCACTGCGCCGACGAGGTCCTCGGGTTTCTGCAGGCGCTGCAGCGCCCGCGTCGACGCCGCCGCCTGCCGGTATTTGATGATGGATTCGTCGGCGTTCTCTTCCGACAGCGTGCTGCCGGGCGCAATGCAGTTCACGCAGATATTGTCCTTGCCGAGCTCCATTGCCAGTGTGCGCGTAAAGCCGAGGATGCCGGCCTTCGACGTGACGTAGTGGATGCGCGAGCCGGTGCCTTTCAGCGCCGTGCCCGAGCTGATGTTGATGATCTTGCCGTAGCGCTGCTTGCGCATCTGCGGGATGACGGCGCGGCACGCGAACCAGGTGCCGCGCAGGTTCACCGACATCATGCGGTCCCACTCGTCGGGTTCGATCTGGTCGAACGGAGCACGCGACATGGGCACAGTCGAGAAGATGGCGGCGTTGTTGACGAGGATGTCGATGCGCCCGAAGCGCTCGACGGCGCGCCGCGCCATCTCGAGCGTGCTCGCCTCGTCGGACACGTCCGTGCGCACGGCGAGGCCGCCGAACTGCGCCGCCACGCGCTCGCCCGCGGGCCCGTTGAGCTCGGCGATCACCACTTTCGCGCCCTCGTCGGCGAGCCGCCGCGCGTAGGCGCTGCCGATGCCATGTCCGCCGCCGGTGACGATGGCAACGCGACCTGCGAGTCTTTTTTCCACCGGAGAAAGTATAGTGGCTCCCTTTTCACGGAGGCAGCCAATGGAGATGGACAAGCGGCCGCACAATGAGCGCTACGAAGGCGGACTGAAGACGCGCACCGAGGTGCTCGGCCGGGAGTGGGTCGAAAAATCGATGGCGGGCGTCGACGACTTCAACCGCGAGTTCACCGACCTGCTCAACACGTACTGCTGGAACGACATCTGGAACCGCCCGGGACTCTCCCGCAAGATGCGCTCGGTCCTGAACCTCGGCATGCTCACGGCGCTCGGCAAGGAGCACGAGCTGAAGCTGCACTTGCGCGGCGCGCTGAACAACGGACTCACCAAGGACGAGATCAAGGAGGTGCTGCTGCAGACGGCGATCTACTGCGGCGTGCCGGCGGCGGTGGTCGCGTTCCGCTGCGCGAAAGAGGTTTTCCAGTCGGGCAAATAGCACACGGCGCCTGGCGCTCATCGATAGGCGCGAGCGCTTCGTGACCGGGTTCCTATGCCGGCGCGCGCGCCTCGGGCGAAATGCGCCGCGTGCGCCAATCGCTCGACAAATATCAGGCCCTCGTGTCGCGGCGCCTTCTCGACCTGGTGCCGGCGTTCCTTCGCAACCGCAGGACTGAGCTCGAGAGCCTTCGCCAGGCGCTGGCGACGCGTGACTTCGAGCAGCTGCGCAGGCTCGCGCACCGCATGCGGGGCGTCGGCAGCTCGTATGGCTTCGATTACGTGACGACGCTCGGCTGCGAGATCGAGCAATGCGCGCGCAGCGGCGATGTGCAAGCGCTCGCCAGGCTGGTCGGCGACTACGCCGATTACCTGGAGAACGTCCGTATCGAATACGCCTAGCCTAGGCGGCGCTGCGTAGCCGCGGCGCGAACGCCGCTTCCATCTCGCGGCGCACCCGCACCGCCGCGTTGTTCTGATCCACCGCGACGTCGCTCCAGCGCAGTGGCTGTCCGGCGCTCACCGCTCGCAGCAGCTTCCAGCCATGCGCGAGGCCAAGCGGCAGGCAGCCTTGCGCCGCCGAATCTGCCGCCGGCATCAGGCGCCCGACCACCGCGTAACCGCCCTCGCCGTCCAGCACTTCGCCCGCGTTGAGATTCCTCTTGGCAATGGCGACCGCGTCCGCGCGCCAGTCGGTGGCGCAGCCCGTGGGCTCGGCGCGCAAGCCCACCGAGGCGACCGAGATGCCGACCTCGAGTCCGATCAAATGCCAGCGCTTGTAGAGGCACGCGTAGCGCCCCGACGCATCAGTCTTCACCCCGTACTCGCTGAAGCAGCGCTGGATGTATTCCGTGTCGCCCTCGAACACGACGAACACGCCGAAGCGGATGTCGTACGGTATCGGCGTGCCATCGCCGCGCAATGAAGAGATCACTTCCACCTGGCCCTTGTGGTGGAGCGTGCCACCTTCGCCTCGCGGGCGCATGAGCGTCGGAATTTCGTCGACCGAGCCCGGCGGATAAAGGAGGCCTTCGGGCGCCGGCGTGAGTCCTGTCGCATTGCACACCGCGGTGGTTTCGATCGCCGGCTTCGAGCCGTCGAGGAAGGAGTTGAACATCTTCGGATTGAGGCCACCGACCTTCGCCTGCTCGGGCGTCAGGCCGTAATAGCCCCACACCGTCTCGGGCGTCGATTGCGCATAGTGCGGCAGCCACTTGTGGCCGCGTCCCGCGGCGACGACCGGAAAGCCGGCCGCGCGCGCCCAGTCGACGAGATCGCAGATGAGCGCCGGCTGGTCACCGTAGGCAAGGCTGTAGATGACGCCGGCGGCGGCCGCTTTCTGCGCGAGCAGCGGACCACAGAACGCGTCCGCTTCGACAGTGACCATGACGACATGCTTGCCATGCGCGAACGCCGCGAGCGCATGCTCGACCGCGGCGATCGGATTGCCGGTCGCCTCGATGATGATGTCGATCTCGGGATGCGACACGAGCGAGCGCCAGTCGTCGCCGAGATGGGTGGTGTGGTACTTGAGCGCGGCCTCAAGCGTCGGCGCCGAGAAGACGGCGGGCTTCCATCCCACGCGTTCGAGATTCGTCCTTGCATTCGCGGGCGCGAGATCGGCGATGCCGACGAGATGAATGCCCGGCGTGCGCGGCACCTGCGCGAGATACATCGCCGCGAACTTGCCCGCGCCGATAAGGCCGAGGCGCAGCGGGTTCTCTTTGCGTTCCTGCAGCTTGGTGTAGAGATTCATAACGGCTCAAAAAGGGGTCAGAGCAATTTTTCCGTTACAAAGGCGCTCGCGCTGACGCGCAATTTGTTTCAGGAAAATTGCTCTGACCCCTTTATCGGTTAAGCGGCCTTGAGGACGCCCTGCAGCTCTTCCGGCGGCGTGCCGTCCTTCCAGGGAAGCGGCACGTCGTAATCGTTGAGCAGGCAGTCGTCCGGCAGACACTCGATCGGCGCGAAGTCGCGGTGCGCGATGTAACCGGGGCGCTTGAAGCGGCGGATGTGGTTCGATACCGCGCAGAGCGAGAGGTACACACTGACGCGGTCCCACGGCGAGAGATTGGAAGTGGAGGCATGCACGAGGCAGCCGTGGAAAAGAATCATCGATCCGGCCGGTCCTTTTGGCGCCACGATGCCGCCGCGCTCTACGAGCTTGGTAATCGTCTCGTGGGTAATCACCCAGAGCGGATAACTGGTGGTCGCGGTGTCGTGCTCGGCATCCAGCACGCCGAGCTTGTGGCTGCCGGGAATGAACATCAGCGGCCCGTTGAACTCGTTCACCTCGTCGAGAAAGATGGCGACGTTCATTGCCCGCGCCTCGGGCATCCAGTCATCGTTCTTCCAGGTGCCGTAGTCCTGGTGCCATTGCCAGACGTCACCGTCGAACGCCGCCTTGCCGTTGATCTTGAACTGGTGCATGTACACGTCTTCGCCGAAGAGCTGCTTGATCGGCTCGACCATGCGCGGATGGCGTGCGAGCTTGGCGAACGGGGAGCTGTACATGTGCGCAGCAAAATTGGTGCGCACGACGTCGCCGGTTTTTTCGCGGACGTTCTCCGGCCGGTGCTGCGCGTACAGCGCCGGCACTTCGTCAGTGAGCGTCTTGATCTCGGACGGCGTGAAAAGCGACGGGAAGAAGAGGTAGCCGTCGCGGTCGAACTGCGCGAGCTGCTGTGAGGTGAGTTTCATGCCGCGGCCTCCTGCCAGAGCCCCGGAGTTTACTTCTTGTGGCAGGGAAGAAGCCAAGCGGGCAGACTGTTTGCCCGGCAAGGAGTGACCATGCGCCTACTCACAGTGCTCGCGACGGCGGCGTTGCTTGGCCTCACGGCGTGCGCCGCAACCGGACCCATCGTGCCGCAGGACCAGGCCGCCCAGTTCCAGCAGGCAGGCTCGCCGTACCCTTACAACTCGTTTTATTGCCCCTGACGAGCGGTCGGCGCCGCGCCGGGGCTCTTCTTGACGTACTGGTAGCCGATGTCGTCCGGGCGGGTTATGCCGAGGTCGTAGCGCGCCCGATCGCGAGCGGCGATTCGAACGGCTCAATCACTACATCCCCTTCAGCGGATTGTTCACAGCGGTAGCGCTTACCAAACTTAGGCCGCATGGACCTCAAGGCCGCCTTCCTCGCCACGGCGACCGGCACATTGCTTCTGCTCGCCGGGTGCGGCGGTGGTGGCGGCGGCGATGGCGGAAGCAGTCCGGCCAGCCAACCTCAGCAATCACCGCCGGCCAGCGAACCTCAGCAATCACCGCCGACCAGCCAACCTCAGCAATTACCGCCGGCCGCTTGCCAACCTCAGACTATTGTCGGCGGCGATCTCGCCGTTGCAGAGCAGGCGCCCGTCGGGATGACTTTGCTGAGCACTGGTGGGCTCGCTCTCGCTCCGTACACTCTCACGTTCTTGTACGACAACGTCTTCGGAATACCCACGGTCAATCGGCAGGACAAGTGGGACCAGGTGGATGTATTTCCCCCCGGTACGCCGGTCGGTGCGTCGACTCGGGTGCAACTCCAGCCGCCGCCACCAGATCTCATTCCGGGGCAGCAAGTCCCGAGCACGTTCCCGAAAGGCATTCCGGTCGAGTTGACGTTGCGTATACATGACGGGAACCAGCCGGGCCCGGCAAATATCTCTGCCACCGCGTCCATCGGCAAAGACTTTCCTTTCCCGAAGGGGCGCACAGCGAGGGTCACGTACGGACCCAACAACACGGCCACAGTTACGTTCTTCCCCGCGGCCGACGGCACGGGCTTCACTATCAGCCTGACCAACGTTACCGGTTCAGGCTCGCCCACTACAGGTGCCGGCAGCGGCTGCTGAAACCGGCCGGCGCCTCGGTTCACCGCGTGCTTATCGATTAGCGGGTTTTGAATCCCGGGTGATGCCAACCGGCGCGCCGGGCTGCTTGTCGACGTACTGGTAGAACACTTCGTCGGGACGCGTCATGCCGAGCTCGTAGCGCGCGCGCTCCTCGATCGCGTCGGTTCCGGTCTTGAGATCGCGCACGTCGGCGGCGAGCGCGCCGTTTCGCCGCTCGAGCTCGGCGTTCTTGCCCTTGGCGGCCTCGACCTGGCGGTCGAGCTCCCAGGCGCGGAGCCACCCGCCCTTGCCGAACCACAATGGATACTGAATGAGGATGATGAGCGCGGCGAGGATGATGCCGAGCGCTCTCATCTCAGCCGGACGAGCGCCTCGCGGCCGGGGTAGCTCACCGAGTCGCCGAGGTCTTCTTCGATGCGCAGGAGCTGGTTGTACTTGGCGATCCGATCGGAGCGCGAGAGCGACCCGGTCTTGATCTGCAGCGCGTTCGTGCCGACCGCGATGTCGGCGATCGTCGTGTCCTCGGTCTCGCCCGAGCGGTGCGAGATCACCGTGCCGTAGCCCGCGCGCTTCGCGAGCTCGATAGCGGCGAAGGTCTCGGTGAGCGTGCCGATCTGGTTCACCTTGATGAGGATGGCGTTGGCGACGCCGCGCTCGATGCCCTCGCGCAGGATCCGGGTGTTGGTGACGAAGAGGTCGTCGCCCACCAGCTGCACTTTTTTGCCGAGCCGCCCGGTAAGCGCCTTCCAGCCTTCCCAGTCGTTCTCCGCCATGCCGTCCTCGATCGAGACGATGGGATAACGCGCGGCGAGCTGCTCGAGGTAGCCGGCGAAATCGGACGAGCTGTAGCGCTCGCCTTCCGATTCGAGGATGTAGCGTCCGTCCTTGTGGAACTCGGACGCCGCGCAATCGAGCGCCAGCAGCACATCCTGTCCCGCGCTGTAGCCGGCGTCGTTGATCGCGTCCACCAGAAGATCGAGGGCCGCGGCATGCGTCGCCACATCGGGCGCGAAGCCGCCTTCGTCGCCGACCGCGGTCGACATGCCTTTGCCGTCGATCAATTTCTTCAGCGCCTGGAACACCTCCGCGCCGCAGCGCAGCGCCTCGCGGAACGACTGCGCCCCGACCGGCACGATCATCATCTCCTGCATGTCGAGCCGGTTGTTGGCGTGCGCGCCGCCGTTGATCACGTTCATCATCGGCACCGGCATCTTCATCGCGCCCGAGCCGCCGAAGTAGCGGTAGAGCGGCAGCCCCGCCTCCTCCGCCGCCGCGCGCGCAGCCGCCATCGATACCGCGAGGAGCGCATTCGCGCCCAAGCGCGACTTGTTCTCGGTGCCGTCGAGCTCGATCAGCGTCCGGTCGATGAATGCCTGCTCGCTCGCGTCGAGGCCGACCACGGCCTCCGATATTTCGGTGTTCACGAACTCCACCGCCTTCAGCACGCCCTTGCCGCCATAGCGGCGCTTGTCGCCGTCGCGCAGCTCGATCGCCTCGCGGCTGCCGGTCGAGGCGCCCGAGGGCACCGCGGCGCGGCCCATGACGCCCGATTCCAGCAGCACGTCGGCCTCCAGCGTGGGATTGCCGCGCGAGTCGAGGATTTCGCGCGCGACGACGTCGACGATCGAGCTCATCAGCCTTTCACTTTCATTTCAGCGAAGCCCTTCTTCTTTACCGTGCGATCGAGCTCGACCAGCGTCTCGAGCAAGCCCTGCATCATGCCGAGCGGCCAGGCGTTGGGTCCATCGGAGAGCGCGCGCGCCGGGTCCGGGTGCGTCTCCATGAAAAGGCCCGCTATGCCACTGGCGACCGCCGCGCGCGCGAGCACCGGGATGAATTCGCGCTGGCCGCCCGAGGCGGTGCCCTGCCCGCCGGGCAGCTGCACCGAGTGCGTAGCGTCAAAGACCACCGGGCAGCCGGTGTCGCGCATGATGGCGAGCGAGCGCATGTCGGAAACGAGATTGCCGTAACCGAACGAGAAGCCGCGCTCGCACACGAGGATGTTGTCCCTGCCGCTTGCTTCGCGCGCCTTGTCCACCACGTTCTTCATTTCCTGTGGCGAAAGGAACTGGCCTTTCTTGATGTTCACCGGCCGCCCCGTGGACGCGGCGGCGCGGATGAAATCGGTCTGCCGGCAAAGGAAGGCCGGTGTCTGCAGCACGTCCACGACCTCGGCCGCCGGCTTCACCTCGTCTTCCTCGTGCACATCGGTGAGCACGGGAACGCCGACCTGGCGCTTCACCTCGGCGAGGATCTGCAGGCCCTTGTCCATGCCGAGGCCGCGGAACGATTTGCCGGAGCTGCGGTTCGCTTTGTCGTACGACGACTTGAAGATGAAGGGTACGCCCAGCCGACCCGTGATTTCCTTCAGCCGCCCGGCGGTCTCGACCTGCAGCTCGCGCGACTCGACGACGCACGGGCCCGCAATGAGGAAAAGCGGCCGGTCGAGGCCGACGTCGAACCCGCAGACCTTCACGCTGCGACGACCGAGAGCGTGCCACCCGGCCGCTGGGCGCGCGCCCGCTGCCGCAGCGCCGCCTGCACGAATGCCTTGAAGAGCGGATGGCCTTCGCGCGGCGTCGACGTGAACTCCGGATGGAACTGCACGCCGACGAAGAACGGATGCGCCGGCAGCTCCATCATCTCCGGCAGGTGCTCGCTCGGCGTTCGCGCCGAGACCTTGTAGCCCTTCGCCTCGAGCTGCGGCACGTAGATGTTGTTCACCTCGTAACGGTGGCGGTGCCGCTCGTTCACTTCGGCGCCATAGATGGACGCCGCGACCGTCCCGGATTCCACCGGGCAGCGCTGCGCGCCGAGGCGCATCGTGCCGCCGAGATCGGACTTTTCCGTGCGCCGCTCGATGCGGCCGGTGCGATCGAGCCACTCGGTGATCAGCGCGACCACCGGGTGTGGTGTGTCCTGGTCGAACTCGGTGCTGTTGGCGCCGGCGAGCGCACAAACGTTGCGCGCGAACTCGATCGTCGCGAGCTGCATGCCGAGGCAGATGCCGAGATAGGGAATGCCGTTCTCGCGCGCATAGCGGATCGCGCGGATCTTGCCCTCGGTGCCGCGCTTGCCGAAGCCGCCGGGGACGAGGATGGCATCCATTTTCTCGAGGCCGGCGAGGCCGGAAGTTTTCTCGAGCTCCTCGGAGTCGAAATAGTGGACGTTGACGCGGCTCGCCGTATGGATGCCGGCGTGCTTCAGCGCCTCGTTCAGCGACTTGTAGGAGTCCTGCAGGTCGACGTATTTGCCGACGAAGGCGATGTCGACTTCGTGCTGCGGGTGCTCCTGCGCCTGCACGATCTTGCGCCAGCCCGTGAGGTCGGCCGCGCGCGCGAGGATGGCGAGCTTGTGGCAGACGATCTCGTCGAGCATCTGGTCGTGCAGCATCATCGGGATCTTGTAGATGGAGTCGACGTCCCAGGCCGAGATCACGGCCTCCTTCTGCACGTTGCAGAAGAGCGCTATTTTTCGGCGCTCATCCTCCGGCAGCGGCTGGATGGTGCGGCAGAGGAGCGCGTCGGGCTGGATGCCGATCTCGCGGAGCTCTTTCACCGAATGCTGCGTCGGCTTGGTCTTGATCTCGCCCGCCGCGGCGACATAAGGCACGAGCGTGAGATGGATGTAGCAGACGTTGTTACGCCCGAGCTCGAGGCCCATCTGCCGGATCGCTTCCAGGAAGGGCAGCGACTCGATGTCGCCGACGGTGCCGCCCACCTCGACGATGGCGACATCGGCTTCGCCGGCGCCGCGCTTGATGAAGGCCTTGATCTCGTCGGTGATATGCGGGATGACCTGGACCGTACCGCCGAGGTAGTCGCCGCGGCGCTCCTTCTTGATCACCGACTCGTAGATCTGGCCGGTGGTGAAGTTGTTCCACCGGCGCATCTTGGAGCTCTGGAAGCGCTCGTAGTGCCCGAGATCCAGGTCGGTCTCCGCGCCGTCCTCGGTCACGAACAC
>Ga0081539_10002046_pt1 | contig 30317 bp, 33 predicted proteins | sample TabmetS4T2R2_FD_71023 | JGI IMG/M metagenome (GOLD analysis project Ga0081539, IMG submission 71023) | Tabebuia heterophylla rhizosphere microbial communities from the University of Puerto Rico - S4T2R2 | ecosystem: Host-associated > Plants > Roots > Rhizosphere ... | reverse complement strand
TCGCGGCGAACGCGTTCTTCGTGATCGGCGAGTACTCCGTGGTCACCGCCCGCAGGACGGCGATCGCCGCGCGCGCGCAGGCGGGCAGCGCCGGCGCCCGGGTCGCGCTGAAGCTGCTGAGCGATCCCGTGCGCGTCATCTCCACGATGCAGGTCGGGATCACCGCCGTCGGAATCCTCACGGGCGCGATCGGCGAGCCGACCGTCCGCGACCTGCTCGGCGACGGCGTGCCGCGGTGGCTCGCGTTCCTGATCGCGTTCGCCGTGATCACCTACGTGTCGGTCGTCCTCGGCGAGCTCGTGCCGAAGGCGCTCACGCTCGACCGCGCGGACGCGCTCGCGGTGCGGATTGCCCGGCCGGTCGACCTCCTGGCCCGGGTCCTGGGCCCGATCGTCTGGGTGCTGGAGGCGTCGGCGGGCGCGGTGCTGCGGCTGTTCGGCGTCCGCGAGGTCAGAGCCGGCGCGTCGGTCCGGTCGGCCGAGGAGCTCCAGGCGATCGTGGACGAGGCCGAGGGCTCGGGCGTCATCCCGCGGGCGCAGGAGGAGCTGCTGCACAACGTGCTGGAGTTCGCGATCCGTGAGGCGAGGGACGTGATGGTGCCGGCGCCCGACGTGGCGTGGCTCGACGCCGACTCGACCGTGGACGCCGCGCTGGAGGCGATCGAGGGCCGCCCGCACAGCCGCTATCCGGTCGGCGAAGGGTCGCTGGACCGGCTGGCCGGCGTGGTGCACGTGCGCGACGTCGTGAGCGCCGCGCGCCGCGACCCGCAGGCGCACGTCCGCGAAGCGGCCCACCGGGCGCCCATCGTGCCGGAGACCAAGGACCTCGGCGCGCTGCTGCGCGAGCTGCGCGAGCAGCGCCAGCACCTGGCGATCGTCGTCGACGAGTACGGCGGGACCGCCGGGATCGTCACGCTCGAGGACGTGCTGGAGGAGCTCGTCGGCGAGATCGAGGACGAGTACGACCTGCCGGACGACACGCTGACCTGGGCCGACGACCGCACGGTCCTCGTCGCCGGCTCGATGACGATCGACGACTTCAACGAGGCGGTCGGGACCGCGTTGCCGCAGGACGACGCCCGGACGATGGCCGGCCTCACGTTCAACGCGCTCGGCCGCCGGCCGGTCCGCGGCGACGCCGTCACCGTCGACGGCGTGTCGCTGACCGTCGAGGAGCTCGACGGCGTGCGGATCACCCGCCTGCGCGTCCAGGTCGAGCCGCCGCCCGGCGGAGCCGACCGCGCAGAGTCGTAGGACCTGGCGGTCGTATCGTCGAATTTGCGTTACCGTAGCCTTTCGGTTACCGTTGATCGGCGATGCAGCCCGCCGGCGACCCGTTCGACGCGCTCGGCGACCCCCATCGGCGGGCGATCGTCGAGCTCCTCCGCGACGGCGAGCGCTCCGTGCGCGAGATCGCCGACGAGCTGCCGATCTCGCGGCCCGCCGTCTCGCGCCACCTGCGGCTGCTGACCGAGGCAGGGCTCGTGACCGCCGAGCCGCACGGGACGCGGCGTCTGTACCGCCTGCACGACGAGGGGCCCGACGCGGTGCGCGCCTATCTCGCAAAGGTGTGGGGCGAGGCGGCCGCCCGCTTCCGCCTGGCGGCCGAGAACACGCGGTGACGGAGCCGCTCCAGCTCTCGTTCAAGGTCGCCTGCGCGCCCGCGCACGCGTTCGAGATCTGGACGGCGCGCACCTCGCTCTGGTGGCCGGCCGATCACACGGTGAGCGGGGAGGACGGCCTGGACGTCGTCATCGAGCCGCGCATCGGCGGGCGCATCTTCGAGCGCAGCCGCGCGGGGCGGGAGCAGGACTGGGGCGAGGTGGTCGCGTGGGATCCGCCGCATCGGCTCGTCTACCTGTGGCACCTGCGCGCCGACCGCGCTGACGCCACCGAGGTCGAGATCACGTTCGCGCCGGACGGCGACGCGGCGACCGAGGTCAGGATCGCCCACCGCGGCTGGGAGCGGCTCGGCGCGCGCGCGGACGCCTGGCGCGAGCGCAACCGCCGCGGCTGGCAGACGCTGCTGCCCTGGTACATCGACACCTGCGAAGGAGGCCACGATGGCTGATGGAACGCCCGAGGATCCCTGGCGGCTGAAGACCCCGAGCGGCACCTCCGAGTACGAGGCATGGCGCGACGAGACGCTCGATCCGCCGGCCCTCGTGGTCCAGGTCGGCAAGTCCCAGCTGCGCTACCACCTGGCCGCGCTCGACGACCTCCACGCGATGCTGGCCGACCACGGCGACTGGATGCCGCTGGGCAGCGTCGACGAGCAGAAGCCCGCGGCGGACGGCACCGTCGAGGCGTGGGCGCGCTCGCAGAGCAACCCGGTCGGCGGCTGGTACGGGCTGAAGAAGGGCATGCGCGGCCGCTTTGCGAACTACGTGCCGCCGGTGCTCGAGGAGCTCGGGCGCGCCGAGGTCGAGCACAACCCGCGCAACAACCGCATGCGGGCGCGGTGAGCCCCGGGGGCTCGCCGTCGGGCGAGCCCCCGGAGCCCGGGTCAGGCGGTCGCCGGGACGAGCGCCAGCAGGGCGTTGAGGATCGCCCTCAGCTGCGCGGCCGTCAGGCCGGTCGGGTTGAGCGCATTGGTCAGGCTGCACAGCAGGTCGCCGAGCAGTCCGCCGCCCGGGATCGCGGTGATGCGCAGGTTGAGCCGGTTGAGCTGGACGCGCAGGCCGAGCAGGTTCAGGTCCAGCGGCCCGAGCGTGAGCGTGAGCACCTTGCAGGCGACCTGGGACGCCTGCGCGGCCCCGGCCTCGCCGAAGTTCGACACCGGCATGCGCACGCCGGTGCGGCTGACGTGGCGATGGCCGATGTGGCCTCGGAGCGTGCCGACCGAGTACACCTTGCCATGGCGCTTGATGAAGCGGCTGATCGTGTACGTGCCTCTGAACTTCTTGCCGTTCTTGGCTGTGCCGGTGACGGCGACCCGCTTCGTGAAGTCCTTCGTGGCGGTCTGGGCAGACGCCGTCGACACGGCGCCCAGCGTCAGAGCGCACGTGAGCGTTGCCGCCAGTGCGGCCAGTCGGATCCGTGACACGAGGTTCCCCTCTCCTCTGGTTTGGTTGACGGGGCAGGGGTTCCCGGCGCCGTCATCGGTGCTTTGAGCGTGAAATATGGTGTGTCGATCAACAAATTACAGGTGTAAAGCGACAGAAGGCGCTTTGCGCCTGGTTGAGCGGCAACGCGCCACAGTCTCGGCGTCAGCGATGGAACCAAGCTGCCGCGTGGAGGCGTCAACACGTGCTGACCGGGTGTTGTGGAGCCTGCATGCCCTCGACACGACTCACGCGCCTGGCCGCCGACGCGGCTGCGGCGCCCGACCCCGCCGCGGCGCTGCGCCTCGTCGGCGAGCTGCGGCAGGAGCTCGACGCCTTCGAGCGGCGCCAGGTCGCCCACGCGCTCGCCGACGGCGCCTCGTTCGCCGCCATCGCGCGCGAGCTCGGCGTGTCCCGGCAGGCCGCCCACCGCCGGTTCCGCCGCGTCGCGGCCGGCGAGGCCCCGCTAGTCATGGCGCGGGACGCGAGCCGCGTGCTCCGGTACGCGCGCGAGGAGGCCGGGGCGATGGGCGCCTCCGCCGTGGGGAGCGAGCACGTCCTGCTGGCGGTCCTGCGCGCCTCGGGCTGCCGCGCGGCCGCGGCGCTGCGCGCCGCGGGAGTGGCCCTGGACCGCGCCAGGAGTCAGGTGGACGGCGGGCGCGCCGACGCGCACGCCCTGCTCGCCGGCCCGGCGCGCGCGGCGCGGGCCCGGCGCGCGCGCCGCATCGAGGTCGAGGACCTGCTCGACGCGGCGCTCGAGGACCCCGAGGGCGGCGCGGCCCGCACCGTGCGCGCGCTCGGCGCCGACCCCGCCGCCCTGCGCGGCGAGCTCAGGCGCTGACCGCGCGCGCCGTCAGCGCACCAGGCGGGCGGCGGCCATCGCCGCGCGCACGCGGCTCTCGTGGCGCGAGCGCCACGCGCGTGGCTCGTCCTCCGGGCCGTGCGGGATCCCGTGCTCGAGCAGGAAGCGCGGGTTCGCCTGCGTGATCTGCTCGGTGCGCACGGCCGACGCGCCGGCCAGCAGCGCCGCGGCCGCGCCGTCGGTGACCGTGTCGCTGCGCGCGCCGCCGTGCCCGTCGGACGCGAGCACGTGGGCGAGGCCGTCGCGGACGAGGCGGACCGCCGCGTGCCGGGCCTCCGGTCCGTGACGGCCCAGCAGCGAGCACGCGTTGACCTGGAGCAGCGCGCCCGCCGTGATCTCCGGGGCGAGCTCCCGCAGCCCGTCCGGGAACAGCCCCGCGGCGCGCTCGGGGTGCGCGACGAGCAGCCCGAACCCGTGATCGCGCACGTGCCGGCACGCCGCCAGGAACCCGGCGTCGATGCCGGCGAACGGCACCTCGAGCAGCACCCAGCGCGCGCCGCGCGGGCCGTGGGCGACGGCGTCGAGGGCCGCGTGCCCGAGGTCCGGGGCCCCGTCCGGGTGGATCTCACCGCCCGGGTGCAGCCGCAGGGGGATGGCCGCGGCGTCGAGCGCGCCCTGGAGCGCCTGGGTGCGCGCCGCGATCGTGGCCGGATCGAGCGGGTAGTCGGGGTGGCCGACGTGCGGTGTCACCGTGACCTCGCGCACGCCCGCGCGGGCGACCCGCTCGGCGTGGACGAGGCTCGCGGCCTCGTCCGCCGGGCCGTCGTCGACGCCCGGCAGGAGGTGGAGATGCAGATCGACGAGAGGCATCGCCTCCGAGGATGGCCGCGATCGGCCGCGCTGGCGTGACCGACCCGTGAAGCGCGAGACTGTCGCGCCATGACGAGGCTGATCGAGCGCGACGGGCTGCTGGCGCGGCTCATGGCCGCCCGCCGCGACGGCGGGCTGCTGCTGCTCGTCGGCGGGGAGGCGGGCGTGGGCAAGACCGCGCTCGTGCGCGCGTTCACGAGCGAGCTCGACGGGCGCGTGCTGCTCGGCGCGTGCGAGCACCTGGGCACGCCCGCGCCGCCCGGGCCGCTCGTCGACGTCGAGGCGCAGATCGGCGGCCCGCTCGCCGGCGACGCGGCCGCCGCCGCGGAGCGCTGGCGCGAGCGCGGCAGCCCGTATGAGGCGGCGCGCGCGCTCGCCGAGTCCGACCGCGCGAGCGACGTCGCCGCCGCGCTGGGCGAGCTTGCCGCGCTCGGCGCGGCGCCGTCGGCCCGCCTCGCACGCGAGCGGCTGCGGGCGCTCGGCGCGCCCGTGCCGCGCGGGCCGCGGGCCGAGACGCGCGCGAACCCGGCGGCGCTGACGGCGCGCGAGCTCGAGGTGCTGCGGCTGCTCGCCGGAGGGCTGCGCAACGCCGAGGTCGCGGAGCGCCTCGTCGTGTCGCGCCGCACGATCGATCACCACGTGTCCGCCGTCCTGCGCAAGCTCGGCGCGCGGACGCGGAGCGAGGCGGCCGTGGCCGCCGAGCGGCTCGGCCTGCTCGGCGATAGGTGATTCGTGGCGGCCTGAGCCTCAGAAATCTGGCGTGGCGGGCAGCCCGACGTAGTTCTCCGCGAGGCTGCTCGCGGCGGCCTCCGAGCGCTCGACGTACTCGAGCCGCGACAGCTGGAGGCGGCGCTCGAAGGCGCCGCCGCCGAGGTCGTGCAGGAGCTGGGTCATGTAGTTCGAGAAGTCCTGCGCGCGCCAGACGCGGCGGCGCGCGGCCTCGGTGTAGCCGTCGAGCGCCGCGCGCGAGCCGTCCGCGTAGAACGCGGCGAGGGCCGCGGCGAGCAGACGCACGTCGTTGACCGCGAGGTTGAGGCCCTTGGCCCCGGTCGGCGGCACGATGTGCGCCGCGTCGCCGGCCAGGAACAGGCGGCCGTGCTGCATCGGCTCGGCCACGAAGCTGCGCATCGGCGTGATGCCCCTGTCGAAGATCGGGCCCTCGTTGACGTCGCCGATGCGCGCGCCGAGCTCCTCCCAGATCCGCTCATCGGGCCACGCCTCCAGGTCGGCGTCGTTGGGCACCTGGAGATAGAGCCGGCTGACCTTCGGCGTGCGCATGGAGTGCAGCGCGAAGCCGCGCTCGTGCCACGCGTAGATCAGCTCGTCGGTGCTGGGCGGCGCCTCCGCGAGGATGCCGAGCCAGCTGAACGGATAGACGAACTCGTACTGCGTCAGCACGCCGTCGGGGATCGACCCGCGGCTGATGCCGTGGAAGCCGTCGCACCCGGCGATGAAGTCGCACGCGAGCTCCTCGCCCGCGAACGTGATCCGCGGCCGCTCGGTCTCGACGTCGTGGAGGGCGACGTCGGGCACCTGGAAGTGGACCGGCACGCCGCGCTCGAGCAGCGCCGCGATCTCGTCCTTGACGACCTCCTGCTGGCCGTAGATCGTGATCTTGCGGCCGGTGAGCCGCAGCATGTCGACGTGGAACGCGCGCCCGGCGAAGCGCAGGTAGACGCCGGTGTGGTCGAGCCCCTCGCGGTCGAGGCGGTCGCCGACCCCGACCGCGTGCAGCACGTCGACCGTGTTCTGCTCGAGCAGGCCGGCCCTGACCCGCTTCTCGACGTACTCGCGGTCGCGGACCTCGAGCACGACGCAGCCGATCCCCGCCTGGTGCAGCAGCAGCGCGAGGGTGAGACCGGCCGGGCCCGCCCCGACGATCCCGACCTGCGTCTCGATCACGGCTCCACGCGCACGTCCGCGATCTGCTCCCCGTGCTCCTCGAGCTCCACCTCGAAGTCGCCGTCGATGGTCGCGGGCACGTCGAAGTGGACGCTGCCGCCCGCCTTGACCTCCTTGGCGATGTCGTAGCCGTGGAAGTGGATCTCGTCGGCCGTGTCGCTCTTGACCGTGATGTCGATCCGCCCGCCCTTCTTGAAGGTGAGCTTCTGGACCCCGCCGACCGGCTTGGCGTCCTTGACCTCGATGGTCGCCGGACCGGAGGTCTTCGGCTCGCTCGCGCCGCCCGTGCCGATGATGACCACTGCGACGACGGCGATGACGACCGCGACGCCGAGCAGCGCGAGGCGTTGGGTTCGAGTCACGCCGGCTAAGGCTAGGCGAAGATCGGGCCGACCTGGGGGAACGCCTTGATGAGATCGGCGCGCAGCGCGCTCAGCGGCGGCGGCGACTCGCCGCTGGGATGGCCCTGGTAACCCGTGTCGAGCAGCATCGGCTTGCCCCACGCGAGCTGGGGCTCGAAGTGGGCGAGCGCCTGCTCGTCGAACATCGCGGCGACGAGCGCCGCCTGGCCGTACGCCACGTCGCCCCCGATCATGACGAGCTGCACGGACGAGGGGTCGGCGGCCGCCACGCTCTCCCACGGGTCGTCGTGGCGGCGCTCGAACACCGCCAGGTCCGCGGGCCGGCCCGCGGCCAGCGTGCCGAGCTCGTCCTCGAGGCCCGCGATCCGGGCGGCGTCGCGCGTGACCATGTCGACGAGCCGCCGGGCGCCCGGGTCGCTGCCGCTCTGGTCGGTGAGGCAGCGACGGGCGACCTTCATCTCGGCCAGCAGGCTCGTCGAACCGGAGGGAAGCCAGTCCGCCCCGAGGCCGACCGGGATGCCCAGCGCGAGCGCGTGGGCCGCCTTCGTCGTCTCCGCATAGAGGCGGAGGTTCGACTGCGGCGACCACACGAGCTTGGCGCCCGCGTCGCGCACATCGCCGAGCTGGTCCTCGGAGAGCGCGGTGCCGTGGATGAGCACGGTCGCGGGCGTCAGCCCGCCGAGGTCGGAGAGCTGGCCCAGCTCGGCCACCGAGCGCTCGTTCGACGACGCGCCCTCGGCCAGATGGACATAGAACGCCTTCACCGTGCCGCCGGCGATGCCCTTCAGGATGCTGGTCATGCTGTCCATGCCCCGCGAGCCCGACGGCAGGTCGATCATCGCGCGGCCCACCTGGCGGCCGAAGATCACCTTGTCGACGTTGCGGACGAGCGCCTCGGCCTGGTAGCGGGTCGCCTGCTGGCCGGCGCCCTGGATCGCCGTGACGCCCCCGACCAACGCGCGGACCTCGGCGTAGCGCAGCTGCGTCCAGGGCGGCAGCGCCTCGAGCAGCACGTTCTGGGGGTCGCGCACGAGCCGGTGGTAGAGGTCGCTGCCGCGCCAGGCGTAGCGGTTGACGAACAGCTGCGGCGGCTCCCAGGCCGCGAACACGTTGAACTCGGGATGGCCGTGCAGGTCGATCAGCCCGGGCGTGATGACGCCGCCGGTGTCGGTGACCGGGACGCCGTCCGGCGCGCGGCCCTGGACGGCGGTGATCACGCTGCCGTCGATGACGACGTAGCCGGGGTCGAGCGCTTCCTCCGGGGTGAGCACGCAACCCTTGAGCGCGACCGCCTCGGCCGGCGCCAGCCCCACCCGCAGCTCGGCGTCCGGCGCCTCCTCGGCGTGGGGGACGCCCGCCGCGTAGGCCGCCTCGAAGGGATCGTCGTGGTGCTCGGTCATCGCCGGCGGTGATCCTCGCCCGCGCTCGATGGGCGCGTCAAGCCTAGGCTGTGCTCCCGTGACCTCGCTCGAGCGTGTTGCCCTCGTCGTCCATCCCACGCGCGACATCGCGCGCGCCGTGGCGACGGTCGAGCGCTGGGCCCGCGACCAGGGGCTGGAGTTCGTGCAGCTCGAGGCCGACGGCGCACGGCGCTCGGTGGCGCCGCCGGGGACGGTGGGCGCCCACGACCTCGTCGTGGCGCTCGGCGGCGACGGGACCGTGCTCGCGGCGCTGCGGGCCGCCGCGCGCACGATGACGCCGGTCCTCGGCGTGGCGTGCGGCAGCCTCGGCGCGATGAGCGCGGTCACGGCCCCGGAGCTCGACCCGGCGCTCGACCGGTTCCATGCCGGCGACTGGACCGTGCGCAAGCTGCCGGCGCTGGCGGTCGAGTCCGACGCCGGCACGGACTGGGCGGTCAACGACTTCGTGATCGTGCGGCGCGGGCCGGGGCAGATCGCGACCTCGGTCACGGTCGACGGCGAGCTGTACGTCCGCGCGGCCGGCGACGGGCTCATCGCGGCGACGCCGCTCGGCTCGACCGCCTACTCGATGGCGGCCGGCGGCCCCGTCCTGGCGGCCGGCACCGCGGCGTTCGTGCTCACGCCGCTGGCCATGCACGGCGGCAGCGCGCCGCCGCTCGTGGTGCCGGCGGACGCGACGGTGGAGGTCGACGTGGAGCCCGGCTACTCCGGCTACGACGTCGAGTTCGACGGCCGCCCGCGGGTGCAGCGCGTCGCGCCGCGCTACACGTTCGCCCTGCACCCGAGCCGCCTCAGTCTCGTGACGTTCGCGCAGACCGACCGCGGCCTCACCGGCCTGCGCAAGCGCGCGATCGTGACGGATAGCCCGCGCATCCTGGCGCGGGATGCGCGGGCGGCCCGCGAGGATTAGGCGGCAGCCGCCTCCAGGGCGACGGCCTCCTGCTCGCCCGTCCGCGGCGGCCGGTGGTCGCGGATCAGCGCCCACGCCATCAGCGCGCCCACGAGCGCGGCCGCGGCGCTGACCGTCAGCCCCGCGTCGAGGGCGTCGACGAACGCGCCGTTCGCCGCCGCCTGCACGTGGGCGCCGGCGTGCTCGAGGCCGGCGCCGGAGCCGAGCCCGTCGACCATCCGGTCGCGAGCCCCGCCCGCGAGGTTGGGGAGCGAGCGCTCGAGGTCCGAGCGGCCGACCGCGGCGACGAGCGCGCCGAGCGCCGCGACACCGAACGTGCCCCCGACCATGCGGAACATCGAGAGGGTGCCGGAGGCCACGCCCGCCTTCGTCCGGTCGACCGCGTTCATCGCGGCCGCGCTCATCGGCGCCATCACGAGGCCGATGCCGGCGCCCATGACCATGAAGCCGGGGAGCAGGTAGCCGAAGCTCGTGTCGACGGTGACGCGCGACTGCCAGGCCAGCGAGGCGGCGATCAGCACCAGGCCGCCGGTCATCAGCCAGCGCGGCCCGATGCGGTCAGACAGCCGCCCCGAGATCGGCCCGGCGGCCATCACCACCAGCGTGGTGGGCAGGAACCGCACGCCGGTTGCGAGCGGGCTGTAGCCGAGGATGTTCTGCATGTAGAGCGCGAGGAAGAAGAACATCGAGAACATCGCGAACGTGACCAGGAAGGCCACGACGTTCGCGCCCAGGAACTGGCGCGAGCGGAAGAACGCGAAGTCGACGACCGGCGCGGGGGAGCGCCGCTCGATCGCGGCGAAGCTGGCCAGCGCGAGCGCGGAGAGCGCGAACAGGCCGACGATCCGAGCCGAGCCCCAGCCCCAGGCGTTCGCCTCGACGAGCCCGAGCACGAGCGCGGTCAGGCCGGTGGTCAGCGCCGCGATGCCGGGCCAGTCGACCCGGCGGTCCACCGTCTCGTCGCGCGACTCCTCGGCGGCGAACAGCGTGATCGCGACCGCGCCGACGGCGACCGGGACGTTGAGGAAGAAGATCGCGCGCCACGAGACGTCCTCGGTCAGCCAGCCGCCGACGAGCGGGCCGATCGCGAGCGCGATCGCCGACACGCCGGCCCAGATGCCGATCGCCTTGCCGCGCTCGCGCGGCGGGAAGGCGTGGCTGATGATCGAGAGCGTGCCGGGCATCATCAGCGCCGCGCCCACGCCCTGGAGCGCGCGCGAGGCGACGAGGAAGCCGTCCGACGGCGCGAAGCCGATCGTGGCGGAGGCGACGGCGAAGATGCCGACGCCGATGAGGAAGACGCGGCGGCGGCCGAAGATGTCGCCGAGCCGGCCGCCGGTGACGAGCAGGACCGCGAAGGTCAGCGTGTACGCGTTGATGGTCCACTCGAGGGCGGACAGGGAGGCGCCGAAGTCGCGCTGGATGGAGGGGAGGGCGACGTTGGTGACGGTGTTGTCGAGCATCACCATGAACAGCGCGAAGCACATCGCGCCGAGCGTCCACCAGCGGCGGTTCGACTCCGAGAGGCGGAGACGGTCAGTCACGGGGTGTGGATCCTTTCCACGATGGGGAGGAGCGTCGCGTGCAATGCCGCACGCTCTTCGTCCGAGAGCGTGGCGATGATCTCCTCGAGCGCCGACACGCGCGCCTGCTCGATGTCCTCGAGCACGGCCCGTCCGGCGGGGAGCAGCCGGACGAGCCTGGCGCGGCGGTCGTGCTCGGACTCGAGTCGCTCGACGTAGCCGCGCTGCACGAGGCCGTCCAGGGAGCGGGACATCGCGGGCAGCGACATGTTCAGCAGCCCCGCGACCTCCTTGACGGTCACGTCGGCGTCAGCCTGGAGCAGGTGGAGCGTCTTCACCTGCGTGAGCGACAGGTCCAGCTCGCCGAGGCGCCGGAACAGCTCCGGGGAGGAGTTTCGGTAGCACAGGCGCATGAGCTGCGCCAGCACCTCGGCGGTTGCTTGCGGAGAAGCAATCATTGATTGCACGCACGCAAGTATACCTGACTCCCGCGGGTGACACCGGTGAACGTCAACGGCGGCAGGGTGGGCAGCCGTGAAGTGGCGCGTTGCCGCTCGTCCGCGAGCGGTGTGGTCAGTTGTCGTGAATTATTCGCGTCAAGTGACCACACCCCCGCCCGGGACCGCTGACAACCTCGGACCCGTCGCCTCCCTACCCCGCCGCCGTTGACGTTCGCCGGCGTCACGCCCAAGCATTGAGCGCCGCATCGCCGGCGAGCCGCCGGTCGAGCTCGCGGTCGAGCGCGTCCGGGGCGAGCCGGTGCTCGATCGCCAGGTAGGCGCCGCCCAGGACGCCGGAGCGATCGCCGAGCGTCGACACCACGACGTTCAGCGAGCGCGTGGCGAGCGGCAGCGAGCGCGTGTAGACGACCTCGCGCACGTGCGCGAGCAGGTGCTCGTGGGCGAGCGCGATCTCGCCGCCGAGCACGACGGTCGAGGGGTTCAGGACGTTGACGGCGTCCGCGATGGCCACGCCGAGCATCCGCGCGCCCTCGTTGACGAGTCGGATGGCGTCCGGGTCGCGGCGCTTGACGAGCGTGACGACGTCGGCCGTGCCGCTGACGCCGTGGCCGAGCGCGCGCAGGTCGCGGGCGATCGCCCAGCCGCCCGCCTTGGCCTCCACGCAGCCGACCTTGCCGCACACGCACAGCTCCTCGATACCCGGCACCGGGATGTGGCCGATGTCGCCCGCGGCGCCCTCGGCGCCCTGGTGCAGGCTGCGGGCGACGATGATGCCGCTGCCCACGCCGGTGCCGACCTTGACGACGATGATGTGCTCGTGGTCCGCGAAGCAGGCGCGGTGCTCGCCGAGCGCCATGAGGTTCACGTCGTTGCCCACGAGGACCGGGACCGCGAGCGGGAGCGCGAGCGCCTCGGGGACGACGACGTCGTCCCAGCCGGTCATGATCGGGGGCGAGACGACGCGCGGCGGAGATGACTGCACCGGGCCGGGCACGCCGATCGTGGCGGCGACGACGTCGGCCTCGGTCCGCCCCGCGGCGGCGAGCAGGTCCGGCAGGCGGTCGCGCACGAGCGCGAGGTTGACGTCCGGGCCCGCGGTGATGTCGATGGCGTGGCGCTCGTCGGCGATGACGTGGGCGCCGAGGTCGCAGATCGCCAGCACCGCGTGGGTGGCGCCGAGGTCGGCGACGTAGACGACGCCGCTGCCCTCGTTGAAGGCGAACGAGGCGGCGCGCCGGCCGCCGGTGCTCGCCGCGGCGCCGTTGGGGGAGAGCAGGCCCGCCTCGAGCAGCAGATCGAGCCGGTCGTTGACAGTGGCGCGAGCGAGGCCGCTCGCGCGCGTGAGCGTCACGCGCGTGTCGGCGGCACCGGTGCGCACGAGTTCGAGGAGCCGGCCGGCTCCGCTGGTGTGGCGACGTCGCTCTCCGTTCCCAGCCATGGATGGCACCGTACCAGTTCAGAAGAATCTTTACAAACTTCTGTTGACTTTGAACAGAACTATGTCTACAGTGCGCCGAAGTCCGTTCCACCTGGGAGCACAACGAGGAGAGGTGTGGAGATGAACAGGACACGCGGCGCAGCCGTCCTTGCAGTGGGCGCGGCGCTTTCAATGGGGGTCGCCGCCTGTGGCGGCGGAGACAGCGGCGGGGGCGGCTCGTCCGCAAGCGGCGGCAAGTCGGTCGGCGTGATGATCAAGGGCCTCGACAACCCGTTCTTCGCGGCGATGGGCGACGGTGTCAAGGCGGCGGCGAAGGACACGGGCGCGAACGTCCAGATCCAGGCGGCCGCGAGCCTGACCGACACGGCGGGCCAGGCCTCCAAGCTCGAGGCGCTGATCGGCCAGAACAAGTCGTGCTACGTGGTCAACCCGATCACGCAGACCAATCTGGTCCAGCCGCTGGCGCGGGTCCCCGACGGCACGCCGGTGGTCAACATCGACAGCCCGGTCGGCGCCGACGCCGCCAAGCAGGCGGGCCTGAAGATCTCGACCTACATCGGCACCGACAACGTCGCGGCCGGCGGCCTGGCGGCCGACACCATGGCGAGCCTGCTCAAGGGCGGCGGCACCGTCGGCGTGATCGGCGGCGTCTCCGGCGATGCGACGAGCAACGCCCGCGTCCAGGGCTTCACCGGCAGCGCCAAGGGCCGCTTCGACGCCCTCAAGACCGTCGCGGGCGACTGGGACCGCTCGAAGGCGCTCAGCGCGGCCGAGGACCTCATGCGCGCGAACCCGGATATCAAGGGCTTCTTCGCGGCCAACGACCAGATGGCGCTCGGCATCGCCCAGGCCGTCAAGAACGCCGGCAAGAAGGGCCAGATCGCGATCGTCGGCGTCGACGGCATCCAGGACGCGCTGAAGGCGGTTCAGGCCGGCGACATGTCCGCCACTGTCTCCCAGTACCCGTACACGATTGGCCAGCTGGGCGTCGAGGCGTGCCTCGCCGCCTCCAAGGGCAAGGCCCTGCCGGCCAACGTCAAGGCGCCGGTGCAGGTCGTGACGAAGTCCAACGTGGCAAAGGCCGAGAAGAACTTCCCGGAGCCGGTCAACAAGTACGACGACCCGTTCACCGCGCTGATCGGGAGCTGACATGAGCTCTCCGACCACCATCGACGGCGGGGCCGCCCAGACGGCCGCCCCCGCCCCGGCCCCTCAGGCCGAGCCGACCGCCCTGGACGAGTTCCGCGGGCGCGTGAAGGACCCCGGCTTCTGGGCCGAGTGGACCGTCATCCCGGCGTTCGTCGTCCTGCTCGTCGTCTTCGGGCTGATCTCGAACGTCTTCCTGACCGCCGACAATCTCGAGTCGGTGCTGGCCGCGTCCGCCGTGCTGATCGCGCTCGCGATCGGCCAGACGTTCGCCGTCGCCACTGCCGGCATCGACCTGTCGATGGGCTCCGTGCTCACGCTCTCGGGCGTCGTGCTCGGGCAGCTCTACTCGCACGGGAACTCGATCTGGCTGGGGATCGTCGCGGCCATCGGGGTGGGCGCGGCCATCGGGTTCCTCAACGGCTTCGTGATCGCCAAGGCGCGGATCAGCGACTTCATCGTCACGCTGGGCTCGCTCAGCATCGCCGCGGGTGTCGCGCTCGTGATCTCCAGCGGCAAGCCGGTCGAGGTGATCAACAAGACCATGCTCGACCTGAGCACCAACTCGGTCGGCCCGCTGCGCTGGAGCGTCGTGGTGGCGCTCATCGTCGCGGTCGCCGCGCACGTGCTGCTGTTCCGGACGCGCTTCGGCACGCACCTGCTGGCCACCGGCGGCAACGCCGAGGGCTCGCGCGCGGTCGGCGTGCGCACGGCGCGCGTGAAGATCGCGGCCTACACGATCTCGGGCGCCATGGCCGGCCTCGCCGCGGTGCTGCTCGTCGCGCGCATCGGCTCGGCCGAGCCCGCGGCGGCGACCTCGCTGCTGCTCAACGCGGTGGCGGCCGTCGTGCTCGGCGGCGTCAGCCTGTTCGGCGGCCGCGGCACGATCGCCGGCCCCGTCATCGGCGCGGTGCTGCTCACCGCGCTCGTGAACGGCCTCACGCTCGCGGGCGTGTCCGAGGCCTACCAGCCCATCGCCGTCGGCACCGTCGTGGTCGCCTCGGCCGTCCTCATGAGGTACCAGCGATGACCGCGGCCACCGCAGTCCCCGACACCCTCGTCCTGAACGGGATCGTCAAGCGCTTCGGCAGCGTGACCGCGCTGCGCGGCGCGTCGATCGCGGCCCGCACGGGCGAGATCACCGCGATCGTGGGCGACAACGGTGCCGGCAAGTCGACGCTGATCAAGTGCCTGACCGGGGTCCATCGCCCCGACGAGGGAGCGATCACCGTCGACGGCGTCCCGGTCGACTTCCACTCGCCCGAGGACAGCCGCGAGGCCGGCATCGAGGCGGTCTACCAGGACCTCGCGCTCGCCGACGACCTCGCGGTCTGGCAGAACCTGTTCCTCAACCGCGAGAAGACGCGCGGGTTCGGGCCGCTCCGGCTGCTCGACCGCCGCGGCATGCGCCGCGAGGCGGACGCGATGGTGCGCAGGCTCGCCGTCAACGTCCCGCCCGTCCGCTCGCGCGTGCGCCGCCTGTCCGGCGGCCAGCGCCAGGCGGTGGCGATCTGCCGCGCCGCCGGGTTCGGCAGCCGGATCGTGATCATGGACGAGCCGACGGCGGCGCTCGGGCACCGCGAGACGGCGCGGGCGGAGGAGCTGATCGCGAGCCTGCGCGACCGCGGGCTGGCGGTGCTGCTCATCTCGCACGACTTTGCGCAGGTGCAGCGGCTCGCGCAGCGCGTGTACGTCATGCGCGGCGGGCGCGTCACCGCGACGCTGGGGCGCGAGGACATCACGCCCGAGCGCCTCGTCGCGCTCGTGACCGGCGCCGAGGAGGACGAGTGACGCGGCTCGGAGTCCATGCGCTCGTCTGGGTCGGCGGCTGGTCGCCGGCCCAGGCGCGCCAGGCGATCGCGTCGACGGCCGAGGCCGGCTACGACCTCATCGAGATCCCGTTGCTGGACCCGTCGAGCGTCGACGCCGCCGACACGCGGCGCGTGCTCGACGAGTACGGCATCGGCGCGGGCTGCTCGCTCGGACTATCGGACGCCACGAACGTGTCGAGCGAGGATCCGGAGGCCGTGAAGGCCGGCCGGCGGCTCCTCGCCGACGCGCTGCGCGCCACCGTCGAGCTGGGGTCGGACTATCTCGGCGGCGTGCTCTACGGCGTGCTCGGCCGGCACGAGGCCGTCGTCACCGAGCGCGGCTACGCCAACGCCGTCGAGGCGATGCGCGAGCTGTCCGAGAACGCCGCCCGCGAGGGCGTCACGATCGGCCTCGAAGTCGTCAACCGGTACGAGAGCAACGTGCTCAACACGACCGAGCAGGGACTCCGGTTCCTCGACGACATCGGCTCCGCGAACGCCACGCTGCACCTCGACACCTACCACATGAACATCGAGGAGCGGGGCATGGCGGCGGCGATCGAGGCGGCCGGCGACAGGCTCGGCTACTTCCACGTCGGCGAGAGCAACCGGGGCCCGCTCGGGACCGGGACGGTCGACTTCGGCGAGGCCTTTGCCGCGCTCGACCGGATCGGGTATGACGGCACGATCACGTTCGAGAGCTTCTCCTCCGCGGTCGTGTCCCCGGCGCTCACGCGCGCGTTGTGCATCTGGCGCGAGACGTGGGACGACGGCATGGAGCTCGCGCGCTCCGCGCGCTCGTTCGTCATCGACCAGCGGGCCGCCGCGACGGCATGATCACCACCGAGGAGGCGATCGAGCGGGCGCGGCGGCTCGCCTCCGGCGGCCGCCGGGCCCTGCTGGGCATCACCGGCCCGCCGGGCGGCGGCAAGTCGACGCTCGCCCGCGCAGTCGCCGACGAGCTCTCGGGCTCGGCCGTCCTGGTCGGCATGGACGGGTTCCACCTCGCGCAGGCGGAGCTCGTCCGGCTCGGCCGCCGCGACCGCATGGGCGCGGTCGACACATTCGACGCGGCCGGCTACGTGGCGCTCCTGCGCCGCCTGCGCGACAACGCCGAGGACGTCGTCTACGCGCCCGAGTTCCGGCGCGAGATCGAGGAGCCGATCAACGCGGCGGTGGCGGTCCCGCGCGACGTCCCGCTGGTCATCACCGAGGGCAACTACCTGCTCGTCGACCAGGGCCCGTGGGCACAGGTCCGCGACCTCCTCGACGAGTGCTGGTACGTCATGCAGGAGGAGGAGACCCGGCTGCGGCTCCTGATCGCCCGCCACGTCGCGTTCGGCAAGGAGCCGGGCTTCGCGCGCGACTGGGTGATGCGCAGCGACCAGCGCAACGCCGAGCTCGTGGCCACTACGCGGTCACGGGCCGACGCGCTGATCCGGATCGGCTAGGCCCCCGGGCGCCCACCACGACGAGGGCGATCGCCACGAGCGCGAGCAGCAGGCCGGTGCCGACGGCCGCCCAGCCCAGCGGGGCCAGGAGCGGGACGTCGGCGCCGGCGGTCACGTCGGCGGCGACCCCGCGCGAGCCGTCGGCGTTCATCACGACGACCGACCAGCCGCCGCGCCGGACCTTCCAGTCCAGGGTCTGGCGTCCGGCGCCCTGCGCCGAGGCGGTCCAGATCCCGGCGGTGGCCGGTCGCGCGGGGCGGCCCGTGCCGCCGTGGGCGCGGTAGTCGGCGCGGAACGGGTCGAACGCGACGTCGGTGACTTCGGCATGGGCGCTGCCGGCCAGGTACCGCTCCACGTCGGCCGTGTGCGCGACGCCGACGAACACCGGCCGGCCGCCGTGCGCCATCGCCGTGAGCCGCAGGTGGCCGTAGACCTGACGGCCGAGGAGGTGGCCCGGGCCGTGCTCGTCGACGTCGAGGTCGCTCGTGGCGACCGCGTAGCCGCTGCTGGTGAAAGGGTGGCTCGCGGTCGTGAAGTAGCCGTCGCCGTCCTTCTTGCCATCGGCGCACAGCAGCAGGGCGCCGCCCGCCAGCAGCGCGGCGGCGAAGAGCGCGGCCAGGCCCGCCGCCGTCCAGGAGATCAGTTGTCGATTGGTCACGCAAACGACGGTCCCAGACGGCGGCGTGCCGCGAAATGGAGCCACCCCGCGCCCGCGCTGGGAGCGGACCGGGATGGCGTCGCGGGGGCCAGCCCCACCCGCTCAGTCGTCGTGGACGATGAGCAGGCTGGTCGACGTGTGGTGGGCGAGCTTGCTCGAGACGCTGCCGAGCATGAACCGGCGCAGGCCGCTGTGCCCGCGCGCGCCCACGGCGATGAGCCCGGCCTTCGCCTCGCCCGCGACGTCGAGGATCATGTCCGCGGGATCGCCCGCGCGCGCGTACGTCTGCACCTGGAAGCCCGCTTCCTCGAAGCGCCGCTCGTCGCGGGCGAGCACGTCCGCCGCGACGCCGCGCATGTCCACCGACTCCTGGCGGGCGGTCATCCCCAGGCGCTCGAGCATCCCCGGCGACGCGAACGCGCATACCAGGTGGACAGTGGCCCCACTGCCCTGCGCGAGCTCGATGACCTTGTGCACGGCGGCCTCGGCGCCGCGCGATCCGTCGGTTCCAACGACGATGTCGTCCATGCGCGGAGCCTACGCCCGCGCTGACCGTCCGACCAGATCCCGGTTCGCCGGAAGCCCCGGCGGGGTAGCAAAACCGCGCCGTGAGCAATCGGTTCGGGAGGCGATACGAAGTCCCGGCGGGGCATCTCCCACGCCTCATGAACGAGATCGTCGACCAGAGCGGGCCCGACGAGACCCGCGAGGTCGAGCGGCTCTTCGGTGTGCTCACGAGCCTCTCCGCCTCGGAGGACGACACGCTGACGTTCGTCGCGCCGCGCGGCACGTCCGCGATCGTCGACCGCGCCCTGGCGGTCATGGCCCGCTCCGATCGACACCACGCCAGAGCCCTGCGGACCCGCAACCGGATGTGATCGGCCGGCGCGCGCCCCATGAGCGCAGAGCAGCAGCCGCAAGGGGATTCCAGGCCCCACGCCTACGACCTCATCGAGGACGGGAGGCGCATCGCCCAGCTCGAGTGGCGGCGGCGTCCGCGCAGCGCGCTCGGCTGGTACCTGATCGAGGCCTCGGTGCCCCCGCGACGGCTCTTCGTCGACACCGCGATCGACGAGCTGGCGCGCGACACGCGTTCGCCCGACCACGACTGGGATCTGCACGCCGAGCTGGCCGCGATCCTCAGCACGGCGCTCGCGCTCGACGCGGCCGGTCGCGTGCTCTATCCGTCGCGCCTGCGCCCCACGCGGCGCTTCCGCCGCCCGATCTCGGCGGGCCGGTACGAGATCCACGTCACGGACGCCGACCCGGCGATCCTCGCCCGCGCCGTGCCCGAGCTGCACCTGGACGCGATCTCCAACGTCGCCGTGCTCGCCGGGGAGCTCGTGAGCGGCGGCCTCGAGCTCGCGCTCCAGCGGATCGCGCTGCTGGGAGGCCGCGTCGTCGCGGTGTTCAGCGACGACAGCCGGCACGAGGGGTAGCGCGCAGCCGCGGTGCGGGCCCGGGATTCCGCGCGGCGGCGATCCCGAGCCCGCGCGGGTGACCTGCGAGCTCAGGCCTCCGAGTAGGCCGGGCGCGTGGCGACGCGCTTGGCGGCCTTCTTCTCGCCCTGGAGGACGACGGTGGCCACACCGATGGCGGCGACGACCAGGGCCGCGCCGATCAGGAACGCGAGGTGGTAGCCGCCGGTCAGCGCCGCAGCCTGCGCGTCGCCGCTCGCGACGAGGTCCTGGCTGCGCGTGGCCGACAGCGTGGCCAGCACGGCCAGCCCCAGCGCGCCGCCGACCTGCACGGTGGTGTTGACCAGGCCGGAGGCGAGACCGGCGTCGCTCGGCGTGGCGCCGGACATCGCCAGCGTCATCAGCGCCGGGAACGAGACGCCCGCGCCGGCGCCGAGCAGCACCATCACCGGCAGCACGTTGACGACGTAATCGCCGTCGACCGGGGCCTGGGCGAACAGCGCCAGCGCGGCGGCGATCAGCGCGAGTCCCGGGATCAGCGTCGAGCGGGCGCCGAAGCGCATGATCAGCTTCTGCGAGTAGCCGAGCGACATCCAGGCCATGACGAGCGTGGCCGGCAGGAACGCGAGGCCGGTCTGGAGGGCGTCGTAGCCGAGGATGCGCTGGAGGTACAGCGCGCCGAGGAAGAACATCCCGAACATGCCGGCGACGGCGAGCGCCTGCACGGCGTTGGCGCCGGTGACGTTGCGCGAGCGGAAGATCCGCAGCGGCATCAGCGGGCTGGAGGCCGTCGCCTCGCGGACGATGAACGCGACGAGCAGCGCGACTGCGACGGCGCCGAGGCCGAGCGTGCGGCCGGCGCCCCAGCCGTACTTGGCGGCCGGCTCGACGATCGTGTACACGAGCGTCATCAGCGCGCCGGTGATGAGCAGCGCGCCCGGCACGTCGGCGCCGCTCCCGATGCCGATGCCCTTGTCCTTCGGCAGCAGCCGCAGCGCGAGCACGGCGGTCGCGATGCCGATCGGGACGTTGATGAAGAAGATCCAGTGCCAGCTGATCGACTGCGTGAGCACGCCGCCGGCCAGCAGCCCGACGGAGCCGCCGGACGAGGCGACGAAGCCGTAGACGCCGATCGCCTTGGCCTGGTCGCGCGGCTCGGTGAACATCGTGACGATCATGCCGAGGATCACGGCCGAGGCCAGCGCGCCGGCGATGCCCTGCACGAAGCGGGCGGCGACGAGCATCTCGGGGCTCTGCGACGCGCCGCACAGCAGCGAGGCGAGCGTGAAGAGCGTCAGGCCCGTGATGAACACGGTGCGGCGGCCGATCAGGTCGCCGATGCGGCCGGCCAGCAGCAGCAGGCCGCCGAACGCGATCAGGTAGGCGTTCACGACCCAGGCGAGGCTCGAGGTCGAGAAGCCGAGGTCGGTCTGGATCGACGGCAGCGCGACGTTCACGACCGTCGCGTCGAGGACGATCATCAGCACGCCGATGCACAGCACGACGAGCGAGACCCAGCGCGAGCGGTCCTCGTGGGAGGGCATCCCGGTCTCCTTCTGGTTGCGATTCGCGGTCACGCAACCAAGGACCGCCGCGGCTGTCGCAAATTCATCGCCCCGCCCGAAAGAGTGTGGCCAGCCGTACCTCAGGGGTTACGGAACTCGAGGCGGCTCGGCTCGCCGGCGTCCAGCCGCTCGACGTGCTCCGCGTAGTTCGTGAGCTCGTGCAGCGAGCGGCCCTGCGCCATCGCGGCGAGGACGGCGCGCTCGGCGCGGGCGATCGCCTCGCCGGCTCCGAGCGCCGCCGCGATGCGCTCCCGCGACGCGATGACGATCCCGTCGTCGTCGCCGAACACGATGTCGCCGGCCGCGACGTCGACCCCGCCGCAGCGCACGCGCTTGCCGGGCGCGGCGCGCGAGACCGTCGTGCCCGACGCCGGGACCGTCCCGCACGCGAACACCGGCAGGCCGAGGCGCCGCAGGCCGGCCACGTCGCGGCACAGGCCGTCGATCACGATGCCGGCGATGCCGCGCCGCCGGGCCTCGGTCGCGAAGAGCTCTCCCGCCACCGCGCGGCCGCCGGGTGGGTGGGACGGGTTGACGACGACGAGCACGTCGCCGGGCCGCGCCGACTCCAGGGCGGCGAACAGCGGGAGGTGGTCGTCGCGCGCGACGACCGGGAGCGCCGGCCCGGCGAAGCGCACGTCCGGCACCATCGCCCGGAGCGCCGGGTCCAGCACGGGCAGCTCCTTGTCGGCGTCGCACAGCGCCGAGACCTCGATCTCGAGCAGCCGCGCGATCAACTCGTCGGAAGGCAACGCGCGCACACTATGCCTGGAGCGGGATGATGTGCGCGTGGCCCGCATCTACGTCACCGGCCACCGCAACCCGGACACGGACTCGATCGCCTCCGCGATCGGCTATGCCGAGCTGCGCCGGCGGCTCGACCCGCGCAACGAGTACGTCGCCGTGCGCCTCGGCGACGTCAACGCGCAGACGCGGTGGGTGCTCGAGCAGGCGGGCGCGCCGGAGCCGCCGCTGCTGCCGCACGTGCTGCTGCGGGTACGCGATGTGATGCGGCACGAGTTCCCCCTCGCCAGCGACGGCGAGCCGGTGCGGCAGGTCGGCCTGATCATGGCCCGCGGCGAGATCGACCTCGTGCCGATCGTCGACGACGCGGAGGAGCTCGCCGGCGTCATGACCGAGCGTGCGCTGGCGCGCCGGTACGTGCGCGAGTCGCGCGAGGCGTCGCGGCTCGACGCGCCGACCGCGGTCGGCGCGATCGCCGAGGTGCTCGAGGGCGACGTCCTCGTGGGGGAGGCCCGCGAGGAGGTCGGCGGCCGCGTCTGGGTGCTGGCGATGGCCAGCGGGTCGTTGCCGCTGGGCTTCAAGGCCGGCGACGTCGTCGTCGTCGGCGACCGGCCGGACGCGCAACGCATCGCCATCGAGACGCACGTCGCGCTGCTCGTCACGAGCAACGACACCCGGCCCACCGACGAGATCCTCGAGCTCGCGCGCGAGAACGGGACCGCGGTCGTCGCCTCGCCGCTGGACAGCTACGTCACGAGCCGCATGATCACCCTGTCGGCGCCGTGCCGGGCGCTGATGGACACCGACCCGCTCGTCGTGCGCCCCGACGACCTCCTCAGCGACATCGCGGACACCGTCAAGGAGGTCGACTACCGCGCGGCGGTGGTCGTCGACGGCTCGCGCCGGCCCATCGGCCTGGTCACGCGCGGCGACCTCGTGGGCCCGCAGCCGCGCCGGGTGGTGCTCGTCGACCACGCCGAGCAGGCGCAGAGCGTGATCGGCGTCGAGACCGCGGAGATCGTCGAGATCCTCGACCACCATCACATCGGCTCGATCGAGACCCGCGTCCCCGTGCGCGCGACGTTCGACCCGGTCGGCTCGACCGCGACGCTGGTCATCGAGCGCTTCCGGCAGAATGGCATGGAGCCGACGCGCTCGTCGGCGACGCTGCTGCTCGGCGCGATCCTCTCCGACACGGTGATCCTCAACTCGCCGACGACGACCGACCGCGACCACGCGGTGGTGGCCTACCTCGAGCAGGTCCTGGAGGTCGACGCCACTGAGTTCGGCCGCGAGATGTTCGAGCGCACGTCCGACCTCGAGCAGGTGCCCGCCGAGGAGATCGTGGGGCGCGACGCCAAGGACTACGACGCCGGCGCGCACACGCTGCGGATCGCGCAGGTCGAGACGGTCGGCCAGGACCTCAGCGAGCGCCGCGACGAGCTGATCCACGCGCTCGACGAGGTCCGCGAGAAGGAGGGCTACGCGCTCGCCGCGCTGATGGTCACCGACATCATGGGCAAGGGCTCCAAGCTGTACGTCTCGGGCGAGCGCCCCGCGGTCGAGCGCGCGTTCGGCCGCGACCGCGACGGCGAGGGGGTCATCGACCTTCCCGGCGTCATGAGCCGCAAGAAGCAGGTCGCTCCCAAGCTCCTCGCCGCCCTGTCCGCATGAACGCCGCGGTCTTCGCGCAGCAGGTCGTGGAGACGCTCGGCGCCCCGAAGCAGCCGGACACGGTGCTGGCGCGGCAGATGCAGGCGATCTCGCTGGCCGTCCACATCCCGATCGTCTGCTTCGGGATCGCGTTCCCGGCGATGTTCCTGTTCGTCGAGGGCCTCTACCTGCGGACCCGCGACAAGACGTACAAGGCGCTCGCCAAGCGCTGGTCGAAGGTCTCGCTGATCCTCTTCGCGGTCGGGGTCGTGACCGGCACCATCCTCTCGTTCGAGTTCGGGCTGCTGTGGCCGAACTTCATGGCGACCTTCGGGCAGGTGTTCGGGATCGCGTTCGGCCTCGAGGGCATCTCGTTCTTCGTCGAGGCGATCTTCATCGCGATCTACGTCTACGGCTGGGACCGCCTGAGCGACCGGGCCCACTTCCTCACCGGCGTCCCCGTCGTGCTCTCCGGCTTCGCGGGCTCGTTCAACGTGATCGCGGTCAACGGCTGGATGAACGACCCGACGGGGTTCAACGTCGTCGGCGGCAAGGTCGTCGACCCGCGGCCGTGGGCGGCGCTGGTCAACAGCAACATGTGGCACGAGCTCATCCACATGTACCTCGCGGGGTACCTCGTCGCCGGGTTCATCGTGGCCGGGGTCTACGCGTACGCGTGGACGCAAGGCCGGCGCGACCACTACCACCGGACCGGGCTCGTCGTCGCGCTGTCGTTCGCCGCGCTCGCCGCTCCGGTGCAGATCATCGCCGGCGACTGGGCGGGCCGCACCGTGGCCGAGCGCCAGCCCGTCAAGCTCGCGGCGTTCGAGGGGCTTCAGCAGACGACGAAGGGCGCGCCGTTCAGTGTGGGCGGGCTGATCGAGGTGCCGCACATGCTCTCGATCCTCGCCTTCCACGACCCGAACGCCACGGTCCAAGGCCTGGAGATCGTGCCGCCGCGCGACCGGCCGCCGGTCACCGTCGTGCGCGTGGCGTTCCAGACGATGATCGCGATCGGGACCGGGCTCGCGGCGCTCGGCGCCTGGTTCTTCCTGATTTGGCTGCGCCTGCGCCGCATGCCGCGCTGGCCGTGGTTCTACCGGGCGGTGATGGCCGCCGGGCCGCTCGCCTACGTCGCGCTGATCGCGGGGTGGGTGACGACCGAGGTCGGGCGCCAGCCGTGGATCGTCTACAAGGTCATGCGCACGGAGCAGGCGGTCACGTCCTCGAGCGGCCTGGCCGTCGGCTACGTGGTGCTGCTCCTCGTCTACGCCGGGCTGGGCGCCGCCGTGTACTGGCTCCTGCGCCGCCTGACCCGCCGGCCCGCGACCGCCGACGTGCGATGAGCCTCGCGGACGTCTGCCTCGGCTTCATCCTGCTCGGCATCACGGCCTACGCGGTGCTCGGCAGCGCCGACTTCGGCGCCGGGTTCTGGGACCTGACGGCCGGCGGCGCGCGCCGTGGCGGGCGGATCCGCGGCATGGTGGAGCGCTCGATGAGCCCGGTGTGGGAGGCCAACCACGTCTGGCTGATCTTCGTGCTGGTGATCCTGTGGACGGCGTTCCCGGTCGCCTTCGGCTCGATCTTTTCGACGCTCTCGCTGCCGCTCTTCCTGGCGGCGATCGGGATCATCTTCCGCGGCACCGCGTTCGCCCTGCGCGGCCAGGCGGCGACGATCAAGGAGGCGCGCGTGCTCGGCGCCGTGTTCGCGCTCTCCTCGGTCCTGGTCCCGTTCTTCCTCGGCGCGACGATCGGCGGCGTCGCGTCGGGCCGTGTGCCGGTGGGCAACGCGGCGGGCGACCTCGTGACGTCGTGGTGGAACCCGACGTCGGTGATGGCCGGCCTCGTGGCCGTGCTCACGGGCGCGTTCCTGGCCGCCGTCTACATGGCGGGCGACTCGCAGCGCGCGGAGCTGCCCGACCTCGTGCGCGCGTTCCGCGCCCGCGCGCTCGGCGCCGGCGTCGTGACCGGGGTCGCGGCGGCCGTCGGCCTGATCGTGTTGCGCGGCGACGCGCGCAGCCTCTACGACTCGCTGACGTCCGGCTTCTGCCTGTCGATGGTGATCGTCTCCGGGCTCGGCGGCCTCGGGACCATCGCGCTCGTGTGGAGCGAGCGGTACGGGCTCGCGCGGGTCACCGCGGCGGTGGCGGTGGCGGCGATCGTCGTCGGCTGGCTCGTGGCCCAGAAGCCGTACATCCTGCCGCCGCACCTCACGATCGACCAGGCGAAGGCGAGCCACGCGACGCTGGCCGCGGTCGTCATCGGCGTCGCGGCGGGCCTGGTGATCCTGGTGCCGTCGCTGTGGTTCCTGTACCGGCTCGTGCTCCAGGGCCGGCTGGACCACGAGTACGAGCCGCTCGACCAGCGCTTCCGCCTATGAGCCGCGGGGTCGCCGTTCTCCTCAGCTGCCTCGTCGTCGGCGTCGTCCTCAACCTCGCGTTCGAGCACACGATCACGCGCGTCGTCGGCATGCTCCTGCTGTTCACCTTCATCGTCCTCGGGGTCTTCCTCATCGCCGACCCGGAGTTCCTCGGGCGGGAGGACGACTAGGACACGGCGGCGAGTGCCTGGGCGCGCGTGGGGTGGGTCGCGACGGTTGCGTCGAGCCCCGTGATCGTGAGCATCCGGGCGATCGGCGACGCCGGGTCGACGACGAGGTGCAGGCCCTGCTGGCGCTGCTCGAGCTCGCCGCCGAGCGAGAAGAGCATGTTGATCCCCGCGCTGTCGATGTAGGTCGTCTGCGCGAGGTCGACGACGAGCACCTCGCTGCGGTTGGTGAGCATCGCGTGCACGCGGCCGGCGATCTCGCCGACGTTGGAGCTGTCGATCTCGCCGGCGACCGCGGCGACCTGGACGTCACCGTGGCGCTCCTCGACGATCCGCGCCAGCCAGCTCATGCGGCCTCCCGGAGCAGAGTGCGCTCGAGCACGACCAGCGTGCCCTCGTCCGTATGGGTGACCTCGACGTGCTCCATCAGCGCGCGCATGAGCGGCAGCCCGCGGCCGCGGTTCGTCCCGCGCGGCGGGCGCCAGCGACCATGATCGCGGATCGTGAGCGTCACGTGGGGGCCGTCGGCGACCGCCTGCACGTCGAACGAGCGCAGGCCCGGGCCGTAGGCGTGCTCGACGGCGTTCGCGCACGCCTCCTGGCACGCCACGACGATGTCGTAGGTCTCATCCTCGGTGGCGCCGTGCGCGTGCAGCCATCGCCGCAGCATCAGGCGCACGTCGGCCAGCACGTCCTTCTCGGCGGGCCACGTGCCGGCGAGCCGGTCGTCGACGGATCGCAGCCGGGCGGCGATCATCGCGATGTCGTCCTCGGGCGCCTCCGGCACGAGCTCCTCGGTGGCGGCGTCGCACAGCGCCTCCGGATCGGCCGCGCCCTCGGCCACGACCCGCAGCCGCTCGAGCCCGTGGTCGATCGACACGCCGCGCGACTCCACGAGCCCGTCGGTGTAGAGCACGACCGTCGCGCCGACCGGGAGCGGATGGACCTGGCTGGGGAAGCGCGCGACATCCGACGCCCCGAGCGCGATCCCGCCGCTGAGCGGCAGGTACTCGGCGCTCCCGTCCGGATTGATCACCAGCGGCGGCGGGTGGCCGGCCGTGACGAGCTCGACGGTCTCGGCGACCGGGTCGATGACGAGGTAGGCGAGCGTCGTCATCGAGGCCGGTCCGAGCTGCCACATCAGCCGGTTCACGCGGCCGACGACGTCGGACGGCGAGTGGCCGTCGATCGCGTAGGCCCGGAGCGCCGTGCGCAGTTGCGCCATCGTCGCTGCGGCGCCGAGCCCGTGGCCGACGACGTCGCCGACCGCGATGACGATCTTGCCCGGCGCCAGCGGGAACGCGTCGTACCAGTCGCCGCCGAGGCTCTCGCCGGCCGGCATGTAGCGGCTGGCGACCTCGATGCCGGGGAGGCCGCTGATCCGCTGCGGCAGGAGGCGGCGCTGGAGCGCCTCGGCGAGCCGGCGACGCTCGGAGAGCTCGGCGTGCTCGATGGCCAGCGCGGCGCGGTCGGCGGCGTGCTGGAGCAGGTCGCGGTCCTCGGCCGTGAAGATGCGTGGCGTCAGGCTGCCGATGTGCAGCACGCCGAGCACGCGGCCCTCGACGAGCAGCGGGACGCCGAGCATCGAGCGGATGCCCTTCTCGCGCAGGATCGGGTTCAGCACGTCGGCGTGGTCGACGTCCTCGATGGAGATGGCGCGCCGCTCAGCGGCGATGCGGCCGGCGAAGCCCTTCCCGACGGGGATCGTGACGCCCTGCTCGACCTCCTCCTCGATGCCCTTCGCGGCGCGGGCGCGCAGCGTGTGGCCGGTCTCCTCGATCATCAGGATCGCCGCCGTGTCCGCGTGCAGGATCCCCCTGATGCGCTCCAACAGCTCGGTGAGCAGCTCCTCCGGCGGGAGGTAGGAGAGCGTCGCGTCGGTGACGCGCTGGAGCGCCTCAAGCCGGCGCGTCGCGTTCTCGGCCGCGGCCCGGGCGGCGCGCTCGCGGCCGAACAGCTGGGCGTGCTCGATCGCCAGCGCGGCGCGGTCGCCGACGAGCTGGAGCAGGTCGCGGTCGTCGTCGGTGAAATTGCGCGGCGTCAGCGTGCCGACGTGCAGGACGCCGAGCGCCCGGCCCTCGACGAGCAGCGGGACCCCGAGCAGGGACCGGATGCCCTTCTGGCGCAGGATCGGGTTGTAGATGTCGAAGTGGTCGATGTTCGGGATGAAGATCGGCCGCCGGCTGGCGACGACGCGGCCGGCGAAGCCCTTGCCCACCGGGATCGTGACGCCCTGCTCGACCTCCTCCTCGATGCCCTTGGCCGCGCGCGCCCGCAGCTCCTTGCCCTCCTCGTCGAGCAACAGGAACGCTGCTGTGTCGGTATGCAGGATCTCGGTGATCCGCAACAGCAGCTCGGTCAGCAGCTCGTCCTCGGACAGGTACGCCAGCGCAGCGTCCGTGACGCGCTGGAGCGCGGCGAGCACGCTCTCGTCAGTTGGCACGCGGGCAGCATAGACCTGCCAAGCTCCGCTCCATGATCGATCCCACGGCGCTGCCGGACGACCTCCCCGTGCCGCAGGACGACGGGGCGGCCGACCACCTGGCCGGCGCGTCGCTCCCGGCCGTCGCGCTGCCCTCCACCGACGGCGACGCCGTGCGGCTGGACTCGCTGCCGGGCCTGAGCGTCGTGTTCGCCTACCCGCGGACGGGCCGGCCGGGCGAGGACCCGCCCGGGGGAGAGGAGGGCTGGAACGCGATCCCCGGCGCGCGGGGCTGTACGCCGGAGGCGTGCTCGTTCCGCGACGAGCGCGCACGCTTCGAGGCGGTGGGCGCCCGCGTGTTCGGGCTCTCGACGCAGGACACGGACTACCAGCGCGAGGCGGTCGAGCGGCTGCACCTGCCGTACCCGCTGCTCTCGGACGCGGGCCTGGAGCTCACCCGCGCGCTCGACCTGCCGACGTTCGAGACCGCCGGCCTGACGCTGCTCCAGCGGCTGACGCTGATCGTCCGCGACGGCACGATCGCCGACGTCGTCTATCCGGTGTTCCCGCCCGACCAGGGCGCCGAGCTGGCGCTGGCGAGGTTATAGGAGGGACTCGACGGGGCGCGCCGCGCGTATCGCTCGTGTGGACGCCGCAGTCGAGGACTCGCGCGTCGGCCGGCGGATGCGCCGGGCGAGCGAAGGCGCGCTCGTGCGGGCAGCGCAGCACGGGTCCGAGCGGGCCGTCGAGGAGCTCTTCGCGCGCCACTGGCCGGACGCCTACCGGACGGCGCTCCTGATCACGCACGACCGCGCGGCGGCCGAGGACATCGCGCAGGAGGCGTTCGTGGCGGCGCTGCGGGCGCTCCCGCGGTTCGACCACTCGCGGCCGCTGCGGCCGTGGCTGCACCGCATCGTCGTCAACCGGGCGATCGACTGGGCGCGGTCGCGGCGGCTGCGCCGCGAGGTCGACGCGGCGGCGCTGCCCGAGCCCGAGGCCGCACCAGAGGTCGCGCTCGGGCTCGGCTCGGTCGGCGCGGCGCTCGCGCGGCTCACGCCGGAGCACCGCGCCGTGGTCGTCATGCGCTACCTGCTCGAGCTCACGCCAGGGGAGATCGCCGCGGCGCTGGACCTCCCACGCGGCACCGTGAACTCCCGGCTGCGCCGCGGGCTCGACGCGCTCGGCTCCGCGCTCGAGGAGGACGCGTGAACGAGCGGCGGCTGCGCGAGGCGCTACGCGACCCGGCGCTCGACGACCCGGCGGCGCGCGCGCGGGCGCTCGCGGTCGTGCGTGCGGCCTATCGCTCGCGCGAGCCGGCCCCGCGGCGGTGGGCGCCGGCGCTCGCGGTCGTCGCGTGCGTGCTCGCCGCGGCCGTGATCGCGGCGTCGGCGGGCGCGCCGGGCGACGCCGTGGCGCGGTGGGTGCGCCAGGTGCTCGGGTCCGAGGGGCAGCCGCACGCGCGGCCCGCGCTCGTCCGCGTGCCGGGCGGCGGGCGGCTGCTCGTCACCGCGCGAGGCGCGGTGTGGGCGGTCGCGCCCGACGGCTCCCGCCGGCGCCTCGGGGACTTCGACGGCGCGTCCTGGTCGCCGCGGGGGCTCTATGCGGTCGCGTGGCGGGGCGGCGAGCTGCTGGCCGTCGAGCCCGGCGGCCGCGTGCACTGGTCGCTGGCGCGCGACGGGGCGATCACGGCGGCGCGCTGGGCGCCGGTCGACGGCTACCGGATCGCGTACCTGTCGGGCGCGTCGGTGCGGATCGTCAACGGCGACGGCACCGGCGACCGGCGGTTGGCCGCGGCGCGGCGGGTCGCGCCCGCGTGGCGGCCGGACGCGGACCACGTGCTCGCCTACGTCGACGCGCGCGGGCGCGTGCGGGTCGTCGCGGTCGACGGCGGGCGCGAGCTGTGGCGCTCGCGGCCGCACCCGCGGGTCCGCAGCCTCGCCTGGTCGCCGCACGGGCGGCGACTGGTGGGGGTCACGCCGCGGCGTCTGCTCGTGTTCGCGCGCGGGGGCCGGCTGCTCGCCGCCCGGCGCGTGGCGGCGATCGACGTCGCCTTCTCGTCCCACGGCCGCCTCGCCGTGGTGCGCCGCGGCGGGGGCGGCAGCGAGGTCGTGGTCGGCGGCCGCGTGCTGTTCCGCGGCCCGGGCCGGCTCGGGCCGGTCGCGCGGGCGCC
>Ga0081539_10002045_pt1 | contig 30322 bp, 29 predicted proteins | sample TabmetS4T2R2_FD_71023 | JGI IMG/M metagenome (GOLD analysis project Ga0081539, IMG submission 71023) | Tabebuia heterophylla rhizosphere microbial communities from the University of Puerto Rico - S4T2R2 | ecosystem: Host-associated > Plants > Roots > Rhizosphere ... | reverse complement strand
TTTGGGGGGGCGGTGGGGGGAGCGACCCCCCCCCACATGGATCGAGGACTGAGGTGTCGCGAGCCCCTTGTCACTTCCTAGGAAGCGTCCGCAACGGTCACTCTTGTGGCGGGCTGGCCGCAGCGGCAGTCCCAGACTTCGGGGACCTCGGCGTCGGCCGCGAACGGCACCGACATCACGTGCTCCCTGGTGCACAGGTAGGTGACGACCTGCCGGGGTGCGTAGGCGCTCGAGGGCGCCTGCAGCCGTTCGAACTCCGCTGGAAGCGGGGGCAGCCCGTCGTCCATCGCACTCCTTCCTCGGTCTGCTGCGCCTAGTATGGCGCCGCGTCTTGCGCTGCTGTCAATCGGAGCAAGCCGGTTAGACCGGCGACACCTCGGAGGTGCAGAAGGCGCACCGGCGGGCGTCGATGGCGATCTCGCTCAGGCACTCGGGGCACTTGCGGGTGGTGGGGTCGGGAGACTCGCGCCGGCGGGTCAGCTCCATCAGCCGGTTGATGGGCTTGACCACGAAGAAGAACACCACGAACGCGATGGTCACGAAGGCGATCAGCACGTTCAGGAAGTGCCCGTAGCGGAACACCGACCCGTTGATGGTGAAGGTCAGGTTGCTGAAGTCGGGCTGGCCGAAGATGGCCGCGACCAGCGGGGTGAGCAGGTCGGCGACGGCGGCCTGGACGAGGGCGGCGAAGGCGGCCCCGATCACGAACGCGACCGCCAGGTCGATGACGTTGCCCCGGAGCAGGAACTGCTTGAACTCGGTGGCCCAGGTACGCATGCTGGCGGCCTCCTTCGGCACGGCGGCGGTTCCCTCTCGGCCGCGCATGGTATCCGCAACCGGTAGGATCGGCGCCATGCGTCCCCGTTTCGCCCCGGTTGCCCTGGCGGCCACGCTGCTCGCGGCGACCGCCGCCTGCGCCGGCGGCCCGCCGTCCGGCCAGGGATCGGGCGGCCCCGCGACCACCGCCCCGGCGGCGGCCGCCGCGCCGGCCACCGCCCCGCCGGCCACGGTCGAGGCGGCCCCGGAGACGACCCGGCCGTCCCCAAGGGGGCTGATCGCGGCCGGCCACCGCAAGCCCGCGCCGCCGCTGCACGTCACCGACTTCGAGGGCCACACCCACAACCTCGCCCAGCTCAGGGGCCGGCCGGTGGTGGTGAACTTCTTCGAGTCCTGGTGCGTGGTCTGCCGCACCGAGCAGAACGACCTCGACGACGTCGCCGAGGACTTCGAGGGCCGGGTGCAGTTCCTCGGCGTCTCCAACAACGACACCGTCGGCGAGGGCCGCAAGTACCAGCGGGACTTCAAGATCCCCTACCCACTGGCCAACGATTCCAGCGGCAGCACCTGGGCCGCCTGGGGGGTGCCCTACCAGCCGGTCACCGTGGTCGTCGACCAGCACGGCCGGGTCGCCTGGCGGTTCGCCGGGCTGCTCGAGCCGGGCAAGCTGGCCCCCGTCCTGGAGTACCTGGTCGACATCTAATGGCCAGCGGACCGGGCCCGGTGCCGGCGGGCTATCCGGTGGCCGTGGCCGGAGCGCTCGCCCGGGTCCTCGGGCCGGTGCTGGTCGGGGTCTACCTGCACGGCTCGGGGGCCCTGGGCGGCTGGTCGGCCGAGCGCAGCGACGTCGACCTGCTCGGGGTGGTGGCGACCTCGCTGGACCGGCGGGCCAAGCGGGTCGTCTCGGCCCGGCTCAACCATCCCAGCCTGGTCTGCCCGGCCGAGGCCGGGCTGGAGATGAGCCTGGTCACGGTGGCGGTCGCCGCCGACCCGCCGCGGCGGCCGCCCTTCGAGCTCCACGTGACCACCGGGCCGTCGCCCCAGACCCACCTCGGCGGGCCGGCCGCCGCCGACCCCGACCTGCTGCTCCACTTCGCCGTCTGCCGCCGGGCCGGGCTGGCCGTGACCGGCCCGGCTCCGGTGGAGGTGTTCACCGAGCCGCCACGGGCCTGGCTGCTGGAGCGGGCCGCGGCCGAGCTCCGCTGGGCCACCCGCCACGGCGACTTCGCCTACCAGGTGCTGACCGCCTGCCGGGCCTGGCGCTACCTGGAGGACGACGTGCTCGGGTCCAAGGTCGCCGGCGGCCGCTGGGCCCGGGCCCGCCTGGCCGCCGACGACCAGACCGACCCCGGGGCCGTGGCCCTGGTCGACGCCGCCGTGGCCGGCCAGCTCGGCCAGGCCCCCATGCCCGGCGCCGCCGCCGACCTTGCCGCGGCCGACCGGCTGGTGGCCGCCGTCCGCGACCGCTTCGCGGGGGTGGCGGGTTGAAGGTCCAGTCGCGGGCCAACACCACCGTCTGGATGGCGGTCGGGGTCACGGCCATCTCGACCTCGCCCATCCTCATCCGGGTGGCGGCCTTGCCCGCCCTCGCCCTGGCCTTCTGGCGCTGCGCGGCCGGGGCGGCCGTGCTGGCCCCGTTCGCGCTCGGAGGACAGGGGGTTCCGGGGGGCTCAAGGCTCGCCCCCCGGGGCAGCTACACCGGCCCGCTGACCCGGAGCGACCTGGTCCAGCTGGCCGCCTCCGGGGTGTTCCTTGCCGCCCACTTCGCCCTCTGGAACGCCTCCCTCGCCCTGACCACCGTCGGGGCCGCGACCACCCTGGTCAGCTCGGCGCCGCTGTTCGTCGGCCTTGGCTCGGTGTTCCTTGGTGAGCCGCCGGGTCGGCTGGCCTGGGCCGGGATCGTCCTGGCGACCGTCGGGGTGGTGGTCATCGGGGCCGGCGACGCCGCCGGGTTCGGGGCCGGGCCCGACGCCCTGACCGGGGACCTGCTCGCCTTCGCCGGGGCCCTGGCCGTGGCCGCCTACCTGCTGCTGGGCCGGGTGGCGAGGCGGCGGCTGCCCGTCTCGACCTATGCCGCCTCGGTCTACGGGGTGGCCGCGGCCGTGCTGCTCCCGGCCTGCCTGGTCACCTCCTCCGAGCTCGGCGGCTACCCGGCGGCGTCCTGGCTGGCCCTGGCCGGGGTGGTGGCCGGCCCCCAGCTGCTCGGCCACACCGTCTTCAACGGCCTGCTGGCCGCCGTCAGCGCCTCGGTCGTGGCCGTGGTCATGCTGCTCGAGCCGGTGATCGCCACCGCCCTGGCCTGGTGGCTGTTCTCCGAGCTGCCCGGCCCCTCGTTCTGGGCCGGCGCCCCGATGGTGCTGGCCGGCGTGTGGCTGGCAACGACCGGCTCGCGACGGATGTAGGCTGCTGCGGGAAGCGACCACACAACGCGGGAAAGCGAGCGGACACCGACCATGCCGGGAACGATCCTCGTCGGCAGCCAGTGGGGTGACGAGGGCAAGGGCAAGGCCACCGACCTGCTGGCCGACGGCATGGACGTGGTCGTCCGCTACCAGGGCGGCAACAACGCCGGGCACACGGTGATCGTCGGGGGGCGCACCTTCAAGCTCCACCTGGTCCCCAGCGGCATCCTCTACCCGCACGTCACCCCGGTGATCGGCAACGGCATGGTGGTCGACCCGGGGACCCTGCTGGCCGAGCTGGCCGCCCTCGACGCCCAGGGGATCGCCGCCGGCAAGCTGCTCATCTCGGCCAACGCGCACCTGATCATGCCCTGGCACAAGGAGCTGGACAAGCTCACCGAGCGGTGGCTGGGCCGCCAGCGGATCGGCACCACCGGCCGGGGGATCGGTCCCACCTACGCCGACAAGGTGGGCCGGCTCGGCATCCGTGTCCAGGACCTGCTCGACCCCGGGATCCTGGCCAAGAAGGTCGAGGCCGTGCTCCGGGAGCGCAACCCGCTGCTGGCCAAGGTCTACAACCGGCTGCCGCTCGACGCCGAGGCGATCGTCGAGGAGTACGCCACCTACGCCGAGGCCCTGCGGCCCCGCATCGCCGACACCTCGCTGTTCGTCTGGAACGCCTTGCGGGAGGGCCAGCAGGTGCTGTTCGAGGGCGCCCAGGCGACCCTGCTCGACGTCGACCACGGCACCTACCCGTTCGTGACCTCCTCCTCGCCGGTGGCCGGCGGCGCCCTGGCCGGGACCGGGGTCGGCCCGGGCTGGATCGACCGGGTCATGGGCATCGCCAAGGCGTACGTGACCCGGGTCGGGGCGGGCCCGTTCCCCACCGAGGCCGCCGAGGCCGAGGCCGAGGCGCTGCGCCGGGCCGGCGACGAGTTCGGCACCACGACCGGCCGGCCGCGGCGCTGCGGCTGGCTGGACACGGTCGGGCTGCGCTACGCGGCCCGGGTCAACGGGCTCACCGAGCTGTTCGTGACCAAGCTGGACGTGCTCTCGCGGCTGGAGCGGATCCCGGTGGCGGTGGCCTACCGGATCGACGGCGAGGTCACCGAGGACTGGCCCATGACCCAGACCGAGGTCCACCACGCCGAGCCGGTCTACGAGCTGTTCGAGGGCTGGCGCGAGGACGTCAGCGGCGTGACGCGGTTCGAGGACCTGCCCCGGGCGGCCAGGACCTATGTCGACGCCGTCGAGAAGCTGGGCGGGGTCCCGGTGACGGCCGTCGGCGTCGGCCCCGGCCGTGAGCAGACGCTCACCAGAGGAGGGGAATAGGCATGCGGATCGCGGTCGTCGGGGCCGGTGGGCGCGAGCACGCCCTGCTGGCCACGCTGGCCCAGAGCCCGGACGTGGACCGGCTGTTCGCCGTGCCCGGCAACGCCGGCACGGCCGAGGTGGCCGAGAACGTGCCCGGGGTCGGGATCACCGACGCGGCCGGGCTGGCCGACCTCGCCGAGCGCGAGCGGGTCGACCTGACCATCATCGGCCCCGAGCTGCCGCTGGTCACCGGGGTGGCCGACGAGTTCCTGGACCGGGGCCTGCCGGTGTTCGGGCCGACCGCGGCCGCGGCCCGGATCGAGGGGTCCAAGGCGTTCGCCAAGGAGGTCATGGCCGCCGCCGGGGTGCCGACGGCCTGGTCGGCGTCCTTCACCGACCCGGCGGCCGCGGTCGCCGCCCTTGACGACTTCGGCCCGCCCTGGGTGGTCAAGGCCGACGGGCTGGCCGCCGGCAAGGGCGTCACCGTGACCGGCGACCACGCCGCCGCCCGCGCCGCCGTCGAGGCGGCCCTGGTCGGCGGGATCCACGGCGAGGCCGGGGCCACCATCCTGCTCGAGGAGTACCTGGAAGGCCCTGAGGCGAGCGTGTTCGCCGTCACCGACGGCCGCACCGTGCTGCCGCTGGCCCCGGCCCGCGACCACAAGCGCGTCGGTGACGGCGACACCGGCCCCAACACCGGCGGCATGGGCGCCTTCTCGCCCCTGCCCGACGTCGACGACGACCTGGTCGACGAGGTCCGCCGGACCATCCTGGAGCCGACCGTGGCCGAGCTGGCCCGCCGCGGCGCCCGCTACCAGGGCCTGCTCTACGCCGGCCTCACCCTGACCGCCGGCGGTCCCAAGGTGCTGGAGTTCAACTGCCGCTTCGGGGACCCCGAGACCCAGGTCATCCTGCCCCGGATGACCAGCGACCTGGCCGACCTGGCATGGGCGGTGGCCGAGGGCACCCTGTCAGGCTGCAAGGTCTCCTGGGACCCGCGGGCCTGCGTGGTCGTGGTCCTGGCCGCCGGCGGCTACCCCGGCTCGTACCGCACCGGCCTGGAGGTCGAGGGCCTCCAGGAGGCCGCGGCCCGTTCCGGCGTCCACGTGTTCCACGCCGGGACGGCCCTCGACCACGGCGGGCGGGTCCGGACCGCGGGCGGCCGGGTGCTGGGGGTGACCGCCCTCGGCGACGACCTGGCCGACGCCAGGAGCAGGGCGTACGAGGCCGCCGGGTTGGTCCGGTTCGGCGGCGTCCACTACCGGCGGGACATCGCCGCCGTGCTACCGTAACCATCGTCACGGTTGTACGAGATGAGTGATATGCAACCTGCCGAGCGGGCACCGATCCTGCCCTACTGCCGGGTCCCGATCATCGTCCGGGACGCCAACGCCGCCGCCCCGGACGTGGCCAGGCGGGTCGTCGAGCTCATCGCCAAGAAGCACCCGGGGGCCGTGGCCGAGCACGTCGGCAGCTCGGCCGTGCCCGGACTGGCCGGCAAGGGCACGGTCGACCTGCTGCTGCCGACCCCGCCCGAGGAGATCCCGGCCGTCACCAAGGACCTGCTCGACCTCGGGTTCCAGCGCCAGGCCGTGTCCACGGCGTTCCCGGCGACCCGGCCCATGCTCCAGGGCGTCATCCGCCACGGCGCCACCTCCTTCCGGGTCCACGTCCATGTGGTGCCGGCGGACAGCCCCGAGGTGGCCGCCCTGCGCGGCTTCCGTGACGCCCTGCTGGCCGACCCCGAACTGCGCCGGGAGTACGAGCAGCTGAAGCGGGCCATCGTCGACTCCGGCACGGTCGACTCGGTGGCGTTCTCCAAGGCCAAGCATGCCTGGATCGTGGCCGCCCTGGAGCGCCTCGGCCTGACCGAGGCCGTCGAAGAGGTCAAATCAGGGGGCCTTCCGTAGTTCCGCTTAGAATGCCCCCCACCAGACCGGATCAAGGGAGTTTCCATGCCGCCAAGGGTTGGGATCGTGCTCGGCTCGACCTCCGACGAGGAGAAGGCCAAGACCGCGGCGGTCATGCTGGAGAAGTTCGGCGTCGAGTACGAGCTGGAGGTGCTGAGCGCCCACCGCGACCCCCGCCGGGTGGCCGAGTACGGTGCCAGCGCGGTCGACCGGGGCCTCCAGGTGATCATCGCCGCCGCCGGCAAGGCGGCCGCCCTGCCCGGGGTCCTGGCCGCCCACACCACCCTGCCGGTGATCGGGCTGCCGATCTTCACCCCGCAGCTCGCCGGCGCCGACTCGCTGTTCTCGATCGTGCAGATGCCCTCGGGGGTGCCGGTTGCCGCCGTCGGCCTGGACGCCGCCGCCAACGCCGGCATCCTGGCCGTGCAGATCCTGGCCATCGGCGACGCCCGGCTCCGCCTCCAGCTGCAGGAGTTCAAGGACCAGCTGGCCGAGGGGCTGCGGCTCTAGGGCGATGATCCCCCGGTACACCCTCCCCGAGATGGGCGCCATCTGGAGCGAGGCGACCCGCTTCCGGCTGTTCGTCGAGGTCGAGGTGGCGGTGGTGCGGGCCCGGGCCCGCCGGGGCCTGGTGCCGGCGGCCGACCTGGCCGCCATCGAGGAGGCCCCGGCGCCCTCGCCCGAGCGGGTCCACCAGCTCGACGCCGAGCTGCACCACGACGTGATCGCCTTCCTGACCGCCTACGGCGAGAGCGTGGGCGAGGCCGCCCGCCACGTCCACTACGGGATGACCTCCTCCGACCTGCTCGACACCACCCTGGCCCTGCAGCTGGTCCGGGCCGCAGAGCTGCTCTCCCGCCGCCTCGACCGGCTGGTGGGGGCCCTGATCGACCGGGCCGTGGAGCACCGCGAGACCCTCTGCCTGGGCCGCACCCATGGGGTGGCGGCCGAGCCGACCACCTTCGGGCTCAAGCTGGCCGGCCACGCCTTCGCCTTCGACCGCGACCGCCGGCGCCTGGCCGCCGCCCGCCGGGCGGTCGCCGTCGGCACCATCTCGGGCGCGGTCGGGACCTACGCCAACCTGCCCGCCGAGATCGAGGCCGAGGTGCTGGAGGAGCTGGGCCTGGAGCCCGAGCCGGCCCCGACCCAGGTGGTGGCCCGTGACCGCCACGCCGAGCTCCTGGCCGCCATGGCCGTGGCCGGGGCCGACATCGAACGGCTGGCGGTCGAGGTCCGCCACCTCCAGCGCACCGAGGTCCGCGAGGCCGAGGAGCCGTTCGCCGAGGGCCAGAAGGGCTCCTCGGCCATGCCCCACAAGCGCAACCCGATCGTGGCCGAGCGCCTCTGTGGCCTGGCCCGCCTGCTGCGGGGCTATGCCATGGCCGGGCTGGAGGACGTCGCCCTCTGGCACGAGCGCGACATCTCCCACTCGGCGGTCGAGCGGGTCGCCCTGCCCGACGCCTGCTGTGTGCTCGACTACGCCCTGGAGCGGGCCCACTGGCTGGTCACCGGCCTGCGGGTGTCCCCCGAGCGGATGCGGGCCAACCTCGAGGCGTCGGGCGGGCTGGCCGGCTCCTCGGCCGCCCTGCTGGCCCTGGTCGACGCCGGCTGGACCCGCGAGGACGCCTACGCGGCCGTGCAGCGGGCGGCCATGGCCGCCTGGGAGGGCAAGGGCGGCTTCCGCGACCTGCTTTTGGCTGAGCCAGGCGTGGCCGAGGCCCTCTCCGAGCGCGACCTGGACGCCGCCCTCGACCCCCGCCGGTTCGTGGCCGGCGCCGCCCCCGTGTTCGAGCGACTGGAGGCCCTGCGGTGAGCGAGCTCACGGCCCCTGAAGGGCTGCGGCCCGTCGGTTCCGGGAAGGTCCGCGACCTGTACGAGGTCGACGACGACCACCTGCTGCTGGTGGCCAGCGACCGCATCTCCGCCTTCGACGTGGTGCTGGACGACCCGGTCCCGGGCAAGGGCGAGGTCCTGACCGCCCTGACCGTGTTCTGGCTCGACCTGCTCGGCGACCTGGTCCCCAACCACCTGGCCGGCTGGCGGGCCTCGGAGCTGCCCCCGGCCGCCAGCCACCTGGCCGGCCGGGCCATGCTGGTCCGGCGCCTCGAGATGCTCCCGTTCGAGTGCGTGGCCCGCGGCCACCTGGTCGGCTCGGGCTGGAAGGACTACCAGGCCACCGGGGCCGTCTGCGGCATCCCCCTGCCGCCGGGGCTGCGCCAGGCCGACCGGCTGCCCGAGCCGATCTTCACCCCGGCCACCAAGGCCGAGACCGGGCACGACGAGAACGTCTCCGAGGCCCAGGTGGCCGAGGCCCTCGGCCCCGACCTGGCCGGGCGCCTACGCGACCTGACCCTGGAGGTCTACCGGCGCGGGGCCGAGCATGCCGCCCGCCGGGGCATCCTCCTGGCCGACACCAAGCTCGAGTTCGGCCTCGCCGGCGACCGGATCGTGCTCGCCGACGAGGTCCTCACGCCCGACTCCTCCCGGTTCTGGCCGGCCGGCGGCTGGTCCCCGGGCCACTCCCCGCCGTCGTTCGACAAGCAGTACGTCCGCGACTGGCTGGAGACCCACGACTGGGACCACCAGCCCCCGGCCCCGGCGCTTCCCCCCGACGTCGTCGCCGGCACCGCGGCCCGCTACCGCGAGGCCTACGAGCGCCTGGCCGGTCGCCCCCTCGACGCCTGGCTGGCCGAGGCCAGGGGCTAGCGCCCGGCCGGTCGCTCGGGCGACGCCGCGTCGTCAGGCCGACAGCCGGATCCGTCCCTCCAGGTGGACTCGGAGCCCTGGGGGCAGGTCGCCGTAGCTGAAGACGGCCATGCGAGGGAGCTCCTCGGCGATGGCATGTCGCAGGGTGGGGGCGACGCCGTCGGCCGTGAGCACCATGGCGGGAGCGTCGTTCCCGGCGTGGACTCGGAGCACCTCCCCGATCGCCGTCAGGACCCGCTCCCGGTCAGCCTCGGCCAGGACCGGACCCGCGTGCTCAAGCAGCTGTTCCATCGCCGGGTCGATGACATACACCCCGATCGTCCCTCCCCAGGTATACCGGTCGAGGGTCGCGGGGACGAGCGCCATCCGGACCCAGGCGGCGAGGCGCTCGTCGTCGTCGAGATCGAGGCTGTCCGCGTCGAGCAGTCGTTCGAGGACCAGCCAGCTGTCGCGGACGCCGATGCCTTGATCGACCAGGCGGCGCAGGACCGCGGTCAGCCGCCAGTTCGGCAGCCTGGCTCCCGCAGCCTCGCCCAGGGTAGGGAAGGAGGCGGCGAACCAGCCCACCTGGCTGCTGGTCGTGTCCGCATCGATCAGGCAGGCGGCACTGTCCTCCAGATCGGTTTTCACCGCCAGGGTCAGGAATCCCAGTGGGTCCCAGCTCGGCCACTCCGGCCCCAGATGGGCCTGGTCTCGCGACTGCCGGATCCTCGTGTTCTGGACGCCGGTGCGGGGATTCATCACCGGCCCGAGCACCTCAAGGCCAGTCAGGGCAGCCTCGGCCGGGGGGCGCGCGACCATGGTCTCACCGGCGTCGAGGCCCAGCCAGGGGAGCTGGGGAAGGTGGTTGACGACCACCGCGAATGTCCGCGCCGGGAGGGCCTCGTCGACGACCGCCTGCAGCGGCGAGGACACGATGCCCAGCTCGTCGAAGCACTGCTCCCGCAAGCGACCGAACAGATTGCTGGCCTCGCCGGGAGCATCGAGTGTGAGTTGCCGGAGGTACGCCTCCGGCAGGCGGACCTCCACATGGTCAGGCCTGAGCTTGGGGAACAACCGCTCGACGGCCTCAACCGGCGGCATGTCCCGCGCGGCGACCAGCTCACGGCCGACGGCCCGCATGTCCGCGATCGAGACCTTGAGGTCGAGCAGCCTCTGCAGGATCTGGCGGAGCCATTCGGGGTCGAGCTCGGCCCCGAGCCGTCGGGCATAGGCGCGCGCCTGTCCGGGTCCGAGCAGGACCGATGGCCGACGCTTCACGATCTCGGTGGTCGCGGTGCGGCAGAACGCGAGCGCGACGCCGGCGGAGGCCGGGTCGGCCAGCAGGCCCGCCAGCCATGGCACGATGCCGAGGTCGGCCTCTGGGCCGCCATGATCGCCGCGCACGTAGGTCTGCACGCGCCGCGGGAACTCCACGGGCTGGCGGTAGCGGTGGTTGTCGACCGAGACCCAGCCCCAGTCGTTGCTCTCGTGATGCCCCCTCCGGACCGTGACCGACGGCGACCCCGGAATCCCGAGTCGCTGCAGCACCTGGCCCAGGTCGGTCGAGACCAGGCTGCGAAGGGCCGGGTTCAGACGGTGGTCCTTGTCGGCCAGCTGTCCAATCGCCGGGTGCAGGACCAGTTCCACCCGCACCGTCGAGACTCTACGAGGGGCCTGGGTCGCTGACACTGTCTTCCTCGCGATGCTCAGGGTCGGATTCGGGCAGCGGGGGCGGTTCGTCGCCGAGGAGCTCGTCGGCGGCCAGGACGGTCAGGTTCGGGAGCTCCAGCGACGTGTCGATGAGCTCCCGGATCGGCAGCCGCAGCTCTGACGAGCTGACGACCAGGGCGACCGGGCCACTCTGGCGGATGACGTGGTCCTCGATGACCTGGAGAAGCTGCGGCGTCTCCCCTGCGTTACCTGGGATGCCGCGGTCCCGCCGCCGGGACGCCTCGGCCAGCCTCGTCTCCTCGGGCGCGGGGAGACGGAAGCGATGCACCGCCGGCTGGTTGCCCGGCAACAGCTCGCGCAGGCGACCGCGCAGCTGCTGGACGGCGGTGTCGAGGCTGTCGGCCGTCAGTGGCAACCCCTTTGCCGCCTCGAGCAGCCGCCGCCAGTCGCTGGCGGACACGCCGTCCCGGACCAGCTCGCGGACCAGCCGCGCAAAGCGGAGCCGCGCCCGACGATCGGGCAGCGCGGTCAGCACCCGGTAGGGTCCGGCGTCGTCGTCCTCCATCCATCCTTCGATGAGGCTCTCGACCTCCTCGACGCCGAGGAGGGACGCGATCGTCCGCCGCAGCGTGCCCTCGAGGTGGCGAAGGGTGAACGCGAGCGGGGTGAGCAGCGTCGCCAGGACCGGCTGGGTGAGATTGCGGATCTCCTGGTCGGAGACCCAGCAGCAGCGCGCGCCGGTGAGAGGGTCCCGCACGGCGGTCACCACGTCGCTGTGGACGCCGAGGATGCCGAGCGCCTCAGGAGGAAGCAGCGAGTAGCGGGCGTCGGGGTTGACCTTGCCCAGGATGACCTGGCCCCCGTGCAGCAACACCCGGTATTCGCCGGGCTGGAGCCCCGCGCCCTCCCGCGCCCGGATTCCGGGGAGCACGACGCCGAGCTGTTCCTGGATGTGCTTGCGCACGTCGGGGAAGCTGCCCACCAGTGGTCCCGCCGGGCTCGTGTCCTCGGGGATCAGCGCCGCGCTCAGTTCGAAGACAATCGGAGGGGGCAGCGGGTCGAAGCCGTCGCCGGTGCCCTCCCCGTGGTCGAGCGTGGCGTCGAGAAGTCCGAACAGGCCCTTGTGGGCGGCTTCGAGCGTCTCGTGGAGGTCCTTCACTCCCTGGCTCCTTGCCAGGAGGTCCGACCAGCCGTCGATGAGGTCCCACAAGCGGCCGATGTCGGCCTCTTGCTGGAAGAGGGTCCGGGCCACGTCGACGAGCGCCTCCACCGGCGCTCGTCCGTCCGCCACCGCGTACCAGCGGATCGCCCGGGCGAGCTCCTGCCTCGCCTCTTGGTGGCGGTCCAGCTCGACCAGGCAGAATCCCGATCTGGCATGGAGGTCGGCTCGGACGAGGGGCGGCCGCTGGTGCGTCTTGGCCGCAAGGTCCAGCGCGGCCCGGTAGTGGTCGAGCGCCTGCTCGTGAAGCCCTCCGCGCAGCGCCTCGTCGCCAGCCTCGCGCGCCGATTCCACCGCCCGATCCAGGCCGAGGTCAGCCTCGGAGAACCGGCCGCTCGCCGCCGCCGACCGGTACCGGGAGCCGGCGTTGCGCCATTCCCGGCTGTCGCGGGCCAGCCGGGCCAGGCCCGCCTCGGCTCCGACCCGTGCCCACGCCGTCCTGGGCCCGTCGGTGCCGACGATGGCGGCCAGTTCCCGTTCGGCGCTGGGCGGGGTCGTGCGCAGCTCGGTCAGGCGGTCCTCGACCTGCTGGTGCACCGACCCGATCGCAGTCTCCAGCGGGGCATCCTCGGCCCCCTGGCCGGCGGCCCGCTTCAGGAACGGAAGGTCCTCGGCGATGAGGTCGTTGAGGGCGGCCACGCCGGTGGCGTCGCTGATACCCGCCTCCAGTTCCGCTTGACCCAGGCTCAGGTCCCCAAGGCCGAGCCGGCAGAGACCGGAAAGCCGGAGGATGGCGGCGACGTTGATGCCTTCGCCGCGGATCGGCTCCAGCACCTCCAGAGCGTCGGCGTAGCGCTCGAGGTAGAAGCCGGCCCATGCGAACGTGAGCTGGTCCTCGCGCCCTTCCGGAGTGCGCTGAGCCCAGATCTTCTCGCTCTCGGCCCGAGCCTTCTCCCACCGGTTGAGCACCTGGTAGCAGTCAGCGAGCACCCCGAGCATCCATGCTTCAGGCGGGTCGGACCCCGCCACAAGGGCGGTGATGAGCGCGAGCCCCTCCTCGACCCTGCCGGTGCGCGACAGCGCCATGGCCGCCAGGGCGTCCGCCGTCGCACGGTTCGCAAGCGACGGGAGGAGTTCCAGCAGCTCCTCGTACCGTCCGGCGTTGTAGAGAAGGATCGCCCGTTGCTCCAGGGCGGCCGCATTGCCCGGGTCCAGGCGCAGAGACGCTAGGACCGCCTGCTCGCTGGCGCCGGGGAGCTCCAGGAGCCGGTAGTACTGTCCCAGGTAGCCGTAGGTCCAGGCCGGGTTGGCCTCGAGCAGCAGGCTCCGTTCGAGGTCGGTGACAGCCTGCCACCACAGCTGCAGCCGGTCGGTTCCGGCCAACCGGGCCAGTTGCTCGTTGATGGTCGCGCGGGCATTGAAGACCCAGCTCAGGGTCGTGTCGGGCGGCTCCAGACGAGCCGCGTCGTGCCAGGTCTGAGCGGCCTCCTCGATCAGTTCCTGGTTGACGTAGGGCGGACTCGGCAGGAAGCTCGCCATCCGGAGCGAGTCCGCGAGCACATAGCAGGTCTCCGCACGCTCACCGTCGAGCTGCCGCTCCAGCTCGCGGGCTCGGCGCAGCAGCCCCACCGCCTCGACGGCGTCGCCCGCCCAGCCACGACGCTCACCGGCTTGGAACAGCGCGCGGGCCGTCTCCGCCGGCTGGTCGAGTGCCTCGCGCACTCGACCTTCAAGCTCCCGGATCTGCGCCTGCCGGCGCCACTCCGCCTCATTCTGATCGGCGAGGGCGCTGGCCTCCATGGCATGGTCGAGTGTGTCGAGCGCCAGCTGCAGCCGCTGCTCCTTCAGGGCCCGCTCCGCCATGCGGTACAGAAGGGTCGGTGGTGCCGGGGCTAGCAGGTGCGTCAGCGCGGACAGTGGATCCTCGTCCCAGACGAGGTCGATCGCCCGGTCGTAGAAGCCGGTGGCTTCAGGCACGCCCTGCGCCTCGGTGCACATGCCCTGGGCGACGTAGCCCTCCGGGCGCTGGGGCGACAGCTGGACCGCCCGCTGCGCCTTCACCAGGCCGTCGCCGTACTGGCCTTGGGCATGACTGCGGACAGCGAGCGCCGCCGCGGGCAGGCCGCTCTCGGGAGCAAGGCTGCGGGACAACTTGAACCTGCGGCCCGACTCCTCGAGCCGGTTGAGGCTGATCATCTCGATCCGGCCGACCAGGATGACGACGATCGCCAGGCTCTCTCGTCCCTCCGCATCCCCCGGCTCCGCCGCCGGGCTGGCGTCATCCTCGATCAAGGCGGCGATGAGAAACCGGAGGAGGGCTCTCGCGCTCGGCCAGTCCCGGTTCCGGAGGGCCCTGGTCCCGTCGGCGGCCAGCTGGGAGAGCGCCTGGTTCTCGCGGAGCGCCGGTACCGGATGCTGCAACGCCTCCTCGCAGACGGACACACCCTTCCGGGCCAGAGCGTCCACATAGAGCCGGCACCATGACCGCAGCGCGACGTCGGGATCGTCCTCGCCCAGGGCCGCCTGCAGGCGGGTGCGCCACCGGTCCATCCATTCCTCGGAGGGCGCCGCGACCTTGGGGGCCTCGATCGCTTCCAGCTCGTTGAGCAGCGAGGTGATGAGCTCCCAGCTCCGCTTGGCAGTCCTGGCCTGCAGCCGGACCGTGTCCTTGACCGCAGCGAGATCGTCCCCGCTGGCCGCCGCCCGCTCGATCGCTTTCATCGCATCCGGCAACGAGAAGGTGGCGACCTCGGCCTGGACGGCCCTGGTCGTCACCGCGGCCAGCAGGGCACTCAGGTCAGGGCTGACGGTCATGTCCGCCCCGGTGCGGTTCGACGGTGACAGCGCTCGTCGCCTGGGAGGCACCCCTCTGGACGGCGCGGTCGCGCGGAGCGGGGACCATGAGCCCGTCGTCGCTGTTCATGTACAGCAGCGGCCCGCCCAGGCGCTGTTGCATCACAATGTCGCGGCGAGCTGTCTGGACGGCTTCGGCGACCGTCATCGTGCGGAGGTATTGGTAGAACCGCTCGGTGAACTGCTGCCCGACGTCAGGGCTCATCGGGTAGGGCATGGCCACGACCAGCCGGACGCTGTTGTTCACCTGCCGGGCCAGCTGCGTGAAGCTCGCCCGGACGAAGTTGAGGTTGTTCACCCGGTAGGAGGTCCTGGGCCCACGGCACAGGTGCAGGAACACCATCCTTGGGGGGGACTGGACCTGGAACTGCTGGGCGAACTGCGAGTACTCGTACCAGGCCGCATTGCCGGCCAGGTTCTTGAGGGCGATGTAGCCCTCGCTGCGCAGGGGGTCGTAGGTGCCATGGCCGATGTAGTGGACGATGTCCGGCCGGCCGTCGGCCCGATTCAGCGCATCCTGGAACCTCTTCATCGTCGGAGCCCGTACCCACTCCACGCTCTCGATGGCCTCGTGCCCGCGAAGGCACCTGAGGTTCACGAGGATCCTGGCGATGGAGGACCGGTAGGTGGGATACAGGTGGGCCTCCTCCTGGTCCCATTCCCTCTGCATGTCCTCGAGCACGTCCCTCGGCTGCACAAGTACCACGAGGATCCGCAGTCGCTCGATCGGGCCCTGCCACGCCGCGGTCGGCAGGTCCGGGTTGGCGCGCGACAGGGTCAGCCCCGGCAACGTGGACAGCCAGCCCTCAGGGCTGCGGAGCATCTCCCAGGGGAGACTTGTCAGCTCGACGGTCCCCTCGTTGAGCAGATCCGCCCGCTCCGGCCGGATCTTGAGGATGATCGACAGCGGGCCACGTTCGTCTCTCCGCCGGCGCTCGTAGAGGTCTCGCACGGAGTCATGGAAGACCGACTCGTACAGGATCTGGCCGAGGAACAGCGCCTCGCGTGGCGAGCGCTGGAGGGTCGCCTCAAGGCTGACCTCGGGGTCGTCGTCGCGCTGCTGGCGGAGCCACTCCTCGAGGATCTGGACCATCTCCAGCCGTACTGCGTCGAGCGCGAGATCCTCCTTCGCGTCCTCGAGGTCGGGAGTGGCCCGAGCCTTCACTGCCCCGCCGCCGATCTCGATCTCCAGGATGTGCCGTGGTTCCTGGACAACCGTCCCGGGATCGACCCCACGATTGGGAGTCGTCCAGGTCGGCCGGAGCTTCTCCAGGAAATCGGCCAGGTCCGAATGCCTGGCCCCATAGGGGAGCACCCGGATGTTCTCACCCTCCTTGGCATGCTCTGCCTCGGCCGCCTTGACCTCGTCGTCGGGGACCAGCCGGTAGTGGTTGTACTGCGAATCTGGCAGCTTCTCCCGCAGCCATTTCCGCAGGTTCGAGAAATTCGGATCGGCGATGCCGGCGCCGAACCCAACGAAGAGGATGGCCTTGGACACGGCGGCCTGCTGCATCATGAGCTGAGCGCTCGCGTCCGAGAGGACCTTCGCGTAGTCCCCACCGTCGAGGACGACACTCTCTGGATGCAGGTAGTCGCCGTGCAGGTGAACGACCAGCCGGCGCTGCCTGTCGGTGCCGGTGATCACCGGTTGCCAGGCCGCGCCGTCCTTCCAGGTGATTCCGGCCCAGGACGTGACCTTCTCGATCAGCAGATCGTAGTTGGTGGTGACGATCGGCAGCCCGAGGCTCGCGAGGATCTCGATGACCCGCGGCTCCTTCGGTGCGAGCTCCCCGACGGTCCCGGCCAGCCAGTTCGTGTATCGACCGCCGTTGGACCCGCCCAGCCAGCTCTTGATCAGCATCGCGCCGGCGATCATTGATTCGGTCTGGCCAGATTCGATGAACTGCTCGACGGAAGCGATCGTTCCAGGGTCCTTGACCAGCTGCTGTTCGACGCAGTACTTGATGCCGTTACGCAGGAGTCCCTGCCAGCCGGCGGTCGAGTCCCCGCCGGTCGCGGTGAGCGAGACGCCAGCCCCGACGAAGACAACCATCCGGTCGTCTTCGATCTGCTGCCTCAGGTCATCCATCAGCCCTGGCATGCCACGCCTCCCCCGACCAGGGCGCCCGCCGATCTCTGTCCGGGAACGTACCCCAATCGGACGGACGAGTCGAGCATCAACAAATGAGCCTCTGATGACCAATCCCGTAGTACCAGCGGCCGCCCGGACCTAGACCGGGTCAGCGGTCGTCGGAGGCGTCCTCGTCCTGGACGCTGCCGACGAACCGCTCGCGCAGCAGGCGTTTGGAGAACTTGCCGGTGGCGGTCATCGGGATCTCGTCCACGAACTCGACCCGCTCGGGCAACCACCACTTGGGGAACTTGCCGGCCACCGAGGCGACCACCTCTGCCTCGCCGACCTCGGAGCGGGGCTTGCGGACGACCACCGCCAAGGGGCGCTCACCCCACTTCTCGTCGGGCACGGCGATGACCGCCGCCTGGGCGACCTCGGGGTGGCCCATGAGGGCGTTCTCCAGCTCGACGCTGGAGATCCACTCGCCGCCCGACTTGACCAGGTCCTTGGTCCGGTCGACCACGTGCAGGTAGCCCTGGCCGTCGACGGTGGCCACGTCGCCGGTGTGGTACCAGCCGTCGACGAAGGTGGCGGCCGAGCGCTCGTCGTCGAGGTACTCCGAGGCAATGGTGGGGCCTCGCAGCTGCAGCTCGCCCATGGACTTGCCGTCGGCCGGGACCTCGTCGCCGTCGGCGTCGACCAGCCGCTGCTCCAGGCCCGGCACCAGCAGCCCCTGCTTGGCCTTGTAGCCGTAGCGGGCCTCGACCGGCAGGTCGCCTATGGTCGACTTGAGCCGCGAGAAGTGGGTGACCGGGGTCGCCTCGGTCATGCCGTAGGCATGGACGAACTCGACCCCGTGGCGCTCCTCGTAGGCCCGGATCATCGACACCGGCGCGGCCGAGCCGCCGCAGATGATCCGCCGCAGCGACCCTAGGTCGCCGCCGTTGGTCTCCAGCAGCTGGAGGATGCCGAGCCAGACCGTCGGCACCCCGGCCGACACGGTCACCCCCTCCTCGCGGATGAGGCGCAGGTAGTCGCCCGGGGTCGGGGCCGGTCCGCCGTACACTTGGCCCGCCCCGTACCAGGTGGCCGCGAACGGCATCCCCCAGGCGTTGACGTGGAACATCGGCACGATCGGCAGGAGCACGTCCCGCTCGCAGATGGCGGCCGTGTCCACCAGCCCGACCATCAGCGAGTGCAGGTACAGGGCCCGGTGGGAGTAGGCGACGCCCTTGGGGTTGCCGGTGGTGGCCGAGGTGTAGCAGATGCCGGCGGTCTGGTGCTCGTCGAGTGGGGGCCAGTCGGTCACCGGAGCCGAGCGCTCGACCAGGTCCTCGTAGCCGTGCTCGGATCCGAAGCCAAGCGAGGGCCGCTCGCCGCCGGCACCGTCCAGCACCAGCAGGTGCTCGACCGTGTCCAGGTCGGGCAGGACCGGGCCGATGGCCCCGGCCAGCTCGGCGTCGGCGATCAGCACCTTGTCGCGGGCGTGGTTGACGATGTACGCGAGCTGGTCGCCGCCCAGGCGGATGTTCAGGGTGTGGTAGGCGGCCCCCATCAGCGCGGCCGCGAAATACGCCTCCAGGTGACGGTCAGAGTTCCAGCAGAAGGTGGCCACCCGGTCGCCGAGCCCGACCCCGAGCTCGCGCAGCCCGCCGGCCAGGCGGGCCACCCGCTCGGCCCACTCCCCGTAGGTCGTACGGTGGGTGCCATGGGGTCGTCGCGTGACCAGTGGCTTGTCCGGGAACAGGGTCCTGGCCCGCTGGAAGATGGTCTGGACGGTGAGCGGGTAGTCCATCATCAGGCGGACCTCCTCACTGGCGGCTGGCCAGATGCTACCGTCCGGGCCGGGAAGGATGGAGGGGGAGATGCTGGAGCTCTACCTGGTCAGGCACGGTGAGACCGAGTGGTCGCGGGCCCGGCGGCACACCGGCCGCACCGACCTGCCCCTCAGCCCGGTCGGCGAGGCGGAGGCCCGGGCGCTCGGCGACCACCTGCGCGGCCTGGAGGCCGACCGGGTGCTGTCCAGCCCCCTGACCCGGGCCGTGACCACGGCCAAGCTGGCCGGCTTCGGCGACCGGGCCGAGCGTACCGATGCCCTGCTCGAGTTCGACTACGGCGACTACGAGGGCCTGACCACCCCGGAGATCCGCGCCCGGCGACCGGGCTGGGACCTGTTCCGCGACGGCTGCCCGGGCGGCGAGACCGTCGAGGCCGCCGCCGAGCGGGTGCGTCCCCTGGTCGCCGAGCTGGCCGCGTCCCGGGGCCGGACCATCCTGTTCTCCCACGGCCACCAGCTGCGCATCCTCACCGCCTGCTACCTGGGCCTGCCCCCGGACATGGCCCGGTACCTGTTCCTCGGCACGGCCAGCCTGTCGGTCCTCGGCGCCGAGCACGACTGGCCGGCCGTCCTGCTGTGGAACGAGCAGGAGGGCTCGGGTGCGCACGTGGCCGAGGCGGGGACCGCGGGCTGGCGGGGGGTGCCGGGAAGACGGGTCGGGGGGCGGGGATCCGCGGGGTCCGGCCGGCCCGGCGGCCCCGGGGCGGGCCCGGCATGACCGGCCTGCTGGCCGACCCGGCGCGAGCGGCGGCGGTTGGCGCGGCCCGGGAGCGTATCGAGCCCGGCATGACCATCGGGCTCGGGTCCGGCAGGGCCGTGTTCGCCCTGGTCGACCTGCTCGCCGCCACCATGCCGGCGCCGTTGCGGCCGCGGGCCGTGGTCGCCTCGTCGCGGACCGAGGCCAAGGCCCGGGCGGCCGGGATCGAGCTGGCGACCCTGGATGACGACCTGATCCTCGACCTGGCTGTCGACGGCGCCGACGAGGTCGATCCCGGTCTCGCCCTCCTCAAGGGCGGCGGCGGTGCCCTCCTCCGCGAGAAGCTCGTCCTGGCCGCCGCCCGTCACGTGGTGATCGTCGTCGAGGCCCCCAAGCTGGTCGACCGCCTGGGAACCACCAGGGCCCTGCCGGTCGAGGTCGTCCGGTTCGCGTGGCCCACCACCCGCCGTCGCCTCCTGGACCTGCTCCCGACCGCCACGCTCCGCACCACCCCGGACGGCACTCCGGTGGTCACCGACGAGGGCCACCACCTCCTCGACTGCCAGCTCCCCGCCGCCGACCTGACCGCCCTGGCCACCGCCGTCAAGTCCACCCTCGGCGTGGTCGAGCACGGCCTCTTCCCCAACCAGGCCGACGAGGTCCTCCTCGGCCACCCCGACGGGTCGGTCCGGGTCCTGCGCCGCTGATGCGGGCGCGGGGTGGCTCAGGCGCCGATCCAGACATCGACGAGGTCGAGGCGCTGCTCGGCCGGCGCCGGCGGGCGCTGGGTGATCCCGGCGGCGGCCAGAACCCTGCCGACGGCCGGGCCGACCCGCTCGGTGCGGTAGCGCTCCCAGTCCTCCCTGGACTCCCAGACGTTGAAGTGCCGCAGCCCACCGTCGTGCCAGGCCACCAGGTGCAGGACCAGGCCCCTGGGCGGCTCGTCGCCGATCTCGGCCTTGACGTGCTGGTACAGGTCCTCGTTGCCGGGGACGTCGTAGAAGAATGCGTATGGCATGCGGGCCTCCGTTCGCCGGCGGTCAGGCTATCGGATAGGATAGCCTCTATCCAATAGAGGAGTCTCTACGGAATGTCGCCCCCCGTCAAGTCCCGCCGGCCCTACGACGCCAGCCGCCGCCAGGCCCAGGCCAGGCGGAGCCGCTGGGCGATGCTCCAGGCGGCCCACCGGTTGTTCCTCGAGCGCGGCTACTCGGCCACCACCATGCCGGCCGTGGCGGCCGCGGCCGGCGTCTCGGTGCAGAGTGTCTACAAGGCCTTCGGGAACAAGGCGGCCCTGCTGAAAGGCGTCTTCGACGTGGCCATGGCCGGCGACGACGAGCCGGTGCCGATGCTGCAGCGTGCCGCCCTGGGGCGCGTCCGCGACGAGCCCGACCCTCGCCGCAAGCTGCGGCTGTACGGGGAGTTCGTGGCCGAGGTGTCACCCCGCCACGTCCCCGTCCAGCTGCTCGCCAAGGCCGCCGCGGCCACCGACCCGGAGGCGGCCAGCGTCTGGCAGCAGCTGCAGGCCGAGCGGCTGGCCGGCCTCGGCCTGTTCGCCAGGGCCCTCCACGACGCAGGGCACCTGCGGCCGGACCTGCCGGTGGAGGAGGCCCGCGATCTCCTCTGGACCTGCAACTCGCCCGAGACCTACGACCTGCTCGTCCTCCAGCGCGGCTGGACCCCCCAGCGCTATGGCCGCTGGGTCGCCGACACCCTGATCGCCGCGCTGCTTCCCTGATCCCGCCGGGGCCGAGGGCGGGGCCCGGTGGCCTGCTCGGTCCTCAGCTCACCGCTCGCTTCACGAGCGCGCCGATCCTCGCCTCGACGTCGGCGGTCAGCTCGGTCAGCGCGTACGCGGTCGGCCACATGGTGCCTTCGTCGAGGTTCGCCGGCTCGTTGAAGCCGAACGTCGCGTACCTCGTCTTGAACTTCTGCGCGGGCTGGAAGAAGCAGACGACCTTGCCGTCCTTGGCATACGCCGGCATCCCGTAGTAGAGCCTCGGCGAGAGCGCCGGGGCGCTGGCCTTGATGATCGCATGGAGCCGCTCGCCCATGGCGCGGTCCGGTTCCGGCATCTCGGCGATCTTCGCGAGCACGTCGCCTTCCGCGTCCGCCTCGGCCGCGCGCGCGCCGCGGCGCGCGGCCGTCTTCAGCTCCCGGCCGCGCTCCTTCATCGCGGCTCGTTCCTCGTCCGTGAACCCCTCGTACGTCTTGTCGGTCGTCGTGCTGGTGCTCTTGGACTTCGCCCTGTCCGCCATGCAGGTTCCTCCCTGGCGAGTCGTGTTGACGATGACCCCATGGTAGGGAGCCGCCGCGGCGGGGGCTTCTCGAAACCTGATCAGTCGTTACCTGGAGCTGGCTCGTCGAGGGCCTGCTCGTGGCGCGCTCGGGCCTCGGCGCGGCGGTGGACCCGGATCATGATCCTGGTCCCAGGGATGGCGGCCAGGAGCAGCGCCGCTGGGCCCCACAGGTAGGTCGGGAGGGGGGAGGTGACCACCATGGCCAGCAGCAGGGCGCCGAGCATCAGTGCGAGGTCGCGGGGGCTGCGCAGGGCCTCACGGAGCAGGGCGGGCATGGAGACCGGGACGGGCGGTGGGGCGGCCCTCCTGGCGGCGGCGACGGCTTCGCGGCGCTGGCTCAGGAGCTGGCGCGGCGAAGGACGACGGCGCCATTGTGGCCGCCCAGACCCATTGAGTTCGAGATCGCCACGTCGAAGTGGGCCTCCCGGCTCTTCAGGGGTACGTAGTCGAGGTCGCATGCTGGGTCCGGGTCCTCGAGGTTGATGGTCGGGGGCAGGACCTGATCGCGCAGGGCGAGCGCGCTTGCGATCGCCTCGAGCGCCCCGGCGGCGCCGAACAGGTGGCCGGTCATGGACTTGGTCGAGGAGACGGCCAGCCGGTCGGCGTGGGTGCCGAAGGCCTGGCGGATGGCCTGGGTCTCGGCCGGGTCGCCGAGCGGGGTGCCGGTCCCGTGGGCGTTGATGTAGCCCACGTCATCGGGGCGGACCCGGGCCGACTGCAGCGCGTCGTTGAACATGTGGATCACCCCGCGGCTCTCGGGGTGCGGGGTGGCCACGTGGTAGGCGTCGTTGGAGGCGCCGTACCCGGCCACCTCGGCGTACACCTTGGCCCCGCGAGCCCGGGCGTGCTCCTCGGACTCGAGCAGGACCACGGCCGCCCCCTCGGCGATCACGAACCCGGCCCGGCCCCGGTCGAACGGCCGCGAGGCCGCGTGCGGGTCGTCGTTGCCGGGAGCAAGGGCCTGCATCTGGCAGAACCCGGCCAGGACCAGGGGGGTGATGCAGGCCTCGGTCCCGCCGGCCAGGATCACGTCGGCCTTGCCCTGCTTGATCAGCTCGGCGGCCTCGCCGATGGCGTGCGACCCCGTGGCGCAGGCCGACACCACGGCGAAGTTCAGGCCGACGACGCCCAGCTTGGTGGCGATGTAGCTGGTGGCCGTGTCGACCAGGCAGTTGGGCAGGAACGTGGCCGAGACCCGGCCCGGGCCCTTCTCGAGCAGGATACGCTGCTGCTCCTCGACGATGCCGATGCCGCCGATGGCCGAGCCGACGACCACGCCGGTGCGCTCGGGGTCGAGCTTGTCGATGCCGGCGTCGGCCACCGCCTCGTCGGCGGCGGCCACGGCGAACAGGACCCCGCGGTCCATCCGCCGGGCGTCCTTGCGCGACGCCACCTGCTCGGGGTCGAAGCCGCGGACCTCGCCGGCGATCCGCACCGGGTAGTCCGACGGGTCGAAGGCGGCGATCGTCTCGATGCCGCTGCGCCCGGCCAGCATCGCCTCCCAGGTGGACGGGGCGTCCAACCCGAGCGGGTTGACCGTGCCGATGCCGGTGATGAGCGCGCGTTGTTCCATGTGAAACAGAGCGTAGCTCAGAGGAGCGGCTCCTCGCCCTCTTCCAGTTCGTCCCGGGCCGCGAACAGGGCCAGGTCGGGGTCCAGCCCGAGCTCTACGCCCTCCTCGGCCACCAGCTCGTCCTCCACGCTGTCGGCCATCTCATGGGGGTCGATGTCCTCGGGCAGCTGCTGCTCGGCCAACTGGTCCTCTCGTTCAGTCACGTCGATCTCCTCTTCGTGTCGTCCCTGATCCATGTGGGGGGAGCTTGCTCCCCCCACGGCCCCCCAACAGCGCCTGTGCCATGGTCAGGTGTGCCATGGTCAGGCCTATGCCACACCTACGGTCGGTCAAACGTACCCGAGGCGGGTGGCGAGGTCCTCGTGGCGGGCCCGGGCGGCGCGCTGGGCCTCGACGGCGCCGGGGTGGGGATCGACGACGCGGACGGTGGCCGGATCGGTGGTGTGGCCGAGGGCGACCATGGCCGCCCCCCGGGCCGAGGCCTCGGGCTCGTCGACAATCCGGACCGGACGGGCGAGCACGTCCGCCAGGGTCTGCTGCCACCAGGGGGAGGCGACGATCGCCCCGCCGGAGGCGACCACCTCCGGCTCCCGGCCCATGTTGGACGCCAAGGCCTCGTACCCCGCGGCGAGCCGGTAGCAGACCGACTCGAGGGTGGCGGCCAGGATCTCCACGGCCGTCGTGGCCAGGGACAGGCCGGTGATCGCCCCTGAACCGGCGGCCAGGTCGAGCGGCGGGCGGGACCCGGCGTGGTACGGCATGACCACCACCCCACGCGACCCCGGCGGGACCTTGGCCAGCTCCGCCTCGACCGAGCCCTCCTCGGGCAGGGCGGTGACCTGCCGCAGCCAGGCGTAGAGGTTGCCGGCCCCGGAGAAGGCGGCCCCGCTGACCACGTGGTCGTCGTCGACCAGGTAGCGCCAGAGCTCCCGGCGCAGCGGGGCGGCCTTGCCGGCCTCCTCGACGGCGCGGATGGCGGCCGAGGTGCCGATGTTGACGGCCACCCGGTCGGGGGAGACGCAGCCGGCGCCGACGTTGGAGGCGGCCCCGTCGCCGGTCGCCGGGTGCCAGGTCGCCCCGGCCAGCGCCGGCCAGCGGCCGGCCCCCTCGGGACCGAGCCGGCCTCTCCAGTCGCCCGGGGCGATCTCGGGGAGGGCGGCCGCGTCCACCCCGGCCAGCTCCAGCGCCTGCTCGTCCCAGGTGGCCGTGGCCAGCTGAAGCAACCCGGTCCCCGAGGCCATCGACGGTGAGGCCGCCGGATCGCCGAGCAGGGCTCCGGTCACGTACTCGGCCAGCCCCAGGTACCGGGCGGGAGCGGGAGAGAGCTCCCTCGCCAGCCAGGGCAGCTTGACCGTCCAGTACAACGTGTGCGGCCGGGCCCCGGTGGCGGCCTGCAGCCGGTCCATGTCGGCCCGAGACCGCAGCTCGGCCACCAGCGGTGCCGCCCGGGTGTCGGCCCAGGTGAGCGCCCCGGTGAGCCGCCGCCCGTCGGCCCCGAGCGCGATCACCGAGTGCCAGGCGCACGAGGTGGCGACGTGCTCGATCCCGTCCAGCCTCCCACCGCCGGCCAGCTCGTCCAGGCACTCCCCGAGCGCCCCGACCACCTTGTCCGGGTCGAGCTCGGCCTTCCCCTCGTCACCGATCTCCAAGTGCGTCGGCCGCCGCGCCAGCAGCCCGGGTACCGCCCCGCCCCGCTCGTCGAACACCAGCGCTCGCACCGATGACGTCCCCAGGTCGAGCGCCAGCACCCGCCCCTCGGCCACGCAACCTCCTCACCGGCCCACCGGCCCACCGGCCCATCGGCCCGCCGGCCCTACCGGCCCGCCGGCCCTACCGGCCCACCGGTCCGCCGGCCCTACCGGCCCGCCGGTCCGCCGGCCCACCGGCCCACCGGCCCTACCGGCCCGACCGGCCGGCCGGCCGGCGCCGAACCCACCCCCTCGGTGGGCGGGGCCCCAACCGGGAGGGTAGCCGCCCGGAACGAGTGGCGCGAACGGCTGTCCACAGCCCGGCGTCGGTGCTCGGGGGTCACGGCGTCGGTGCTCGGGGGCCGCCGGCCTCGGCGTTTGGGGGCGCCGGCCTCGGGGCTCGGGAGCGGGCGCGGGGGCACCCTCGCGTACGCTGGGCTCATGCGGCTGATCCTCTGGGACATCGACGGGACCCTGGTGCAGGCCGGGGAGGTGGGGCGGGACATCTTTGCCGAGGCGTTCCAGGCCGTGCTGGGGCGGGCGCCCGACCAGGTGACCGCCAAGGCGCTGGTCATGGCGGGGCGGACCGACCCCGAGATCGCGCTCGAGTTCCTGGCGGCGCATGAGGTCGTGGAGGGGGAGCGGCACCTGCCGGCGTTCAGTGAGGCGCTGGTGACGGCGCTGGCGGCCAAGGCGGCGTTGATCCGGGAGCGAGGGCGAGCCCTGCCGGGGGCGAGCGCCATCCTCGACGCCCTCGGCCGGGCCCACGGGGTCGTGCAGTCGCTGCTGACCGGCAACGTCGAGCCGAACGCGCTGCTCAAGCTGGCCAGCTTCGAGCTCGACGGCTACTTGGACTTCGAGGTGGGCGGGTTCGGCTCCGACCACCATCACCGGCCCAGCCTGGTCCAGGTGGCCAGGGACAAGGCCGAGCGCAAGTACGGGACGTCCTTCGACGGCGCGGCCACGGTGCTGGTCGGCGACACGCCCCTGGACGTGGCCGCCGGCAAGGCGGGCGGGGCCAGGGTGGTGGCGGTCGCCACCGGCCCCTACCGGGTCGAGGAGCTGCGGGCCACCGAGGCCGACGCCGTGCTGGAGGACCTCCGCGACACCGAGGCGGCGCGAACCGCGATCCTCGCTACCGCCTAGAACGGCGGTCGTGGATCCGGCGCCGCATGCAGCGCCGAAGCGTTCGTGCAGCCAGGGACCGTTGCGCGCCGCCCCCGGCGACCACCCGATCCCCTCTATCCCGGATCCTCGACCGGTGTTCTAGCCTGGAACGCCTCCTCGATGGTGTCGAGGACCAGGCCGCCCGAGCAGCCTTTGACGAGGTAGGCGTAGGTGTTGGCGGCCGCGGCCTCGCTCTTGAGGGCCGGGTCCTCGTAGGCCGACAGGATGATCACGGGCAGGGCCGGGGCCCGGTCGCGCAGGGCCCGGGCCGCCTCGAGGCCGTCCATCACCGGCATGCGCAGGTCCATCAGGACCACGTCGGCGTCGGTGCTGGCCGCCAGCTCCACCGCCTCCTGGCCGTTCTCGCCCTCGGCGACGACCTCGATGCCGCAGTCCTCGAGCAGCAGCCGCAGCTCGAGGCGGAACCCGCGGTTGTCGTCGACCAGCAGCACCCGGGGGGCCGGGGCGGCCGCGCTCATGCCGCCACCTGGGACCTGGGCAGGGTCGCGGTCAGCACCGTGCCCGAGCCCTTGCGGGACCAGACCGTCCAGGTGCCGCCGGCCAGCTCGACCCGCTCCCGCATGCCGGCCAGGCCGAAGTGGTCGAGGCCGCCAACCAGCTCTCCGGCCGGGTCGAACCCGACCCCGTCGTCGTGCACCTCCAGCACCACCGTGCCGGCCGTCTCGGCCAGCTCGACCCGGGCGCAAGAGGCGCGTGAGTGCCTGGCCACGTTGGTCAGTGCCTCCTGGGCGACCCGGTAGAGGACGATCTCCTGGTCCTCGGGGAGCCGCTGGGGCAGCCTGGCGGAGAGGGTGCAGTTGATCCCGGCCTGCTTGCGCACCACCTCGACGTAGTCGCAGAGGGCGCTGACCAGGCCGCGCTCCTCGAGCACGGGCGGCCGCAGGGTGGCCATGATCTGCCGCAGCGACTGCACCTCGTCCCCAAGGGCCGTCTGGGCATCGGTGAGCAGCCGCAGGCCGTCCTCCACCTGCCCCCGGCGCAACCGCAACCGGCCCCGCTCGAGCATGAGGCCCAGCCGTGTCAGGGCCTGGATCGGCCCGTCGTGGAGCTCGGCGGCCATGCCGCTGCGCTGGCGCTCGGCCACCGAGAGGATCTTGTTGACCAGCCGGCTGCGCTCCTCGCGGGCCCTGGCCTCGGCGGCGCGTTGCCGGGCTTGGGCCCGATCGACCCGCCAGAGCAGGACCACGCACAGCGCCATCGCCGCCCCGGCCACCGCCAGCAGCCCGGCCCGGGACCGGCTCTGGGCGGCTCCAGCGGCGTCGTCGTAGGCGGCCGAGGTGGTCCGGAGCCGGTCGGCGAGCCGCTCGTAGCGGGGTTCGACCTGGGCACGGTCGATCCGGTTGGCCGCCACCAGGTCGCCCGCGGCCAGCAGGGCGAGCTTGGTGTCCAGGGCGGCCTGCCAGTCGGCCGCGGCGGCCGCGGTCGCGGCGGCGTTGCGGTCGCCGGGAAGTAGGGAGGTGAGCTCGGCCAGGGCGCCGGCGATCTCCCGGCGCAGGGTGGCCGCCCGCTGCCGCCCGATATCGTCGGGGACGCCGCTGGCGCTCGCCCGCGACTCCAGCACCGCCTGCTCGAACACCCGGGCCTCGAGCTGGAAGGAGAGGCTCTCGGCCCGCTCCAGCCGGTCGATGTCGGCGCCGACGCGGCTGGCGCCCACGAAGGCCAGGCCGGCCACGGCCAGCAGGCCAGCGGCCAGTACCCAGAGGGACGGTGCCCTGGGGCGCCCTCCCCGCCGTGGTGTCGTCCCCGTGCCGGCCACGCCCGCTCCATCGGCAGCGGCGGGCCGAGCTTGAGCCCGCGTTCGCGCCCGACAAGGACGCGGCATTCCTACAGATGCGCAGGTCACACATATTCAGCGCATAACCCCTGCACTGTCCGGGTAGGTGTCTGCCACTGCTTCTGGTGCTGATGCGCCCGACGGCGGGTGCTCCGGAGCAAGGAGGGCATATGGCGAACGATCGCCGCGACCCGTCGAGGTCGCCGACCACCGGCCGGATGACGGCAGAGGAGGCGGTCACCGCCACCGAAGCCATCGGCAAGGACCCCGAGATGGTCGAGCTGGAGCGCCGCCATACGCGCTTCGTCTGGCCGGCCACGATCTTCTTCCTCGTCTACTACATGGCCCTCAACGTCCTGGCCGGGACCTCCCCAGACCTGATGGGGAAGAAGCTGTTCGGCGAGTTCACCTTCGGCTACCTCTTCGCCCTCTCCCAGTTCGTGATGGCCTTCGTGGTCGCCTGGGTGTACGCGCGCTGGGCGGCCAGGCGGATGGACCCGCTCGCCGCCGACCTGCGCGAGAAGCTCCACCGGCGCCAGATCAGGGAGGTGGACCGGTGAGTCACCAGAGCCTCTCCCTGACCCTGTTCGTGGTCTTCGTCGTCATCACCCTCGGCATCACCATCTGGGCCTCGCGCCAGACCAGGACCGCGGTCGACTTCTACTCGGCCGGGCGGCGCATCAAGGGATGGCAGAACGGCGTGGCCATCTCCGGCGACTACATGTCGGCGGCCAGCTTCCTCGGCATCGCCGGGCTGATCTCGCTGTTCGGCTACGACGGGTTCCTGTACTCGGTGGGCTGGCTGGTCGCCTACCTGACGGTGCTCCTGCTGGTCGCCGAGCTGCTGCGCAACTCCGGCAAGTACACGATGGCCGACGTGCTCGCCTTCCGGATGCGCCAGCGCCCGGTGCGCTCGGCGGCGGCCCTGTCCACCGTCGGCGTCTCGATCGTCTACCTGATCGCCCAGATGGTCGGGGCCGGCGCCCTGGTCAAGCTGCTGCTGGGCCTTGAGGGGGACGCGGCGGCGATCCTGGCCATCGCCGGGGTCGGGGTGCTGATGATCGTGTACGTCACCTTCGGGGGGATGATCGGGACCACCTGGGTGCAGATCGTCAAGGCGGTCCTGCTGATGGCCGGGACGGTGCTGCTGTCGTTCCTGGTGCTGACCAAGTTCGGCTTCTCGATGAACAAGATGTTCGCCGACGCGGCCGGTGCCAGCGGCAAGGGCGACGCCTTCCTGGCCCCGGGGCTGCGCTTCACCAGCACCATCGAGCTGGTCTCGCTCGGGCTGGCCCTGGTCCTGGGCACGGCCGGCCTGCCCCACATCCTGATCCGGTTCTACACCGTGCCCACCGCCCAGGCGGCCCGCAAGAGCGTCCTCTGGGCCATCGGCATCATCGGCAGCTTCTACATCCTGACCACCTTCCTCGGCTTCGGCGCGGCCGCGCTGGTCGGCCACCAGGCGATCACCAAGGCCGACAAAGCGGGGAACATGGCCGGGCCGCTGCTGGCCCAGACGATCGGCGGGGGCGCGGGCAGCTTCGGCGGCGACCTGTTCCTGGCTTTCATCGCGGCCGTGGCCTTCGCGACCATCCTGGCCGTGGTGGCCGGGCTGACCATCACCGCCTCCTCCAGCTTCGCCCATGACTTCTACGCCAACGTCATGCGCCGCGGCCAGCAGCGGGACGAGCAGGCCGAGGTCCGGGTTGCCCGGATCACCGCCCTGGTCATCGGGGCCATCGCCATCGTGCTGGCGTCGTTCGCCCGTGGCCAGAACGTGGCCTTCCTGGTCGGGCTGGCCTTCGCCGTGGCCGCCAGCGCCAACCTGCCGACGATCCTGTTCTCGCTCTACTGGAAACGGTTCAACACCAACGGTGCGGTGGTCGGGATCCTCGTCGGGCTGATCGGGTCGCTGCTGCTGGTGGTGATCGGCCCCAACGTGATGGGCCCGAAGGGCCTGATGTTCAAGGGCTCGGAGCCGCTGTTCCCGCTGGAGAACCCGGGCATCGTCTCGATCCCGCTCGGCTTCGCGGCCGCCTGGCTCGGCACCATGCTGTCGCGGGAGCCAGCCTCGGAGGAGAAGTACGAGGAGCTGCGGGTGCGGGCCCTCACCGGCCTCGGCGCCGAGGAGGCGGAGGCGGCCCCGGCCCGGACGCGGGCTCCGGCTACCCGTTCGTCAGGCTGACCGGGATCAGGCGCGGCGCGCCGCCGCTCCGGTCGACGATGTAGACCTGGAGCTGGCGGTGGCCGTCGCCGGCCTTCCAGAGCGTGTCGGGGGTGATGGCGGCGAACTTGGCCGCCGGGTCCCCCGGCCGCTCCGGGAAGAGCTTGGACTCGCCGCCGATCTTGCCGTTGACGGCCACCAGCACGGTGCTGCCGGCCGGGGGCAGGGGCGAGGTCAGCTTGCCCGAGACCAT
>Ga0081539_10002044_pt1 | contig 30324 bp, 21 predicted proteins | sample TabmetS4T2R2_FD_71023 | JGI IMG/M metagenome (GOLD analysis project Ga0081539, IMG submission 71023) | Tabebuia heterophylla rhizosphere microbial communities from the University of Puerto Rico - S4T2R2 | ecosystem: Host-associated > Plants > Roots > Rhizosphere ... | reverse complement strand
CCGATCTACGGATACGAAGCGAATACCTGGGGACCAGTTGAGGTTGAACGGGTGACGCCGATGGGAGGTTGGAGCAATCCGACAATTGGTAAGGAGTGAATATGCGTGTCGGAATTGCTGCCGAATCTGCGGACCGGGGCATGGCGGGCCGGGCATGGTGGCGAACACTTATCTAGAAGGCATCTACACAGAGCTCTTTCCGCATATTCAGCAGAATGCAACATTGAGCACGATGAAGAATCGGCATTTCAAGCTTCCAAAGCAGACAATGCCTCGGTCCCCTTGATTGATCGAACCATTGCGCGAAAAGGGGTCTTTTGCGCGGATAATTGTTTGGTCAACTCGCGGCCGACGTTTATGATTTGGTCAACATCAGAAATTCTCCAGGTGCTAACGTAGAATTAATTATGGTTATGTATAGTATGACCGAAGGTAAGAGGCTCCCCCATAAATGACCTATCAGGAATTGCCTCAAGATCATCATGACCTAAGAGACGAATGGTTCCTGATCACTTCTGAGGTTATCGCAGCTATGAAGAGAATCATTATCATTGGGGATGAGTCGTCATTAATGATGTCTATATTTGAGACGCTCGACCGTCACGGGTTCTCACTATTGTATGCACATAAAGGGCAACAGGGATTGGACTTGCTTGCGCGCGAGCAGGTCGATTTGGTGATTGTTGACTTCAACCTACCAGACATGGACGGGATTGAATTTCTGCGACGATTGCGACGGAATCATCCGAGTCAGAGGTGTGTTATGTTGACTCCGCCAGGCGTTCCTGAAGCAGTGATCGGCGCGTTACGCGAGCACTTCTGTGACATCCTGCCAAAGCCTTTCAGTCCGGACGACCTCCGCGACGTGGTTGCATCCACTCTCATCAAGTGCCCCATCGCCGGAGTCGCAGTTGTTTCGGCCAAGCCGGATTGGATAGAATTATTGGTTCCCTGTGATTTGAGCGCGGTCGCGCCGTTGCAAAAGGCACTCGCTGAATTGGAGTCGGACATTCCACAGGAGACCCGAGAGGCTATAGACCTCACTTTCCGGGAATTACTCAACAACGCTATTGAACACGGAGGCAAGCATGACCCTCGTAAGTATGTGGAAGTATCTTTTACGAAACTCAAGCGCGCCATCGTGTATTTGATCAAAGATCCTGGGGAAGGTTTTGACCCATTGCGCCTTCCTCATGCAGCACAAGGTGCCGCAGAAGACGACCCATTAGGACACTTCGCTGAGCGTGACGCTCAAGGGTTGCGGGCCGGCGGCTTCGGAATTCTGCTCGCTAAAAATCTCGTGGACGAGGTGATCTACAATGAGCACGGCAACAAGCTCATGTTTATCAAATACTTTTAGCTGAGTCTTACTCTTAATGGTACTCCAAGCTTGGGGGCTCAATCCCAATGCAGCCGTCCGATCATCCTGATAAAGTGAGGAAGCATTTTGCGTTATTTTTCTTTGGTTCTTATCTTTGCGTTCTTCGCAGCCGGTGCTATCTCTCAGAAAACGCATCCAGAGGGGGTGGCGCAGGTGCAAACCGGTTCGAGCGCGACGCTCAGCGCCGGGCAAACAGGGCGCATCACGTTTGAGACGATCACGCTCAATGATTCACAGTTCCTCAAAGGAGAAAAGACAGGTCCCAAGGCAACGATCTGGGGAAATCTCCGATTACCAGAGCGCCGAATCGGTCGCGTGCCGGCTGTCGTACTCGTGCATGGCACAGTTGGCGTCGGGCCTCGGGAGGAACAATGGGCTGAAGACCTCAACGGCGTTGGCGTCGCCACATTTATTTTGGACAGCTTTAGCGGACGTGGTCTCGTCCCGCCGTTCGAGTCCGGCGCAGTTCCGAGTCCATTTGCCATGATCGTCGATTCATATCGCGCTCTCAATTTGTTAGCAACACACCCTCGCATCGATCCGAAACGGATCGCGATCATGGGCTTCTCTCGCGGCGGCGTGGTGGCATTGTATGCGAGTCTCCATCGGTTCCAGCGTCTATACGGTCCCGCCGGTTTAGAGTTTGCCGCCTATCTTCCGTTCTATGCTAATTGCGCCATCACCTACATCGACGATGAAAAGGTGAGCGACAGGCCCATTCGACTCCATCATGGAACCGATGACAATAACCTTCCGATTGCGGCATGTCGCGATTACGTTAAGCGATTGCAAGGCGCTGGTAAGGATATCCAACTCAGAGAGTACTCCGGAGCGCGGCATTCCTTCGACAACTCTGAGCTCTCGTCGGCATCGGTGCAGCCCCGTGGGCTCAATTGGACGCGCTGCAGATTCTTCGAGCGCGCAGTCGGTGAGATCGTCAATTCTGAGACAAAGACCGCTTTCGGTCTGAGCGATCCGTGTTTTTCGCGAGGGCCAACGGTTGGATATTCACAGGCCGCACACGCCGAAGCCCTCCGCCAGGTCAAGATTTTTATCACTACTACCTTTCAGCTGAGTCCCTGATGGATCGATGCATCAAAATCGCTAGAGATCATGCCAGGATTCGAGACACCCGCCTCAACCACATTCACCAATTCCCGACCGCGACGATTCGCGAGAACCATGCCGGCGACATCGATGGATTGAATGTCATCACGGAAGAGTAATGAAGAGATGTCCCAAGCCCTAACTCCTATTCTAATATTAATAATGCTTTCCTACTCAGAGATCTGCTTCAGTAGCAGTTGAACGGCTGCCTGAATCAGTCCACAATACCGCCTGCCAGACCAGGACTACTCATGTATTTTAATCAGGCTGTCTGTCCAATGAGTTTTCAAAGATAAAGACCACTACAAGCATATAGATGGTGTTGGTCGAGGTGTTGAGAAAACTTGCACAGAATTTGCATATCCCTCGAATGGATTTTTCAAAAACAAGAGATTGGAACTCTTCAAATTGACCGGCGATTGTTGCTTCTCTGGGACTATGTTTCCAGTATAGGTCGAAGACGGATTGTGAAGTCAGACCTCAATGCTTGGCACCTTATGACATTATCGAGGCCGCACATTTTAATTGTCGAAGACGAGCTCGACCTGGCCGAGTGCATTCGGTATAACCTGGAACGAACGAGTTTATTCACTTCACAAATTGTGGAAAATGCGGAAGAAGCGATTGACGTCATCTTTCAGCGTTCTTTACCGTGTCAAGATCAATTGTGTAGAGTCAAAGAACGCACTGTTCAAAATGTTGCTTTGATTATCATCGACCTCAATCTACCCGGAATTAATGGGTTAGAATTGTGCAGCCGCTTCCGCATGGAAGAACGGACTCGTCTGATCCCGATTATTGCGCTCACAACTCATCTCGAAGAAGCTGCCAAAATCAAAGGCTTGGAAGCTGGAGCCGACTATTACTTGACCAAGCCATTCAGCATTCGCAAACTCGTTGCTTGCGCCCACGAAGCACTGCGGCAGACGAAACAAGAGAATGGTTTTGATCTGAGTGACCCCAATAATTAAGAATAACTTGAGATAGATTTAACTACCTACTAACACGGCAACGCTAACCTGCCGAATGATCAAGTCTCGTTCAATTTCTTCGAAATTAATATCCCAACTGGCACAAATGGAGATATGAGAATGCATTTTCTCGATGGATCAGTGAGTTTAGGGACAATTGGATTATTGGTGCTATGCCTGGCCGTGGCACTCGGGTTTGAATTCGTCAATGGCTTCCACGATACAGCCAACGCGGTGGCGACCGTGATTTATACACGGTCGCTCAAGCCATCATTTGCTGTGATCTGGTCTGGTGTGATGAACTTCGTCGGCGTCTTGCTGGGAGGAACCGCGGTGGCCTTCAGTATTGTGCACCTGTTACCTGTCGATCTACTAATCAACATCGGCAGATCAGCCGGTCTGCTGATGGTCCTGTCGCTCTTGCTTTCGGCCATCATCTGGAACTTCGGGACGTGGTACCTGGGACTACCTGCTTCCAGTTCGCATGCATTGATCGGCTCGATTCTGGGCGTCGGGCTCGCCAGCTCGCTCTTTTCGGGCGGGGGCTTTGGCAGCGGAGTGAATTGGACGAAGGCGCAACAAGTCGGCTTGTCGCTGCTGATCTCGCCGATCGTTGGATTTCTCCTTGCGGGCGGCCTCTTGCTGCTGTGCAAAGCGATGTTGAAAGACCGTCGCCTCTACGATGAGCCGCACGGCGACGCACCGCCTCCATTATGGATCCGTGCAGTCCTCTTATTGACCTGTACTGGCGTCAGCTTCGCACATGGTTCCAATGATGGTCAGAAGGGGGTGGGCCTGATTATGTTGATCCTCATCGGCATTCTTCCATCACATTACGCGCTGAGCCCACGGCTCGATGCGACGCACATTAACCAAGTGGAGGCTGACATCCGACAAGTTGACGATGTTCTCATCAGGACGAGCGGTGGCGAAGATCTGAGCCCGCTTCAAGAGGGCCTTGGCAGAATTCGCCAGATGCTCGCGGGCAGAACGGAATTGAATAGTCTTTCGGCGCAAGAGCGGACCAATCTGCGGGCCGACATTCTGCTGGTGGATGACGAACTGGGTGAGTACGAGAAGACGCGAGCCGGATTGGTATCTGATCTCGATCGAAAGGTGTTGAATCAAGCGCGTTCACGGTTGCGCGGCGCGGTCGATTTCGTCGTGACCTGGGTTGTCATTGCGGTCGCGGTCGCGCTCGGCGTCGGCACCACAGTAGGGTGGAAACGGATCGTCGTCACTGTCGGAGAAAAGATCGGTAAAACTCATCTGACCTATGCCCAGGGAGCTTCCGCCGAGGTGGTGGCGATGACGACCATTGCGGCGGCCGATGTCTTCGGCTTGCCGGTCAGCACGACGCATGTTCTCTCTTCGGGAGTGGCGGGTACGATGGCTGCCAACCATTCTGGCCTGCAACTCAAAACCGTGCGCAACATCGCCCTGGCCTGGGTGCTTACTTTGCCGGCAACCGTCCTCATCTCCGGAGTCCTGTTTGCCAGTACTGCTCGCGGAGCAATGAAGGAGGTCGGCGCTCGTGCGAAGATCACACCAAAGCAGCAAAGGGTCTTGCGCAAAGTGGACTGAAGCCGGAATGCTCGCTATATCGGCTATCTCTTAATCCTACAGTCATGAAGGCATACTTGTGCGATAGTGGGATGAGAGGGCGAAAGAGGTGGGGGTAAAGGTTCCGGTGCGGTGATATCTTTGTCAATCTTCAGATTTGCCATATTCTTTGCTGATTTTCGGAAGTGAATGCCGAAGTGGGTTAGGCTTTGAACCGGGACTTATCGATTCCCAGGGCCGCGATCTTCGAGTCCAAGGTTTGCCTCGGAATTCCGAGCTTCTTGGCAGCTCCGAATGGGCCGGAGATCCGGCCTCCTGATTCCCTCAATGCGGCTTCAATCATCTCTCGTTCGCGATCGGCCAAACTCTCAGTAAACGGCTCGCTGGCGCTTCCCGGTTGGCGTTGATCATGGGTGAACCAATTCTCGTCGACCGAGAGTGTTTCGCCCTCACAAAGGATGACGGCCCTTTCAACAACGTTCTGCAATTCACGGATATTGCCCGGCCAACTGTATGCTTTGAAGAGATCCATCGTTGTTTGCTTGACCTGCCGGATTTTCTTGCCTGTCCGCTGCGCTGCGCGCCCCACCAGATATTCCACAAGTAGGGGGATATCATCGGCTCGTTCGCGCAGAGATGGAACGTTGACCGGAAAGACATTGAGTCTGTAGAAGAGATCCTCACGAAATGTTCCTGCTGCCACAGCCGTCTTTAGATCCCGATGTGTGGCCGCCAGTAATCGGACATCGACGGAGATCGACCTATTACTCCCGACTCTTTCAAATTCGCGCTCTTGAAGGACCCGCAAGAGCGCGATCTGAGTCTCGGCCGGAAGATCGCCGATCTCGTCGAGAAAGATCGTCCCGCCATGAGCGGATTCAAAACGCCCGAGACGCCGCTCAGTCGCGCCGGTGAAAGCGCCCTTTTCGTGCCCGAACAATTCCGAGGCAAGCAATGAAGGTGGGATCGCCGCGCAATTCACCCGGATGAATGCGCGCGACGCGCGGTTTGACCGTTTATGAATGGCACGAGCGATCAATTCTTTACCCGTTCCGGTCTCACCTAAAATAAGAACCGTCGAGTCCATCGGCGCCACTTTAGTGACTTGCCGCAGCACAATCCGTAAAGCCTTCGACGAACCGACGATCTCTTCGAACATCGAAGAGCGGTCGATCTCCTCGCGCAACGCCATGTTTTCGTTTCGCAGTCTCTCTTCAGCTCGCTTTCGATCCTCAATATCGGTGCCCGTCGCATACCAGCGGATGATTCGTCCCTCTTCATCCCGGAGCGGGTTGTACTGGATCAGACGCCAGCGATACTGCCCATCCTTCTGTCGCGAGCGCATTTCCAGCTCGAACGGAGTCCCGCGCGAAAGGCCCGCGCGACGCTCGGCTCGGACCCGGTTTACGTCATCAGGATGGAAAGCCCGCGCAAGAAAGCCGTCAGTCTTAATCTCTTCTGGTGTCAGACCGGTCGCGTTAAGAGCGACCTGATTGACATAGATCGCAGTTCCATCCGGCGCCAGAACCGTAATCGTCTGGGGAATGGCATCAGTGATCTGTCGGAGTTCAATTTCATCTTGTCGGAGCTTTTCCTCAGCCCGCTTCAGGTCCTCGATGTCGGTGTAGGTGCCACACCAGTTGACGATCTTTCCATGCTCATCCCTCAGAGGTTCGGCGCGCAGTAAGAACCAGCGATATTCCCCATCGAAGCGGCGGATGCGGACCTCGATCTCGCCGGACTCCCCAGAGGCGACAAATTTCAACCACGTGGCTTCTAACTCTTCCAAATCACTCGGGTGAATCGTCTCCTTCCATCCCAAGCCCTGGGCTTTTTCCGGCGAGAGACCGGTATAGTCGTGCCATCGTCGGTTGAAGAATTCTTTGGAACCGTCCGGAAGCCCGCACCATGCGAGCGTGGGAAGCGTATCAATGATTTTTCGCAGCCTGGCTTCCGATTGTTTGATCTCCTCGAAGGACTTTTCCATGGTCGTTTGTGATCGTCAGACGCGCTTATCGCCATCCTGACCGCCGGCATCAAAGCCCAAGAGTCGGTCGGATTTCATCCATTATTCAAACCATCACCTCTACTCTAGATCACTGGCTTTAGACTCTCACCGGCATCTGTTAGCTGTAGCGTATTCGCACCGGCAGCTCCGGGATGACCGTGCGCCAGGCCAGCCCCTCCGACTCAAGCTTACGCAGTCGCTTCGACCGTAGAGTACCTGAAAAACGTCATTATCAAAACTGTCACAGCGTAAGAACAAAGTCATCTATGAAGAGTTCCTCCCCTTGCAGATCGCATCTCTCAAGAATTATGCCGATCTGATCCCCAGGACGGCCGACGCCGTGGATGTCTGTCGCGCGGCGGGGCTCAGAATCGGTTCGACGACCGGCTACACTGTGGAGATGATGGAGTTGTTGGCTGAGGAGGCGCGTCTTCAGGGGTACGAGCCGGACTGTATCGTCGTCCCGTCGCAAGTACCGGCTGGCCGCCCCTATCCATACATGTGCTGGCAAGCCGCGATGCAGCTAGATGTTTATCCGCCGGCAGCCATCGTCAAAGTCGGGGACACCGTGGCCGACTTTGAGGAAGGGTTGAACGCCGGAATGTGGACGGTCGGCGTAGCGAAAACCGGCAATGAGATGGGCCTTAGGGAGAGTGAGGTCGCCCAGCTTTCAGAACACGTTGCCGCGAAACGTTATCTGTGCAAGGCGGACAAAGAATATCTCGATCAGCTCTCATCAGGCGAGCCAGTCACATTTCGATGATCTTTATTTTATTGACTGGAACCCGCAATCGCTTCAGGACTCTTTTGCCGACATTTGCTGTATTCCGTGATTTATCAATATCAAAGACTGTGTACTCACAATACTCGTTATTAAATTCAACGGTGGAATAACCCCAGGATTCGATATCAAAGAAGCGGAGATGCGGATTTGTCGCTCTCACCACAAATTCACTGATGTCGAGGAGTAGATCTTGCTGGCTAAGGATCTGCCCGAGATTTGACGATGTGATGGCAGGAGTCATAAATTCCACCCCAATCATATTTGATTGAAGAAGATTGAATGGATCTAGCTCGTAATTTATCTTCAAATATGAAGCCAGAGAGGAGTGGAGATCGCCTGTCAGAACAATCAAGTTCCGGACGTTGGCCTGTTTTAACTGCTTCGAGATATACAGTCGCTCACTGATATAACCATCCCAGGAATCGAGATTGATGTAGAGCGACCGTGCTCTTTGCGTTAACCTGAGGGGCGCCTGAAAGACTTCATTTCCCCATACTTTCCAGAGAGAGCCTGAACCTTTAATCCCTTGGACCAGCCAATCGCGTTGAGTCTGACCCAGCATCGTTCGATTGGCATTAAATTGTTGGCTACATCCCAGGCTCGCGTACCGGCCACCGATCTCTCCCTCTCCACAAGGATGTGACGAACGATATGTTCGTTCATCGGTCATAAAAAGCTCAAGCAGCTTACCAAACTGGAAGTTTCGATAAATTTGGAGAAATTGGTGTGGATGTGTGGCTCCTTCATTGAGAGTAACGCGAGCTGGAACATACTCTGTCCATGCCCGTTGCGCATCCAATTTTAATTGCCTCAGCAGATCAGGGGTATTGCTGAACTCTCGATTATTGTTCAATGGGTGGTCCGGGGCTCCTAGAGTACCTCGGTCATAATCCCAGTAGCAGTCGTTAGCGGTTTCGTGATCGTCCCAAATAATAATCCAGGTATGCTGTTCCAATGCTCGCTGCAGAAAGTAATCCGATCGATATGTCCGGTAGATGGATCGAAAGTCGTTAAGATTGAAGGCCGCCGATTGACCGCTGGGTAGTATGATCAGGCGGTCCGGATAGGGAAACCCGGTATTGCCGGGAGCACTCGCCGACTCGTAGATGAAATCTCCCAGATGGATCACAAAATCTACATCGCTCTCTTGAGCGAGATGTGACAATGCGCCGTAGTATCCAATGGTATAGTCCTGGCAGGTCAGGACAGCAAATTTGATCCGGTCTACGGATTCCGCGGATTGTGGTAGTGTCCGACAACGACCGGTTCGGCTGGCAGTTTGACGATAAATGAATCGGTAATAAAAATAGCGATTGGGGAAGAGCTGTCCATTCAGATCAACCTTTACGGTAAAGTCATGGTCAGGCTTAATCTCATTACCATCCACCAGCCCTCGAACTAAAATCTGAGAGAACTGTGGATCCTGGGCAACCTCAAATGCAAGACTTTCTCCCGGACTCCAAGCCGCAGGATTGACTCGCGTCCAAAGTATGACTCCGGTCGGGCTCGGATCCCCTGAAGCTACCGATAGACCAAAGACCTCCTCGGAATTTCGATTCGACTCGAATCTGAACCAGGATGCCTCGTCACGAGTTAATGAAAATGATGAGTTTTCATTGGGATGAGCAGATGATTTGCTGCCCACCAGAACATATGGCGTCAAGAGTCCGATTCCGCTGAGCCGGAGGAATCCCCGTCGGGTGATTTTGTTCATCCTAATACCTCGTCATTTTTTCAAGAACGGTGAAGTTGAGCTGAAAGCTGATCCCTATCATTCACAGCCAGATTCAGTGTTTGAATCGCTGAGATGCTGGAACTGTCAATTCTTCTTGGTTTCTGCCCGCAAAATTGCGGGTCGCGATGCCATCAAAATTTATTTGTCGAGGCCGAACTATTGAGTGAGAACTATCTGATCGACAATAGCATGTAGCTGAATGATAATTCCACGATGTAAAATCGAAGAGATCTTTGTGTTAATCCCGCATTAAATATTACCGAGTGCAAACGTCCGAAACGTTGATGAGAGGCAACAGATCGCGCCACAAGGCGACGATAATGTCATTGAGCGGTACGCTTGGTCCATTGCGCGAGTTGTATGATCCCACCACGATCCAACCGTATTTTTCCGCCGCGTCTTTGAATAATTCGACCGGTTGTTTGCCGCGTCCGCCTGGATCGAAGCCATAAAGAATTGGCCAGTTGCGCTGCGGCGTATAGCTGGACCGCAAATATCGTGCATAGCTTTGCGTTGAGTCGGCCTGACAGATGACCTTGTCAGCAATCGTGCCGGGCTAAGTATAAGTAAAATAAGCTGGTATCGAATCTCCGACAAGTAATCACCGGTTGTTAAGGCCGATTTAACCTGTCAGGAGTAAGATGCAGATCTTATTGGGTCGTCCACAACCACAAATGGGAATTTGAGATAATCTTTTGGCCTTGCTCTCGGACATAACTTGGGGAGGGAAGCTATGAACGATCCTCACAGCAGATTTAACCTGAAAATAGTTATACCTCTGATATTGGCCATCATCGTCTTTATCGTCATTGTCACCTCACTGATTAATCCGTTTATCTCAAGGTCTGCTCCGCTTCAAATAAGTGCCGGGAGCAAGGAGGGCAAGAGACATGAGATTGCCAAGACTTTGGTAGCAGTTGCACGTAATAAAGGGTTGAGCATTGCTGATCCAATTGCTACTGAAGGATCTATCAAAACAATAAAGCTTGTGACAGAAGGTAAGTTGGATTTAGGATTGATACAGGGAGGTTTGCTAAAATATTTGGACGATCCGGAATTGCGGTCGAGACTGGGAAACAACTTTGTAGAAAAGACTGAGCTTTTGAGTATGCGTCAGATAGATACGTTAGATGTTGAGCCTCTCCACTTGCTCTTTAAACCGAGTATTATTAAGGAAGGAGTCATAAGAATCGAAGATTTAAGGGGAAGGAAAAAACGGCTCAACTTGAGCGAGAAGGGCAGCGGTACTCAATTGTTGGCTCTACAGATCTTGAGATTGGTTCGTTTAATGCCTGAAAAAGATTACATTGAAGAAAACCTATCTTACGAACAACTCAAGACCCTATCGTACGACAATCTGCCTGACGTAGTGTTCACAATATCACTATTGAGGTCTCCGGTAGCTCTGTATCTAATAGAAAACCATGGCTACGAACTGATCGAAGTGCCATACGGAAAATCGCTGTCGATCGATAATACTGGTATCAAGCCCTCCGTCATTGAGAGGTATATTTATGGCAGCCGCCAGGCCAAGTCAATTGAAACTATCGGGACCACCCTCTTACTCGTTACGAATGTAGGGGTGTCAGACGACAGCATTGAGCGGCTGTTGGAGACATCAAGAGATGTGGAATTTAATACGATCGTAAATCGCATTTCGATACCGGAACAGTCTCCGGAGTATCCTTTGCATCCCGGAGTAGGGAAATTTGCCAGTAAAAACGATCCGATTTTAACTCGAGAGCTTTTAAGAAACAGGTATACAATCAACGGGCTCTTGTTCCTTATACTTGTGGTTTTAATTGTGAATTTGCGACATGCGTGGTCGACGCAAAAGTCAGAACAAGAGCACCTCAAACAAATCGAGGCTTATTCAACTTATCGCAAGGAGGTTTCTGATGTGGAACGAGAGTTGGATAGGCTGCGAGACGAAACCCCTGATGACTATTCCACAAGATTGGAGCGATTGCGTAAGAACCTGATAGAAATTAGAGATAGAGTCAATAATGATCTGTATAAGGCGGAATCTGTGGATCGTTCGATCTCAGACACGTTCCAAAGATATATCAATAGCGTAATATCCTCTGTCGAGAATCTTTTGGGGGCCACGAGGAACAGATAACTTCAACTCAAACCCAAAGGCGGCGAAGAGATGATATATGATTTTCTGTTGAATCTATTGTCAGAGGCTATCGGAATCGTCGTCACCGTGTTTATCGTAGATCGTCTGCTCAAGCGGAGAGAAGAGCGTTTGTGGCTTCCTTCGAAGCATCTCGTCTATCGTTACCTATTTGAAACATTCGACTGGTTTCTACTAAGAGAGTTAAAGATCACTCCGGCTGAACATCCTGTCTGGTTCTATTTCGGCTCGGTCAAAATTCTCGGAAGTGGAAATGTCAGTAATTACAACGGATCTCAAATTAGATCGATGATCAAATCGAATCCATTACAAAATAGAGATGCTCGAAGAGACGCGGGATTAACCCCCTATCTGGAAATAAGGAGGGAAGTCGAGGGAATACTTCACACTTCAGCTCGAGTCCTTGGCCCGGATCTAACTGCGCTTCTGGTATCATTCAATAATTCAGTTTCGTCTTTTGTACAGGCTTCACACTTTGAAGGAGACCGTGATTATGAAGCACTACAACAGATTTGGGGCGATGTCGGAATCCACGCTTTCAATATCAGACTCTATCTTGAGAAAAGTGCCGATCAGTGTAAAACATTGAAAGAAGATTTAAATATATCGATGGCACCCCCCAGGTTTCCTCAATGAATTCGTGGTTTTGAGAAGGGCCTGCCAGGCCGCGCGCCATCATGATCGATAACGCTTCGCGCCTCGAAGGCATGAGGGATGAGGGGGCGCCAGGCCCGCTTATGTCCGGCGTGAAAGTTTGGAAGAGAGACCCGAAGCGCGAACCACTGCACTATTAATTTTTATACATAAAAATGTTATATTTAGGTTAAGTTATTAGGGGTAAGCTACTAAATATAGCAATGAATGTAGTTAGTATAGCGCTCATCTCATAGTTGATCGAACAACAATTTTTTACCCACCATTGTAACTTTCCACCCTCAGCAGCGACATGCATATTGACGCTCGGTTTTTATTCAGAAAGTGGGAGTTGGAGAAGTACAAGTAGTATTACAACTAATTGTGGATGGCTTGATTCAAGCGTCGGCCAGCCAGGATTAAATGTAGGCCACCGAAGTTAGGAAATCTGAACATCGTGCAAAATTTTCAGCTAGCTTTGCCGGACGAGGTTTACGAGAAGGCCCACGAAGAGCTGTATCTTCGATGGTATGGATTGTTGATCAAGCGTGCTTTACGTCTGAGCGGGCAGGACAAGGCAAGCGCGGAAGATTTAGTACATGATGTCTTCGTGGAGCTTGCTCTAAGTCGTCCCGATCTCAGTGCGATTAGTAATTTGCAAGGATACGTTTTCACTATCCTGCAAAATATTCACTACTCGCGCTTACGGCGCAGTAAGGTGGGGACGTTGGTCCAGCTTTCAATCGCTGATTACGATTCAGCCGGGATCGGTTTACGGATGATGCTCAATTCAGCCGATGCGCGATCGGCGGCAGATCAGCATGCGCGTGTGCAGGCGCGTGATGAACTCTGGCAGGTCTGCAAATACGCGTGTCTCCGCAAAGAGACCTCGAAGATTGGCAGCATTCTGATCTTCCGCTTTTTCCACGGTTACTATCCGGATGAGATAGCGCTGCTCGCGCGCATGCCGCGCAAGATGGTCTACCGCTGGTTGCAACTCGCGCGGAACGAGGCCCGGCTCTTCTTAAGCGACCCACATCGGCTGAGCTTTATGGAGCAGTCGCGTGAAAGGTCTCAACTGGGGGCGATCTCTCTGCCCACTAGGTCGTCAGCTGCCGATTCTTCTATCGAAGCCATGCTGCTTGAACTGCAGGCGCTGATTCTCCAGGCGCACAACGGCAAGTGCTTTCAGTTAGAGACTCTGCGCGCGTGGTATGGAGCGACTGAGGACACAAAAGAGCGGCTGCCAATCGAAGGGGGGGCGCTGGCGCATATTGTGAGTTGCCGGAGATGTCTCGATTTGGTCAATGGTTTGCTCGGCCTGGCTCCGCTCGCCGAGCGATACTTAGGGGATGCAGTGGGCAAGGAGGATGACGTGGATGATGACTGGACTGATCCTAACGTCAGCGGTGGTGGTGGCGAGGAGGAGAAGTTGCCGTCGGAGAAGACGAAGCGCAAATTTTTGAGCCGCGTCAGGGAGGTGATTGAACACCGTCCCAGAGAGCTGTACATTGCAATCAATGGCGATCCCGTCTGTGGGCAGATGATATCCTGCGATCGCAGCGAACAAAGACTCAATTTGGAATTGAATGAGATCCCGCAATTCATCGAAATCTTGAGCGAGCAAGGATTGAGACTGACGATGGTGCATCTGGGCGGCGAGGTCTCAGCGATTTATCGCCGAGTCGCGCTCAGTGAAGGCCGTTCAGTCGAGGTCGAACTGTCCAGCCATGGATCTCGCCCGGTATTACGCGTTGCCTATTTCGATCCGTTACTCAAAGCGGAGCCATCCATGGACGACGTAGGGAGCGATGCTGTAGCGCTCGACCTGGCCGCGATCCACAGCAGCTTCCAAGAGTCATGGCCGAACAGGCTGCGTTCAACAGTGTCAAATTTGAAGGGTGTGCTGAGCAATTGGTTAGTCGGCAATCCGGAGCGCCAGGTGCCGGCCATCCGTTTCGCCGTTGCGATGACGGCGGCGGTCTTGGTTGCCTCTCTGGTCTTCTGGCAACTGCGACGTCCGGCAAGAATTATGGCCGCACCACTCTTGAAACGCTCGATTGATGCCGAGCGAGCTGCGGCTCCGCAGATAACCGAGGTCATTCATCGCACGTTGCATCTGGAAGAGCGGGCAGTCAACAACAAGGCGATTATCACCCGGCGTCTGGTCGAGATCTGGCAGGGAGCGCAGTCTTCGCCTGACGGCATGGTGAGGCGCGTCTATGACGAAAACAATCAGCTCATCTCCGGGGAATGGTGCAGCCGCGATGGTTCGCGGACGATCTACCATCGCAGCGCACAGCCAAGTAAGCAACTATATGTTGCTGGAAGCCCGGTGAGTTTGCCGGCGGATGTCGATAGCGCCTGGCAGATAGATTTGTCGGCTAGTAATTTTATGGCCTTGCTGACTGATCTGGGCCTTGCCATGGCTGAAGAGACGGCTGAAACCCATATTATCAACTGGCAACCGATGCCGAGCTCCGCCCCTCTGAACGAGAACTCGGTTCCGCGCTTGATCAGCGCAACTCTCATTTTGACCAAGGCCAACTTGCGCCCGGTCGAGCAACAGATGATCATCCAACGAGCTAACGATGCGCGCGAGTATCGTTTCATCGAGATCGGATTTAACCGTTATCCTCGCGTCCTGGTCCCGCCAACCGTCTTTAAAATTGATCCGGAACTGCTGCCTGCGGCGAACGGAGAATCGGTGTTTCATCCGGCACCGGCAGATCATCCAGCGTCGGTCGCCACGCCAGAAACTTCTTTGCCGATCAACGCCTCGCTTGAAGTGAAGGTCATCTACCTGCTTAGCCAGGAGAATATCACTCTCGGCGAAAGGGCGGTGTTGAAGCGAATGCCCGATGGCATACTGATGCTTGAGCTGACCGTTGACGATCAGGAGCACAAAGAATCGATTATGCAAACGTTGGCGCCCGTCATCAATGAACGTGGGCTCAAGGTCGAAATCCGGACGCGTGATGAAAAGATTGTGCCGGTTCCATCGCCGTCGCCGCCTGCGAATGCTCCAGGCCAACAGGCCGGCGAACAGGATTTAGTCGCAGGCGCCCGGCTCTCCGAGAGATTTCCCGAACTGCGTGACTATGTTTTGCGGAGGTTGGGACAAAACGAGGGAGCGCAAGACAGAGAACCTGTTGAGAACAAAATAAAGCAGACCGTAACCAGATTGATAGAGAAAGCCACTCGCGCCAAGTCGCACGCGTTGGCGCTCAAACATACCGGGGGACGGTTTTCGCCGGCGCAGCTCGGCGATCTGGATGCTGAGGCGCGCCGGGATTGGTGGATTGTCTTGAGCCGTCATGCGGCGGCTTGCGAAAACGAAACATCGAGTTTACGACAGGAATTTGAAACTATCTTTAGCTTTTCTGACAATGGCGATCCGAGTGAAAAAGGGAGGACGTTGAGTCTCTCTCTCTTGTCGCCGACGATTGAGCAACTGGTGAAGCTGACGGCGGCCAACGAAACGGCATTGAGGGGGAATTTCATTGGCCCTCGCAACAGAAGAGGCTTCACCGAGATCAGAAGCCAGCCATTCTTCCGCTCGTTGCACGAAATTGAATCTCTGGCAGCGAGCATCCGTAAACTGGCCGAATCTCAGCCATAACAGGGAAATTCTGAGGACAGGCATAACAGGCATCCGGAAGATGAGTGTTTGAACTCCGCCGGAGCCGGAAAGAGTAAGCGGCACGCACCGCACGAGATAGGTCAATGGCGGCGTGAAGGGAGACGTGTCGATGCTCAACAAACTTGGTCGGTTTTGAGTTGCAGAATTGAAAGCCGAAAACTGAAAACTGTTTTCTGAGGGAGAGATTGGTTATGAAACGGTCTTTGGAATTTCTCGCTACACTCATGCTGATACTGGCATGCATGATTCCGACGGGAGCCCAAGTCATCACGGGAACTATTCTCGGCACGGTCACCGACTCTAAAGGCGGGCTTCTGCCCGGCGTTAAAGTGACCATCAAAAACGTCGGCACAAATATTGCGACTACTATTGTCACCAATTCGGCGGGAGAGTATGTCGTGCCATTATTGCCGCCCGGCACCTACGACGTTGCGTTCGAGGCGGTCAGTTTCAAGCTTTACAAGAAGGTCGGCGTCGCGCTGACGATTGACTCCAAGGTTCGTGTTGACGCCCAGCTTATGATCGGTAGTATTGACGAAACGATCCAGGTCACGGCCGAGGCAATCGCGTTGCAAACGGACTCTTCGGATCTCAATACGGCGGTCAGCAAACAGGCCATTGAGAATGCTCCCAATGTCGGACGCAACCCCCTGCGTTTTGCGCCCTTAGTCGTCGGCGTCGTTCCCCGCCCCGGTTTCAACAATCTCAACAATGTTCCAGTAGGCGAAGACTCACGCCGGCAATTCTCCGACTTTTCGGTCAATGGTGGCCGTCCCGGCGGCACCGAGATCTTGCTGGATGGCGCGCCGAATACGAGCGGCGCATTTAATGAAGTCGCCGTCCTGCCGAATGCGGACGCCGTGGGCGAGTTCAAATTGATCACCAACGCTTACTCGGCCGAATTCGGACGCGCAGGAACCGCAATTGTGCAGCTGGGGACCAAGTCCGGGACGAACAATTATCATGGCTCAGCTTATGAATACTTTCGCAACTCTGCGTTGAACGCGAATTCGTTCGGCAATAATGCTTATGGAATCAAGAAGGGCGTCTTCAATCTCCATCAGTTTGGAGGTTCGTTCTCCGGACCGATCAGGCTTCCGCGCTATGATGGTCATAACCGCACTTTCTTCTTTGCTTCATATGAAGGAATTCGCTTGATGAGCGATGCCAGTGGCTTTCTGACAGTCCCGACTCAAAAAGAGCGTGCCGGTGATTTCAGTGAGAGTAAAGCTTTGCGTGGCGGCAAGCTCGTGCCGGTGGACATCTACAATCCTTCACCGGCGACTTCGACCCTGACGGCGGCTGGAAACGGCGTCATCCGCCAACAATTTCAGGATGGCGGAGTGCTCAACAAAATTCCCGCATCGCTGCTCAACCCCGTCTCGTTGAAACTGCTGCAAGCTTTTCCTCTCCCCAATTTTCCATCACCGACCGGTGACGGGACAAACAACTATTTCTATTCAGGCGTGAACCGCGATCGGGCCGACCAACTGGTCGCACGGCTCGATCATCAACTCAGCGCGGCACAACGATTGACCTTCCGCTATACGCATGACTGGTCGCGCGAGGTTCCGCCAAATCCTTATGCGAAGACGATTCCAGAAGCCTGGCGAGGACTGCCGGTCACACAGAACAATCCGACGGGCGCGTTGATCTATACTTGGACCAAGTCAGCGACCAGCCTCTATGAATTTCGCGCCAACGTCTCGCGCATCAACCTGGTTAAACAGCCCGAAGGCGGATTCGACATTGACCTGGCCGGTCTGGGGTTCTCGCCGGACATGGTGCAAACAGCGCGGCTCCAATCCTATCCGCGCATCTTCAGTAGTTTCGCGCCGATCGGCCATTTTGGATTCGATGTCCGTGATAACCACTCAACCAATCCTTCTGTCAACGGCAGCTACACGAGGATCTTCAATCGGTTGACGATGAAAGTCGGCGGTGAATTTCGGATCTACATCAACAATTTTTATCAACCCAATGTTCCGGCCTTTGCTTTTACGCCGAGCCCACAATTCACGCAACAATGCTCCGGCAATGGCTGCGCGCCGCTGCCGAACGACAGATCTCAAGGTTCTAGTTTCGCGGCATTTCTTATTGGAGCGATGGACGGCGATGCCGACGTGCAGAATGGCCAATACGCGACCGGCGACTTTCCCATCGCACTGTCGGCCAAGTATACGGCCTTCTATACTCAGAATGACTGGAAAGTTAATAGCAAGCTGACACTCAATCTGGGGTTGCGCTGGGACTACTCCGGCTCGTTGCGAGAGCGGTATGATCGCCTCTCACAGTTTGATGTCGATAAGCTCAATATCACCGGTACGCCGGGCCGATATACTTTTCCTAACTTCGAAGGTCATGGGCCGGGGCGCAAGGACGATTCATTCACCGACTTTGGGCCGCGCTTCGGATTTGCGTATCGTCCAATGGAGAAGACCGTCATTCGCGGCGCCTACGGAATCGTTTACGATCCGATCACCGGCACCGGTTCCGGCATTCTGGGTTTCGGCGCCGACGGGTTTCGCGCCCTGGCCTTTTCGCGCATCAGACCGGCGGCCGGACCTTTTGCTCTGCTCGATGTGCTTGACCGTCCTTACAATGACTCCTATGCGGGTGGCGGTACGCCTCTGGGCAAGAATCCTAACAATCCTGGCTTCCTCGGTTACAACGCGATTGCTGTTCAACGCAAGGAGGGAGGCAATCCGCAAATACAACAGTGGAACCTGACCGTCGAGCGCGAGTTGCCGGGCGGCATCAACCTTCAGGCGGCCTATGTGGGCACTAAAGGTACGCATATGCTGGTCCAGTTCACAGAGATCAATGGCGTCAATGCGATTGATCCAAACCTCCTCGAACAATGGCGGCAATCTTATCTCGCGACCGGCGCCAATCCGGCCAATGTGCGAGTGCCGAACCCCTTCTATGTCGCGCCTCCGGGAACGCCCAAGATCGGTTCCGGCAATCCTAACGTCGCAGGGCCGACGATCACGCAGCTCCAATTGAACCGCCCCTTTCCGGCTTTTCCTTCGGTCCGCCTGGGATACCAGCGCTATGGCAGTTCCAGTTATCAAGGGTTCCAATTGAATGTTCGTCGCGCGTTTCGTCATCACTTTGAACTCGGTGGTCACTACACCTGGTCAAAGAGTATCGATACTACTTCGGATAACACTCTGGGAGCCGGCAATGAGGGATCGGCCGGCAACGGCAGTTTTACGATCAAGAACCTCAAGCTCGATCGCTCCGTGTCACGTCTGGACGTCCCGCATCGTGCGGTGATCTATACAATCATCGAATCTCCGTTCGGCAAGGGAATGCCGTGGCTGAGCGAGACCCCGGTGTTGGGGCAACTGCTCGGCAATTGGCGGATTTCGACTTACACGCAGTTTCAATCAGGGTTGCCGATCCAAATTAGCGGCAGCCCTGGATTCGGGCGGCCCGACCTGGTGGGCGATCCGGTCTTGCCTGAGCAATATCGTTGCTTCGGACCCAAAGCCTGCCCTTTGCCTGGCGGAGGGACAATAGATGTGCCTGCCGGTCGCATGCTCTACTTCAATCCAAAAGCTTTTCGTTCACGAGTTATTCAGTATGGTCCCGGAGCGGGCGCACTCGCCGGAAAGTTTGCCGATGACATCTACTGGTATGGGACGAGCCCGCGTTTCCTGAGTAACTTGCGCGGGTGGGGGACGAACAATACCGATATCTCGATTGCCCGCCGCTTTAGAATGAGCGAGCACGCCGGCCTCGTCTTTCGCGCTGACATCGTCAATCTCTTCAACCGCAAGAGCTTTTCAGACGGCAGCCTCGATAAGAGTTTCGGCTCATCGTTTCTGCCGTCGAGTTCGAGTGACCCGGCGCAGGTTGCACGCGCGGGCGAGTCGCTGAACTCTACTTTTGGCACGATTGACACTCGACAAACAGGTATCAGTCCAAGGTATTTTCAGTTTGCGTTGAGGTTGGAATTTTAGCACCGGTGAGAGCGTACTTTAAAAGTTTTATCCGGCTCGCGAATGCGGGCGGCAGCGTCAAGCCCAGGGTGAAGCCGAAGGCGGAACCCTGGGAAACCCGCAAGCAAAATGTCCATTGAAGTAACTAGAGGGTGAAATAGCAAAACTTTTGTAGCTGGATCCATCTTCAGAAGATGAGCTATCGGATAGTTCCGATTCGTCCAGATATATGGACAAAAAGTCTTCGACGCTATTGACTCCACAGATCACTCTCTTGAGAATGAAGCTTGGATGTCAATAAAAATGTACCGAAACATCAGTGGCTGGTACTCGGTAACAGAATCTGGGGTCACTAACTGAGATACTGGATTACCCGGTACATCTGATGAAATAATGATCTCTTTGCCCTCAAGATGTTCTTTGTATTCTGCTGGTGCTGATTATTTAAGCATCCTTTACCTTTGATTTACACAGTCATAAGGTTCGTACGATATAATCAAACAAATCTACAGCTCGTTGCCTTTGAAAAATAAGCGATAGTTGAAATGTCGCGTGACGCGGTATTTCCATCGGCCTGGTGGGTAGTTTAGTTCGTGGCCACCAAGGCGGGCAGGATAGTGTGCAATAGATAATGCGCGCTCTCGGGCGCTTTGCGGCGAGGGCGATATCAGATGATTACGCTGGTTCTGAACTGCTTGGCGTAACATGCAGCAGCCTATCTAATTGCACCTGATAAATTAAGTGACTGTAAGTTAAACGGGCAATCAGCTCATGGAAAACACGGCAATATCTGACGATCTTCGGTGGTATGTTATTCGTACTAACAGCAAGCAGGAAATGCGTGCTGACGATAATTTAAAGACTCTCGGAATCGAGACTTTTTCTCCTCGCATCAGGGAATGTCGTTATAATTCCTATTCGGGTGAGAGGAGTTATGTCATTAGGCCCTTCTTTCCTAGCTATATCTTCGCGCGAGTGGGGCATACTCATCTCCACAAAGTCCATTTCACAAGAGGCGTCCGCACGATCGTTAATTTCGGGAATATACCTGCGCCTGTCGATGACGAAATTATCGATACGCTCCGATCGAGGGCGGGCGAGGACAATTGCATCAACTTAAATGATCAGCTGAAACCCGGGGATAGGGTAATGATTGAAGATGGTCCGTTACAAAACATGAGCGGGATCTTCGAACGCGAGACCACCGGGGATCAACGAGTAGTTATCTTGTTGGAGACGGTAAGCTATCAAGCGCGGCTGGAGATAGATAAAGACAAGCTCAGGAGATTAGCTGGTTGAGACGGGTTTCAGTCGCGCAGCTGAAAACCGGAAAGTACTAACTATTTTCTAAGGAGGATCGTTATGCAAGAGGCAGAAGATACCAGGATTTATCGAGCGGTAATGAATCATGAGGAGCAGTATTCGATCTGGCCGGCCGAAAAAGACCTGCCGTTGGGGTGGAAAGATGCCGGTAAGACCGGTACCAAGCAAGAATGTCTAAGCTATATTGAGGAAGTCTGGACAGATATGCGACCTCTCTCATTACGCAAACAGATGGATGGAGTGGCAAGCTAGGAGTTTCAGCATGGCAGCTATAACAAATTCCTGGATTGAATTCCGGCAACCTTTACCGAAAGCATCACTCAAGTTGTTCTGTTTTCCTTACGCCGGGGGGAGCGCGGCATTATATCGCACCTGGCAAGGCCATCTACCGCCGTCAATCGAGGTCTGTCCAGTGCAACTGCCGGGGAGGGCGCGCCGTCTCGGTGAAGCCTTGCTCTTGAGCATCCCGGAGATGGTTGAGGCCACAGCGGAAGGGTTAAGATCGCACCTCGCAGGACCGTTCGCGTTTTTTGGATATAGTATGGGCGCACTGCTCGGGTTCGAACTCGCCAGATTGCTGCAGGCACAGAAGAGGACTCCGCCACTGTCGCTGATCGTCGCCGGATCGCGCGCGCCTCATCTCCAGGCTCTTGAGCGATCGACATATGAGCTACCTGATGCCGAGTTTCTGCAGGAGCTTCGGACGATTAATGGTACTCCCAGGGAGATATTGGATGATCCGGAGGCGATGCAATTGTTATTGCCGATCATTCGGGCCGATTTTAAAGCTATTCAGACATACCGCTATGAGCCAGGACCGAAAGTGAACTGCCCGATCGCGGCTTTCGGCGGGCTGGAAGATAATTATGTGGAATCGGAACATGTCAGGGCCTGGCAAGAGTATACTTCAGCGGATTTTTCCTACTCGATGCTTCCGGGCGACCACTTCTTTATCAACCAGTCTCTTCCGGCTGTGCTCCGCGAAGTACACCTGTCATTATTTCCGATCATCAACTCTTTGCCATATCAAAGTTGGAGAGCCAACACTTAACTGAAATCTTATGTTTAACGGACAACCTTTGTGTCTGAGGCCGGACGTCCAGGTCGAACCTCTGATGGACGGCTGGTATGTTTGGTCGCATCTGATTCCGCCCCATACTGCGGCGCGGAATATTACCGAGCGACATCTCAAGATCATGGAATCTTACCTGAGCGCCCCCCAGGTGCATGCTAATGCGGTCAAGAATCCGAAATTGATGGGCGGGCCTTTCATTGATTACGGCGGCAAGAGGGTCGACGAGATCAAGGCTCTGCGCGATCGAACGAAACGCGACCGGGCACAGTTGATCGCTCTTTCGGGCGCCATCACTGAGTTGGATGAGCTCTTGCGCTCCAACGCGAAGGGGTTTTCGATGCGGCCCTTGTACAACAGCATTCCGCCTCTGTTGCGGGGCTATGTCGAACTCGTCTATGACCTCAACAATCACCCCTCGGCTCGCTTCATCGAGCCATTGCTGTATCGTAGCCCTTATTACGAAAGGAGTGCACAGAGCCTGCAGCTGTCGCTGACCAAAGGCGATGACCGTCCTTTTGTTTTGAGCACGCCGCGGTTACCCACCGAAGATGCCCTGGAATTGAAGATCAGTTTTGATGATGAAATTACTGATCGGCTCTTCCGGTTGAAGACGGAGCCCAAGCCCTGGTCGGCGATTAGAGAGATGCTGATCGTTGATGAGAAGCATCACCGCTTACTTGCATCCTTCTTCACCGAACAAAAGCCTCCTCCCTATCAACCTTATACGGGGAAGGGAGTGCGTTGGCGCTATTTCGGGCACGCCTGCATTCTGCTCGAAACGTGCGGAATCAGCTTTCTCTTCGATCCGGTGCTGAGCTACACCTATGAATCGCAGATTTCACGTTATACCTACCAGGATCTGCCGGATGAGATCGATTACGTATTGGTAACGCACAATCACCAGGATCACCTTCTCTTTGAAACGCTCCTTCAATTACGCCACAAGATCAAAAATGTGGTTGTCCCCAAGAGCGGAACCGGGGCCTTGCAGGACCCTTCGATCCGACTGTTGCTCGAAGCGGTCGGATTCCGCAATGTGATTGAGATGGGAGATCTTGATACGCTCAAGATCGAGAACGGATCAGTCGAGGCGCTTCCGTTCTTTGGCGAGCACAGCGATCTCGATGTCCGCTCGAAACTGGCTTATCTCATCCGAATCGGTCGGCACTCGATGTTATTTGCCACCGACTCTTGCAACATTGAGCCGACGCTCTATGAACACTTGCATCGCGAGTTTGGTGACATTGACGCGTTCTTTGTCGGAATGGAGTGTGTTGGCGCTCCGCTCAGCTGGTTGTACGGGCCTTTACTGACAAAGAAGATCGACCGCGGGATGGACGAATCGCGGCGACTGGCGGGGTCTGACTATGAACAGGCGATCGGCATCGTCAACAGATTCAATTTCAAGGAGGTCTATGTCTACGCGATGGGGCAGGAGCCATGGCTCAATCACATCATGAGTCTCAAATACACGGAAGAATCGCCTCCGATCATCGAATCCAACCGATTGATCGAGGATTGCCAGAGTCGCGGGATGATTGCCGAGCGTCTCTTTGGCGAAAAGGAAATTCTGCTTGAGCCGTGAACCTCAAGCAGCATCAATAACAATTGTAAAGGGAAAGGAAGAAGACGATGGCGAATATGGGCAACTATTGCAAGGCTTATCCAATCGATATGCTTCAAAAATTTCCTCACTGGAGTGAAAGACCGGTTGCATTACCCGCCGCGAATGCTGCCGATGGCCGAGACGCGGAGCCGGAAGGACGATATCTGTTCTTGCAGGAGAACCTGATCGTAACAGCAGGGATCTTTCTGGACGAAGCGATCGTCTTCGATCAAATCACTCCTGAATGGGAGAAATTTTGCCGAGAGGAACTTCGGTTTGAGGTTCCCGATCTGCACGAGACATCTTCGAGCAATGAGTAGACCTTGAGGAATTGAGAAGGAGGAGAGCAATGAGCGAATTGGTAAATAAACTTTCAGAAGGCGACCACTGTGTTGAGATCAGCATCCGTCCCGAAAAGACGGCGAAAGCCCTGCAAGAATGCATTGATAAGGGGTATATTCACCTCAAATTCACTGAGACCAGGGGCGGGACGGATCTTTACGTTCCGCTTGACAAGGAGGCTACCGATCTCGGCTCTTCGAACTTCGAGAAGGGAACCGGCATAGTCAAGCTTGTTGGTTCTCTGACCCTAGATTACATCCCGGTAAAATGCTTTGCTGAAATAGATCTCAAGACCCTATCAGGTAAGGGTAGGTTACAGCCGGTCCAGTCCTAAAGGTTTCCGTCAAGAATTCTCATCTCACCCAGTTAATCCCAACGACAGAGCCAAATCATGATGACTATTGATTCCGCATCCGAGCGGTCGGCCACATTGTCCGAACTCCTCAGGCAGAGAGGAGATGCCGATCGTGATAAGCAGGGATTTATTTATTTAACACCCAATGGCGAGTCACGGTCATTGACCTACGGCGAATTGAGCCAGAGAGCTGGGGCCGTCGGCGCCTGGCTGAAGGAGCGTGGGTTTGAGACAGAGAGAGCTATTCTGGTCTATCAGCCCGGCCCTGAATTCCTGATCGCTTTCTTAGGCTGCGTCTATGCAGGCGCGATCGCGGTACCCGTCGCTCCGCCGAGGAACCACGGCCAGCGCGAGAGGCTTCAGCGAATTATTCGGGATGCCGAAGCGAAAATTGTCCTGACCACAGGAGATCTGGTAGCAAAAGCGGCAATTGGTGGTCTGGATGTGGTTGCGACAGAGGCCATCGCCGATCCAGGCATCTCCGTCAGAGAGCTGTTAAGCGATGTTAAGCCGGATGCTCAAAACGTAGCATACCTGCAGTATACCTCTGGTTCCACTTCGCATCCGAAGGGTGTGAAGGTGACCCACCGCAATGTGTTATGTAACTCGGCTCAGATCGCCGCCGCAACTGAATCGAGTCCTGATGATGTGATGGTCACCTGGCTTCCCCATTTCCACGATATGGGGCTCGTGTATGGACTGTTGCAACCGCTCTTTAAAGGCTTTCTCTGCGTGCATCTCTCCGCGGCGAGTTTTTTGCAGAGACCGCTCTTCTGGCTGGAAACGATCTCGCAATATCGAGGCACCGTCAGCGCCGCTCCGAACTTCGCATATGACTTATGCGCACGCCGGGTTCAACCCGAGCAACAGGGCGAGCTGAATTTGCGAAGCTGGCGGGCAGCGATTACCGGCTCGGAGCCGGTCCAACTGGAAACACTGGAACGGTTTGCCGCCGTCTTTGCCGGCTGCGGATTCAGAAAGCGCGCCTTCAAACCGGCATACGGTTTGGCGGAAGCAACCTTGATGGTCTCGATGGTTCAGGCGGATGAAGATTATCTGAGCTTGTCCTTGCATGCCGAAGAACTGCGCAAAGGCCGAGTTTGTGAAGTGACGGGAGGGAAGAGAATCAGCCAACCGCTGATCGCCTGCGGAACTCCGGGGATGGGGACAAGAGTCGAGATCGTCAAACCCGAGACCGAGATGCGATGTCGGGACGGCGAGATTGGTGAAATTTGGGTGGCGGGTCAGAGTGTTGGAGCCGGTTATTGGAAGCAGGATGAGGAATCGGAAAAAGTCTTTCGGGCTTCTCTCGCCGACACGGGCGAAGGACCATTCCTCAGAACCGGTGATCTTGGATTTATCCGTCAAAACCAAATCGTTGTTTGTGGCCGCCTCAAGGACCTGATCATCATTCGAGGCCAAAATTTCTATCCGCAAGATATTGAGCAAGCTACTGCCAATTGTCATCCGTCTCTGCGGCGTGATAGCGGAGCCGCATTTTCAGTCGAGATCGAGGGACAAGAGCAACTGGTCATAGTGTTTGAAGTCGAACGCACGAAACGCAATTCGCCACTGGAAGAGGTCATAACGGAGATCCGGCGGGCGATCGCCAATCTCTTCGAACTTCAGCCGCATGCGATTTTGCTGTTGAAACCGGCCTCGATCCCAAAGACATCGAGCGGCAAGATCCAGCGGCGAGTTTGCCGGCAGCTCTTCCTCAACGGAGAATTTGATCCCCTTTTGCTGTGGACTCAACCGACCCAAATCGAGGCTTCGCCTCACAACTCAAAAATCGAGCGAATCCAAAATCCTGCCGGTTCATCGCTATCTGATCCGGAGGTCAGCCGGATTCGCGAGTGGCTGATGGCAAGACTGGCCGAAAAGCAGGGCATTGAGGTCGGCGAGATCGATCCCAGAGAATCATTTGCATTTTATGGGCTGGATTCGAAAGAGGCCGCCGCATTTTCAGGGGAGCTGCAGTCGGTAGTGGGCAGGGCTCTTCCAGCCACGCTTCTATATGAATATCCGAACATCGAGGCTTTAGCGGCATACCTTGCTGCCCGCGAGCATTCAGCTGAGAGTGAAGTCAATGGGGAGGGGGCTGAACGGTGTCGCCAGGTGAATGGTCGAGAGCCAATTGCGATCATTGGGTTGGCCTGCCGTTTTCCGGGAGCAGCCAACGCCGATGCTTATTGGAGATTGATGTGTGACGGGATCGACGCCGTCACAGAGGTTCCTTCGGAGCGATGGAATGCAGAATCTTTCTACGATCCGGACCCGGCGGCGATCGGCAAGACCAATACCAAGTGGGGCGGCTTCATCAGAGATATCGAGATGTTCGATGCGGGATTTTTCGGCATCTCTTCTAAAGAAGCAGTCAAAATGGATCCGCAGCAAAGGCTGCTGCTGGAAGTCACCTGGGAAGCAATCGAAAACAGCGGTCAGGTGCGCGAGCGTCTCGCCGGATCGCAGACCGGGGTCTTTATTGGAATTTCGGCGAATGAATATCTCGCATCGCGCCATTCGAATCCAAATATTCTTGATGCATATGTGTCGAGCGGCAACGCGCTGAGCGTTGCGGCCAATCGGCTCTCTTATTTCTTTGACTGGACAGGGCCGAGCATGGCTGTGGATACCGCCTGTTCATCCTCGCTGGTCGCAGTGCATCTGGCCTGCCAGAGCTTGTGGGCGGGGGAGTGCGGCATGGCGGTCGCGGGCGGCGCCAATCTCTTACTCTCACCGACTGTCGCCATCGATTTTGCTCGGGCCGGTCTGATGGCTCCTGACGGACGTTCAAAGGCTTTTGATGCGCGCGCCAACGGATATGTCCGTGCCGATGGAATAGGCGTTGTTTTGCTCAAGCCTCTCTCGCAAGCCGTGGCCGATGGTGATCCCATCTATTGCGTGATTCGCGGCAGCGCTCTTGGGCAAGATGGTCATAGTAATGGTTTGATGGCTCCCAGCAGAAAAGCCCAGGAATCACTATTGCGCAGGGCTTTCCGTGAAGCCGGCGTTTCACCCGGTCAGATTCAATACGTTGAAGCTCACGGAACCGGCACTTTCTTAGGAGACCCGATTGAAGCCAATGCGCTCGGCGCCGTTCTGGCGACCGACCGCCGGCCCAATGATCCGTGTTATGTGGGGTCAGTAAAGACCAACATCGGTCATGCTGAAGCAGCAGCAGGGATCGCCGGGTTGATCAAAGTCGCGCTTGCGTTGCGGCATCGTCAAATACCGCCTACGCTGCATTTTGAGAAACCGAATCCGCAAATCCCTTTTGAAAAACTCCCGATCCGCATTCCAACGCGGCTGGTTCCCTGGGAAGGCCGTGGGCCGCGCCTGGCGGGAGTGAGTTCTTTCGGTTTCGGTGGAACTAATGCCCACGTGGTGCTTGAAGAATTTTGCCATGAACCATTGGCGGGGCGTCAATCGAGGCCCGCACCTCAATCAGTCTGGCTGTTGCCGCTCTCGGCGCGCAGCACAAACTCGCTGAAATCTCTGGCCACAGCTTATAAAGAATTGCTAGAAAGCCCCGAAAGGGATTCGGCCGATCTCCTGAACGAGATCTGTTTCACGGCTTCCGTCAGACGCACACATCATCGGCAGCGGGCCGCCCTGGTCGCCCACTCACGGAGAGAGTTTATCGAAGAGCTGGATGCGCTGGTCCGGGGGGATGAACTGGCCGGGATCTATATTTCTCGGGCGGTTCAGGCGAATCGGCGAGGATCAGGCAAATTGGCCTGGGTTTTTCCCGGACATGGCGCGCAGTGGCGAGGAATGGGCCGCGAGCTTCTACATCACAACCAGCTCTTTCGCCAATCCATTGAAGATTGCCAGAAACAGCTGGCCACGTATACGGGCTGGAATTTGTTTGATCTTCTGAACGGCGACGATGAAACGCTCTGGGCACGTGAGGATGTCGTCCAACCGCTATTGCTGACGATTGAGATTGGTCTCGCTCGGGTTTGGGCGTCACTGGGGATTCGACCCGACGCCGTCATCGGCCACAGCATGGGCGAAGTTGCTGCTGCGTACTGGGCCGGCGCGTTGGATCTGGCAGAGGCGTTCCGGATCGTCTGTTTGCGCAGCCGACTTGTCCGGCGTATCTCCGGCCAGGGGGGAATGATTTCGGCAGCATTATCATCCGAAGAAGCCGATCGTCTGGCTTCTCCCTTCGAGGGCAGACTGATTGCGTCAGTGAGTAACAGTCCTCACACGACAGTCTTCTCCGGAGATCTGGAATCGCTCGGCAATCTCACTGCACTGCTCGAAAACCGTGGGATCTTTTTTCGACCGGTTGGCATTGACTACGCCGCTCACAGTCCTCAACTGGACAACCTCAAGGCGGATTTCTTCGATGGATTAAATGGCTTCAGGGCTGAGCCGGCGGCGCTTCCAATCTATTCGCCACAAACCGGCGAGAGAGTTTTACCTGGAGGTTTAGATGCGGACTACTGGTGGGGAAATCTTCGCCAACCCATCCTGTTCGCAAAGGCGGTCAAAAACCTCGTCGAAGAGGGATTCGAGACCTTCCTGGAAGTCAGCCCGCACCCGGTTTTATCGATACCGCTTCAGGAGTGCGCTGAAGAATACCAAAGAGAGATCACCATTTTGCCGACGCTGCGACGCCAGACCAGTGAACGCGAAGCCTTGCTGTCATCGCTCGCCACGTTATATGCGAATGGGATCGAGATCGACTGGAAAGGGGTTTATCAGGAACAGGGGCAAGAACAACGGCGTCATATTTTCCTTCCACCCTATCCGTTCGAGCGTAATCGTTACTGGTTCGAAGACACGAATGGTCTTCATCACACATCGATTCCCCAATTGATCAAGTCTATTGATCGCAGTCCCGTATCTGCAAGAGATGCCGCCATGATCACAACCAATGCAAGAGTTTCCAATAACCGAAGGGCCGCCACCCGGTCAGACTCGATAACCCCGCCGGCCAACGAGGCACAGGATCATTTGTTGGCGGATTTGCGCCAGACCCTCGGGCGGCTGATCGAGATGCCGCCGGAAGAGATCGATCTGGATGTTCCTTTTCTCGAAATGGGCGCTGACTCGATTGTCCTCGTCAATGCTATTCGCACGATTGAAAAGCGGTTTGGAGTTTCGTTGACAATCCGCCAGCTCTTTCAAACGCACACCAACCTGCGGGCAGTAGCGGATTACATTGAGGAAGAGAGAAGAAAAAAGGGGGAGCCTCAAACCGGAGAAAGAATCGCTCAACCTCCCATCGAGCCGGTACAGAGTCGATCTCACGAGGAGTCCGAGTCGCCGAGATCCGAAAACGCTGTCAATCTATCTTCCCCGGCAATGAGCGCGCGCGAGCGATTAATGGAGCAACAACTGGCTCTGGTTTCGCGGGTCATTACCGAACAATTACAGATTTTGCGATCGCCATTGGGCGGCGGTGATCCGGAAGAGCGTCAACAAAACGGAAATGGTCACTCGGCCCCCGCAGGATTGAGATCAAGAAGGGAGGCCGAAGTTGACGCCGCAAGTTCACCGCAGGCAGCTCACGGGACGGCCGGCGCGGCTGAAACCGGCGAGGAGACGTTTGTCCCGTATCGTCCGATTCGTCCGGGATCGGCGGGGGGGGGCCCCCCACCGCAAAAACAAAAAATCGCTTCGTTAATTATCCCCGCTTTCCCACCGGCGCCCCCGTCAAAAAAAAATGGGGGGCGGGAGGGCGCCCCGCGTGCGGG
>Ga0081539_10002043_pt1 | contig 30343 bp, 30 predicted proteins | sample TabmetS4T2R2_FD_71023 | JGI IMG/M metagenome (GOLD analysis project Ga0081539, IMG submission 71023) | Tabebuia heterophylla rhizosphere microbial communities from the University of Puerto Rico - S4T2R2 | ecosystem: Host-associated > Plants > Roots > Rhizosphere ... | reverse complement strand
ACTCTCCAACAATGCATTAATGTGTTAGAGAAATCCCAGCAAAATTACCCAAACCTAATCAAAGGCCAGGCACAAGCTCACTAGCATTTATCGGCACACTGTTGAGTTCTCAAACAACACACGCACACCCGTCCGACACTGCAAGAGTGGTCTTCCAGGGGCTTGGGTCCGGCTGGGATCTCTCTCAGCCGCAGGTCGCCCACTCTATCACTTGTCGTGAGAGCTTGGTTCGCGACCCCCTGCCTTCGCTCCGTTCCGGTCTGGCCTTCCGGCTTTCCGGCCCGTTCCGCGCTGGCAGAGATAAAGTTACACGGGCCTGAAACCCCGGTTTCACCCACCCCCCTTTACTGCGTTTCCGCAGGTCAGGGGGCGGTTTCGACGCCGGCGACGGTGCGCTTGCCCCGACGGACCACGAGCCAGCGCTCGTGCAGGAGGTCGGCCGGGCCCGGCTGCCACTCCTCGTCGGCGATCTTCGAGTTGTTCACGTACGCCCCGCCCTCCTTCACGACGCGGCGGGCGGCGCCCCGGCTCTCGGCGAGCCCGGACGACACCAGCAGGTCGACGATCGTCGGTGAGTCGGCCAGGCGGGCCTTCCCGCTCGGCACCTCGGCCATGGCGGCGTCGAGGGTCGACTCGTCGAGGTCACGCAGGTCCCCGCGCCCGAACAGCGCACCGCTCGCGGCGATCACCTGGTCCGTGGCGTGCGAACCGTGCACCAGCGTGGTGAACTCCGCGGCCAGCCGGCGCTGGGCGGCACGCAGGTGCGGACGCTCCCTGGTGTCCTCCTCCAGCGCGTCGATCTCCTCGCGCGTCAGGAAGGTGAACATCCGCAGGTAGCGGATGACGTCGGCGTCGCCGACGTTCACGAAGTACTGGTACCAGGCGTACGGCGTGGTCAGCGCCGGATCGAGCCAGATGTTCCCGCCGCCCGTCGACTTGCCGAACTTGCGGCCGTCGGCGTCGGTGACCAGCGGCGCGGTGAGCGCGTGCGCCGATCCGGCGTCGACCTTCCTGATGAGGTCCACCCCGCCGATGATGTTTCCCCACTGGTCCGAGCCGCCGACCTGCAGCCGGCAGTCGAACCTGCGGAACAGCTGCAGGTAGTCGAAGGACTGCAGGAGCAGGTAGCTGAACTCGGTGTAGGACATGCCGTCGCCGTCGAGCCTGCGCCGGACCGTCTCCCGCGCGAGCATCACGTTGATCGAGAAGTGCTTGCCGACGTCGCGCAGGAAGGTCAGCGCGGGGAGGTTCTCGGTCCACTCGAGGTTGTTGACGACGATCGCGCCCGTCGGCGAGTCGTCGAAGTCGACGAACCGTTCGAGCTGGCCGCGGATCCGCTCCGTCCACTCGGCGACCACGTCGAGCGAGTTCAACGTGCGCTCGCCCGTGTCCCGGGGGTCGCCGACCATGCCCGTCGCACCGCCGGCGAGCACGACCGGCCGGTGACCCGCGCGCTGGAAGCGGCGGAGGAGGAGCAGGGGCACCAGGTTCCCGGCGTGCAGGCTGGGGGCGGTCGGGTCGAACCCCGCGTACAGGGTGACCACGCCGGCGTCCAGTTCCTTCCGCAGCGCGTCGAGGTCGGTGGACTGCGCGACCAACCCGCGCCAGGTCAGCTCGTCGAGAATGTGCTCCGTCACGAACCCAGTGTCTCGTACCTGCTCAACGGGATTGCCGGCGAGCCGCCTTGCCCCCGCGGCGGTACGTGCTGACCGCGGGTGAGCCGTCGAGCCAGAACCGCCACGGGACGTCCATCGCCACCGCGACGCCGACGCGGGGGCCCGCGTGGATGCGCTCGGGTGGCACCGGCTCTCCGGCGAGCAGCCGGACGGGTGAGGCGGGATCGGTGAGGTCGAGGCCGTTGTGGTCGCGTTCCAGCCCCAGCACGGACGTCAGCCGGGCGGGCCCCTTGGCCAGCTCGGTGTCACTGCGGGACGCCGGTCGCCGGGCCCGCGCCTCCTCCAGTCCGCTGATCACCTCGCCGGCACGCAGCAGGACGGCGCCGGGCACGCCGTCGGTCAGCGCGACGACGTTCGCGCAGAAGTGCATCCCGTAGACGAAGTACACGTAGAGGTGCCCGGCCGGCCCGAACATGACCTCGTTGCGTGGCGTCCTGCCCCGGTAGCAGTGGGAGGCCGGGTCGTCGCCGCCGCGGTAGGCCTCCACCTCGACCAGCCGCACCCGCACCTCGCCGGCCTCGAGCACGCAGCCGAGCAACAGCCTGGCGGCGTCGACGGGGTCGACGGCCAGCTCCTCCCTGGTGAGCTGCCGATCCAGCGGCACGGCGACGGACATGTGTTCGACCCTATACGGATACGGATCGCCGTCGCTCGGCACGCGCCGCGGGAAGGTAGAGCGGGGCCGCGACCGTCAGGACGACTCCGCCGACCACGATCGCGAAGCTCGTCGACGTCGCGCCGGCCAGTGCGGTGAGCACGATCGCGCCGACCGCGAAGGCGGGATGCATCATCATCGAGTTCATCGAGGTCACGGTCGTTCGGTGCGCGCTTGTCACCGCGCGGTGCAGGAGCGTGAGGTGTGGCGGGGAGCTGGCGCCGTGTACGAGGTAGGCGGCCAGGAAACCGGTGATGACGCCGGCCGGTCCGGCGAGCAGTCCCATGCCCACGACGGCGGCGCCCTGCAGGACGCGCAGCAGCAACGCCGTGACGCCGACCCCCAACCGTGCCGTGGCCAGTGGGATCAACGCGGCGCCCGCGGCGGAGGCCAGCCATGCGGCGGCACTGGCCGGGCCGGTGAGCTCGGCCGCCTTCTCGAGGCCGCCGGCGACCTCGGACAGCCGCACCGACATGAGCTTCTCGAAGGTGACCATGCCGAACCCCCAGGACAGCTCCACGGCGAGCAGGGCGACCAGGATCCGTGACCGGCGGACGATGCGCACGCCCTCGGCGATCACTCTCGGCACGTCCCGCAGGGATGCGAGCAGGCGTGCGTCGTGCGGTCGCGGTGGCTCGGTCACGAGCAGTGCGAGCGCGATCAGCCCGGCGAGTTGCACGATGAGACCGAGCAGTACCGGCTGCACGAGCGTGGGCACGCCCGGCAGGCGGACCCACGCCACGATGGCACCGGTGGCCAGGGCACCCGCGCCGATCGCGACGCTGATCACCGCGGCACCCGCGCTGAGTCCCCGCTCCAGCTTCGCGTTCGGGTCGGTGGCGAGGGTCGCGTCCACGTACCAGGCGTCCAGCGGGCCGCTGTCGAGCGCCCGGTAGACGCCCTGCAACGCGTAGACGGCCGCGAACATCGCAAAGGTGTCGGCGGTGGCGAGAAGTGCCATCGACACGACGGCGACCAGTGCGGACAGCACGAGCACCGGACGCCTTCCCCACGAGTCGGACAGCCCGCCGGTCGGCAGTTCGAGCGCGAGGACCACGATCCCCTGCACGGCCGAGGCGAGGCCGGCCTGGGCGAGCGACAGCCCGCGGTCCAACGGCAGCAGCACGACGATCGGGCCCCACAGGCCCGTCGGGAACCAGCGCAACGCGAGCAGGAGCAGGTAGCGGAACCGGAGTTGCCGCGGTGTCACGGCCGGTCCTCGGGTTCGGACGGCATCGCGAACAGGTTGACCAGGATCTGGCGGCTGCCCTCCCCCGGCTCGACGTCCCGGTACCGCTGCAGCACGGCGTACAGCTCCGCCACGAGGTCCCCCAGTTGTCCGGCGTTCAGGTCGACGACGAAGTCCGACGCGGCGGCCGCCTCCTGCCAGGGGCCCGGCCAGCTCTGCCGGACCTCCTCCCAGCGGACGGCCCGGTCGACGAACTGCTGGAAGTAGTGCTGCCGCAGCCAGTTCGCGGCGGCCAGCGCGTCCGGGTCGCCGGCGGCCTGCGTGTCCCGCCAGCCGTGCGAGTCCTGCGCGGCGGCCCAGAACCGTTGCTTGCCGTGCCCGTCCCCGGTCTCGACGACCAGGTTGACCTCGGCGAGTTTCCGCAGGTGGTAGCTGGTGGCACCGGTGTTGGTCCGCAGCCGTTCGGCGAGCACGGTCGCGTTGGCGGGACCGTGCAGGCGCAGCTCGCTGAGCAGCCGCGAACGCAACGGGTGCGCGAGGACACGCAGGGCACGGCTGTCCAGCTGGATGTGCTTCACGCTTGCACAATAACTGTGCACAGAAGTTGTGCACAACTGTTGTGCGGAAACTTCCAGGATCCGGTCCCCTGGTCAGGGCGGCATAGTTACACCGGACACAGACCTCGGGAGGCGCGCATGAAGGTCCGTCACAAACCGCTCTTCGGCGTCGTACTGCTGCTGCTCGGCGTGCTCTGCCTGCTCCTGGGGTTGTGGCTCATCACGCTGGGCGAGTTCAGCCCGGCCACGCTCCCCGACGTGCTCCCCGGCGTGATCGTGACGGTGGTCGGCATCCTGTACCTGGTGCAGCCGTACTTCTGGATCACGCCGACATCCGTCGAGGTGCCGATCGGGCCGAGGCGGCGCACGTTCCCGTTCCGCACCCTGGAGTTCGAGGACAACAAGCTGTTCGCGATCGGCGATGACGGCCGCAAGCAGGTCCCGGTCACGCGGTGGCTGGCGCACTCGGGCGACTGGGCGGCAGTCGTCGAACGCGTCGCCCGCCGTTAGGAGGCCACCCACTCCCGGATGCCGGCCACGACCTCGTCGAGCCGGGCCCGCTGCTCGGCGACCCTGGCCGGGGCCGTGCCGCCGTACGCGTCCCGCGAGGTGACCGAGCCCTCGACCGTCAGCACGTCACGCACCTCCGGCGAGAGCGCCGGATGCACGCCGGCCAGCTCCGCGTCGGTCAGCTCGTCGAGGCCGGCGCCGCGGGACTCGGCGACGCGCACGCACTCCCCCGCGGCCTCGTGCGCGACGCGGAACGGCACGCCCTGGCGGACCAGCCACTCGGCGATGTCCGTGGCCAGGGTGAACCCGGCGGGCGCGAGCTCGGCCAGGCGCGCGGTGTCGAACCGCAGCGTGCGGAGCATCCCGGTGATCGCGGGCAGGAGCAGTGCCAGCTGGTCGACCGAGTCGAACAGCGGTTCCTTGTCCTCCTGCAGGTCCCGGTTGTACGCCAGCGGCTGGGCCTTGAGCACCGCGAGGAGCCCCGTCAGGTTGCCGATCAGCCGGCCGGCCTTGCCGCGGGTCAGCTCCGCGACGTCCGGGTTCTTCTTCTGCGGCATGATCGACGAGCCCGTGGCCCAGGCGTCGTCGAGCGTGGCGTAGCCGAACTCGGCGGTCGTCCAGATGATCACCTCCTCGGCGATCCTGGACAGGTCCACCCCCAGCATGGCCAGGCAGAACCCCATCTCGGCGGCGAAGTCACGCGCGGCGACGCCGTCGATCGAGTTGGCGACGGCCGCGTCGAAGCCCAGCTCCTTGGCCACCGCGTCCGGGTCGAGGCCGAGCGACGAGCCGGCGAGCGCGCCGGACCCGTACGGGGAGACGGCGGCCCGGCGGTCCCAGTCCCGCAGCCGGTGCACGTCTCGCAGCAGCGCCTGGACGTGCGCGAGCAGGTGATGGGCGAGCAGCACGGGCTGGGCGTGCTGGAGATGGGTGCGGCCCGGCATCACGGCGGTCGGGTGCTGGTCCACCTGGTGCAGCAACGCCTCGACGATGTCGGTCACGCCCAGCGCGATGCCGCGCGCGGCGTCCCGCAGGTACATCCGGAACAGCGTCGCGACCTGGTCGTTGCGGGAGCGGCCGGCCCGGAGCTTGCCGCCGAGCTCCGGACCGGCACGTTCGATGAGCCCGCGTTCGAGGGCGGAGTGCACGTCCTCGTCACCCGGGTCGGGTGTGAATACACCTGACCCGACATCCGAGGACAGCTGGTCCAGCGCGGCGAGCATGCCGGACAGCTCCTCGTCGGTCAGCAGCTTCGCCTTGTGCAGCACGTGCGCGTGGGCACGCGAGCCGGCGATGTCGTACTGCGCGAGCTTCCAGTCGAAGTGGGTCGAGACGGACAGCGCGGCCATCGCGTCGGCGGGGCCGGACGAGAACCGCCCACCCCAGAGGCCCTTAGACATGCTGGTCCCGCTTCGCGGCGATCTTCGACGGCAGGCCCCACAGCTGCACGAAGCCCTTGGCGAGGGACTGGTCGAACGTGTCGCCGTCGTCGTAGGTGGCCAGGTTGAAGTCGTACAGGGACTGCTCTGACCGCCGCCCGTTGACGACCGCGCGGCCGCCGTGCAGGACCATCCGGATCTCGCCGGACACGTGCTCCTGCGACTTCGCGACGAAGGTGTCCAGCGCGTCCTTCAGCGGCGAGAACCACAGCCCGTCGTAGACCAGCTCGCCCCAGCGCTGGTCGACCTGCCGCTTGAACCTGGCCAGGTCACGCTCGACGGTGACGCTCTCCAGCTCCTGGTGCGCGGTGATCAGCGCGAGCGCGCCGGGCGCCTCGTAGACCTCGCGGCTCTTGATGCCGACCAGCCGGTCCTCGACCATGTCCAGCCGGCCGACGCCCTGGGCGCCCGCGCGGCGGTTCAGCTGCTGGATGGCCTGCAGGACGGTCACGGTCTCACCGTCGATGGCGACCGGGACGCCCTTGTCGAAGGTGATGACGACCTCGTCGGCGTCACGCGGCTCGGCGGGGTTTTCGGTGTAGGAGTAGACGTCCTCGATCGGCGCGTGCCAGATGTCCTCGAGGAAGCCGGTCTCGACCGCGCGGCCCCACACGTTCTGGTCGACCGAGTACGGCGAGGACTTGGTCTGGTCGATCGGCAGGTTGCGGTCGTGCGCCCAGGCGATGGCCTTCTCGCGGGTCCAGGCGAAGTCGCGGACCGGGGCGATCACCTTGAGGTCGGGGGCGAGCGCGCCGATGCCGACCTCGAAGCGGACCTGGTCGTTGCCCTTGCCGGTGCAGCCGTGGGACACGGTCGTCGCGCCGTGGTACTTGGCGGCCTCGACCAGGTGCTTGACGATCACCGGGCGGGACAGGGCCGAGACCAGCGGGTAGCGGTCCATGTAGAGGGCGTTGGCCTGGAGCGCGGGCAGGCAGTACTGCTCGGCGAACTCGTCGCGGGCGTCGGTGACGACCGCGTCCACGGCGCCGCAGTCCAGCGCGCGCTTACGGATGGTGTCGAGGTCCTCGCCGCCCTGGCCGACGTCGACGGCGACCGCCACGACCTCGGCGCCGGTCTCCTCCGCGATCCAGCCGATCGCGACGGACGTGTCCAGACCGCCGGAGTAGGCGAGGACGATCCGCTCAGTCATTCTCTGGTTCTCCTTCTGCGTTCGTGCGCGCCGCGAGGGCGGTGAAGCGGTCAGCCAGGTCCTTGCCCGACAGGGGCTCCCTGGCGATGGCCATGACGGTGTCGTCGCCGGCGATGGTGCCGACGACCTCGTGCAGAGCGGCCCGGTCGATCGCGCTGGCGAGGAACTGCGCGGCACCGGGCGGGGTTCGCAACACGGTCAGGTTGGCCGAGAAGTCGGCGCTGACCAGCAGCTCGGCGAGCAGCCGGGACAGCCGTGACGTGCCGCCCTGGACGCCGCGGACGGGTGAGCCGTCCTCCGGGATGACGTAGACGGCGGCGCCGCCGTCGGCGCCCCGCAGCTTGACCGCGCCCAACTCGTCGAGGTCCCGCGAGAGCGTGGCCTGGGTGACGTCGATGCCCTCGCCGGCCAGGAGCTTCGCGAGTTCGGTCTGGCTGCGGATGCCCATGGCCGAGACGAGCTCGATGATCCTCGCCTGGCGCGCCACCCTGGTCATTGGAGCACCCAGCTGAGCAGGGCTTTCTGCGCGTGCAGCCGGTTCTCCGCCTCGTCCCACACCGCGCTGGCCGGACCGTCGAGGACCTCGTCGGTGATCTCCCAGCCGCGGTGGGCGGGCAGGCAGTGCAGGACGATGGCGTTCTCGTTGGCCCTGGCCAGCAGGTCGGCGTTGACCTGGAACGGGCGGAACGGCGAGACGCGGTCCTTGCCGTCGTTCTCCTGGCCCATGGACGTCCACGAGTCGGTGACCAGCACGTCCGCGCCGTCGACGGCGGCGTGTGGGTCCTCCACCGTGGTCACGCTGCCGCCCGTGTCGGTGGCGCGCTTCTTCGCGTCGAGCAGCACGTCCGGGTTCGGGGCGAAGGTCTCGGGGTGCGCGACGCGGATGTGCAGGCCGGCGGTGACGCCGCCGAGCAGCAGCGAGTGGGCCATGTTGTTGGCGCCGTCGCCGAGGTAGGTGAGGGTGAGGCCGGCCAGTCTGCCGTGCCGTTCGCGGATGGTCTGCAGGTCGGCGAGGACCTGGCAGGGGTGGAACTCGTCGGTCAGCGCGTTGATCACGGGGATGCGGGAGACCGAGGCCATGGCCGTGATCCGCTTCTGGGCGTAGGTCCGCCAGACCACCGCGTCGACGTAGCGGGACAGGACGCGGGAGGTGTCCTCGATGGTCTCCTCGCGACCGAGTTGCATTGTGCGACCGTCGATCACGATGGGCTGGGCCCCGAGCTGGGCGATGCCGACCTCGAACGACAGGCGGGTGCGGGTGGAGTTCTTCTCGAAGATCGTCGCGATGGACCTGCCCTCGAGGGACGTGAAGCCGAGGCGGTCGGCCTTCATCCGGTCGGCGAGGTCGAGGACCGCCAGCTGCTCGTCCGGGGTCAGGTCGTCGTCGCGGAGGAAGTGCCGGGTCACTGTGGCTCCTGTGCCTGGTCGAGGACGCCGGGCAGGGCGTCGAGGAAGCCGTGGACCTGGTCGGTGTCGAGGACCAGCGGCGGGGCGAGGCGGATCGTGTCGGGCTGGACGTTGTTGACCAGGTAACCGGCCTGTTGCGCGGCCTGCGCGACCGTGCCGGCCACCGGCTTGGTGAGGCCGATGCCGAGGAGCAGGCCACTCCCCCGCATCCCGGCGACCAGCGGGTGGTCCAGCGCCTCGACGCCGGCGACGATCTCCTTGCCGACGGCCGCGGCGTGCTCCACCAGGCCGTCGGCGGCGATGGTCCGCAGGACCGCGAGACCGGCGGCGCAGCAGACGGGGTTGCCGCCGAACGTGGTGCCGTGGTGACCGGGCTTCATCAGCTCGCCGGCCGCGCCGACGCCGATGCAGGCGCCCAGCGGCAGCCCGCCGCCGAGGCCCTTCGCGAGGGTGATGACGTCCGGGGTGATGCCGGCCTGCTGGAACGCGAACCAGGTGCCGAGGCGACCGAGGCCGGTCTGCACCTCGTCGAGGATCAGCAGGGCGCCGTTGTCGCTCGTGAGCTGCCGGGCTTTGTGCAGGTAGCCGGCTGGTGCGGGGTGGACGCCGCCCTCGCCGAGCACCGGCTCGATGATCACGGCGGCGGTGTGCTCGTCGACCGCCGCTGCCAGGGCCTCCACGTTCCCGAACGGGACGTGCTCGACGTCCGGGACCAGCGGTTTGAAGGGCTCCCGCTTCGCCGGCTGGCCGGTCAGCGTGAGCGCCCCCATGGTGCGGCCGTGGAAGGCGCCGTCGCAGGCCACGAGCTTGGTGCGGCCGGTGAGGCGGGACAGCTTCAGCGCGGCCTCGGTGGCCTCCGCACCTGAGTTGCAGAAAAGGACCTTGCCGGTGACGCCGGCGACGTGGAGCAGTTCCTCGGCCAGCTCGACGGTGACCTGGTTGATGTACAGGTTCGACGTGTGGCCGAGGGTCTGGATCTGGTCGGTCACCGCCTGGACGACGGCCGGATGGGCGTGGCCGAGCGCGTTGACGGCGATGCCGGCGACCAGGTCGAGGTAGCGGTTGCCGTCGGCGTCCCACACGTACGCGCCCTCGCCGCGGACCAGCGTCAGCCTGGGGGTGCCGTAGTTGTCCATGAGGGCGGACTGCCAGCGGGCCTGGCCGTCCGCGTTCGAGCCGATCATCGTTTCTCCTCGGGGAGGACCATGGTGCCGACGCCGCTGCCGGTGAAGACCTCGAGCAGCACGGAGTGCGCGAGCCGGCCGTCGATCACGTGGGCACGGGGCACGCCGCCGCGCACGGCGGCCAGGCATGCCTCCATCTTCGGGATCATCCCGCTGGCGAGGCCGGGGAGCATCGTCTCCAGCTCGTCGGCGTGGATCTCGTGCAGCAGGGAGTCCCTGTCGGGCCAGTTCGCGTACAGGCCCTCGACGTCGGTGAGCATGACGAGCTTCTCGGCGTCCAGCGCGACGGCGATCGCGGCGGCCGCGGTGTCGGCGTTCACGTTGTGCGCCAGGCCGTCCGTGTCCGGGGCGACCGTGGAGACGACCGGGATGCGGCCGGCGCGGACGATGTCCAGCACGGCGTCGGGGTTGACCGCGATGACCTCGCCGACCAGGCCGATGTCGACCTGCTCGCCGTCGACCGTCGCCGTGCGGCGCTGCGCGGTGAGCAGGTTGGCGTCCTCGCCGGAGATGGCGACGGCGTAGGGGCCGTGGGCGTTGATCAGGGCGACCAGCTCGCGGCTGACCTGGCCGGTGAGGACCATGCGGACGACGTCCATGGTCTCGGGGGTGGTGACGCGCAGGCCGCCCTTGAACTCGCCGGGGATGCCGAGGCGGTTGAGCATGGCGGTGATCTGCGGACCGCCGCCGTGCACGACGACCGGGTGCAGGCCGGCGAGCTTGAGGAACACCATGTCCTGGGCGAACGCCCGCTTCAGCTCGTCGTCCACCATGGCGTTGCCGCCGTACTTCACGACGGCCGTGGCGCCGTGGAAGCGCTGCAGCCACGGCAACGCCTCGATCAGGACCGCCGCCTTCTCGGCGGCCTGGGGGATGGTCATGACGAGTACGCGCTGTTCTCTTCGACGTACCCGTGGGAGAGGTCGGTGGTGAGCACGGTCGCCGCGCCGGGGCCGGCGTTGAGGTTGACCTCGACGGTGATGTCCCTGCCGGTGAGGTCCGCCTTGTCGCGGTCCTCGCCGGCGGCGCCGTTGCGGCAGACCTCGATGCCGTTGATGGTGATATCCAGCTTGTTCTGGTCGAACTCGGTCGGGGCGTTGCCGACGGCCATCGCCACCCGGCCCCAGTTGGGGTCCGAGCCGAAGAAGGCGGTCTTGCAGAGGTTGTCCTGGGCGATGACCGTGGCCGCCTGCTTCGCTTCCTCGTCCGTGGCCGCGCCCGTCACCGTGATGGTGATGTGCTTGGTGACGCCTTCGGCATCGGCCTGGAGCTGTTTCACCAGATCGTGGCAGACCTCCGTCAACTTCTGGGTGAAGTCCTCCGGGGTCTGCCCCGACGCGCCGGAGCACAGCAGCAGGACGGTGTCGTTGGTGGAGGTGCCGCCGTCGACGTCCAGGGTGTTGAAGGTCCTGCTCACGGCCGCTTTGAGGGCCGCGTCGGCCTGTTCCTGGTCGAGCACCGCGTCGGTGGTGAGGACCGAGAGCATCGTGGCCATGTTGGGGGCGCACATGCCGGCGCCCTTGGCGAAGCCGCCGATGGTCCAGCCGTTTCCGCTGGTCTGGGCCTGCTTGGGGACGGTGTCGGTGGTCATGACCGCCTCGGCGGCGGCCAGTCCGGCTTCCGGGGTGGCGTCGAGTTGCGCGGCGGCCTGGGTGACGCCGGCCGTGAGGTTGTCCATGGGCAGGCGGGCGCCGATGAGGCCGGTGGAGCAGACGGCGACGTCGACCGCGCCGATGCCCAGGGTCGCGGCGACGTGTTCGGCGGTCTTGTGGGTGTCCTGGAAGCCCTCGGGGCCGGTGCAGGCGTTGGCGCCGCCGGAGTTGAGGACGACGGCCTTCACCCGGCCGGTCGAGAGGACCTGCTGGGACCAGAGGACGGGGGCGGCCTTCACCTTGTTGCGGGTGAAGACGCCGGCCGCGACGTCGAGCGGACCGTCGTTGACCACGAGGGTCAGGTCCTTGTTGCCGTTCTCCTTGATGCCGGCGGCGACGCCGGCGGCCCGGAATCCCTTCGGGGCGGTGACGGTCACGATGTCTCCTCCGCGGGAAAAAGTACGTCGTCGGTCACGGAGCGACTCCCACTGTGGTCAGGCCTGCGGTCTCCGGCAGGCCGAGCGCGATGTTCATGGACTGGACGGCGGCGCCCGCCGTGCCCTTGGTGAGGTTGTCGAGGGCGGCGATCACGACGAGCCGGTTCGCGTCCTGGTCGACGGTGGCGCGGAGCTGGACGGCGTTGGAGCCGAGCGTCGCGGCGGTCGTGGGCCAGGAGTTCTCGAGCACGTGGACGAACGGCTCGTTGGCGTAGGCCTTGCGGTAGATCTCCTCGGCGTCCGCGTCCTGTTTGATCGGCGCCGAGGCGCTCGTCAGGATGCCGCGGGGCATGGGGGCGAGCACCGGGGTGAAGGAGACCGTGACCTTGGTGTTCGCCACCTGGCTCAGGTTCTGGGCGATCTCCGGGGTGTGTCGGTGGGTGCCGCCGACGCCGTACGCGCTGGCCGAGCCCATGACCTCGGAGCCGAGGAGGTGCGGCTTGAGCGACTTGCCGGCGCCGGACGTGCCGCTGACCGCGGTGATGACGACGTCCGGCTCGATCAGGCCTGCCTGGAGCGCGGGGGCGAGCGCGAGGGAGGCGCCCGTCGGGTAGCAGCCGGGGACGGCGATCCGCTTGGTGTTCTCGAGCTTCTCGCGGTTGCCGGGGAGTTCCGGAAGGCCGTAGGGCCAGGTGCCGGCGTGGGTGCTGCCGTACCAGCGCTCCCAGTCCTGGGGGTTCACCAGCCGGTGGTCGGCACCGCAGTCGATGACGAGCGTGTCCGGGCCCAGCTGGGCGGCGATCTCCGCGGAGTGGCCGTGCGGGAGGGCGAGGAACACGACGTCGTGGCCGGCGAGGTTCTCCTTCGTCGTGTCGGCGAGGACACGGTCGGCCAGCGGGAGGAGGTGTGGTTGGTGCGCTTGCAGTGGCGTGCCGGCGTTGCCACCGGCGGTCAGCGCGCCGATCTCGACCTCCGGGTGGCCAAGGAGCAGGCGGAGCAGCTCACCGCCCGCATACCCACTGGCCCCGCCTACCGCGATCCTGATCGTCACTTGGATGATTATGCACGACCATGCAAGGTCACTCAAATTGATATTGCCCACATGGCGACGGGCGCCCCCGGTGAGCCTGGGAGCGCCCGTCAGTGACCTGTTCAGCGAGGTACGGCTACCGCCAGCTCGGCGCGGGCGTCCGTGTTCGACGCCGTCGCGGCGCGCTTGTCCGCGGTGGCGCCGGACGGGACCGGCTGGGGCACCGGGTCGCACTGGACGTCCGAGCCGTTACCCGGCTTGCGGGCGGGCAGGGCACCCGTCTTCAGGTAGTTCACGATGAGACTGTCCGTGCACTTCACGCCGGAAAGCGATCCCGAATGGGTGGTGCCACCCACACCTTCGATGAGCACCGAGTTCGGGAAGAGCTTGCGGACCTCGAGCGCGCCCGTGTACGGCGTGGCCGCGTCGTTCGTCTCGTTGATCAGCAGGAGGCTCTTGACCTTGCGTCCGTCGATCTTGACGGGCCGGTCGGCCGTCGCGGGCCAGTACACGCACGGGGCGTTGAACCAGGCGTTGCCCCAGGTCTCGAACGGGGCACGGGCGAAGGTGATCCAGTTGTCGACGCGCCACTTGTTCCAGTTGGTCGGCCACTGGTTGTCGGTGCAGGAGACCGCCAGGTAGATGGCGTGGCCGTTGTCGTCGAACGGCGGCGTGCCGTACAGCTCCTGCAGGGTCTGCCAGTCGCCGTTGTGGACGAAGCCGGCGAACGCGTTGGCGATGTCCTCCCAGCCGTACACGTAGTAGCCGGCCTGCAGGAAGATGTCGGTCCACTCGTCCGGACCGATCACGCCGCCCGCCGGGGCGCGCAGCAGCTCGGCCTGCTTCTGGTAGAACAGCGCCTCGACCTGCTGTTCCGTCTTGCCCAGGTGGTAGATGCTGTCGTACTTCGCGACCCAGCCGAAGTAGATCTTGATGTTCTTGTCGAACGCGATGTCCTGGTCGATGTTCGCGTCGTACCAGACCCGCTTCGGGTTGACGTTGCCGTCGAAGATGACCTTGCGGAAGCGGTTGGGGAACAGCGTGCCGTACACCTGACCGAGGTACGTGCCGTAGGAGAAGCCGTAGTAGTTGATCTGCTCGACGCCGAGCGCCTTGCGGATGCTCTCCATGTCGTTGGCCGAGTCGACGGTGGTCAGGTGTTCGAGCAGCTTGCCGCCGTTGCGGCCGCAGGCCTGCGCGTAGTTCTTGGACCGCTGCAGCCACGTCCGCTCGAGGCCGGGGGTGATCGGCGTGTAGAACGGGCGGTTGTAGCCGTCGTAGTCGGGGATGCAGGACAGCGACGGCTGGCTCGAGCCGACCCCGCGCGGGTCGAAGCCGATCCAGTCGTAGGCGTCGCCGCCTCCGTCCGGGACGAAGTCGCCGAAGATCGCGTAGATGAGACCGGAGCCGCCCGGACCGCCCGGGTTGACGAGCATCGGGCCCTGGTACTCGGAGTCGGGGCTCTTGTGCTTGACCCGTGACACGGCGAGCTTGATCTTCTCGCCGTTCGGCTTCGCGTAGTCGAGCGGCACCTCGAGGAGCCCACACTGGGCACCGGCCTGCACGAGCCGCGGATTGTCGCATTCACCCCATTGGATGGCCTTTGGAGTGAATTCAGGTACTTTTGCTGGCGCGGCCGACGCGGTGGCCGACACGCTCAACCCACTGAGCACGACCCCCACCACCGCGGCCACGGCGGCGAATCTGCGTGTTTTGATCACCGGTAGAGCCTGCCGCCCGATTAGTGACTTCGGAATACCCCGAAAGTCGTTTTATCGGATCGTGACAACACGGAGCGCGACCGCTCGGGTACAGACCTCGCGCGTCCACTGGGGACACATGGCAACGGCCGCATGCGTTGGCGGGCCGCGACTTCGTCCATCTCGCCGCGCCCGTTCGACCACTTGGCGGACAAGTCCGACTCCTGCCCGAAGACCGCTTCCCCCGAAATTGTCGGTGCCCGCGGGTAGCGTTGAAACCGGGGGACCCCCGGGCGCACGAGCGGTCCTTTCGCTCGGGTCGGGTGGGTGAAGATCTTCCCGTTTACCATTCAGCGGCCAGGAACTGTCGGCGGCTCGGTCACGGCGCGAAACCCCGCCGCACGAAAGGACCTTTCGCTCGGCCTCCCCCGGCCAAGCCGGCCCGAAACGCTGGAATTGTCGGCCCCCGGGCGTAGCTTGGCCACATGAGCCAATCCCAGACCCTCATCAACGCGGTACGCGAGGACCTCGCGGCCATCGGCGACGCGCGCAAGGCGCCCGAGATGCAGCGGTACATGAAGTCGGAGCTGCCCTTCCGCGGCGTGCCCTCCCCAGAACGCAGCGCGCTGGCCAAGCGGCTGTTCAGTACCCATGTCCTGACCGACGAGGCCGAATGGCGCGCGACCGTCCTGACCCTGTGGCGCGAGGCCGCCTATCGCGAGGAGCGCTACCTGGCGATCGCCCTGACCGGCGACCGCCGGTACGCCGCGTGGCAGACGCCCACGCTGCTGCCGCTGTACGAGGAGCTGATCGTCACCGGCGCGTGGTGGGACTTCGTCGACGAGTTGGCGAACCGTCGCGTCGGACCACTGTTACGCAGGTTTCCAGAGGACGTGGCGCCGGTGATGTACGCCTGGGCCACCGACCCCGACCTCTGGAAACGACGAACGTCGATCATCTGCCAACTGACCTTCAAGGAGGCGACCGACACGAAGCTGCTGTCGACCGCGATCGAGGCGAACGTGGGCGACCGGGACTTCTTCATCCGCAAGGGCATCGGCTGGGCGCTGCGACAGTTCGCCCGCACCGAACCAGGCTGGGTGCGGGCGTTCGTGGACACCCACCCCAGCCTCTCGCCCCTGTCCGTACGAGAGGCGGTAAAGCATTTGTAGTGCCCTGACACGATGGCGTACGTGACCGATCTGCCACCCACACGTGCCTCGCTGGCCGGCGACCTCACCGCGCTGGGTCTGCGGCAGGGAGACACGGTGCTCGTGCACTCCTCGCTGCGCGCGGTCGGCTGGGTGCCGGGTGGCCGGATCGCGGTCGTACAGGCGCTGCTGGACGTACTCGGTCCGGCCGGCACGCTCGTGGTGCCGACGCAGACGATGGAGAACTCGGACCCGAAGCACTGGCAACGCCCGCCGGTACCGGAGGCGTGGTGGCCGGTGATCCGGGAGCACATGCCCGCGTTCGACCCGGCGGTGTGGCCAAGCCGCGGCATCGGTGCGCTGGCGGAGGCCGTGCGCACCTGGCCGGGTGCGGTGCGGAGCAACCATCCGCAGGCGTCGTTCGCCGCGGTGGGCGCGCTGGCCGCCGACCTGATGGGGACGCACGAGCTGGACAGCCACCTGGGTGAGGGCTCGCCGCTGGCGGCGCTGGAGCGGGTGGGTGCCCGGGTACTGCTGCTGGGCGTGGGCTTCGGCGTGTGCACGGCATTCCACCTGGCGGAGTACCGCGTGCCGACGCCGAAGGCCGAGTACAGCTGCGCCATCCAGACCGACAACGGCCGCGAGTGGGTCACGTACCAGGACATAGCGACGAACAGCGACGACTTCGCCCAGCTCGGCGCGGCGTACGAGCCCACGGCAACCCTCGGCCGGGGACGGGTGGGCAAGGCGGATGCGCGCCTGTTCCCGGTCGAGGAGGCAGTCGCCTTCGCAGTGGGCTGGCTACGCGCCAACCGGTCGCCGGGGTAGGGCTGCCGCCGGGGGGCCGGGGGGCCGGGGGGCCGGGGGGCCGGGGGGCCGGGATGATGATCCCAGAGGTGGTCAAGTCTGTGACGCTTCTATGTTTGTCAAGGGGTCGTGGTGGTGGTGAGGGTTCGGTAGAGCTGTTGGGCGATGTGTCGCTTGAGGCAGCGTCGGATTTCTCGTGGTGTCTTGCCTTCGGTGGTGTGTTTGGTGACGTAGGCGCGTGTGGTGGGGCAGCTGCGTATGCGGGTGAGTGCGATGGTGTGGAGTGCGCGGTTGAGGGTGCGGTCGCCTCCTCGGTTGAGGCGGTGGCGGGCTGTGCGGCCGCTGCTGGCCTCGAGCGGGCTCGCGGCGGACGCGGCTTCGTTTCGGCATCGGCCGGGATGTGAGTCGCTGACGATCGCTTGTGCGGCGCTGACCGGTCCGACGCCGTGGTGGTCGGTGAGTCCAGGTGCCAGGTCGTCCACGATCGAGGCCAGACTGGCGCGGTTGGCGCGTTGTTCGCGGCGGCTTTCGCGTAACGCGGAGGCGAGACGTTTGATCTCGGCTCGTCGTGTGCTGGGCTCGCGGTTGGTCTGGCGTGGGCCTCGGCGTTGGATGAGACCGGTCAGGACGGCCTCGGTGAGTGCGTTGCGGGCGAGTTGGCGGTCGGTGTCGTCGCCGCTGAGGAAAAGCGTGCGCAGCCGGTTGGTTTGCGCGGTTGTGGTGGTCGTGCGTGCGGTGAGCGGGATCCGTAGTGCTTCGCGGTCGCCGTCGGCGCGAGGGGTGGGCAGGCGGTCGGCGGGTAGTTGCAGCGCGGTCAGCACAGCGAGGTGCGCGTCGATCGGGTCGGACTTTCCTTTGCCGCGGCGGACTGTGCGGTCGGTTGTTCGCACTCGATGACCGCCAGGCCGGCTGCGGTGACCGCGCGGGTGAGGCCGGCGCCGTAGCTGCGGGTGCCCTCGATGGATACCGCCAGCCGTGGTCCGGGAGTGTGCTCGGTGATCCAGGTCAGTAGCTGGGCGTAGCCGCTGCTGTCGTTGCTGATCGAGCAGGTCGCGATCGGCGCCCCGGTCGGGTGGGCGATTTCCACCTGATGGGGGTCGCCAACATGGGCATATGGCCTCGGATCTCCTTCCAGGAACGGGGTCAACGGTCGGCACCGGCCTGGATGGGATCACCAAGTAGCATATCTGTGATGAGTCACGCCAGTGGCGGACAGGCTTCTGATCAGGCCAACCGGTGGGCCAGGCCGGAACCGCTACACGACACACTCACAGATCGTTGGTTGCGGGCCTCGTGTGTTGCTGCTTCTGGGCGAAGGTGATCAGGCGCAGCCGCCGCTGGTGGCGACTGGCGGCAGTGATGCCGGCGCGGAGTCGGGTGACGGGCGGTTGGTTTTGGAGGCAGGGCCTGGGCACCGCGCTGGCGGCCGGGTCAGCAAGCCGAACGCGGACCTCATCCAGCGCCGAAAGGCTCGGGCCCTCGGCTCAGCACCTGTCTGCCGTCGCCAACATCATGGCGCGCGACGACCAGACCTAGTGCCGGCCGCTTCTGTGGCCGGCACTAGGTAGGGCGGGATGGCCCTTTGGGGTGTTCAGGGCGCGTTATGAGCGGAGGGCCGCGCCGAAGCGGCTTGCTGCGGCGGCTACCGCTGAGTCGCGGGCTGCTGTGGCCTCTTCGACCGTCAGAGTGCGGTCCGGGGCTCGGAAGCGCAGTGAGTACGCCAGCGACCGCTTGCCCTCGCCTACCTGCTCGCCGGTGAACACGTCGAACAGGTGCAGGTCCTCCAGGAGGTCGCCGCCGCCGTTTTGGAGGGTGGTGGCTACTTCGGCGGCTGGGACTGAGGCGTCCACCACTAGTGCCACGTCCAACAGCACCGGGGGGTATGGGGATGGGGACGGGGCTGGGCGGCGGGCCACCAGGGGCAGCGCCTCCAGCTTCAGTTCCATCGCGCACGTGCGCTTCGGGAGGCCCAGGGCGTCGATCACCTTGGGGTGGAGTTCGCCGGCGTAGCCGACTGCCAGGTCGCCTACCAGTAGTTGGGCGCAGCGGCCTGGGTGCCAGGGTGCCAGCTCGGCGGCGCGGATGTTCAGTTCCACGCCCGCGGCTTCCGCGACGATGTGGGCCGCGCGGACGGCGTCTGCCCAGCTGGCTGGTTCGCCGGGGCCCCACCAGCCCGTCTGTTCGCGGTTGCCGGCCAGGACCACGGCGGTGTGGACCGGTTGTTGGGGAAGGGCCGCGTGGAGGGCCGCGACCTCCGCGTTCGTCGGGCGGCCGGCGACGCCTACGGCGGGAACCGGCACCTGCTGCGCCTTCGGCAGCGTCACCTGGCCAATGTGGAACAGGGCCACGTCGCGCATGCCTCGGGAGACGTTGCGGATCAGGGCGTCCAGCAGGCCCGGCAACAGGGTGGTCGCCAGTTCGCTGCGCTCGGACTCCAGGGGGTTCAGGAGCGACACCGTGCGCCGGCGGTTGTCGTCGAAGGCCAGGCCGAACGAGTCCCAGATGGTGGGGGACACGAACGGGAACGGCAGTACCTCGACGTAGCCGGCCTCGGCCAGGGCTCGGCCCACGGCGCGGCGGCGGAGCTGGCTCGCGGTGGCGCCCTTGCCGGGTGGTGCGGGCGGCAGCTTCGTCGGGATGGTGTCGTAGCCCTCCAGGCGCAGGACCTCCTCCACCAGGTCCGCGGGCTCGGTCAGGTCCGGGCGCCAGGTCGGGGGCTGGATCTCCACGCGGGACTTGCCGTCGTCGCCGGTGAACATGTTGACCGTGGTGCAGCCGATCTGCTGGAGCCGCCGCACGGTCGCGCCGCTCGGGTACGGGGTGCCGGCCACCTGGTCCGGCAGGCCGATCGGCATGGTCACGGTCGGCATGGGGGTCACGCCGCCGACGTCGGTCCGGCCGGGCTGGATGCTGCCGTCGGCATAGTCACGCAGCAGCCTCGCCGCGCGCTCCAGCGCCATCGGCGCGATGTTGGCGTCCACCCGGCGCTCGAAACGCTTCGAGGCCTCCGACGGCAGCTTGTGCCGGCGAACGGTCCGCGCGATGTGCGTCGGCTCCCAGTTCGCCGCCTCCAGCAGGATGTCCGAGCTGTCGGGGCGGACCTCGGTGCTGGCACCACCCATCACGCCGGCCAGCCCGATCGGGCCGGTGTCGTCGGCGATGACGATGTCGTCGGGGTCGAGCTTGCGCTCGACGTCGTCCAGGGTGGTGAGCTTCTCGCCGGGCTCGGCGCGGCGCACGACGATGCCGCCCTTGATCGACGGCGTGTCGTAGGCGTGCATGGGCTGGCCCATCTCGAGCATCACGTAGTTCGTGACGTCGACGCCCAGGGAGATGGACCTGATGCCGGCCAGCATGAGCCGCCTGCGGATCCAGAACGGGGTCGGCGCGGTCGGGTCGACGCCGATGACCCGGCGCGCGACGAACCGCGGGCAGTCCTCCTCGTTCTCGACCGTGATCGGGTAGGCGTCGCCCTCGCCCTCCGGCACGTCGATGGCGGCGTGGTCGCGGTAGGACACGTCGAACGCGCACGCCAGCTCGCGGGCCAGCCCCCGGATGGAGAACGCGTAGCCGCGGTCGGGCGTGATGGACAGCTCGATCACGCTGTCGTCGAGACCGAGGTAGTCCACCGCGTCGTCGCCGGCGCCGACGTGCTCGTCGCTGGGCAGCACGAGGATGCCGGAGTGCTCGTCACCGAGCCCCAGCTCGCGGGCCGAGCAGATCATGCCGTCGCTGTAGCGGCCGTAGGTCTTGCGCTTGGTGATCGCGAACCCGCCGGGCAGCACCGCGCCGGGCAGCGCGACCACCACGAGGTCGCCCTCCGCGAAGTTCGTCGCGCCGCAGATGATGCCGCGCATCCGGGGACCCATGGTCTCGTCGTGGTCGTCGGCCTCGGCGATCTCGACCATGCAGTGCCGGATGGGCTTCTTGAAGCCGGTGAGCTCCTCGATCTCGGCGACGCGGCCGACCACGACCGGCCCCGTCACCTGGCCGAGCGGCGCGACCTCCTCCACCTCGAGACCGACGCGGACGAAGGCCTCGGCGATCTGCTCCGCCGTGTACTTCTCTTTGGTGTCGAGGTGCTCGGTGAGCCAGCTGACGGGGACCCGCACGATGTGTTTCTCCTACTGAAAGGCGCGTTCAGGCTTCGATACCGAAGGGGGCGGTGAACCGGACATCCCCTTCGACCATGTCCCGCATGTCCGGGATGCCGTTGCGGAACTGCAGCGTCCGCTCGATGCCCATGCCGAACGCGAAGCCCGAGTACACGTCGGGGTCGACGCCGCAGGCCCGGAGCACGTTGGGGTGGACCATGCCGCAGCCGCCCCACTCGACCCAGCCCGCGCCGCCCTTCTTCTCCGGGAACCACACGTCGGGCTCCGCGGACGGCTCGGTGAACGGGAAGTAGGACGGGCGCAGCCGGATCTTGGAGGTGCCACCGAACATCGCCTTGGCGAACGCGTCCAGCGTGCCCTTCAGGTGGGCCATCGTCAGGCCCTTGTCCACGGCGAGGCCCTCGACCTGGTGGAACACGGGCGTGTGGGTGGCGTCCAGCTCGTCGGTGCGGAAGGTGCGGCCCGGGCACACCACGTAGACCGGCAGGTCGCGCTCGAGCAGCGAGCGGATCTGCACCGGCGAGGTGTGGGTGCGCAGGACCAGGCCGGAGTCGGCCGGCGCCACGTAGAACGTGTCCTGCATGGTGCGGGCCGGGTGGTCCTTCTTGAAGTTGAGCGCGTCGAAGTTGAACCACTCGGTCTCGATCTCGGGGCCCTCGGCGATCTCCCAGCCCATCGCGACGAACACGTCGGCGATCCGCTCGGACAGCGTGGTCAGCGGGTGCCGGGCACCACGCGGGCGGCGGTCCCACGGCAGCGTGACGTCGACGGCCTCCTCACGCAGCACGCGTTTGTCGCGGTCGGCCTCCAGCTCCTTGCGGCGCTCCTCGAACGCCTCGCGGACCTGTTTCTGCGCCTCGTTGACCCGCTTGCCGGCGTCGGCCTTGGCGCCCGGGGGCAGCGCGCCGATCTCCCGCCGGGCGATCATCAGCGGCGCCTTGTCCCCGAGGTGGGCCGGCTTGACCGCGGCGAGCGCGGCCAGGTCCTCGACCGCCTCGAACTCCTTGCGCGCCTGCTCCACGGCAGCCTGCAGTGTCTCGGGCGCGAGGGCCGCGACCTGCTTCGGGTCGTAGGAGTCGTTGGCTGCGGACATGGTGGGTGCGCGCTCCCCGGGACTGGATCGATCTGGTGCTCGCGCATACCGCGAGCACAGTGATCCTAGGTGATCGGCCGAAACGACCTGCACCCAGTTTCCCCTATCGGCGCTTCGGGGGGAACGCGTGGCCCAGGTCGGCGCTCGCGAACTCCTGCGGCACGGCCCGCTCGGCGGCGTAGTGGTACAGCGCCGTCTGGTAGATCCCGGACAACGCGCTGGTCACGATGATGGAGGCGAGGAACCACAGCACGGCGAGGCCGAAGCACACCCACGCCACCGCGCCACCGGCGGCGGCGCCGAGCACGACCAGCAGGATGCACGGCAGGAACAGCAGGAACCCGACCGCCCCGATGCCCACGTTGCCCAGCACGTTCTCGCCCCAGGTGTTGCGGAACAGCTCGGCGGAGCGCTTGACGGCGGGCTTGGTGGTCGCGCTCTCGAGAACCATGACCGGCAGCACCAGGTAGGTGACGAGGTTCCAGGCCATGCCGATCAGGCCGCCGATGATCCGGCCGAGGAAGCCGAGCCGCTCCTCGATGGCCCGGATGATCATCGACACGGTCGCCGACAGCAGCGCCCACGGGAACAGCCGGCCGGCCATCGAGCCCGCGGTGCGCAGCCCGCCGGCCACGCTCGGGTCGCCGCCCTTGAGCGCGATGTGGGCCTGCGAGATCAGCGCCGCGTTGAAGAAGATCGCGACGTACGCGCTGGCCAGGTAGAACGCGCCGAGCAGGATGTAGGTGCCGGGTGTGGCGCCGTTGCCTTCCGAGTCGAAGTCGACGGTGAACACCGCCGGGGTGAGGAAGATGATCGCCACCAGCACGGCGGCGGCGCCGGAGAGCAGCGGGAAGACCGCCAGCTCCTTGCGTGAGCGCAGCACGCGCCACGACGCCTTGAACATCTGCCACGAACGCGAGAAACGACCCATTGCCAACCCCCAGGTTCCGGTGCGTCACGAAGCCTAGTGCCTACCCCTGATCTTTGTGCGAAGTCCGCGCCCGAGCAGCAGTTACCTCAGGGGAACGTGACGGCACCCAGCCACAATCCGCCCCGACCACCGCACCTACGCCGGAACGCAACCAACACACAGAAGTTCCGGGGAGGCGGGCTGGCGATCAGAATTCTCTTCGGTTAAACCCGGTGTCGCCAGGCCGTCGCGTAGAGGCACACGGTGGCGGCGGTGGCGAGGTTGAGGCTCTCCGCGTGGCCGTAGATCGGCACGCGGAGTGACTCGTCGGCCGCGGATTTCACCTCTTCGGGTAGACCGTGGGCCTCGCTGCCGAAGAGCCAGGCGGTGGGGCCGGTGACGGTGCCCGGGGTCAGCTCGGCCTTCGCGTAGCCGTCCGCCGCGACCAGGCGCAGGCCGGCCGCGCGGCAGGCGGCGAGCACGTCGGCGACGGGTGCGCGGGCGATGGGCACGTGGAAGACGCTGCCCGTGGAGGCCCGCACGCACTTGCCGTTGTGCGGGTCGACGGCGTCGCCGGCCAGGATCACGGCATCGGCGCCCGCGGCGTCGGCGACCCGGATGACCGTGCCCGCGTTGCCGGGGTCGGACACGCCGACGAGCACGGCCACCAGCCGGGGCGTGCCGGCCAAGACGTCCGCGACGGGCCGGTCGACCAGGTCGCACACGGCGACGACACCCTGCGGGGTGACGGTCTCGGCGAGGCCCGCCATGGCACGGTCGGTGACCGGCGAGACCGGGACGCCACGATCGTGGGCAGCCGCGGCCAGGCCGGTGTCGCGGGCCAGGAAGTCCTCGGTCACGAACAGCTCGTGCATCTCACCCGGCCAGGCGAGTGCCTCGCGGACGGCCTGCGTGCCCTCGACGAGGAAGCGGTGGACCCGCGCCCGGCCGGACCGGCGGGACAGAGCCCGGGCAGCAGCGACCCGGGGCGTCCGTTCGGTGAACACCCCGGGTCGTTGTTCGGTACTCAGGAAGCCTTGCCCTGCGGGTGCGCGTTCTCACGGGCGACCTCGACGAGCGCGGCGAAGGCGGCCTCGTCGTTGACGGCCAGCTCGGCGAGGATCTTGCGGTCCACCTCGACGCCGGCGTTCTTCAGGCCCTGGATGAACCGGTTGTAGGTCAGGCCGTTCTGGCGCGCCGCGGCGTTGATGCGGGTGATCCACAGCTGGCGGAAGTCACCCTTGCGGGCGCGGCGGTCCCGGTAGGCGTAGTTGAGCGAGTGGAGCACCTGCTCCTTGGCCTTGCGGTACAACCGCGAGCGCTGGCCGCGGTAGCCACTGGCCAGCTCGAGGGTCGTGCGGCGCTTCTTCTGGGCGTTGACCGCCCGCTTGACGCGTGCCACGGTACGAATCCTGTCGATCTCGTGGGCGGCTTCACGCTCGCCCGGTGGTCAGGGATGGGTCGGTCAGAGACCGAGCAGCTTCTTCACGCGCTTGACGTCCTGCTTGGCCACCTCGGTGGTGCCGGACAGGCGACGGGTGAGGGTGCTGGGCTTCTTCTCCAGCCTGTGGCGAAGGCCGGTCTTCTGACGACGCAGCTTTCCCTTGCCGGTGATCCGAATACGCTTGGACGTACCGGAGTGGGTCTTGTTCTTGGGCATTACTTCTTCCTCGCACAGTGAAGTGACCGGGCGCGGCCCGAAGGTGGAGACGCGCTCGGTCTCGGTCAGCCTCGGATCAGTTCGTGTCGGTGCCCGCACTCGCCTTCGGACGGGTCTTCTGGGACTTGTGCGGCGCCAACACCATGATCATGTTTCGGCCGTCCTGCTTGGGCGCGGCCTCGACGAAGCCGAGCTCGGCGACATCCTCGGCCAGCCGCTGCAGCAGCCGGAAGCCAAGTTCGGGGCGGGACTGCTCACGACCCCGGAACATGATCGTCACTTTGACCTTGTTCCCGTGCTCGAGGAAGCGCATCACATGGCCGCGCTTGGTCTCGTAGTCGTGGGTGTCGATCTTCGGGCGGAGCTTCTGCTCCTTGATCACGGTGAGCTGCTGGTTTCGACGCGACTCGCGAGCCTTCTGCGCGCTCTCGTACTTGTACTTGCCGAAGTCCATGAGCTTGCAGACGGGCGGGCGAGCCTGCGGGGCAACCTCCACGAGGTCCAGGTCCGCTTCCTGAGCAAGTCGCAGTGCGTCCTCGATGCGCACGATGCCGACCTGCTCGCCGTTCGGCCCGACCAGGCGGACCTCCGGAACTCGGATGCGGTCGTTGATACGTGTGTCGGAGCTGATGGGGCCTCCTCAGGCCGGTTGGGTCTTCTCTCCTCCCGCGACCCTCGCGGAGTCCCATCAAGCACGAAACCCCGCCGCCGATTACTCGGCGAACGGGGCCCGCTTCCGATCACACCCGTCGCACCCGACGGGAGAACCACGACAGCTACCCAAGGGCAACCGCCGCGGCGACCGGAACCCGGCCACTGAGTGACTCGGGTGGGAGCGGGGCTCCACTTGTGCCGCCTCGCGGACGAGGCGGGTCGCAGCGAACAGAATAACACCCCCTCCTGGGGGATTTGTTCCCCGGGCTACCGGTTGGCCCACTGGTACCGCAGCTCCGGCCTACCCACCTGACCATATATCGGCTGCCGCACCGCCAGCCCGTGGTCGGCCAGGTACTCCAGGTAGCGCCGGGCGGTGACCCTGGACATGCCGAGCGCGTCGCCGGCCGCGCTCGCCGACAGGCCGTCGTCCGAGCCACGCAGCGCCGCGGCCACCGCGTCCAGGGTCGGCGCGCTCATCCCCTTCGGCAGCTGGGCGCCCTCGCTCCCCCGCAGGGTCGCGAACAGGTGGTCAACATCGGTCTGGTCGGCCTGCTCGGCCCGGTCGACACCCCGCCGGAACCGGGCGTAGCGCTCCAGCTTGTCCCGCAGCGTCGCGAACGTGAACGGCTTCAGCAGGTACTGCATGACCCCGCTGGACACCGCGGCCCGCACGAGCGCGAGGTCGCGCGCGGAGGTCACCATGATCACGTCGACGAGCCGTCCCTCGGCGCGGAGCGTCCGGCACAGGTCGAGGCCGTTGCCGTCGGGCAGGTACTGGTCGAGCAGCAGCAGGTCGACGTCCCCGCGGCCGAGCGCGCGGCGTGCGTCGGCGGCGGTGTGCACGACGCCGGCGACCGCGAACCCGTCGACGCGTTCGACGTAGAGCCGGTGCGCGTCGGCGGCGACGAGGTCGTCCTCGACGACCAGGACCTTTATCACGACTTCACCAACGCCATCGGCAGCCGCACCGTGAACACCGCGCCCCGCTCTCCCCGGCTGACCTCGATCGTCCCACCGCCCCGCCGGACCGCCTGTCGCACCAGCGCCAGGCCGAGGCCGCGGCCGTCGGCCTTGGTCGACCAGCCACGGTCGAACGCCACGTCGCCGGCCGCGAGGCCGTGGCCGGTGTCCTCGACCCGCAGCAGCAGCTCGCCGTCCTCGGCGCGGGCGGTCACGAACACCTTGGGCGCGTGGCCGTCCTCGAGTGCCGCGTCCAGCCCGTTGTCGATCAGGTTGCCGAGGATCGTGACCACGTCCCGCGGCGCGAGTGTGCCACCGAGCACGGCGTCGTCGATCTCGGTCTCCTGCGTGATGACCAGCTCGACGCCGCGCTCGTTCGCCTCGGCGGCCTTGCCGAGCAGCAGCGCGGCGAGCACGGGTTCGGACACCGCGCCCACCACCCGGTCGGTCAGCTCCTGCGCGACGGCGAGCTCGGCCGTCGCGAACTCGACGGCCTCGTCGTACCGGCCCAGCTCGACCAGCGACACGACCGTGTGCAGCCGGTTCGCCGCCTCGTGCGCCTGCGAGCGCAGTGACTCGGCGAAGCCGCGGACCGAGTCCAGCTCGCCGGTCAGCGCCTGCAGGTCGGTGTGGTCGCGCAGGGTCACGACCGTGCCGTGCGCGCGGTTGCCGAACCGCACCGGCGCGCTGTTGACGACCAGCACACGTCCCTCGGTCAGGTGAATCTCGTCGCGGGTGGTGCGGTTGGGCGCCATGCTCGCCACCATCTCCGCCGGCAGGCCGAGGTCGGTGAGCGCCTTGCCCTCCACCCCACCATCGTCACCGCCGTCCAGGTCGAGCAGCGTGCGGGCGCCGTCGTTGCACAGGGTCACCCGGCCGGCCTGGTCGACGAGGAGCAGCCCCTCGCGCACGGTGTGCAGGATCGCCTCGTGGTACTCCAGGCGCCTGCTGAGCTCGGCGGGGCCGAGGCCGTGGGTCTGGCGGGCGAGGCGGCGGCTCACCAGGTAGGTGCCGACCATGCCGACCACGAGGGTGGCGCCCGCGACGAGCAGCAGCACCAGGAGGCGGTCACGCACCTGGCCGGCGATGGCGTCGAGCGTGATGCCGACGCTCACCAGCCCGATGATCCGCTGCCCGTCCCGGACCGGGACCACGGCGCGGACCGACGGGCCGAGCGTGCCGGTGTAGGTCTCGGTGAACACGTGGCCGGCCAGCGCCTCGTCGATGTGGCCGAGGAACTTCTCGCCGATCCTGGCCGGGTCCGGGTGGGTGTACCGCCGGCCGGTCGGGTCCATGATCGTGATGAAGTCGACGTCGGTGTCGCGGCGCACGCGGTTGGCGAACGGCTGCAGGATCGCGGTCGGGTCGGGGGCCTCGATCGCGTCCACGATCGCGGGCGAGTCCGCGATGGTCAGCGCGACGGCCACGACCTCGGACTCGCTCGAGTCCTGCGTGCGGTCGGCGACGTCGAGGTACGCGAGCACGGTGCCCGCGACCACGAGAAAGCCGACGATGATCACCTGCAGCACGAGCAGCTGCCGGGCGAGGCTCCAGCCCCGACGTCCACGCGTCATGCGGTCTAGTGTGACTTGCTTCACAATGCCCTTCAGGACCCATGTACGTAATGAACACAAACGTGACCCAGGTCATAGCCCCCTCGGAGAATGACCCGCATGTCCAGCGCTGAACAGCCGGTTCGGTCGCGCCGCCGCGACCGGACGCATCTCCTCTACATCGCAGTGGTCGTCGCGGTCGCGATCGGCATCTTCATCGGTCTGGTCTGGCCGGAGTTCGGTAAGGAACTGAAACCGCTCGGGACCGGGTTCGTCAACCTGATCAAGATGATGATCAGCCCGATCATCTTCTGCACGATCGTGCTCGGCGTCGGCTCGGTGGCCAAGGCCGCGAAGGTCGGCAGGGTGGGCACGCTCGCCATCGGCTACTTCCTCGTCATGTCGACGGTGGCACTGATCATCGGGCTCATCGTCGGCAACATCCTGCACCCCGGCGAGGGGCTGCACCTCACCCCCGACGCCGCGGAGGCCGGCCGCGAACAGGTGAAGGGGTCGGAGAGCACGGTCGACTTCCTGCTCGGCATCATCCCGACCACGCTGGTGTCGGCGTTCACCGAGGGTTCGGTGCTGCAGACGCTGCTCATCGCACTGCTGGCCGGCTTCGCGCTGCAGGCGCTCGGCCCGAAGGGCGAGCCGATCCTGCGGGGCGTCACGCACATCCAGCGCTGGGTGTTCCGCATCCTGGCGATGATCATGTGGGCGGCCCCGGTCGGCGCGTTCGGCGCGATCGCCGCCGTGGTCGGCGAGACAGGCGTCGACGCGCTGAAGAGCCTGGCCATCATCATGATCGGCTTCTACCTCACCTGCCTGATCTTCGTGTTCGGCATCCTGTCCACCCTGCTGTGGGTCGTGGCGCGGATGAACATCCTGACGCTGTTCCGGTACCTGTCCCGGGAGTTCCTGCTGATCCTGTCGACGTCCTCGTCGGAGGTGGCGCTGCCGCGGCTGATCGCCAAGATGGAGCACCTCGGCATCAGCAAGCCGGTCACCGGCATCACGGTGCCGACGGGGTACTCGTTCAACCTCGACGGGACCGCGATCTACCTGACGATGGCGACGCTGTTCATCGCGGAGGCGATGGACAAGCCGCTGTCGTTCGGCGAGCAGATCGGGCTGCTGCTGTTCATGATCATCGCGTCGAAGGGCGCGGCGGGCGTGACCGGCGCCGGCCTGGCCACCCTCGCCGGCGGCCTGCAGTCACACCGGCCTGAGCTCGTCGACGGCGTCGGCCTGATCGTCGGCATCGACCGGTTCATGTCGGAGGCCCGGGCGCTGACGAACTTCGCGGGCAACTCGGTCGCGACCGTGCTCGTCGGCACGTGGACCAAGGAGTTCGACCGCGAACAGGCGAACCGCGTCCTGTCGGGCGACGACCCGTTCGACGAACGCACCCTGGTGGACGACCACGCGGTCGCGCCGGAGTCCGAGGAAACCGTCCGGACCGAGCCGGCCACGAAGTAGTCCTTGCCTTTCGCCGCCGCTCTCCTGGTGGAGGGCGGCGGCTGTTTCATGCGCGGGTTCGGCGCCGGTAGCCGGTGCCCTCGTGCCACGACTCGATCACCAGGTGGTCGGCCGGGGTGCCGACGTAGGTCAGCGCGACCTCGGTGATGTCGATGCGGAAGTAGCCCGCGCCCGGATGCGGGTTGTCGCCGGGCGACGGGATCTCGACCGCGCGGCCGGCGAGCTTGGCGTCGCCGAGCCACTCCCCGTCCTTGGGCGGCTCGATGGTCGGGCTGTGGATGGCGATGCGCGGGTCGCGGCGCACGTCCCGCAGCTTCATAGAGTCGACCATCATGCCGAGCTTGACCTCGCCGTCCGCGAACTCCAGCTCCGAGGCACTGATCCGCGGCGAACCGTCCCGACGCAGTGTCGCGATCGTCTTGTTGGTGCCGGACGCGAAGCGGTCGCGCACGCGCTCCGCGAACTCGGGCGCGTCCTTCTCGATCTCCTGCCATGTGGCCATGTACCGCATGCTAGCGCGTTTCTGAACCGTGGTTCAATAATGTTCGTGGCACGACCCAGGAAGGTCTCCGACGACGAGCTGAGGGCGGCGGCCGGCCGTGCGATCGGGCGGTACGGGCCGGGGTTCACGCTGGCCCAGGTGGCGGGCGAGGCCGGCGTCGCGGTCGGCACGGTGGCAGGCCGTTTCGGCTCGAAGCAGAACCTGCTGCTGGCGATGATGAGCGTCGGCGCGGCGGAGGTCGGTCCGCGCATGCGTGCCGCGGCTTCCGGTCGTGGGCCGGTGGCGGCGATCGTGGCGGCGGCGCTCGTGATCACCGAGGGGCTGGACGATCCGGCGACGGTCAGCAACCATCTCGGTCAGCTCGGGGTGGACCTGGCCGATCCTGCGCTGCGGTCCGGGTTCGCGGCACTGCGGGCCAGTGTGCGGGAGGTGCTGGCGGAGCTGTTCGCGGCGGCCGACCTGCCGGGCGCTCCGCCGCCGGCGAAGGCGGCACGCGTCATCGCGGCACTGACCCACGGCGCGCTGATGGACTGGGCGCTGAACCCGGGGGACGCGATCGCGGAGGTGCTGGCGGCGGACATCGAGGCCGTGCTCAGGGCGTGGCGCTGACCGGCGACCTCCGGCCCCCGGAATCCAGCGTAGCGACGGCCACCGACGGAAATCGGGCCTGAACCGCACGAACGGACCGTTCGCCCGCTTTTCACGGACAGACGTCGGCGACTCGGCAAGGGGGACCCCTGGATCCACGCTATCAGCAAGCACCGACAGCGGGCGCCGACAGCGGGTCGGCCTGTGGACAACTCCCCTAGTACTACAGGGCTAGATCTTTCGTGTTGGTTCGTGATATTGGTTGCCGGTTGTGCGAGGGTTGGCGCGTGACCGTTCCTTCTGCTGCGCGGGCTGATGTCGTGGGTGGTGTGACTCGGG
>Ga0081539_10002042_pt1 | contig 30343 bp, 33 predicted proteins | sample TabmetS4T2R2_FD_71023 | JGI IMG/M metagenome (GOLD analysis project Ga0081539, IMG submission 71023) | Tabebuia heterophylla rhizosphere microbial communities from the University of Puerto Rico - S4T2R2 | ecosystem: Host-associated > Plants > Roots > Rhizosphere ... | reverse complement strand
ACACGCGGGACGGCGAGGCGCTGGTCTGGACGGACGGCGCGTGCAGCGGCAACCCCGGCCCGGGCGGCTGGGCGGCGATCGTCGTGCCGGCGGACGGCGCGGACCCGGTCGAGCTGTCGGGCGGCGAGCGCCACACCACGAACAACCGCATGGAGTACACGGCCGCGCTCGAGGGCCTGCGCGCGCTGCCGGCCGGCAGCCACGCCTGCATCGTCACCGACTCGAGCCTGATGCTCGACTCGATGACCAAGTGGATCCCGGGCTGGAAGCGCCGCGGCTGGAAGACGGCAGCCGGCAAGCCGGTGAAGAACCAGGACCTCGTGCGCGCCCTCGAGGCCGAGATCGCCCGCCACGCCAGCGTTCGCTGGCACTGGGTCAAGGGCCACGAGACCGGAGCCGCCCACGCCCACAAGGCGCTCAACGACCGCGCCGACCGGCTCGCGGTCGCGGCCGCCCGCGCCGCCGCTTCGTAGCATCAGAGGCGCGATGGCGCCGCTCACCGTGGAGATCTGGTCGGACGTGGTCTGTCCGTGGTGCTACATCGGCAAGCGGCGGTTCGAGGCCGCGCTCGCCGGCTTCCCGCACGAGGTCGAGACCGTATGGCGCAGCTTCGAGCTCGATCCGGGCGCGCCGGCGACGCGCGAGCACAACGCGACCGAGCACCTCGCCGCCAAGTACGGGATGAGCCTCGAGCAGGCGCAGGCCAGCCACGCCCAGATGACCGAGCTGGCCGCCGCCGAGGGCCTCGAGTACCACTTCGAGAAGGCCCGCGGCGGCAACAGCTTCGACGCGCACCGCCTGATCCACCTCGCCGCCGCCCACGGCAAGCAGGCCGAGGCGCAGGAGCGCGTGATGCGCGCCTACTTCACCGAGGGCGTGGCGATCGGCGACCGCGAGCAGCTCGTCGCGCTCGCGGTCGATCTCGGCCTGGACCCGGACGAGGCCCGCAGCGTGCTGGAGAGCGACGCGTACGCCGAGGCCGTGCGCGAGGACGAGCACCTCGCCCAGCGCATCGGCATCCAAGGCGTGCCGTTCTTCGTGCTGGGCCGCCGCTACGGCGTGTCCGGCGCCCAGCCCGCGGACGTCCTCGTCCAGGCGCTGGAGAAGGCGTGCGCCTGAGCGTCCTCGATCAGTCGCCGGTGCCCGAGGGCGCGACCGGGCCCGACGCGCTGCGCAGCACGCTCGACCTCGCGCGCCTCGCGGACCGGCTCGGCTACCACCGCTACTGGCTCGCCGAGCACCACGGCCTGTCGCTGGCCGGGCCGAGCCCGGAGATCCTCATCGGGCCGGTGGCGGCCGCGACCGAGCGGATCCGCGTCGGCAGCGGCGGCGTGATGCTGCCGCACTACTCGCCGTACAAGGTCGCGGAGAACTTCAGCCTGCTGGCCGGTCTGTACCCGGGCCGGATCGACCTCGGCATCGGCCGCGCCTCCGGCACCGACCCGCTGACCACCTACGCGCTCCAGCGCGACCGGCGCGCGGCGGCGCCCGACGACTTTCCGCAGCAGCTCGCCGAGCTGCTCGCGCACTTCGACCGCAGCCTCCCGGCGGACCACCCGTTCGCGCGGCTCGGCCACTCGCTGCCGGGCGGCGACGAGCGGCCGGAGGTGTGGCTGCTCGGCTCGTCGGCCCAGAGCGCCGTGTGGGCCGCTCAGCTCGGCCTGCCGTACGCGTTCGCCGACTTCATCAACCCGGACGGCGCCGAGATCGCCGCCGCGTACCGGGAGCGAGCGGAGGCGCCGCGCACGGCCGTCGCCGTGTGGGCGATCTGCGCGGACAGCGACGAGGAGGCCGAGCGGCTCGCGTCGTCGATCGCCATGTCGATGGCGATGCTGCGCCAGAACCGCCCGATCCCCGTGCCGCCGCCGGAGAAGGCGCTCCGCTATCTCGCCCAGCACCCGGTACCGGGCGGGCGGCGGCGGATCGTCGGCTCCCCCGCGACTGTCCGGGCCGGGATCGAGGAGGTGGCGGCCGCCTACGGCGCCGACGAGGTGATCGTCGTGACCATCACCTACGACCACGGCGCCCGCCGCCGCTCCTACGAGCTCCTCGCGGAGGCCTTCGACCTTGCCGACGATCTGGACGATCGGGTACGAGCGCCTGCTGCCGGCTGAGCTCGTCGCCGAGCTGGAGGCGGCGAGGATCGAGCGGCTGATCGACGTGCGCTTCCGGCCGCAGTCGCGGCGGCCCGGCATGTCCAAGACGCGGCTCGGCGAGACGCTGGCCGATCGCGGCATCGCCTACGAGCACCGCAAGCCGCTGGGCACGCCGCCCGACATCCGCTGGCTGTTCAAGGCCGGCCGCAGCTCAGAGGGCGCGCCCGCGTTCCGCGAGCACGTCGAGCGGACCGCCGCCCACGAGCTCGACGAGCTGGCCGCGGAGCTCGACCGCGGCCCGCGCACCGCGCTCCTGTGCCTGGAGGCCGACCCCGCCGTCTGCCACCGCCGCGTGCTCACCGACGCGCTGCGCGAGCGACGCCCGGGCCTGACCGTCGTGGATCTCTAGGATCGACGCGATGGAGGAGGGGCGGCAGCACTACGGCGCGACGCTCGGCGTCCTCACGGTCGCGGGCATCTCGTTCGCGGTCATGCAGACGCTGGTCGTCCCGGCGCTGCCGTTCTTCCAGCGCGAGTTCCACACCTCGGCGGCCTGGGTCACCTGGATCGCCACCGGCTTCCTGCTCAGCTCCTCGGTGCTCACGCCGATCCTCGGCAAGCTCGGGGACAGCCACGGCAAGAAGCGCATGCTGGTGATCGCGCTGGGGATCTTCGGCCTCGCGTCGCTCGGCGCGGCCGCTGCCTGGAACCTGCCGTCGCTGATCGTCTTCCGGGTCCTCCAGGGCGCCGGCGCGGCCGTCTTCCCGCTCTCCTTCGGGATCATCCGCGACGAATTCCCGCCCGAGAAGATCGGGCTGGGCATCGGCACCGTGAGCTCGGTGTTCGGCGTCGGGGGCGGCGTCGGGCTCGTCCTCAGCGGCGTGATCATCGAGCACCTGTCCTGGCACTGGCTGTTCCTCATCGGCGCCGTGCCGGTACTGGCGTCGACCGTGCTGCTCGCGCTCTACGTCCCCGAGTCGCCGGTCAAGTTCCCGACGCGGCCGGACTACCTCGGGGGCTTCACGCTCTCGCTCGCGCTCGGGACGCTGCTGATCGCGATCAGCGAGGGCGAGCGCTGGGGGTGGCTGTCGGGCGGCGTGCTCGGCCTGCTCGCGGCTTCGGCCGCCCTCTTCGCGCTGTGGGTGCGCATCGAGCGCCGCGTGCCCGAGCCGCTCGTGGACCTCAAGACGTTCGCGCGCCGCGAGATGGCCGCCACGAACCTCACGACGCTGGTCATGGGCTTCTCGATGTTCTCGACCTTCATCCTGCTGCCGAACTTCGTGCAGGTGCCGCGCGGGCTGCCGCCGGACATCGGCGAGCGGCTCGGCTACGGGTTCGGCGCCTCTCCGGTCGAGGTCGGCCTGTTCTTCCTGCCCTCGTCCGTGGCGATGATGATCGCCGGGCCGCTGGCGGGCGCCCTCGGCCAGCGCCACGGGCGCATCCTGCCGCTGCGCATCGGCCTGGCCTCGCTCGTGCTCTCGATGGTGCTGCTGGCGTCGGCCCACGACGCGGCGTGGACGATCTACGTCTGGATGATCTTCATGGGCGTCGGGCTGGCCTTCTGCTTCGCCACGCTCGGCACGCTCGTGATCGACTTCTCGGCCCCCGGCGAGACCGGCGTCGCGAGCGGCATGAACACGATCATGCGGACGATCGGCGCGTCGCTCGGCGCGCAGGTCGCCGCCGCGATCATCTCGGCGAACACGCTGGCGGGCACGGAGATCCCGCTCGAGCGCGGCTTCACGATCGCCTTCACGCTCAGCGCCGTCGGCTCGCTCGTCGCCTTCGCCCCGACCCTGCTGTTGCCGCGCGGCCGCGTCGCGCGGCCGATCCCGGAGCCCGCACGATGAACCACCGCACGCTCGGCCGCACCGGCATGAAGGTCACTCCGCTCTGCCTCGGGGCGATGATGTTCGGCGAGTGGGGCAACCCGGACCACGAGGACTCGGTCCGCATCATCCACCGCGCGCTCGATGCCGGGATCAACTTCATCGACACGGCCGACGTGTACTCGCGCGGGGAGTCGGAGGAGATCGTCGCCAAGGCCCTCGCCGGCGGCAGGAGGGACAACGTCGTGCTCGCGACCAAGGTCCACGGCACGATGGGCGACGACGTCAACGAGTTCGGCAACTCGCGCCGCTGGATCGTCCGCGAGGTCGAGAACAGCCTGCGCCGCCTGGGGACCGACTGGATCGACCTCTACCAGATCCATCGCCCCGAGGCGGACACCGACATCGACGAGACGCTCGGCGCGCTCAGCGACCTGATCCACGCCGGCAAGGTGCGGGCGATCGGCAGCTCGACGTTCCCGGCCTCGGAGATCGTCGAGGCGCAATGGGTCGCCGAGCGGCGCGGCCGCGAGCGGTTCGTGTGCGAGCAGCCGCCGTACTCCATGCTCGTGCGCGGCGTCGAGGCCGACGTGCTGCCCACGTGCGCGCGCTACGGCATGGGCGTGATCTCCTGGAGCCCGCTGGCCGGCGGCTGGCTGTCGGGCCGCTGGCGGAAGGGCGCCGAGACGCCGACCAGCTCGCGCCAGGAACGCCTGCCCCACCGCTTCGACCTCTCGCTCCCCGGCAACCAGCGCAAGCTCGACGCGGCCGAGGCGCTCGCCCAGCTCGCCGAGGAGGCGGGCCTGACGCTGATCGAGATGGCGATCGCGTTCGTCGTCAACCACCCGGCGGTGACCGCGGCGATCATCGGGCCGCGGACGATGGACCAGCTCGAGTCCCAGCTCACGGCGGCCGACGTGACGTTGAGCGCGGACGTGCTCGACCGGATCGACGAGATCGTGGCGCCCGGAACGAACCTCAACCCCGCCGACGCCGGTTACGCCAACCCGGCGCTCGAGCCGTCGGCGCGGCGCCGCTAGGCGTGCCGAAGACCAGCGCCGGGATCCTCCTGCACCGGGAACGCGACGGCGCCCGCGAGGTGCTGCTCGTCCATCCCGGCGGCCCGTTCTGGGCGCGCAAGGACGCGGGCGCGTGGTCGATCCCCAAGGGCGAGTACGAGAAGGGCGACGACCCGCGCGCGTGCGCGCTGCGCGAGTTCGAGGAGGAGCTCGGCAGCCCGCTCCCGGCGGGCACCGAGCTGACCGAGCTCGGCACCGTGCGGCAGGCCGGCGGCAAGGTCATCACCGCCTACGCGGCGGCGGGCGACCTCGACCCGAGCACGATCACCAGCAACACCTTCCTCACCGAGTGGCCGCCGCGCTCCGGCCGCACGCAGGAGTTCCCGGAGGTCGACCGCGCCGAGTGGTTCGGCCTCGACGCCGCCCGCGAGAAGATCAACCCCGCGCAGGCGGCGCTGCTGGATCGTGTGATGTAGCCGGTACGGCTCGCCCTACTTCCGATCTGGCGGGCAGCCGCCACGAAGACGAGGGCCTTCCCCATGGTCGGGGCGCCCCGCGGATGGGACCTTGTCCTGGCCATGAACGAGACCCTCCGCGAGCTTGATCACCGCACCGCCGACATGATCGACGTGTGGCTGCTCTGGCGCGAGACCGACAACGCGGTGCTGGTGTCCGTCGCGGACGACAAGACCGGCGATCGCTTCACGATCGAGGTCCGCGACGGCGAGAAGCCCCTCGACGTCTTCAATCATCCCTACGCCTACGCCGCCTGGCACGGCATCGAGACGAGCGCCGAGCCGCGCCGTCAGCTCTCCGTCCGCGGCGGGCTAGCCGACCCGGTCTAGGACCTCACGGACCTTGCGCGCGAGCGTGCGGTCCGTGAACGGCTTCTCGATGAACGCCGCGTCCGGGCTGATCTCGCCGTGGCGGTAGACCGCCTCGTCCGAGTAGCCGGACATGAAGAGCACGCGCAGCGACGGCGTGGTCGCGGCCAGCCGCTCGGCGAGCACCCGGCCGTTGACCTCCGGCATCACGACGTCGCTGAGCAGCAGGTCGACGTTGCCCGCCTGCTCCGCGCACAGGCGCTCGGCCTCGCCCGCGCTCGCGGCGGCGAGCACGCGGTAGCCCTTGGACTCGAGCATGACCTGCACGAGGTTGCGCACGCTCTCGTCGTCCTCGACGAGCACGATCGTCTCGGTGCCCCGCTCGGCCTGCTCCTCGCCCGCGCCTGAGTCCGGCGCCGCGTGGCCGGGCGCCGCCGGCAGGTAGATCTTGAAGGTCGTGCCGCGCCCCTCCTCGCTGTACACGTAGATGCTGCCGCCGCTCTGCTTGACGACGCCGAACACCGTCGCCAGCCCGAGGCCGGTGCCGGCGCCCGGCTCCTTGGTGGTGAAGAACGGCTCGAACAGGTGGCGCTGCACGTCCTCGCTCATGCCGACGCCCGTGTCGCTGACCGCGAGCAGCACGTTCGCGCCCGGCGTGCCGTCGCCGCGCGAGGCGACGTAGTCGTCGTCGAGCTCCACGGCCGCGGTCTCGATCGTCAGGCGGCCGCCGTCGGGCATCGCGTCGCGGGCGTTGGCGGCGAGGTTGAGGATCACCCGCTCGAGCTGCGCCTGGTCGGCCTCGATGGCCGGCAGCTCGCCCGCCAGGCGGACGCCGACGTTGACGTCGTCGCCGATGATGCGCCGCACCATCGGCTCCATGCCGGCGACGATCGCGTCGAGGTCGAGCACGGTGGGGTGCAGCACCTGGCGACGGCTGAACGCCAGCAGCTGGCGGGTCAGGGCGGCGGCCTGCTCGGCCGCGTGCGCGATCTCGCCGAGCTGGTCGCGCCCGGTCGTCTCGGGCCGCGCGAGCAGCAGCTCCGTGTAGCCGGAGATGACCGTGAGCAGGTTGTTGAAGTCGTGCGCCACGCCGCCCGCCAGGCGGCCGATCGCCTCCATCTTCTCCGCCTGCGCGAGCCGCTCCTCGAGCCGGCGGCGCTCGGTGACGTCGTGGGCGAGCACGAGCGCCGCGCGCCGGCCCTCCATGACCACCCGGCCGGCGGTGATCTCGACGTCGATGATCGCGCCGTCCTTGCGCTGGTGGCGCCACGTGCCCGGCAGCGGCGAACCCGGGCCGCCGGCGCGATGCAGGTCGGCGATCAGGCGGTCGACCTCCTCGCGCGGCCGGATGTCCATGATCGTCATGCCGAGGAACTCCGCGCGGGTGTAGCCGTAGTGGCGGATCGCCGCGTCGTTGACCGCGAGGAAGCGCAGGCTCGCGGCGTCGTAGACCCACATCGGCAGCGGGCTGGCCTCGAACAGCAGCCGGTAGCGCTCCTCCGAGCTGGCGAGCGACTGCACGAGGCGGGTGTTCTCGATCGCGTTCGCGGCGCGGCGGGCCAGCTCGGACGCGACCTCGACGTCGTCGTGCTCGAACGGCCGCCCCGAGGACGTGAGCGTGATCGCGCCCCACGGCTTCTCGCGCGTCATCAGCGGGACGCACATGTACGACTTGCCGTCGCGCTGGAGCAGCTCGGGCTCGCCGGTGCGCATCACCACGCCCGCGCCGTGCGGGCCGGCGGGGGAGGAAGCGCGATCGCCGCGCGGCACCTCGGCGACGCGGGCGATGCTGCCGTCCTCCTCCAGGACGTCGATCGCGCACCGGTCGGCGAACCCGGCGACGAGCAGCGCGGCGAGGCGCTCGAGCGTGTGCTCGCCCGCCGCGGGGGACGAGAGCAACTCGCCCGCGCGCGCGAGGAGCGTGAGCCGATTCGCTCCTCTGATTCGGTAGTCGGTCACCGCCACCTGACTGCCCTGAGCGTACACCGACTCCGCAAACCGGGTACCAATTGCGCGTGGCCGAGCCGCTGTCGCTGCCGCCCGAGGAGATGCGCCGGCTCGGCTACCGGGTGGTGGACCGGATCGTCGATCGCCTCGAACGCCTGGACGAGCTCCCGCCGATCCGGGTCGGCGACGCCCGCGAGCTCCGCGCCGCGCTGGGCGGCCCGCCGCCCGAGGCACCGGGCGACCCCGACGCCGCGCTGGACGCCCTCTTCGAGCAGGTGCTGCCGTTCGTGCAGGCTCCCGATCATCCGAGGTTCTTCGCTCGTATCGGCAGTCCTGGCAACTTCATGAGCGTTCTCGCCGACGCGGCCGCGTCCGGCTTCAACGTCTTCACCGGCTCGTGGACCGGCGGGTCCGGGCCCGCGATGGTCGAGCTGGTCGTGCTCGAGTGGCTGCGCGAGCTGTGCGGCATGCCGCCGGGCACGGAGGGCGTGCTGGTCACCGGCGGCTCGGTGGCCAGCCTCGTCGCGCTCGCCGCGGCCCGCACCGCGCGCTTCGGGGAGCGCGCGCCCGCCGGGGCGGTGGCCTACGTCTCCTCCGAGGGCCACGCGTCGCTGCCGCGCGCGCTGCGGGTCCTCGGGATCACCGAGATCCGCGTCCTCCCGGCCGGCCCGGACTGCCGGCTGCGCGCCGCCGACGTGCGCGCCGCCGTGGAGGCCGACCGCGCGGGCGGCCGGACCCCGTTCTGCCTCGTGGCCACCGCGGGGACGACGAGCACCGGCGCCTCCGATCCGCTGGGCGAGCTGGCCGACCTGTGCGCCGACGAGGATCTGTGGCTGCACGTCGACGGCGCGTACGGCGCGCCCGCGGTCCTGACCGAGCCGGGCCGTGCCGTGCTCGCCGGGATGGAGCGTGCCGACTCGCTCGTGCTCGACCCGCACAAGTGGCTCTTCCAGCCGTACGAGATCGGCTGCGTGCTCGTCCGCGAGCCCGCGCTGCTCGGGGAGACGTTCGCGCTCTCGGGCGCCTACCTGCGCGACACGCTCGGCGGCGAGGTCAACTTCCGCGACCGCTCGGTGCAGCTCACGCGCGGGGGTCGCGCGCTCAAGCTGTGGCTCTCGATGCGCGTGTTCGGGCTCGCGGCGTTCCGCGACGCCGTCGCGCGCGGGATCGCGCTCGCCGAGCACGCCGAGGCGGTGCTGCGGGAGCGGCCGGGCTGGGAGGTCGTCAGCCCGGCCCAGCTCGCGATCGTCTGCTTCCGCCGCGAGGGCGACGACGCCCTCCAAAGCCGGATCGCCACCGCGATGGTCGCGGAGGGCTTCGCGGCGCCGAGCACCACCGAGCTGGGCGGGCGCGTGGCGCTGCGGCTGTGCACGATCAACCCGCGCACCACGGAGGAGGACATCAGGCGTACGATCGAGCGCATGGAGGCGGTGTGAGGCGCGCGGTGGCGCTGCTCGCGCTCGTCGCCGCGCTGGGGCCGGCGACCGCGGCGCGCGCCGCGCAGCCGCCGTGGTGCGGCACGCCCGAGCCGGACGCGGCCGCCGCGCTCCCCGCGAGCGAGCCGGGCGCGTTCCCCCACATCCCGTACTACGCGATCGGCTGCACGCTGCGCGGCATCGCCGCGCGCAGCGACGGCCGCATGCACGTGCAGGTCATCGGGACCTCGGCCACCGGCCGCGACCTCTACGGCGTCGTGATCAACCGGCTGGGGACCGGTGCCGAGCGCCGCGACTACGAGCACTGGCGCCGCGTCCGCGAGCAGATGCTCGGCGACCCGATCGCCGCGCAGCGGCTCGCGCGCGGCTTCGGCGACGAGGTCAAGGTGCCGGTGTTCATCCAGGGCGGCATCCACGGCAACGAGTACGAGGGCGTGGACGCGGCCGTCGACACGATCGAGCGCTACGCCACGACGCCGCGCGGCGAGGACCCTGCGGTCGACCGCGTGCTCAGCCACGCGATCCTCGTCTTCAACCCGGTACAGAACCCCGACGGGCGCGTGCTCGGCCAGCGCGCGAACGGCAACGGGTTCGACCTCAACCGCGACTACCTGACGCAGTCGCAGAGCGAGACCGTCGCCTCGATCTCGTGGATGCAGCAGTGGCTGGCGCCGGACATGGTCGACATGCACGGCTACGAGACGACGACGCTGATCGAGGCGACGACCAAGCCGCACAACCCGAGCATCGAGTACGACAACTGGCTCAAGTGGAACCAGCCGCGGACCGCGTTCAACAAGGCCGCACTGGCCGCGATCGGCGAGGACGTGCAGCGCCCGATCAACGACTGGTGCCCCGAGGCCGACCTGCCGAACGCCGACGGACGCTGCGACGGCGGCGAGGCGCCCGGTCCGGACACCGCCGAGGGCTGGGACGACTGGGGCCCGTTCTACGGCCCGATGTACAGCCAGCACATCGGGCTCGACGCATCGACCGTCGAGATGTGCCGCGCCGAAGCGTGCGGCGGCCGCTCGGGCGCGCGGCGTATCCAGGACGTCGTGCAGCAGTCGACGCTCGAGTTCGACGTCGACCACCGCGCCGAGATGCTGGCCGACGAGCTCGTCAACTATGTGCGCGGCGAGGTCGACGCGCCGCGGCCGCCGTGCTGCCCGGCCCCGTTCAGCCCGGCGACCAACAACTGGATGACCGACTACCCGCAGGCGTACGTGATCCCGTTCGGGGCCGGCCAGCGCAGCGACGCCGAGGCGAACCGGCTGGTCGAGTGGCTGTTGTTCAACGGCGTCGAGGTCGAGCGGCTCGTCAAGGGCGACGGGCGCTTCGCGGCGGGCTCGTACGTGGTGTGGATGACCCAGCCGCGGCGCGGGCTGGCCGACACCGCGCTGGGGCTCGGCGTCGACGTCTCGCCGCGCATCCAGCGCCTCTACGCGCCGCCGGCCGCGTGGAGCCACGGGTACCTGTGGGGCGCCGACACGGTGACGATCCCGGACGGCGCGGCGTTCTCGCCGCGCACGGTGCCGATCTCGCGGCCCAACCCGCTGCACGGCGGCGTCGAGCCCGGCCGCGCGGCCTCGTACTCGCTGGCGCTCGACGCGCCGACCGCGGTGCGGGCGCTCAACGACGCGGTCGGCGCGGGCGCGCCGGCGTCGCTCGCGAGCGGCGCGGCGTGGTTCCCGGCCTCCGCGCGCGCGGCGCTCGACGCGATCGGCCGCCGGCGCGGGGTGACGTTCCGGGCGTCGGCGGACGAGCCGCCGGCGGGCGCGCGCGCCCGCGTGCCGCGGATCGCCGTGCTCACGAGCGCGGTCGACCAGAACGTCTGGGTGCTGCGGCAGCTCGGGTTCGCGGCCGACCCGGTCTCCGTCACGGCGATCAACACCGCGTCCGACGACCCGCTCGCCGGCTACGACCTCGTCTTCAACGCCGCGAGTGGCTACCCGGGGGCGGCGAGCACGACCGCCCGGGCACGGTTCGAGGCGTTCTTCGCGCGCGGCGGCGGCTATCTGGGCGCGCAGAGCGCCGGTGTGGCGTTTCTGACGGCCGGCGGACAGGTCACCGGCCTCAGCGCGGCCAACCGGGCCGGCAACGGGCGCAGCGGGATCGTCTACTGGGACAACGCCGGTGGCGCGGCGAGCCCGATCACCGGCGCCTATCCCGCGCGCGACACCGCGATCGTGGACCCGCCGACGTGGCTCACCGCCGTGCCCGCGACGTTCGCCGTCGACGCGCGGCTGCCGGCGACCGGCTTCTTCGCCGCCGGCCTGTGGCCGATCGCCGGCGACGCCCAGTCGGCCAGCGCGGCGGGCGCCGCGATCGTCGCCCACGGCCCCAACGCCACGAAGACGGCGAACCTCGTCGTGTTCGCGAACAACCCGCTCTACCGCGCCGACCCCGAGCGCGAGTGGCCGATGCTCGGCGCGGCCGCCTACTGGACGATGACCGACACCCCGCGCTGAGCGAACTCGCCCATCGCGGCCAGCTCGGCGCCGGCGTCCTCGAGCGCGATCGTGCGGCCGATCAGCCGCCCGGGATCCACGGCGCCGCTTGTGACGAGCCGGAGCAGCGCGTCGTAGCGCCCGACCGCCATCCCGTGCACGCCGCGCAGCTCGAGCTCGTGGGAGATCACGCGGTCCATCGGGATCGCCGCGTCGCGGTCGCCCTCGAGCATGAGCCCGACCTGGACGTGCCGGCCGCGCTTGCGCAGGCTGCGGACCGACCCCGCGCAGGTCGCGCCGCTGCCGAGCGCGTCGAGCGACACGTGCGCCCCGCCGCCGGTGAGCTCGGCGATCGCCGCCGCCGGGTCGCCGTCGCGGGCGTCCACCGTGTGGGCCGCGCCGAGCGAGCGCGCGAGGGCGAGCGTCTCCTCGTCGACGTCGACGGCGATCACCGAGGCGCCGAGCGCGCTCGCGATCATCAGCGCCGACAGCCCGACGCCGCCGCAGCCATGGACGGCCACCCAGTCGCCCGCGCCGACCCGGCCGTGCTCGGTGACCGCCGCGAACGCGGTCATGAAGCGGCAGCCGAGGCCGGCCGCCTCCACGAAGCCGAGCGCCTCCGGGAGCCGGACGAGGTTCAGGTCCGCGCGCGGCAGCGCGACCAGCTCGGCGAACGAGCCCCAGGCGGTGAAGCCGGGCTGGAAGTCGCGGTCGCAGAGCTGCGTGTGGCCGTGGCGGCACGGGTCGCAGCGCCCGCAGCCGCAGCAGAACGGGACGGTCACGCGGTCGCCCGGCGCGAAGGCCCGGACCTCCGGACCGGTGGCGGCCACCACACCGGCGAGTTCGTGGCCCGGCACGTGGGGCAGCGCGATCGCCGGGTCGTGACCCATCCAGCCGTGCCAGTCGCTCCGGCACACGCCGGTCGCGCGGACCTCCACGACGACGCCGTCGGCGGGCGGCTCGGGGTCCGGCACGTCCTCGACCTGTAGCGGTTCGGTGAACGCGCGCATCAAGGCCGCCTTCATCGCCTCAGAGTGACATCACTCACAGGCCTTAACGCGAAACCGCCGCCACCCTTCCGAATATCAATGAGAGAGATGTTCCGTCCGTCCCACATCCTCACGCGCTCGCGCACCGCTGTCGCGGCCGTCCGCGTCCGCCTGCGCGGGCGCATGCTGGCGATCGTCCAGACCGCCGCCGCGGCCGTGGTCGCCTGGGAACTGGCAGTTCTCCTGCTGCCGGACCCGCGCCCCTCGTTCGCGGCCATCGCCGCGGTGATCGCGGTCGGCGCCACCCACGACCAGCAGGCGCGGCGCGCCGTGCAGCTCGTGGGCGGCGTGGTCCTCGGCATCACGGTGGCCGACATCCTCATCGGGCTGATCGGCACCGGCGCCTGGCAGATGGGCGTGCTCGTGCTGCTCGCGATGAGCGCCGCGGTGGCGCTCGGCGCCGGCGAGATCGTCGTCGTCGAGGCGGGCGTGTCGGCGATCCTGCTCGTCGCGCTCGACCCCGGCGCCGCCGAGGGCTTCCAGATCAGCCGCATCTTCGAGGGCGTGATCGGCGGCGGCACCGCGCTCGCCGTGAGCGCGATCTTCTTCCCGCCCGACCCGGCGCTGGCGCCGAGCCGCGCGGCCCAGGCGATGTTCGTGGAGCTCGGCCGCGCGCTCGAGCGGATCGCGGCCGCCCTGGAGGCGCGCGACGTCGGCGCCGCCGAGCGCGCGCTGAGCGACGCCCGCGGCATCGACTCCATGGTCCGCTCGGTCGAGGAGGAGCTGGCCAGCGGCGTCGAGACCGCGCGCTACACGCCGCCGCGCCGGGCGTCGCGCAGCCTGCTCGACCGCTACGAGCGCAGCATCCCCCAGTTCGACTACGCGGTCCGCAACACGCGCGTGCTCGCCCGCAACGTGGTCACGCTCGTGCGCGAGCACAGCGACGTGCCCGAGAACCTGCCGGGCGCCGTGCGCGACCTCTCGGGCGCCGTCTGGGAGCTCGCCGCCGCCTACGACGCGCCGTCGCACGCCGAGCCCGGACGCGCCCTCGCGGTGCGCGCCGCCTCCGAGGCCGCGACGCTGCCCGACGAGCGCCCCGACGTCGTGCTCGTCGGCGGCCAGGTCCGCTCGGTCGCGGTCGACCTCGTGCGCGCCGCCGAGCTCGTCGCGGTCGACCACGACCCGCACTCCGAGCGCCCCACCGAAGAGCTGCTCGTCTCCGCCAACGCGTAGGTAGGGACTGTCCCCCCTTAAGGAGGGACAGTCCCCCCTTTAGGTTCGGGGCCGTTTAGGGCACACTCCCCTGCGTGGGGGACGAGGTCGCCGCCACCGTCTTCACCGGGGAGGATCGCAAGCGCTACCGCGAGAAGGTCAAGCGCTGCCTCGACGTCTTCGCGCGCATGCTCTCCGAGGCGCGCTTCGACGGCGACCGCCGCTCGATCGGGCTGGAGATCGAGCTCAACATCACCGAGGAGACCGGCGAGCCCGCGCTGGCCAACCAGCACGTGCTCGAGATGATCGCCGACGAGGCCTGGCAGACCGAGCTGGCCCAGTTCAACATCGAGATCAACATCCCGCCGGGGACGCTCGAGGGCGGCGTGTTCTGCGACCTCGAGACCGCGATCCGCAAGAGCCTCAACGCCGCTGAGGAGGGCGCGCAGAAGGCACACGCGCGGCTGCTGATGGTCGGCATCATGCCGACGCTCACCGAGGGGACGCTCGACGGCTCGGTGCTGAGCGCCAACCCTCGCTACGCGCTGCTCAACGAGCAGATCTTCGCCGCCCGCGGCGAGGACCTGCACGTGGCCATCGACGGCGTCGAGCGGCTCAACATGTACGCCGACACGATCGCGCCCGAGGCGGCGTGCACGAGCGTCCAGCTGCACCAGCTCGTGGACCCGTCGGCGTTCGCCCGCCACTGGAACGCCGCCCAGTGCATCGCCGGCATCCAGCTCGCGATCGGCGCGAACTCGCCGTTCTTCTTTGGCCGCGAGCTGTGGCGCGAGACCCGGATCGCGCTGTTCGAGCAGGCCACCGACACCCGGCCCGAGGAGCTCAAGGCCCAGGGCGTGCGCCCGCGCGTGTGGTTCGGCGAGCGCTGGATCACGTCGATCTTCGACCTGTTCGAGGAGAACGTCCGCTTCTTCCCGTCGCTGCTGCCGGTGGTCGAGGACGAGGATCCCGTCGAGGTGCTCGATCGCGGCGACACGCCGCGGCTCCAGGAGCTGCGCCTGCACAACGGGACGATCTACCGCTGGAACCGCCCGATCTACGACGTCGTGCGCGGGCGCCCGCACCTGCGCGTGGAGAACCGGGTCCTGCCGGCGGGGCCGACCGTCGTCGACACCCTCGCCAACGCCGCCTTCTACTACGGGATCGTGCGCGTGCTCGCCGACGAGGACCGCCCGCTGTGGACGCAGATGTCGTTCTCGGCCGCCGAGGAGAACTTCCACGCATGCGCCCGCGACGGCATCACCGCCCGCGTCTACTGGCCCGGGCTCGGCGAGGTGCCCGCGGCCGAGCTCGTCCTCCGGCGGCTGCTGCCGATGGCCTACGACGGGCTCGAGCGCTGGGGCGTCGACGCCGCCGACCGCGACCGCCTCCTGGGCATCGTCGAGCGCCGCTGCGTCGAGGGTTGCAACGGCGCCTCGTGGCAGGCCGACACGTTCCGGCGCGAGTACGAGCGCCTCGACCGGCTCGACGCGCTGCGCGCGATGACCGTGCGCTACCGCGAGCTGATGCACACGAACGAGCCGGTGCACACCTGGCCGCTCGCCTGAGCCTGAGCCTGAGCGAATCCTGAAAGTCACCCGCAGGCCGCTGCGGGGTACGCCATGATGTGCCTCGCTTCATGTCGCGCGAGATGAGCACCACGGAGCCCGTCGTCGGCGTCGACACGCTCGAGACGTTCGTCGACCTGCTCGCCCAGGTCGAGGCGGACGGGTCGACCGACGACTTCTACTCGAAGCTCTGCGAGGCGACGTGCCGCGTCGCCTCGATGGACCGCGCCGTCATCTTCCGCTACGACGACGCGCGCCGGCGCGTGCGCGCCGCGGGCGCGTACGGGATCGAGCTCGACGTGTTCGAGAACGCGCAGCTCACGGTCGAGTCGGCGCCGATCGCCCGCCAGGCGCTCGAGGAGGACCGCGTCATCGAGGTCCGCGACGACGACACGCCCGAGGTGCCGGAGGAGTACCGCGACCTGCTGCGCGAGGCCACGCTCGTGTGCACGCCGCTGTCGGCGGCGGGCCGTTGGCTCGGCGTGATCCTCTCCGACCGCGGACCGGGGCACGCGCCGCTGCGCGAGAACGAGCGCCACGCGCTGTGGGCGTTCGGCAAGACCGCCGCGCTGGCCACGCTCGCGCGCCTGGCCACCAACCAGCAGGCGCGGGCGCGGCAGCTCCAGGAGCGCATCGACCTCGCGCGCGAGGTGCACGAGGGCGTCATCCAGCGCCTGTTCGGCGTGCAGCTCGTGTTCTCCAGCCAGGCCGACCTCTCGCCCGAGGCGCGCGAGCGCATCGCCGCCGAGCTCCAGGCCGCGCTCTTCGACCTGCGGCGCGCGCTCCAGCGCCCGCTCGGCCGGGTCGCGCCCGACACGCACACGACGCTGCTCCAGGAGGTCGACCGCCTGCGGCGCGAGCACCGCGACCTGGCGATCCGCCTCACGCACGGCTCCGAGCGCGTCGTCGTGCCGCGCAAGCTCGAGCCGCTCGCGCAGTCGGTGCTGGCCGAGGCGATCCGCAACGCGCACAAGCACGCGCGGCCGACCAGGGTCGAGGTGACGCTCGACGTCTCCGACGGCACGCTGACGCTCGAGGTCGCCAACGACGGCGTCAGCGGCCGCCCGCGCTCCACCGGCATGGGGCTCCGCCTCGCTGCGCTCGAGGCGCTCCAGGTCGGCGGGATCGTGGAGTTCGGCGAGCGCGAGCCGGGCCTGTGGCGAGTGCGACTGGCGGTGCCCGTTGACCACGCCTGACGTCAATCCCAGCCGGCTGGCGACCGGCAGCGCGAGCGACCGCCGCCTGCGCGTGCTGATCGTCGACGACCACGAGGTCGTGCACTGGGGATTCCGGCTGATGCTCGGCGAGCAGCCGTGGGTGGAGCGCTGCGTGAGCGCGCGCAACTCCGACGAGGCCGTCGCGCTGACCCGCCGCTACGAGCCGCACGTCGCGCTCGTGGACCTGTTCGTCGGCCAGGAGTCGGGAGCGGAGATCTGCGAGCGGCTGCGCTCGATCTCTCCGCAGACCAACGTGCTGATGATCTCGGGCGCGGGGCGCATCTCGCCCAACGCCGCGCGCGCGGCCGGCGCGGCCGGGTTCATCTCCAAGGACTGGCCGGCGGCCGACATCGCCGGCGCCGTGCGGATGGTCGGGCTCGGCATGACGGTGTTCCGCCCGCACGAGGCGCCGCAGGGCCCGCCGCTGTCGGACCGCGAGCGCGAGGTGCTCGAGGCGATCGCCTCCGGCGCGACCAACCGCGAGATCGCCGAGCGGCTGTTCCTCTCGCCGCACACGATCAAGGAGCACACGAGCACGCTGTACCGGAAACTGGGCGTGCGGAACCGCGCTGAAGCGGTACAGAAGGCGCAGCGCCTCGGTCTGATCAGTTAGGCGGCGGGAAGCCAACCCCCCGGCCGGGGGGTTTCTCGCACGAACACTGTGACCCCGGCTATTCGTCGGACAAGGTGTCGGTGTGACCTTGATCACCGACCCCGCCGCCCCGGTCGCGCTCTTCCCGGGCCAGGGCAGCCAGACACCCGAGATGCGCGACCTCGTCGCCGAGCGCGCCCCCGAGCTGCTCGAGCGGTGCATCGCGCTCGTGGGCGAGGACCCCTTCCCGCGCGCCAGCGAGTCCACCCGCTTCGCGCAGCCCGCCATCTTCTGCGCCAGCCTCGCCGGCTGGGACGCGCTCCAGCTCGACGCCGCCGCCGGCGCCGGCCACTCGCTCGGCGAGCTGGCCGCGCTCGCCGCCGCGGGCGTCTTCGACCGCGACGACGCGCTCCGCCTCGTCGTCCTGCGCGGCCGCCTCATGGCCGAGGCCGACACCGTCGGCTCGATGCTCGCGCTGATCGGCGCGACCGACGAGGAGACCCGCGCCATCGCCGAGGCCGCCGAGGTCACCGTCGCCAACGACAACGCGCCCGGCCAGGTCATCCTGTCCGGCCCGCGCGACCGGCTCGCGACCGCCGAGGAGGCCGCGCGCGAGTACGGCCGCCGCGTGCTGCCGCTCGACGTCGCCGGCGCCTTCCACTCGCCGAGCATGGAGCCGGCCGCCGCGCCGTTCCGCGCCGCGCTCGACGAGACCGAGCTGCACGAGGGCGCGTTCCCCGTGTTCTCCTCGGCGACGACCGAGCCGTTCACCGACGTGCGCGCCGAGCTGACCGACGTCCTCACGCGGCCGGTCCGCTGGCGCGAGACCGTGCTCGCGCTGCACGAGGCCGGCGGCCGCCGGTTCGTCGAGGTCGGCCCGGGCAAGGTGCTCGCCCGCCTCGGCAAGCGCATCCTCAAGGACTGCCCCGTGGAGACGCCGGCCGAGGAGCTCGTCCATGCGTAGCGCGACGCTCCCGCCGGACCTCGCCACGATCGCCCGCGAGGCGACGCGCAACGGCAACATGCGCTCGCCCGCGCGCACGGCGCAGGTCCTCGGCCTCGGCCACCACGTGCCGCCGGAGGTCGTGCCGAACGGGCCGATCGCCGAGCGCATCGGCGTCGACGACGCCTGGATCGTCAAGCGCACCGGCATCAAGTCGCGCCGCCGCGCGCTGCCGGGCGAGCGCCTGACCGACTACGCCGTGTTCGCCGGCCGCCGCGCGCTCCAGGACGCCGGCGTGGACGCGCGCGACGTCGACCTCGTCCTCGTCGCGACGATGACCCCCGACGAGATCACCCCGAACGCCGCGCCGGTCGTGGCCAACGCGCTGGGCGCCGAGAACGCCGGCGCCGTCGACATCGGCGCCGCCTGCACCGGCTGGCTCGCCGCGCTGCGCCTGGCCGCCGGCCAGGTCGAGACCGGCCGCGCCGACCGCGTGCTCGTGATCGGCGCCGAGCTGCTCACGCGCATCACGAACTTCGACGATCCCAAGACCGCGATGCTGTTCGGCGACGGCGCCGGCGCGGTGGTCGTGGGCTGCGACGGCGACGGCGAGATCGGCCCGATCGTGATGGCCGCGGACGGCTCGCTGGCCGACCGCATCACCGCCTCGCACGACAAGCGCGTGCTCGAGATGGACGGGCACTCGACCTACCAGGTCGCGGTCAAGCGCCTCAGCGAGGCCACCGTCTCCGCCGTCGCGCGCGCCGGCCTCGAGCTCGAGGACATCGACCTCTTCGTCTACCACCAGGCCAACGGCCGCATCATCAGCGCCGTCGGCCAGCGGCTCGACCTCGAGCCCGCCCGCGTGGCCGACTACGTCGCGCACATGGCCAACACGTCGGCCGCCTCGATCCCGCTCACGCTCTCGCTGCTGCGCGAGGACGGGCGGCTGCGCCACGGCCAGAAGGTCCTGCTCGCCGCCATCGGCGCCGGCTTCACGTGGGGCGCGGGCGTCGTCGAATGGGGTGTGGGTTGAGTGGCCCGTCCTGAGCACGCAACTGCGCTCGTCACCGGCGCCTCGAAGGGCATCGGCGCGGCGATCGCGCGCGCGCTCGCGGCCGACGGCTGGCACGTCGCGGTCAACTACCGCTCCGACGAGGAGGGCGCGAACGCGACCGTCAAGGCGATCGAGGAGGCCGGCGGCAAGGCCGTCGCGCTGCACGCCGATGTCGCGAACGGCGCGCCCGACGAGCTGTTCAAGCAGGCCGAGGAGCAGCTCGGCGGCCCGGTGCTCGCGCTCGTCAACAACGCCGGCGTGACCGCCGACGGGCTGGCCATCCAGCTCGACGACGACGCCTGGGACCGCGTGATCGGCACCAATCTCACCGCCGCGTTCCGGCTCACCCGCCGCGCGATGCGCCCGATGATCAAGGCCCGCTACGGCCGGATCGTCAACGTCGCGTCGGTCGTCGGGCCGCGCGCGAACGCCGGCCAGTCCAACTACGCGGCCGCCAAGGCCGGGCTGATCGGCATGACCAAGACCGTTGCCGCGGAGGTCGCGCGGCGCGGCGTGACCGTCAACGCGGTCGCGCCCGGATTCATCGAGACCGAAATGACCAAGGACGTGCCCGACGCCGTCATCGAGGCCATCCCGGCCCGGCGTGTCGGCACGCCGGATGACGTGGCCGCCGCGGTGCGGTTCCTGGCGTCCGAGGACGCCGGCTACGTCACCGGCACGACGCTGTTCGTCGACGGCGGCATGTCCGCCTGAAAGGAGAAACCAGACACATGGCTACGACCGTCACCCCCGAGGCCGTCGAGAAGACCGTCTACGAGGCGCTGCCGCAGTTCGGCGTCGAGGAGTCGGAGATCTCGCGCGACGCGACGTTCGAGGAGCTCGACGTCGACTCGCTCGATCTCGCCGAGCTCTCGCAGATCATCGAGGACGAGTACGGCGTCCAGCTCAAGGGCGACGACGTCGGCAAGATCAAGACCGTCGGCGACGCGATCGACCTGGTGGTGAGCCGCGCAGGATGAATCGCGAGATCGTCGTCACCGGTGTCGGCGCCGTCACCCCGCTCGGGGTCGGCAGCCGCACGCTCTATGAACGCTGGCGGGCCGGCGTCTCGGGCATCCACGACGGCGTCGGAGCCGCGACCGAGTTCGACCCGACCGAGCACCTGACCGTCAAGCAGGTGCGCCGGTCGGACCGCTTCTCGCAGTTCGCGATGGTCGCCTCGGACGAGGCGCTCCAGGAGGCCGGCTGGAAGGACGAGGTTCCCTACGACGTCGACCGTGTCGCCACGCTGATCGGCACGGGCATCGGCGGCATCGGGACGCTCGAGGCCAACCACAAGCTCCTCCTCGAGAAGGGCCCCAAGGCCGTCTCGCCGCTCTCGATCCCGCTGCTCATGGGCAACGCCGCCTCGGCGGCCGTGTCCATGCGCCACGGCCTGCGCGGCCAGTCGTTCGCGACGCTGTCCGCCTGCGCGGCGGGCGCGCACGCGATCGGCACCGCCGCCCGGATGATCCAGACCGGCGACGCCGACGCGGTCGTCACCGGCGGCTCGGAGGCCGCCCTGACCCCGCTCGCGACGGCCGCCTTCGCGGCGCTCGACGCGCTCAGCGACCAGGGCATCTCGCGGCCGTTCGACGCCAAGCGCGACGGCTTCGTGATGGGCGAGGGCGCCGCGGTGCTCGTGCTCGAGGACGGCGAGCGCGCGCGGGCGCGCGGAGCGAACATCCTGGCCCGCCTCGCCGGCTACGGCGCGTCGTCGGACGCGTACCACCTGACCGCCCCGGAGAAGGACGGCGGCGGCGCCATCGAGGCCATGAAGGCCGCGCTCAAGGACGCGGACTACGGCCCGCAGGACATCGTGTACGTCAACGCGCACGGCACCTCCACGCCGCTCAACGATCGCGCCGAGACGATCGCGATCAAGCAGGTGCTCGGCGACGGCGTTCCGGTGTCGTCGCTCAAGTCGGCCATCGGCCATCTGCTCGGCGCCGCCGGCGCCGTCGAGGCCGTGGCCACGATCCTCGCCATGCGCGACCGGATCGCCCCGCCCACGCTCAACTACGAGACCCCGGACGAAGGGCTCGACCTGGACTACGTCCCCAACGAGGCGCGGACCCTGGACATCAACGGCAAGCCCGCCGTGGCCCTGTCCAACGCGTTCGGATTCGGGGGGCACAACGCGGTGCTCTGCCTGGAGGTCGCATGACCGTTGAGATGATCCGCTCCGACCAGGAGCAGACGCGGCTGTCGCCCGTCGAGCGCCTCGAGGCGCTCTGCGACCGCGGCTCGCTCACGCTGCTGCGGTCGGACGTGCGCTCGCGGCGCATGGGCGAGAAGGCGCGGGCCGGGGACGGCGTGATCGCCGGCGCCGGCCGCGTCGACGGCCGCCCGGTGTTCTGCTACGCCCAGGACCCGTCCTACCTGGGCGGGTCGCTCGGCGAGCAGCACGCCGACTCGATCGTGAAGGTGCTCCGGCTTGCCGGCCGCGCCGGCGCGCCCGTGGTCGGCTTCATCGAGTCCGGCGGCGCGCGGATGCAGGAGGGCACGGCGGCGCTGGCCGGCTACGCCCGCATCTTCCGCGAGCACGTCGCGCTGAGCGGCAAGATCCCGCAGATCTCGGTGATCTGCGGCGCCTCGGCCGGCGGCGGCTCGTACTCGCCCGCGCTCACCGACTTCGTGATCATGACCGAGCGGGCGAACATGTTCCTCACCGGGCCCGCCGTCGTGCGCGAGGTGATGGGCGAGGACGTCAGCGCCGAGGATCTCGGCGGCCCGAAGGTCCACGAGCGCAACGGCGTGGCGCACTTCGTGGCGTCGACCGACGCCGACGCGGCGCTGCTCGTCCGCGACCTGCTCGACCACCTGCCGTCCAACACGCGCGAGCGCGCGCCGCAGTGGCGCTCGGCCGGGCCGGTCGGCTACGACGCCGGCGAGCCGGTGCCGGAGGACGAGCGGCGCGTCTACGACGTGCGAGACGTGATCCGCGGCGTCGTCGACGCCGGGCGGCTGCTCGAGTGGGGCCCGAAGTGGGCGCGCAACATCGTGTGCGGCTTCGCCCGCATGGACGGCCGGCCGGTCGGCGTGATCGCCAACCAGCCCAAGTTCCTCGGCGGCGTGCTCGACGCGGAGTCCGCCTCCAAGGGCGCCCGCTTCGTGCGCACCTGCAACGCGTTCGGCCTCCCGCTCGTGGTGCTCGTCGACACGCCGGGCTTCATGCCCGGAACCAAGCAGGAGCGCTTCGGGGTGATCCGCCACGGCGCCAAGCTCGTGCACGCGTTCGCCGAGGCCACCGTGCCGAAGGTCACCGTCGTGCTGCGCAAGGCGTTCGGCGGCGCGTTCATCGCCATGAACGCCCGCGACCTCGGCGCCGACTACACGTTCGCGTGGCCGCAGGCCCAGCTCGGCGTCATGGGCGCCAAGCAGGCGGTGACGATCGTCAAGCGCCGCGACATCGCGGCCGCCGAGGATCCCGCCGCCGCGCGCGACGAGTTCGCGGCCGAGTACGCCGACGAGCACCTGAGCGCCGGCACCGCCGCGGCCGAGGGCTACATCGACGAGGTGATCCTGCCCGGCGACACCCGCCGCCGCCTGTGCGAGGCCCTGTCCACGCTCGACGCGATCGCGCAGCCCGCCCAGGGCGTGCGCAACATCCCGCTATGACCCCGGCGATCACCGACACGATCAGCTGGTGGGCGCCCTTCGAGGCGCTCGAGGTCGGGCAGGAGTTCACGACGCGCGGCCGCACGGTGACCGAGGCCGACGTGGTCGGCTTCGCGTCGCTGACCGGCGACTGGCACCCGCAGCACACCGACGCCCAGTGGGCCGATGCGTCGCCGTTCGGCGCCCGCATCGCGCACGGGCTGCTCGTGGTCTCGCTCGCGGCCGGCCTCGTGCCGCTGGACCCGGGCCGCGTCGTGGCGCTGCGGCAGGTCTCGCAGGCCACGTTCAAGCGCCCGGTGCGCTTCGGCGACACCGTCCACGTCGAGGGCCGGATCGCCGAGCTCGCCGACACCGCGGACGACGCCGGGCTCGTCACGTTCGCGTGGAACGTCGTCAACCAGGACGACCGCGTGGTCTGCCGCGCGCGCGTGGACGTGCTGTGGCGGCGCGACCGCGAGGCCGAGCTCGAGCCCGAGGGCACCGAGGGCAACGGATTCGTCCCGATCCCGCTGTGATGCCCATGCTCGAAGGCAAGAAGCTGCTCATCACCGGCGTCGTCAACCGCGAGTCGATCGCCTACGAGGTCGCGCGCCAGGCCCAGGAGGCCGGGGCGGAGGTGGTCCTCACCTCGTTCGGCCGCGTGCGGCGCATGACCGAGCGGTCCGCGGCCAAGCTGCCGCAGGCCCCGGACGTGCTCGAGCTCGACGTCAACAACCCCGAGGACATCGAGGCGGTCGCGGCGGACCTGCGCGAGCGCTGGGGGCGCGTCGACGGCATCCTGCACGCGATCGCGTTCGCGCCCGAGGACGCGCTCGGCGGCAAGTTCCTCACGACGCCGCCCGAGAGCGCCGAGGTCGCGTTCCGGACGAGCGCGTACTCGCTCAAGGCGCTGGCGGCCGGGCTGGCCGACCTGTTCCCGGAGGAGGGCGCGAGCGTCGTCGGTCTCGACTTCGACGCGTCGGTCGCCTGGCCGGTGTACGACTGGATGGGCGTCGCCAAGGCGGCGCTGGAGGCGACCTCCCGCTACCTCGCGCGCGACCTCGGGCCGCGCCACGTGCGCGTGAACCTGGTGTCCGCCGGGCCGCTCGGCACGCTGGCGGCGCGCGGCATCCCGGGCTTCGGCGACCTCGCCACCGCCTGGGAGCGCCAGGCGCCGCTCGGCTGGGACACCGAGGATCCGGCGCCCGTGGCCTCGGCGATCCTCTTCCTGCTGTCGGACATGGCGCGGGCGATCACCGGCGAGATCCTGCACGTCGACGGCGGCTTCCACGCGATGGGGACCGCCCCCGTATCCGTCATGGAGGAGGCAACCGCATGAGGCCGCCCGTCTTCCTGACCGGCGCGACGGGCTTCCTGGGCATGGAGGTCCTCGCGCGACTGCTCGAGCAGGGCGACCGCGAGGTCATCGCCCTCGTGCGCGCCCGCGACGACGACGAGGCCGCCGGCCGGATGGACGACATCCTCCGCCGGATCTGGCGCGATCCGTCGCCCTACCGGGAGCGGGTGCGCGCGGTGGCGGGCGACGTCACCAGCGACGGCCTCGGCATCGGCGCCGCCGAGCGCACCGCGATCGCCGAGGAGATCGGCGCGATCATGCACTGCGCGGCGTCGATCTCGTTCGACCTGCCGCTCGACGAGGCGCGCGCGATCAACGTCGAGGGCACGCGCGAGGTGATCGGGTTCGCGCGCGAGTGCAAGTCCCTCGGGCGCCTGGAGCGCTTCGTGCACGTCTCGACCGCGTACGTGGCCGGCAAGTACGAGGGCACGTTCCGCGAGCGCCAGCTCGACGCGGGGCAGGAGTTCCGCAACACCTACGAGCAGACCAAGTGGGAGGCCGAGCACATCGTGCGCGAGGCCACCGACCTGGAGCCCGCGATCGCGCGCCCGAGCATCGTCATGGGCGAGGCCGACACGGGCTGGACGCCGGCCTTCAACGTCCTCTACTGGCCGCTGCGGGCGTTCTCGCGCGGGCTCTTCGACGAGATCCCAGCGCTGCCGTCCGCGCACGTGGACGTCGTCCCGGTCGACTACGTGGCCGACGCGCTCGTGCTCCTGCTCGACGCGCGCGACCAGGGCGTGTTCAACCTCGTCGCCGGCCGCGAGGCGCCGTTCGCCAACGAGCTCGTCGAGCTCGCGTGCGACCGCTTCGACCGCCCGCGGCCCGAGGTCGTCAAGGACGCCGGCCCCGACGACGACGACCACGGCGCCGTGTACATGCCGTACTTCGACATGGAGATCGTGTTCGATGACAGCCGCGCGCGGGCGCTCCTCGCGCCGGCCGGCATCAAGCCGCCGCGCATGACCGAGTTCTTCGGCACGCTGATGGACTACGCCGAGGAGGTCCGCTGGGGCAAGCGGTCGATGACCCGCGAGGAGGCGCGCGAGCGCTTCAGCCGCGAGGCCGCCGCAGCCTGAAGTCCATTTCCAGGGCCGAGTGGTCGCTGAGCCCGCCGTCGCGCCAGGCGTGGTGGTAGGCGGCGGCCACCGGCTCGAGCTCCTCCGAGGCGAAGATGTGGTCCAGGCGCCAGCCGCCGCCGTGGCTGAACACCCAGGTGCGCTCGCGGCGCGCGGCGAACGCGTCGGCGAAGCCGAGGTCGCGCAGGCCGGGGACGACCCCGAGCTCGGCGTCGTCCCAGCGCTCGCCGCGCTCGGGGCGCAGCCGCTCGCGCGTGTCGCGCGCGAACGAGATGACCGTGCCGTCGGGGTGCTCGCGGCGGGGCGTGTTGAGGTCGCCGCACAGCACTCGCGGCCCCGTGGCCGCGGCGAGGCCGGCGCGCACGGCCGCCAGCGTGTCGGGCTTGACCCAGCCGTTGGCCGCGTTGGGCACGTGGACGCAGTGGACCGTGACGCCGGCGACCGTCGCCGCGATCGTCGTCTCCGGCCACGGGAGCGCCAGCGGCTCGGCGGGCTCGTGCGGCTCGCGCGTCGCGACGAGCACGACCGTGCGGCGCGGGCGCGGCGGCCACGAGCAGCGCGCGTGTGGGAGGCCGATGGTGGAGAGCGCCGCCTGCCACAGCGGCCACGACCGGGCGGTGATCTCCTGGAGCGCCACGACGTCCGGCTCGCGCCCGGCGAGCGCCGCCGCCTGGTCGGCCAGGCGCTCGACGCGCCGCTGGACGTTCCAGGAGATCAGCCGCACAGCTCGCGGATCCGCCGGGCGACGAGCGCCGGCTTCTCCTCGGGGAGGAAGTGGCCCGCCCGCTCGACGATCTCGACCTCGCCCGGGAAGCCCGCGGCGATGTACCGCCCGAGCGGGTCGCGGGCGCCGATCATGAGGCGCGCCGGCACCCGCAGGCGCGGGTGCCGGTCGCCCAGCTCGCGCGGGAAGCTGCGGTACAGCCGCGACGTCGCGCGGGCCTGGGGGCGGACCGCGGCGACGTAGGCGTCGACCTCGCCGGGGCTCCAGCCGGCGTCGTCGCGGCGCGCGACCTCGAGGATGCGCCGCGGCAGGCCGCCGTGCGCGGTGGTGGCGGGCAGGTAGAGCGGGAGCTGGTAGGCGAGCCGGTACGCGTTGCGCGCGGCCAGCGCGCGCGGCACCCACGGGTGGCCGATGCCGAGCGCGAGCAGGGCCGAGAACCGCTCCGGCGCCGTCACGGCGGCGAGGATGGCGGCCCAGCCGCCCCAGTCGTGGCCGGCGAGGAGCACGCGCTCCAGGCCCAGCGCGTCGAGCAGCGCGAGGGCGTCGTCGGCGACGCGCTGCTTGCGGAAGTCGCCGTCGGCGGGCCAGCCCGACCGCCCGAAACCACGCATGTCCGGGCAGATCAGGCGATGCGAGTCCGCGAGCTCGCCGGCGACCAGCCGCCAGCACCACGAGTGCTGCGGCCAGCCGTGCAGGGCGAGCACCGGCGGGGCGTCCGCAGGGCCGTGCGTCGCGACGTGCAGGCGCACGCCCGTGGGGAGGTCGTGATACGTGTGGTCGGCGACCATGCGTGGCAGGCTAGCTGCGCTATCCTCACATGCCGACCTCGCGCCGGAGCGGGGTTTTTCCTTGCCCGGCGCCAGATGACCACGACCCTCGGAGCACGCTGCACATGGCCCGTGGAGACGTCCGGATCGCCGTCACTCTCGCGTGCGAGGAGTGCAAGCGCCGGAACTATCAGACCAACAAGTCCAAGCGGAACAACCCCGATCGCATCACGCTGCGCAAGTACTGCAAGTGGTGCCGTCGCCACACGGGGCACCGCGAGACCCGCTAGGGAGCGATTCGCCGTGGCCCGCGATCGACAGCGCGCGAAGCAGCGCCGGCGTCGCCAGCCGGGCGCGGCGGCGCCGGGCAACCCGGCGCGCACGCGACCGCCGCGCGACGAGGTCGAGGCCGCTCCGCCCGAGCCCACCGAGCACGCGTTCCCGGACGTCGAGGAGGCGCGGCTGGCCGAGGCGGGCGTGCCGATCGAGCCGCCGGCCGACGACGACGCGGTGGAGCCCGCCCCCGACGAGCTCGATCCCGCCGTCACGGAGGAGCGCGGCGTCGGGCGGCCGACGCGGCCGGGCCGGGGCCGGATCTTCACGTTCCTGGGTCACGTCGTCGACGAGCTGCGCCGCGTGCAGTGGCCGGACCGCCGGCACGTCGGCCAGGGCACGGCCGTGGTCCTGGGCTTCGTGGTCATCGCCGGGACCTATCTCGGGCTCCTGGACGCAATTTGGAAACCGCTGATTGAGGCACTTCTCTAACTGAATGTTTCGCTGGTACGTCATCAACACTTATTCCGGGCACGAGAACAAGGTCAAGCAGAACCTCGAGCACCGCGTGTCCTCGCTGAACCAGACGCGGTCTGTGCGCCGCGTCGTGGTCCCGACCGAGACCGTCCAGGAGATGAAGGACAACCAGAAGGTCACGGTCGAGAAGCGGACCATGCCCGGCTACGTGCTGGTGAACATGGACCTCAACGAGGACTCGTGGGCCGTGGTCAAGGGCACGCCGGGCGTGACCGGGTTCGTCGGCGCGTCCAACGAGCCGATCCCGCTGACGCAGGTCGAGGTCGACCGCCTCATGCACCGCGAGTCGCCCGTGCGCGCGCCGAGCCGCGCGCAGTTCTCGATCGGGGAGTCCGTCAAGGTCATCTCCGGCCCGCTGTCCGACTTCTCGGGCGAGATCTCCGAGATCAACGAGGACGCGAGCAAGCTCAAGGTCCTGGTATCCATCTTCGGGCGCGAGACGCCCGTGGAGGTGGGGTACGACCAGGTGAAGAAGATCTAGACCCTTATGGCCAAGAAAATCCTCACGACCATCAAGTTGCAGGCCCCAGGTGGCCAGGCTTCGCCGGCGCCGCCGGTGGGCCCGGCGCTGGGCCAGCACGGCATCAACATCATGGAGTTCGTCAAGGCGTTCAACGCCCAGACGGCGAACGACATGGGCACCACGATCCCCGTGGAGATCACGGTCTTCGAGGACCGCTCCTTCACGTTCATCACCAAGACGCCGCCGGCCGCGGTGCTGATCCGCCAGGCCATCGGCATCGAGAAGGGATCGGGCGAGCCCAACCGCAACAAGGTCGGCACGATCTCCAAGGACCAGGTCCGGCAGATCGCCGAGAAGAAGCTGCCCGATCTCAACGCGCACGACGTCGATCAGGCGGCGAAGATCATCGAGGGCACGGCGCGCTCGATGGGCGTGGAGGTGGTGGCGTAGTGGCCAAGCACGGTCGCGCGTTCGCCGACGCGCGGGCGAAGGTCGATCGCGAGCGCGAGTACTCGCCGCACGAGGCCGTCCGCCTCGTCAAGGAGACCAAGCGCGCGAAGTTCGACGAGACGGTCGAGGTGCACATCCGCACCGGGCTCAATGTTCGCCACGCGGACGAGCAGCTGCGCGGCACGATCGCGCTGCCGCACGGGCTCGGCAAGGAGGTCCGGATCGCGGTCTTCGCCAAGGGCGACAAGGCCCGCGAGGCCGAGGAGGCCGGCGCCGACTTCGTGGGCGCCGAGGACCTGGCCGAGCGCGTCCAGAACGAGAACTTCACGGACTTCGACGTCGCGATCGCGACGCCGGACATGATGCCGGTGGTCGGCCGCCTCGGCCGCATCCTCGGCCCGCAGGGCAAGATGCCGAACCCGAAGGTCGGCACGGTCACGATGGACGTCGGCAAGGCCGTCGAGGAGTCCAAGGCCGGCAAGGTCGAGTACCGGACCGACCGCACGGCGATCGTGCACATGACCGTCGGCAAGACGTCGTTCCCGGACGAGCACCTGCTCGAGAACTACCAGGCCATCATCGAGGAGCTGATCCGCGCCAAGCCGTCCGCGGCCAAGGGGCGGTACCTGCGCTCGGTCGTGATGGCGTCGACGATGGGCCCCGGCGTGAAGGTGGATCCCTCGCGCACCCGTGACCTGATCGAGGCGGAGGCGGCGCCCGCTTAAGAAACCGCTTTCGCCTGCCAGGCAATCGCTGACGCGCTTGCCTTCGGCGACGTTACCCCCACAGACCCCGGGCCGCTGCGGCGTAAGTCCCGGACAGGAGGAACCGCTTGAACCGAGACCAGAAAGCCGCGGTCATCGACGAGGTGGCCGCCAGGATCTCCGAGTCGGAGGCCGTGTTCGCGGTGGACTACCGCGGCATCTCCGTGCCGCAGGCCGCCGAGCTGCGCGTGCGGCTGCGCGACGCGGACGCCACGTTCCGCGTCGTCAAGAACACGCTCACCGAGCGCGCGGCCGACAAGGCCGGCGCCGACGCGCTCAAGGAGCTGCTCGTCGGCCCGACGGCGATGACGTTCGTGCGCGGCGACGCCGCGGCGGCCGCCAAGGCGCTGTCCGACTTCCGCCGCGCCGCCGGCGGCCAGCTGCTCGAGTTCAAGGGCGGCTGGATGAACGGCGCGCCGCTCGGCGCCCCGGAGATCGAAGCCATCGCCAAGCTGCCGTCGCGCGAGGTGCTCTACGGGCGCCTCGTCGGCATGGTGGCCTCGCCCATCACCGGCCTCGCCGTCTCGCTGAACAACCTTGTCGGCGGCCTCGCCCGCCAGCTTCAGCAGATCGCTGACCAACGTAACGCCGCCGAAGACGAGCGCGCGTAGCGCGTCTCGTCTGGCAGACGAAATCTGATTCCCCCAGGAGGACTAGAAGACCATGGCCACCAGCACCCAGGAGTGGATCGACGAGCTCAAGTCGATCACCGTGCTCGAGCTCTCCGAGCGCATCAAGGCGCTCGAGGAGGCGTTCGGCGTCTCCGCGCAGGCCGTCGCGGCGGCCCCCGCCGGCGGCGCGCCGGGCGCCGCCGCCGACGACGGCGCCGCGGCCGAGGAGCAGACGGCGTTCGATGTCGTCCTCACCGGCGCCGGCGACAAGAAGATCCAGGTCATCAAGGTGGTCCGCGCGGCCACCGGCCTCGGCCTCAAGGAGGCCAAGGCGCTGGTCGACGAGGCGCCGAAGCCCGTCAAGGAGGGCGTCGAGCGCGAGGAGGCCGACAAGCTCAAGGCCGAGCTCGAGGAGGCCGGCGCCTCCGTCGAGGTGAAGTAGCTCCGTCGTCCGCCGGCCTCGTCTACGTGACGAGGCCGGCGCCGATCCGCGCGTCGATGGTCATCGCACCGCGCGCGATCGCGACGGAGACCCGGTG